>Ga0247820_10000546_pt1 | contig 20129 bp, 15 predicted proteins | sample 13C_Glucose_Day1_2_FD_192480 | JGI IMG/M metagenome (GOLD analysis project Ga0247820, IMG submission 192480) | Soil microbial communities from agricultural site in Penn Yan, New York, United States - 13C_Glucose_Day14 | ecosystem: Environmental > Terrestrial > Soil > Agricultural land | place...
TTTGTTTCGATCAGTCGAAGTCGGTCCACTCGTGACCAGCAGCACCTGCTGCCAGACGCCCACCTACTTTACGGAAGGAGAGGTCTTCTTCAAGATCGAAATCGTACTTGAAGCCCATCATCGGGTAAGGTAGGAACTTCAGTGCGTAGTACTTGTCTTGCTCTGGAGTAGTGCCGATCTTCCGGTGCTTGCCCCATTGCACTTCTTGCCACGCTTGACCACCGTGCATGGTCTTGGCTACAAAGCGCTCGAAGTCGAACTCAGTGTCCAGCTTCTTACAACCTTCGTAGTAACCCTTACCAGGCAGCTTCTTGATGTAGTCCTCAGGATACTGGCGGGACAGTTCCTTCGCTTGCGTAGACAGCTGGTGCACTGCATAGCCGTAGATGTTGTTCGGCGCAGTGAACTTACGCAACTTACGGTGGCAGAGCTGAATCTCTTCACCGGCTACCTGTACCACGATGCTGGACTTGTCGAACAGGTTCGGGTAGTCGCAGCCAAACGTGAAGATCTCGTAGCCATCGCGTTGCAGCTGACGCAGGTCTTCGATGCAGTCGTCTACCTCAGCGCCTTCTGTATAGTCAAAGATCTTGACGTTCCAGCCGTTACGCTGCAGACGCTCCATGACGTACTCTGCGATCTCTTTCGGGTCTACCCCTCGGATGATCACAGGCAGACCTGTTTCGTGCTGCATGAGTAGAACGTAGAGCTTCTGGAGTACGAGCTCAGGCTTGTCTTCCAGAATCGCCAATACGTGGCACGGCTTCTTGGTAGGATCGAGAAGCTTTGGCGTATTGAAGATACAGAACGAAATGAATTCATCGAGCAGAGTACCCGACTTGTTCATACCCGACAGAGCGGAGACGTTACCCCATTCACCACGCCGTACGCCGTCTTGCTCACCCGTCATGCGGTTAGCTGCTTTGAACGGCAGCTTGAGGATAGCATCAGGATCGATCGCGCTCTGTGCAAGCTGATAAACCTGGGTCAGGCTTTCGATATCGCCAATGTCAATACAGCGACCAGCAGACGCTGCACGACGTTTACCGGCCAGTGGCAGGTCTTGCAGCTTGAGCACCAGTTCGTCGCGGAAACGAGCTACGTCGGTGATCTTGTCGCGGTTGAAGGCAATCTTGTGAGACGCCGCCCGTGCAAGCTTGACGAAGTCTTCCACAGCGATGAAGTCGTACAGTTCATGTGAGATCGAATCGTACTTGTCCTTCGCGGCATCCGGGTCGTCAACAACCAGAATAGTCTTGCAGAAGAGATCATATAGACGATCATTGTCCCCACAGGACGCACAGAGCCTCGCCATGAGGTCGTTTTGGTCGTACGGATGATCGATGCCTTTACCTTTCATCCAGACCAAGATCTGACGTGTGCGCATCAACGCCGAGTGTTCACGGTTCGAGTTGAGCGGATCGTCAGGAAGGCTTAGGTGTTCCAGAGTGCGTTCGATAAGGTTCGAGGTAACTTCCGGATCTTGACCTCCGGAATGACTTGCGTAATAGATGGCGCTGATGGCCTTGGCTAACAGTAGCTTGATTTCCATACCGCCTCACCGCAGGCATTGAAAGTTTATGGGTGTGTTGATGAACAAACCAATTGAGCTTCGGTTCATTCCAAAATGGTTGAGCGGCTCTATCGAACATTACGGTACTAACGTAAAAGATTTCGAGAGCATAGTATCGCCGCATGACATCGGACTCTACTATGTCGCCAACCATCTGCTGCGTTCTCGCTTCAAAGCCCTGGGTATCGATGACTTCGTATTCCCAGCAGCTGACAAAGTCGGCCAGTTCTCTGCCGACGATGCAGTGTTCGCGCTCTATGGCTCCGATCAGAAAGACGCGACCGTTCCTCAGTTCGAGCTCGGTCACTTTGTGATCGTCCCAGATAGTTATGATGGCATCGTGCTCATTGAGAAGGACGGTGCCGAGAAGAAAGATCTCATTCGTGAGCTACTCACTGCGCTGGCAACCTATCGCGGTCGTGCAGTAGCTTACGAGTCGAAGTCGTTCAATAAATTCCTATCCTCGGTAAATAAAAACTCCGGGGCTAGCAAGAGCCAGGTGATGACCACCAGCAAAGAGCTCGAGAACGACGACGCCAAGCCGTAAATACATGTTATGGAAAATCCGTGTCTTATCACGGTGATATGTAGATTACGCCGTATGGCAATCGACAGAATTCAAAAATACGCCAGCAGGACGAGGGATTGCTTTTAGTAGTCGACTACTAAGAGACAGGCGTCAGTCCCGAAAACGAAGCTTCGATCTCTCAATTATACCAAATAGCTATTTGGAGTATCACGATGAGTGTCATCAAACTCAACAAGCCTGGCGCCAACTTCGGCGCGAGCACTGGCGTGCTGGCTTCGCAGATCCAGGAAAGCATCCACGGTGGCAACTATACCACCGAAAGCGCCGATGCCATCAAGTGGCTGCAAGAAGGTTCCTTCGAGAGCCGCGTCGACCTGACCAGCATCGCTGACGGCCTGAAGCAAGTCCTGGAACCGAACCACACCGAAGCTGGTTTCAAGAACCCAGCCGGTATGGCCGCCGCTTCCTTCATCGCTTCGTTCGCCCAGCGCCCGAGCGACCTGCTGACCCTGCAAGTCTCCAACGAGAGCAAGCAGCTCGGCAACAACGTTCGTTACGCCCACGCCGACGGCATGGAATTCGACAGCGAATACTCGAAGGAATCCTTCGACAACCAGTCGCTGATCGATCACCTGCCGATCTCGATCGGTCTGAACTACAAGATCGCGCGCCAAGGCCCGGCCATGGAAATGGTGTACCGCACCGTTCCCCTGACCCCTGAGCAAGGCGGCATCGACATCACCATCCCGAACCTGTACGTGCAGAACACTCTGCGCCACGATCTGGATGGTTCCGAATCCGACTTCGGCCTGCGCCGCGTCATGGACTCGGCGATCGACTTCACCGTACTGCACGACAACAGCACCCAGCTGATCCCAGGCTACGCCGACGTGTCGAAAGACAACTTCGTGGCCGAATCGGTTGTTGAGCCGTTCGACTACATCTCGGGTCGTCGTACCGTCAAGACCTCGGCTCTGCTGGTCAACAAGACCGTCAACATCTTCGGCCTGGGTCAGTCCGACTCGATCAGCCGCGTTGGTCAAGCTGACTACACCGAAGCACTGGACCGTAACATCGGCGTTGCCGACGTGTACCTGGGCCTGGGCGCCGACACCATCGTGTTCGACACCAAGGGTCTGCCATTCAGCCGCTTCGTGAAGCTGCCAGAACAAGGCGGCCGTCAACTGTCGCTGAACTTCGTTCTGACCTCGCTGAAGATCGACAAGAACACCACCAACTACAAGGGCGAAGCTCTTACCGGTGCCGTGTTCCAGACCATCAAAGACGGCGAGTACAGCGTTCGTCTGAAGACCCGTCTGAACGGTAATAGCGACGTTGAGCGCGGCACCATCGACGTGTCCACCACTTCCATGGAAGTGATGTACATCGAGAACAAGGCCGGCGAGCGCATCCCTCTGGGCAGCGGCATCGGCAAGACCATCGTTGATGGCCTGGCACAACTGAAGGTAGTGGGCTGGTGGCCTGACGCTCGTCTGACCAACACCAACCACCGTCACCTGGGCCTGATGCTCAACGTCCGTAACGTGACCGAGCGCCTGCTGACCCGTCAGCGTTCGCCGTTCTTCGTTCCGTACCCACTGAGCGAAAACCGTGACCAGACCGTGATGGACTGGCTGACCTTCGCGGTCTCCAGCTACATCAACAACGAAGCTGTTGGTACCCTGATCGGTTACCACGAGCGTCTGATGCGTCTGACCGGTGGCCTGCGCGGCGAGATGACCGCTGGTGACTTCGAGATCAACGCCCTGCCTATCGAAGGTATCGGCCGTTACCTCGTCAACCCGTACGTTCAGGAACTGACCGTCGACCTGATGGAAACTGCCCAGTCGCAGGAAACCGTCGCCAACGTCGAGAACGGCGTTGCGGTCCTGGTCAACACCCTGCGTTCGGTGGCCTTCGACATCCTGCAGAAGACCAACTACGAGAACGCCTGCCGCTACATGGACGGCGGTGAAGTTGCTCAACCGTTCCGCTTCGGTCTGGTGACCTCGAAGCAGATCGAGCGCTTCATGACCATCTCGGGCGACAGCCGCACCCTGGGTGCTGGTCTGAAGTACCAGCTGGAATCGGACGTGGACGCCCGTCTGCGCGACGTCATGTACATGGTCATCGTTCGCGATGGCGAGGGCATCGACGCTCTGAGCTCCGGCGCAATGCTGCTGACTCCGACCCTGGTCTCCACCATCTCGGTTACCCGTGATGGCCGTCCAGTGAACGAGGCTGTTGTACAGCCGCGCTTCCAGCACTACAACTTCTGCCCGATCATCGTCAAGGTGAACGTAGAAGGCGTGAGCGAACTGCTGGAGCAAACCCTGCCTTTTCGTGTCAAACTCACCGAAGCTGAAGCTGGCGACGGTGGCGGCGATGCAGGCACTGGCGGTACCGGCGGCACTGGTGGGGCCGATGCTGGTGGCGACGACAGCGGTGGCGGCACCGTAACTCCGTAACCCGTAAGGGCATAGGCGTTTAGTAAAGAGCGGTGGGGAAACCACCGCTCTTTATGCTGCATACGTGCGTTTTATGGATAAAGGCTTTATGATCCTACATTATTAAATTGATGAGGCAGGTAAAAATAACGAATGGAGCGCTGTAATTTTTAACTCAGGGGATTTATCGTTATGAATAGTGGTGGTCTTCGAACACCAGTGTTTAGGAACTACCAAGTTCGCTGTACTCACCAGGAAGGTGTCGAGGCTGGTATTGATCAAGCAGAGGTTACGTACCGCTGGGTGAACAATACGTCTCGTGAAGTGCGCATCAAGTCTAGGCTTGGCGTCAACTCCATCCTGAAACCCGATCTTAAGCAACGCGGGGATGAGTATGTGGACGTGTTCATTGTCTGGAGGATGACTGAGGAAGCGTTCAGGGCTACCTACATTGATCTTCAAGACCGACACACGGTTCCGGACGAGACAACGCAAAAGATCATCAACGCATTCTACTTGGCGAAAGACTCTTCTCCGTTCCAGGGGTTGGTGTATTCGCTGACGGTGCAGATGGAATTCCATATGTCGGATATTCTGGCAGCTGGTGGTTCTGTCTATGTTGAAGATCTGGATGTGACGATCTGCTTTGCTGGGGAGCAGCAGAAGTTTGCGGAGCATCCATTCAGCAAGAACAGTCGTGCAAAGGCTAGTCTGGCGCAAGAGCTGCCTTCGATGGGGAATGAGACTTTCGTTATGTCCATTCGTGCTATCGACAACGGAGCACTGCGTAACAGGCATGATCGGTTCATGATGGTGGGTAGTGAGGTTTATCATATTCCCATCGAACGTGATCCGGATATGCTGGACGGGATCCATGTCACACGACGGCGTACAGCTACCGTGAAGAACATGGGTGGGTTGGGTCATTCAATCGAACATGAGCATCTGACCTTCGAAGAGGCAGATAAGAAGTATTGCTTGTTTGAGACTATCGAGCAGGCAAAGGCTGGGGTTAGTCAAGCAGAAATGCGTAAAGAAGAAATGTCCAGCCAGGCTTATGAGCGAACCAGAGAACGCGCCGATCGGGAGCACGAGCAATGGCGCGAGAAAATGCAGTACGAACAACAGCAGTCCCGCGACAAGGAAGAGCGTCAGCGCTATCGCGCTAACGAAGAGGAAGTAAAGGAGAATACTCGCAACTTCGGCGACTGGATCAAGTTGACGACGGGTATTATCTCGTCGGCTTTCGCTCTTGTCACGACGCTGCTAAAACTAAAGCCAGCTTAGACAGATATAGGTGTAGGGGATGCCTGACTATCAATTGTTCGATGAGTGCCAGGAGGACATGCCAGTCTTTAACCAGGATATCCTGGATGGATTGGCGTTCAAAGACCTCCGTAGAGCTAAGGAGGAAATCGACCAGTACATTGCGTGTGCAGAGCCCGGATTCCCGGACAACTTCTCGTTCTCGCATTCGGAAATCTGTAGCCCGCAAGAAGCGATCGCTGTAATGGCATCCTCGATGTCACGTTCGGATCGTGGTCAGCCGTCTATCGATCTGGCTACGACCGACGTGTACCTTGTGAAATACCAATTCCTGTGCGATGAGACCAAGCTCATCCCACGGTACTTCTTCCTGCCTTATGCCCGTCGGGGTTCCCTGACAATGATCGCAGGTAAGCAGTTCGGCATTGGTACTGTGCTGATGGATCCAGGTCTGAGTATTGGACCTGATTACGTGTTCATCCGGATGTCCCGCGCTCCGGTAACATTCAAGCAAATCATCCACACGATCCGAGTAAATGGGGAGGATGTTTCGGATTACGTGGCCTGGTCTTGGTTGCACAATAGCGGCGGTGCGCATAACCGGACTGGACAAAGCGATACTATCTCGCTAGGTAAGGCAGTTAGTACTTTACCTCACTATCTGTTCTGCCGGTATGGAATGGCCGAAACGTTCCGCCGGTTCGCCAGAACCGAGGTGCAGCTCACCAAGGTCTTCATTCCTGATGAAATGCGTGAGCCTGGAAAGGTGCAAGCGGAAGTCCTCAGGCAAGTACAAGAGCAGGGTTATGATCTTGACAAGTTCACGGTCGTCACCTCGTCTCATGTCAGGCCATCTGCCCTCAAGCAGAAAGTGCTGTACAGCACCATCAAATCTCCGATGGCGATGTTGATCCCTAAAGATCGCACCAACGCCCTGACGATGTCCTACGCTCGTGCATTCTTCTACACCGTCGATCTGTTCCCTGAAGTAGTGGACATCGACGAGCTGATGGGAGATGAGCGCTGGAAGATCTGGATGGGTTACGTGCTCTTCGGTGACCAGCTCGGTACCGGTAAACTGGTGGAGAACGTTGAGTCCCACTTGACCAGTCTCGACTATTACGTCGATATCGAAGTTCGCCGGATGTTGCTCGAAGAGGAAGATCTCAAGATCGAAACCATCTACGAGCTTTTCAACTACATCCTGCAGAATATCGAAGGACTGATCAGGGACAAGGAAGAAGACATCGGTAGCATGTACGGGAAACGGTTGGTAACGTCCCAGTACGTCTTGCGTGATATCACCGAGCAGATTTTCCGCTGCCTGTTTGAGATCACGAACAACAAGAAGCGTAAACACACCGCCGAGGATTACAACAAGATCCTGGGCAAGTGGTTCATGCCAACCATTATCTTCAACCTCAGGAAGACCAGTCAGAAGGCCTTCATGTCGTCTGTCTCTACGCCCGGAGACAACATGTTCTTCAAGATCACTTCCCGTCTGGTGATGCAGGCTCAAACCTCTGGGGGTAAGAAGCCGACCAACATCAACGTGAACGATCCTCTGTCGCGAATGCACGCCTCGCGTGCTGAGTGTGGTAACTACGGCATCTTGCCGAAGAACTATCCGTTGGCTTGTGCAACGATCAACCCGACGACGTTGCTGGACGGAAAGAATACCATCTGTCGCAAAGAGCACATGAGGCCGATCATCGAGCACATCGATGATGCAGTTCGTCGTACTTAAAAATCCCGTGCAATACAGGAGTGTGTAACAAATGAGTCGAGATCGTTTCTGGGACGACTGCGCTGATGCTGCTATTAAGTACATCAATGCGCAGGCTGACTCCCGGGATATCCGCGACGATCTGATGCTGGATCTGCGTCGTAGTTACGCGGATCAGCTCAGCGATCGTCGTTGGGAAAACCGGAACTTCAATGAACTGGTGGATGGCATTGTCGCTGCGTATGATCGAGTTGACCGTAAGCACGGTGAGCGCGGCGATAACGAAGCTGACATCATCGACAAAACGGTTGAGATCGTCGTCGACGGTCACTTCGCCGAGTTGGTGCTTGGCGATAGCCGGGTGTCAAACGAGCTGAGCAACGCCATCTACAACGAAATGAAGGATGCGCGAAGTGAAGCTCAAGAAATGGTGGAAGGCTCGCGCCGCGAACGCCGCCGTGACGATGACGATCGGGGTGGTCGCGGCAGTCGTCGTGATCGCGATGACCGTCGCGATAGTCGTGATAGTCGTCGAGATGACCGCCGATCTTCGGGACGGGGCAGTAGCCGTAGTTCCGATGATGTCGGCTCTCACTGGATGACTGACATCGGTAACGATGACGATCGCCGTGAAGATGATCACGATGAGCGTAACGATGAACGTCGTGACGAACGTGCTCGCGAAGAACGCCCTGCCCGTGAAGAGCGTCCTGAGTACCACCACGTCGAACAAGCTCCTCGTCGTGAAGATCCTGACTTTGTAATCCAGGGTCCTGACTACACCAAAGCCAAACCGTACGATGACTACTGGTTGGGCGACGAACATTACCAAGCTGCTGCCATCACCGACTGGAAACTGACCGGTAATGGCGAAGATGTACTTTCCACCATCCCAACCGTCTACGACGTCAATACCCACATCAAGTATTACGTCATGAATGAACGCGGCGAAGTCCGCGAGGAGCTTATCGAAGTGACTGAAGACAACCGTTACCTGGCCCACCAACTGCGCGAAGAAACCCGTGAACCTGATGCCAAGCCGCGTACCCTGTCAGCAGGTATCAGCCTGGCCAATCGTGAAGACGGCGTCTCCGGCACTCGCATCGAACAGCGCAGCAAGACTGTGCGCCTGGCCGAGATCCTGCGCGAGATCCCTGAAGAGCAAATGACCCTTGGCAAAGCTGACACCATCGACAGCATCCAGGGCGCCGTGTTCGAAAGTCAAGTGAAGATGGTGAGCGAAGAAGGCAATCCTCGCATCGACCTGCACATCCTGCGTACGCCGGTGCTGCTGCGTAGCGAACAGCAAATGCAACTGATCGACCAAGTGCATGCGGCCACCACTCTGACCGAAGCGTCGGAGCTGATGATGAAGCTGAAGCCGGAGTTCGAGAAACCACTGTGGGAAACCCTGAACCGCCGGTTCTCGGTCAACACCATCCGTGCCTCGACCTACCAGTTCCAGTTCGACATCGCCAAGCTGAACTTCTCCACCAGCTACGGCAAGTTGCTGGCTGCGTTCCGTGATCGTCGCGGCGCTGAAGAAGCAGCAGCTTTCGCCAAGCGCATGCACTTCGTTTCCGACATCGCGTGCTGTCACATAGTGAAGGAAGATCTCCAGGCTCTGGCCGGTGACCTGATCGGTGAAGCCACCAACGTCAACGCAGCAGTCTTCATCGACTTCGCTGCGATCATTTCGGTAGACCACAGCCTGGACGATATCGGTCTGGGTCTGCAGCTGCTGGAATCCAAAGAAGGTCTGGTAATCGAGCCGCACGCAAACAGCGCGCTGTTCCTCGAGATCCGGAAGTTGTACAGCCGCCTGGATGAGGTATTGCCAGCTCCTCAGAAAGGCCGGCTGCTGTTGTCGACGTCTGACAACCGTCTGGTAGAAGTGCTGCCGTTCGCGGCCCGTAAAGAGGCGTTCATTCTCGCGATGGCGCAGCTGTAATCTCCAGGCGTCCTGCCTCATCAGCTAGGACGTTGACAACCCTTCCATTAACCTCTAACTAATACTGTAGGACGAATCCGTGGGCACCTCAGCAGTGCTCACGGTCGTCGCCTGTCATGGCGGCGTATTTTTTTTGTCTATTTTTCGAGGTGGACATGTCACTTATTGAACAGCTGGCGTTCGCAGACTGCGGACCTGATGCAAGTTTCGAATCGTCTGGTGTTGAGTACGAGAACGAGATCTATCTCCTCGGCTTTGACATCGACGAGATCAAGGCTAAAGCTCGCGGTTGGGAAGGGCAGGAGCAATGGGGTATCTACATCCCAAAGACTCCCAAGAACGCTTCCAGCGGCAACATACGCGTTCGTAGGACCGATTGCGTGGAAGGTAGTACCACGTTCGAGGAAACCTGCAAGACGGACATGGGTGAGCAAGGCAAGCTGGAAGATAACCTGCTGACTACGGTCACTCGTTTCAACCAGTTCAAGCTACTGGCTGACCAGGGGCTGATCAAGACGCGCTACTTCGTCGACTCTACGCTTGAAGAGAAAGACATCCACTTCAAGTTCGAGCTGGACGTCTTCTACAACAAGAAGGGCGAGTTGGTTCCTTGGGTGAAGGTCGATGCTGAACTTCCGCCGGGTACTGAACTCGAAGCTGGGGATATCCCGTTCAAGTACGAAGAGATCCTCATCGTTACGCCTGCGGCTAAGGCGGCTAACACGAACGGTATCAACCAGAAGATCGGTGAGCTGTACGAGAAGTATTTCCGTACGCCTAACGTTCATGTGGAGGACTGATCATGCCCTATGCGTCTAAGCTTAGCCTGGCTGTAGCTGCAGCGATCAAGGGTGAGTCTTTCAACATGGGCCACCACATCGAAGAGACACAAGCTACCTACTTCAAGCGCTGGGCTGAATACATCGAGCGTCTGCGTAAGACTCCGATGGCTTCGCGGCGACACGGCAAGGAATACGCACGTCGTATCTTCAACGTCGGCACTATCGGTCATCGCGGCTGAGCGGCATAAAACCCCGGGAGTTATCCCGGGGCTCTATGCTGTTTACTGCCCAGAAGGTAGATCAACACCAAACAATGGCGCGAAGACCTTAATGATCTCGAGCACAATGGCACCATCGCCAATTTTCGCGGCGATCGACAAGGCAAAGATGCAGACGAGGAAACCAGCCCACTTCTGCAGATCCGCTTTAGATTGCGTTGGAGCAGGGATCGACGGTGTTGGCACCGACGCAGCTACATTGGCTGCGCCTATACTTGAGGTGAGGACCATCTCCTGGATCGAGGCATCCAAGCTATCGATAGCGTTCTGGATTTCCAGAGCCTCTGCGGTGTGTGGGTCCAACTGGCTACCCGAGGGAAGAAAACCATTGACCAAGTTGACCAAGGTCGGTTCCCAAGGAAAGCCCACCGCCGGGTTCCTAGCCATCAGAGCGATAGCATCCTTCACGTTCATAAGAACCCCCAGATGATGTTGTGTTGTGATATCATGGAGACATTACTAACTCCATGTTATTAGCCCTAACTCCTTGCTTTAAGCGAACGCACGGGCGGCATCAAGCGCCAAACATCTAGCCACTGCAATCCCATCAATGCAGTGCTCGTCTAACAGGTCAAGTACGATACCCGACCCTGCGACTATTCGATCATCCTTCAAGATGAATTGGCGGATCTCTTCCTTATCGTTCTTATATTGGCCAGGAGGGCAGACTGCCTTCTTGGCTTTCCCCGGTGGTATCTTCACAAAGTCCAAGGTAGACCTGTAGTCGTAAACCTCGTCCTCGATGACATCCATGGACTTAAGCAGGGTTGCGTAAGTGCTGATGCCAAGGTGGGCGAATGGGGATTCACACCCAACGATATCCGGGTCGTGCTCATCGAGCAAGTCTGCGATCCACGGCTTGATGACTCGAAGGCGTGCATGCAGTTTGCTACGGTGAGCAGCTACTCCCGGAAAGCGGATGTAAGCGGAACGATCAGCAGTGATGGTCTCTGCGAAGACGACGGTAGAAATGCCCGTCCGCAGGTTATGGTCAATGACCACGAATCCCACGGTGTTAGTTCCGTTGTCGATACCGACAATCCGGTACGTCCAACCGTTGCTGCTGATTGTAATCATAACGGCATCGCGGTGCAACTGTTAGGTCACACCGCTCTCCTTTATCAGGCAAGCCTTACGGCGTGACTTCGTTCGGATTAGCGGCCAGAGTGCCGATAGTCTCGAGAGTCGGGATAGACGCAGTACCCAACAGAGGGATTTGCGCGCCGACATCGAAGTCCAGCGTCAGTTCTTGCGAGTTGTAGTAGACAGCCTTGTGGTCTGCGGCGAAGGCAAACGCTTGGGTGCCGATGGACTCGACGAAGTTGATGTTACCCGAAGTGGACTGAACGGTGACTTGACGGTCAGCGCCGGTGCACAGTGCGAACTCGGAGAGAACTGCGTAACGCTCATCGCCGCCGTACATGATCTTGGCGACGTTGATGTACTCTTCGATGTCGCTGGCGTTGAGCTTGACCGTAGTGATTGCGGAGACCTGGATCTTCACATCAGTACTGGTAACAGCGCCAGTTTGCGGGAGTTTGATCGGATCTGGGTACAGGTCCGAAGTGGTCGGAGCCCATGGCTCTTCGATGACGGTTTCGCCTTCGGTGGTGATCTTCTTCTTGACGATGTGAACATCGTCGACGCCAATGGCCAGGCGCAGGCCGTAGTAGGCGTAGTAGTTAATACCACCGACGGTGACTTCTTTACGCAGGGCGTATTTGATACGCTGGGGCAGCGGCAGGTCTTCATCCACGGTGCGCATGCAGAACGGCATCGGGTTGTAGACCGAGGCGTTGGTGGACATGTGGTCCAGGATCGAAGTCAGGCCAATGCCGCCGTTACCGACGGTTACTTCGTGACCCTTGTTACCAGCCACGAGGATGCCCATCTGCATCTTCTCGGTAGCGGTAGGTCGGGCGTTGCCGAGGATGTCCAGGCGCTCGTTGATGGTGGACTTCGCATCCATGGCCGGTGGGTGGCCGAACAGCATGCGCAGCATTACTTCGAGGCCGTAGGCGGTAGACTGTACCGTATTCATGGATGTTCCTTAACGAGTGAAGAGTGGGTGCACGGACGCGCGGTCGTACGGGAGGTTGCCTGGGGTCTTGGAATCGCCGAAGCGATAGCCGATCTTGAAGATCCCTTGCAGGTTTTCACACAGGGGACCAAGCTCGAGCGCTACAACATAGTTGAAGGCCGAATCAGGTACGCTGTATTCCTTGCTGACAAAGCCGTTGTAGACGACCTTAACGCCGGACAGGTTGAACGGAACCTTCTGATCGGAAACCACCCACTCGTCGCCGGTGAGGATCTTCATCAGCTTAGGGAAGTCATTACCCATGGCGATGGTCTGCTCAGGCTTCAGTTCGTAAAGGATACTTTCCCATTCACGGCGCCTGTCGTAGTTCATCTTCTCTTGGGTCACGTAGAACGTACCGGCATCGCCGAACAGGTCAACGAATGGACGCTCGAAGTTACCGTCAGCGTAGAACTCACGCAGATCGAGGAACGAATCGATGGTGGTGCCAAGCAGCTCTACGCTGCGGCGCGTGAAGATCTTAGCCTCACCATAGTACACCAGGTTACCCGGCTTGAAGGTCAGCAGGTAGTTCCTGTTGATCAGATACGGTGGCGGTGCTGCTTCAGGATCGCTAGGACCGTCTTCAGCTTGGAAGCCGACGAGGTCAGTGTTGCTAGCAGCGCTCTCGAAGCCCACAGTGCTGATTACAAGATCAGCCAGCTCAGGCTCAAGCAACCAGCCGTATTGCTCAAGGAGCGCCGCGTAGACGGCTTCCTCGGTGTCCTCAGCTACATGCAGGACAATGGGTTGGTTTTGCATGAGCAGGTTGACGTCAACGCGCTTGTACGCCAAGACCGCTTTGTCGCGACTCCACCCGAGGTCCTCTTTGAACTGGAGCTCTACGTGGGTCAGGCCGGTGTTTGGATCAATCAGCTCAGGAATACCGAACAGGATCTGGTCAGGCCGGAAACCTCGGTTGTTCTTGAAGTTGATGTAATCGATCAAGAGGTCTTTCGACTTCTTGGTAAAACGAGATAGCCGTGGATCTTTCTGCGCCATCACAGGGCCCCTTCCTATACCTACGAGAATACCGGAGGATACAGGCCGTCAAGAATGTTGTTTGGGAATGCTTCAGAAAGCTGGATAGCCTCACCTGGGTCGTTCAGCATCACTGTCGTCTCGCCAACCCATCGCAGTGACTGAGGCTTAGCCTTCAGTATGAATGAGTTGCCGGTGACCAACCCGTTCTCAAAGTCATCATCGGTGATAACGAGACCAGAAGCGGTTGCGAGGTTCTTCATCACACCACCAACCGTAGTCGGAGGCGTTAGGTCCAACCGCATGTTACCGAATATATCGGCCACATGGATCCGGTTATAGCGATAGGTAATGCCGCCAGTGTGGCGACGATAGATCCCATCGTCATTAGACGGATGCGTGGTAATGACCACGCTGGTCAGGAACTCGTCAAGCGCAGTGGGCGCACTAACCTCAGCGTACTGTGGCATCAGGTTAGTATTGAGTTGATTGTTGGCCATGATCAGCAATGCCACGGCCGGATCGAACTTCAATAACCGTAGCGTTTCAGACATGGTGGTTTCCATCTATGACTTAAGCCGTCCGGGTGTATTCGATCAGGATCGAACCCACGTATGCCAGAGACGTCTCTTTGAAGTGGACAGGGAACGAAACCGTCTGTCCTACCGAAACTACCGGGATAGGCTCTGCCTTAAGATCACCGGACGTGATCAGGCAACCGAGTTTCGTTGAAAGCGTTGCTGCCAGCGCTGAGGTGTCGATCACCGGAGTGGTAACCTTCACAGGCCAACGGAACGTGTCGGGGAATGAACGTCGTCCGTAGATGACATCCACCGAGCCAATGTAAGGGCTGCCGTTGAAGGTCAGCTTAACCTTGGTGTTATCGCCCTCACCTTCAGCGCCGTTAACCACAGGGTTACCTAGCGTAAACATCGCCGGGAGAACCGCGGTAGGTAACGCCGCTGAGTTGGCCAGATTCAGATGGGTCGTGATCCGGTTCTTGACATCCGCAGACCTGAAGTCCGAGGTGAAGGAGAACGTGAACACATTCACCATGATCAAGTTCAGGATCTCGATACCCAACATTGCAATCGTCAGCTCAACGTCCCCCACCCAACGGTAGGATTCATCGGCTGCGATTACGTCAGCAGACCCAAGCGTGGTGTAGCGCGCATCAACGAGGTCACTATCGATGACGGGAATACCGTATAGATAGAAGACGTTGCTGAGCAGAGCCTGAGGAGTTACCGGCAGAGCAGCCTTGACCGTCTTGTTAAGACCTGCGGTGAAGGTGCTGAGGTTGATCCTGTCGTATTCGAACTGGAACGACCCTACACGATCCCACAGGTCAAGCGGTGCCCTGCTCTTATCGATAGACACCTTGACGGAAGTCTTGACGCCGCTTACCGCCTTAGGCGCTTCGATCTTCAGGTAGCTAGCTTGCAGGGGAGCCTTGAGGCGCTCCCCGATCTGTGCCCTCAAGGCATCCAGCGGATGCATCCTGAGGAGCGATTCTGGTGCGATCATTACGCATCCTCAAATGCCGAAGAACGCCTTACGTCTAGCCTCGGTCATCTGTTCATAGCCGTCGAGACGGCTAGCGGTGACGAGGTCAGTGATGGCGCGCTCAGGGATTGGTAGATAGCCTGCAATGCCGTTCTGGGTGAACTCACTCAGGTCGGTCAACGCTGGTTGCCTTAAGGTGATAGCTGGAGCCTGGAGAGGGATCGGAGCTTTGTGGTCACCCACGCCGATGATCCGTGTCCAGATATCCGTCGGCACCTTCATGGTCGCTTGCTGCGCTTTAGCAGTCACGCTCACGTAGGTTGGCGGAATCCCAACTTCGAGTGTTTCTTTCTCGTACGCCGATACATCGAGGATGGTCGGTGCATCCAGTTCGACATCGATGTGAGTCGTCGACTGCTCTTTAGGGATCGAGAGCTTCGGGAACTTACCATCGATGATCTTGATAGGGCTATCGTTGATCTGTGCGATGTACTGCACGGAATAGGACGACAGCGCTTTCATGATCCTGAGCATGGAGGCGTGGACTTGACGCATGGTGGTGCTATCGCCAAGGTCAGCGCCAGTGGCGGACTTCAGGATTGCTCCGGCCATCAAGCCGTATTCCAGACGACCCATAGCCGAGGTGTCGATACCGACGTCCTTCAGCCATACCTCGTAATCCATCTCTTCAGCAAGATCGATCCGGATATCCATGTAGCAGCGGTCGATCATCGCATGCAGCGAACCCTCTGCCTTATAGTCACCGTTATAGTGACGCATGGCCCGGTGACCGATCATGACCTTCTGGACACGCACGCACATCTCGCGGAACGCTTCGATACTGATGTACGTACCGATTTCCACCTGGGTGTCCAGGATGTAGCCGATGTAGTAATCAGGCACCAAGGCGCGAGTGGCGACCTTACGCAGCTCTGCCCTGGTAGGCAGTGGGATGCGTCGTACGCGTTTTGCTGCAATGACCGGGACCTTGGTCAGGGTTACATCGATCGCCTTGTTATAGGCGTACAGATAGAAGATGAAGGCATTCTTCACCGACAGTCTGAAGATGTCACCGTTAGCAGGGTTGACGATCGGGACCACGGACTTGAATCGGTCGTAATGCGACAGGTAGATCCAGTGGTTCAGTAACACCTCGGTCAGCGTGAACGGCTCAGCGTCGCTGCGGTCGATGACGTTGGACTCGAGCACCTTAGTCGGCAGCTTACCCCAGAGGGACTTCTGCATGTCGGCAGTAGCTGTGAGTTCGGTGTCGTCTCGAGCAACGATGTTGTCACGGGCCAGAGGTAGTTCCAGATCCAGCAACTCACCCACCGACTTACGGTCACTACCTGCCGCAGGCGCAATGCCGTTCAGTGGGTAGCGTTCCATGATGATGTCAGGGACGAGGCTCTTAGGCATGCCCTCAGTGGAGTGTACGAAGTCGTACGTCGCCAGAGAGAAGCCACGATCCGTCAAGATCCGCTGCGTCAACCATTCGAACGTCTCGGTGCGTCCGATGTTTCGGTTGAGGTAGAGGATGTTCCGATACAGAGCCAACTTCTGTTTCTGGCTCATGAAGTCGAACTCAGCACCGACCTCGGCGTGGAAGCTGTTCAGGTACTGACGGATGTGGTAACTGTGCGCCCGATCAGTCTTACATGCCCGCTTACGACTCATCAAGATGACGGTCGGCAACTTGCTATATAGGACGCCGAGCAGGCCCGGATAGTAATACGGCTCGAACAGGGCGTAATCCGAGTTGTCGTAGCGCTCGAAGTACTTGGTGATGTACCACTGCAGGTCAGGGATCAGTTGCTGCTCTGCGGGCTCCACAAGCTTGCTGTCGTAGGACAGGATATTATGGTCACTCGCTGATATCGAAATTTCGATATCGACAGGGTTGATGATCCCGTTAATCAGCAACTGTTGATCTGGGTTAGCCGCGACCAGGTCGCGATAGTACCGATTGCCGTACGTATATTCCTTTGCCGTCGCTCTGTGGAGACGCAAGTTAGCTTTGGTGAATTCGATCTCTTCCTGGGTATCCAGAGAAGTGACCGTCATCATCGTGTTGCTTTCGTGATATTCCCCAGCGAGGTTTAAGTAATACTTCCAGCTGTATGGGTCGTCAGGATCGACGGTGTAGCCGAGCGACTTGAGATAGTCGTTCATTGCCCGCGCTGTGTAGCTACTCTTGATCACGAGTGTCGCAGCAAGCTTTAGAACCGCTTTGATGTAAAGCCTGTAGTAGGCATTCATGACTTGACCCCGATCTTTAAGGAGAGGAGTAGATGGATAACGATGACCGCGCACAGCAAAAGGTTGCGCAGTTCAGGAATCTGAGTGAGGCCGACGAACGCCTGCTTGGACGGCTGGTGGCCGACAGAACGGACCCCAGTAATGGTAAGCTGAAAAACGTCGACATGACGGCGATTGCCAGTGTGGTACGTCGCACTCTGCGCGACGCCACTGACATCCGCAACATCTTCCAGATTCAGCCTGACCTTAAGCTAGCCAAGGACATCCTGGTCAGTGCGGTCGTCGCCCCTGGTGATCTCTCATCGACGTCGCTGGTGATGGCCAACGGCATGCCGGGGCCGGACACGGCGCTTACCTCACAGCTCGTCGATGGGCTGTATAAGTTCCACGTCGAAGAACAGAACCTCGACAAGAAGGTACCTGACTGGATTGACGATGCGCTGGTTTGGTCCGGCGCACACGCGATCATGATCATGCCTGAAGCGTCCATCGACCGGATGATCAATGGCACTGACTCCAATGCTTCGATGGAATCGGTGGCGAGCTACGGTGGCGAATGGGAGGGCGATTGGTTCAAGCCTAAGGGCGTCCTGGGCTTACGTCTCCCCACTGCCAAAAACGGCGCATACGCCAGTCTGGAGTCCTCCAGAAGGGCGATTACCCGCGACAAGATGGCGGACTATCATACCATCAAAGCGTCGAAGGGTCAGAAGAGCGTCACCTTGCCGTTCAAGGTCACTGACAACCTGGCTGCGCTGCGTATGCCTGCTGTGCAGGAACAAAAGCGTGCTCGGCTGATGCGCAATGCCTACGGCGAATCGTCGCTTGAGTCTCGTCGTAAGCAGCGTCAAACTCGTGAGCGTCAGGAAGCAGCTGACAACAACCAGGTTGGCGTCGATAAGAAGCCGGGCGGGAAGAAGAGCGAGGTCGATACCTCTAACATCTATTCCCGTTTCTTCCGTGCTCCTCAAGGCGTCAAGCGCAGCCGGCTGGAAGTCGTACCGACTCTCAAGCAAGCTGGTGGCGATACCGTTGGTCACCCGCTGGTTTATCACCTCCCAATCGAGGCGGTGATGCCGGTCTGTGTGCCAGGCGATGAGACGAACCACATCGGCTACATTATCATCCTCGACGCAAATGGATTCCCGCTATCATTTAGCCGTCGTTTGAATTTCTACGAAGATATCCGTCGTGGGACGGTGGGTGGTGATAGTCAGGTAGGTTCGGCTAGCCAGGTGTCTGGTGAGTTGCTGAACATGGCGAACGAAACGCTGAACGGCGGCATTCAAAATGCGTCGAACCAACTGATTGATCGTCTGGTCCAGCTGCATGGTGAGTTCATCGACCACGACATCATTTCCCGCATCAAGACCGGCCTGCAAGGCGGCGATGTGGAGATCAGCAAGAGCGAGCACGTTGACCGCCTGCTGTTCTCGCGTTCGATGAAGAACCAGCAGACCACCATGCTTTACGTGCCTGCTGAGTTGATGGTCTACATGGCCTTCGACTACAACGAGTACGGTATTGGTAAATCCATCCTGGAAGACGCCAAGTCGCTCGCAGCAATGCGCGCTAACCTGCTCGTAGCTTCCATCATCGGCGCTACCAAGAACGCCATTCCTGGTAAGGACATCAACATCGAACTCCCTGAGGACGATGGTGACCCTGTAGGTACGGTGAGCTTCCTGGCTAACGAAGCGATGGCATTGGCGTACCACCAGTTCCCAACTGGTATCGTCAGTATCCAGGGCTTGGCTGAGCAGCTGCAGATGTCTGCGCTGTCGGTGAACGTGAGCGGTAACCCTCGTTACCCTGAGGTGAAGACCACCATCACACCACGGGAGAGTTCCTACAACCCTGTGGATACCGATCTGCTGGAAAGCCTGCGCTCTGACCTGGTACGTGTATTCAGCCTGACGCCTGAGATGATCGACGGCGCTAACCAGCCTGAGTTCGCTACCACCATCGTGCGTAACAGCCTGATGCTCCTCAAGCGCGTCATGGTTCTCCAGAACCTGGCTAACCCAATGATCACCGACTACGTGCGCATCTTCACGTACAACAGTGGTCCATTGGTCGAAACGCTGATGGAGATTATCGAGAACAACTCCAAGGATCTGCCTGATGACTTCAAGGAAGATCCGGAAGCGTTCCTCGAAGAGTTCCTGAATACCCTGACTGTGAAGTTGCCGGCTCCTGAGTCGGATAACATGACCAAGCAGATCGAGATGTACAAGAACTACTCCGAGGTGCTCGATACCATCCTGCCGGCCTACGTGGCGGAAGAGTACTTCCACGGCTACATGAACGACACCATTCGCGAATCCATCCCAACCGTAATCGCGTCCCTCAAGGGCCACGAGCTGCGTCGTTGGATGCGTGAGCGTGGTCTGTTCCGTGAACTGGATATCTTCGTCAATACAGAGGAAGGCTCGCCTCTTCTGAACCTGAACGAAGAAATGAAGGTCCACGTAAGTGCTCTGCTGGCTGGTCTGTCGGATTACATGCAGATCGTAGCTCAGGATGCTTACAAGAACCGTAAGCGTCAGGAGAGTGCATTGAAGGCAGATCAAATGACTAAAGACGCCATTGGCGAAATTGGTCAGCCAGAGCCTGAAGCTGAGCCAGACTTCGACGCGGAAGCGCCGGTGCCTGACATGGGCGAAGAAGGTACTCCTGAAGAGGATGAAAACCTCGGTAACGAGGAAGATCTTCTGAATGAGGAGGAAGCTCCTCCGGAAGAAGAAGTGG
>Ga0247820_10000548_pt1 | contig 20114 bp, 18 predicted proteins | sample 13C_Glucose_Day1_2_FD_192480 | JGI IMG/M metagenome (GOLD analysis project Ga0247820, IMG submission 192480) | Soil microbial communities from agricultural site in Penn Yan, New York, United States - 13C_Glucose_Day14 | ecosystem: Environmental > Terrestrial > Soil > Agricultural land | place...
GCAAGATCGTCGAGCAGGAAGGTCTGGATATGCGTTACTACAACGTGATCTACGACATCATCGAAGACGTCAAGAAGGCCCTGACCGGCATGCTCGGCAGCGATGTTCGCGAGAACATCCTGGGTGTGGCCGAAGTGCGCGACGTGTTCCGTTCGCCGAAGTTCGGCGCCATCGCTGGCTGTATGGTCATCGAGGGTACCGTGTACCGCAACCGTCCGATCCGCGTACTGCGCGATGACGTGGTGATCTTCGAAGGCGAGCTGGAATCGCTGCGTCGCTTCAAGGACGATGCCTCCGAAGTGCGTAACGGCATGGAGTGTGGTATTGGCGTCAAGAGCTACAACGACGTCAAGGTCGGCGACAAGATCGAAGTCTTCGAGAAAGTCCAGGTGGCTCGTACCCTGTAAGGGGCGAGCGTGGCGCAGGCCCCGTCGTAAGGCGGCTGGCGGCGCCTCACAAGGTAGCGCCCGGTCAGGCTTCAGCCTGACCGGGCGTTTGCCGCTTTACGTTACAGGTAGCAAGAATGGCAAAAGAATACAGCCGTACCCAACGTATCGGCGATCAGATGCAGCGTGAGCTGGCAGAGCTGATCCGCCGTGAAGTCAAAGACCCGCGTGTCGGCCTGGTGACCATCACCGCCGTGGACGTCAGCCGCGACCTGGGCCATGCCAAGGTTTTCATCACCGTCATGGGCGAAGAAACGCCCGACGCCGTGAAGCAGTCGCTCAAGGCGCTGAACAGTGCCGCCAGCTTCCTGCGCCTGCACTTGGGTCGCTCGATGCAGCTGCGCAGCGTGCCGCAGTTGCACTTCCACTTCGATGAGAGCGTCAGCCGTGGTGTCCACCTGTCGGCACTGATCGAACGTGCGGTGGCCGAAGACCGCCTGCACAAGGATGCCGACGAGCTGGACGCCAAGGAGTAAGCGGTGGCCCAGGTCAAACGTATCCGCCGCAACGTCAGCGGCATCATCCTGCTCGACAAGCCGCTGGGGTTCACCTCCAACGCCGCGCTGCAGAAGGTTCGCTGGTTGCTCAACGCGGAAAAGGCCGGCCACACCGGCAGCCTCGACCCGCTGGCCACCGGCGTGCTGCCGCTGTGCTTCGGCGAGGCGACCAAGTTCTCGCAGTACCTGCTCGATTCCGACAAGGGCTACGAGACGGTCATGCAGATGGGGCAGACTACCAGCACCGCAGATGCCGAAGGCGAAGTCTTGCAGACCCGCGAAGTGACCGTTGGTCGCGCCGACATCGAGGCCGTGATCCCGCGTTTCAAGGGTGGAATCCTCCAGGTGCCGCCGATGTACTCGGCCCTCAAGCGTGATGGCCAGCCGCTGTACAAGCTCGCTCGTGCAGGAGAGGTAGTGGAGCGCGAGGCGCGTTCTGTTACTATTAGCCGCTTGGAGTTGCTCGAGTGCGAAGGCACCCGTGCGCGCCTTTCGGTTGGATGCAGCAAAGGCACCTATATCCGCACCCTGGTGGAGGATATCGGTGAGGCGCTGGGCTGTGGTGCCTACGTCGCCGAACTGCGTCGTACCCAGGCGGGCCCCTTCGAGCTGGCACAGACCGTGACGCTCGAGGAACTCGAACAAGCCCACGCCGAAGGCGGCAACGAAGCGCTCGATCGCTTCCTGATGCCTTCTGACAGCGGGCTGCAGGACTGGCCACTGGTGCTGCTGTCCGAGCACAGCGCGTTCTACTGGCTGCATGGTCAGGCAGTACGTGCGCCGGACGCGCCGCAGTTCGGCATGGTCCGGGTACAGGATCACAATGGTCGCTTCATCGGTATCGGTGAAGTGAGCGAAGACGGGCGCGTTGCGCCGCGTCGACTGATTCGGTCGGAATGACCGGAACCACGGGTAGAGGCTTATGCTGAAACCGGTGGATACGAGGTTGGCTGTTATTAGGCACGGTCACACCTCTTCTTTTTAATACGGGGACTTGTCCCTGGCCTATTGGACCCCGCTCGCGGGATCCGTTTATCAGGAGAAGCCAAATGGCCCTCAGCGTCGAAGAAAAAGCTCAAATTGTTGCCGATTACCAGCAAGCCGCCGGCGATACCGGTAGCCCGGAAGTGCAGGTTGCTCTGCTGACCTTCAACATCAACAAGCTGCAAGGCCACTTCAAGGCCAACGATAAAGACCACCACTCCCGTCGTGGTCTGATCCGTATGGTCAACCAGCGTCGTAAGCTGCTGGATTACCTGAAGGGCAAAGACACCACTCGTTACAGCGCCCTGATCGGTCGCCTGGGCCTGCGTCGCTAATAGCGGTCTGGCCAGTGGTGTTGCATGGCGTGTCGCATGCATCGGCAGGGTTGCCCGGCAACCCTGGCGTTGGACACGCCACGCGATCAGCGAGGTTGGCAGCCTGGTCCGTCGTGCGGTTTATCCGCCCGGCGCCAGGCTCCCAGCCTCGTGTTGTATCTGGACGGTCAATGGGGCCGATTCCCCGTTCTGCCCAAGAATTCGCAAGAACCAGTTCCCCCAAGAGCCACTGAAGAAGGTAGGAAACCGTGAACCCGGTAATCAAGAAATTCCAGTTCGGTCAATCGACCGTAACCCTCGAAACGGGCCGCATCGCCCGTCAGGCCACCGGCGCCGTGCTGGTCACCGTCGACAACGATGTCACCGTGCTGGTGACCGTGGTTGGCGCCAAGCAGGCTGATCCGGGCAAGGGCTTCTTCCCGCTGTCCGTGCACTACCAGGAAAAGACCTACGCCGCCGGCAAGATCCCAGGCGGTTTCTTCAAGCGTGAAGGCCGTCCTTCCGAGAAGGAAACCCTGACCTCGCGCCTGATCGACCGTCCGATCCGCCCGCTGTTCCCTGAAGGCTTCATGAACGAAGTCCAGGTCGTCTGCACCGTGGTTTCCACCAGCAAGAAGACCGATCCGGACATCGCCGCGATGATCGGTACCTCGGCTGCCCTGGCTATCTCCGGCATTCCGTTCGAAGGCCCGATCGGTGCCGCCCGCGTGGCCTTCCATGAAAGCACCGGCTACCTGCTGAACCCGACCTACGAGCAACTGGCTGCCTCGAGCCTGGACATGGTCGTTGCCGGTACCTCCGATGCGGTACTGATGGTTGAGTCGGAAGCCAAAGAGCTGACCGAAGACCAGATGCTGGGTGCCGTACTGTTCGCCCACGACGAATTCCAGGCTGTCATCCAGGCTGTCAAAGAGCTGGCTGCCGAAGCGGCCAAGCCGACCTGGGACTGGAAACCTGCTGCGGCCAACACCGAGCTGTTCAACGCCATCCGTGCCGAGTTCGGCGAAGCCGTTTCCCAGGGCTACACCATCACCGTCAAGGCTGACCGTTACGCCCGCCTGGGCGAGCTGCGCGATCAGGCGATCGCCAAGTTCTCCGGTGAAGAAGGCCAGCCTTCGGCTGGTGAAGTCAAAGACATCTTCGGCGAAATCGAATACCGCACCGTTCGCGAAAACATCGTCAACGGCAAGCCGCGTATCGACGGTCGCGACACCAAGACCGTGCGTCCGCTGAACATCGAAGTCGGCGTTCTGCCGAAGACCCACGGTTCGGCGCTGTTCACCCGCGGCGAAACCCAGGCCCTGGTCGTCGCGACCCTGGGTACTGCCCGTGACGCCCAGCTGCTGGACACCCTCGAAGGCGAGAAGAAAGACCCCTTCATGCTGCACTACAACTTCCCGCCGTTCTCGGTGGGCGAGTGTGGCCGCATGGGCGGTGCCGGCCGTCGCGAAATCGGCCACGGCCGTCTGGCCCGTCGTTCGGTCCAGGCCATGCTGCCGGCCGCCGACGTGTTCCCGTACACCATCCGCGTGGTGTCGGAAATCACCGAGTCCAACGGTTCCAGCTCCATGGCTTCGGTCTGCGGCGCCTCGCTGGCCCTGATGGATGCCGGCGTGCCGATGAAAGCTCCGGTTGCCGGTATTGCCATGGGTCTGGTCAAGGAAGGTGACAAGTTTGCCGTCCTGACCGACATCCTCGGTGACGAAGACCACCTGGGCGACATGGACTTCAAGGTAGCCGGTACCGCCAAGGGCGTCACCGCGCTGCAGATGGACATCAAGATCAACGGCATCACCGAAGAGATCATGGAGATCGCCCTGGGCCAGGCCCTGGAAGCGCGCCTGAACATCCTCGGCCAGATGAACCAGATCATCGGCGAGTCGCGTACCGAGCTGTCGGCCAACGCCCCGACCATGATCGCGATGAAGATCGACACCGACAAGATCCGTGACGTCATCGGCAAGGGTGGCGCCACCATCCGCGCCATCTGCGAAGAGACCAAGGCTTCGATCGATATCGAAGACGACGGCTCGATCAAGATCTTCGGCGAGACCAAGGAAGCCGCGGACGCTGCCAAGCAGCGCATCCTGGGCATCACCGCCGAGGCCGAGATCGGCAAGATCTACGTCGGCAAGGTCGAGCGCATCGTCGACTTCGGCGCCTTCGTCAACATCCTGCCGGGCAAGGACGGCCTGGTGCACATCTCCATGCTGAGCGATGCTCGCGTCGAGAAGGTCACCGACGTGCTGAAGGAAGGCCAGGAAGTCGAAGTGCTGGTACTGGACGTGGACAACCGCGGCCGTATCAAGCTGTCGATCAAGGACGTCGCCGCTGCCAAGGCATCGGGCGTCTAAGCCTCACCAGGCTGACAGGAAGGACCCTTCGGGGTCCTTTTTTTATGCCTGTGGCTTTGTCTTGTGGACTTGCATCTTGCATGCAGGATTTTGCCCGGGCTTGCAAATTGCACGATCATCGATGTCGATAAGAATTGATAAGTTATTGATTTATAAGAATTAATATTTATGAGGAAAGCTGGCACACGCCCTGCAACATCACTTCTACCTGACGCCAGGAACTACGGCGCAGACCTTTCGAAAAACAGGAGTGACCCACATGAAGAAGTTCGCCATTGCTGCCGCTACTGCCACCGCTCTGACCCTGACCATGGCTAACGCGGCGTTCGCTGCCCAGTCCACCCAGGCCCCGATGACGCTGGCGGCCGGTGAGGTGACCAAAGCCAAGGAAGCTACTTCCGACACCTGGATCACCACCAAGGTGAAGGCTGACCTGATGACCGAGAAAGGCGTGCCAGGCAGTGACATCAAGGTCGAAACCAACAAAGGCGTAGTGTCCCTGTCCTCGGACGTGGCCATTACCGACGCGCAGAAGGATATGGCAGTCGCCATCGCCAAGAAGATCAAGGGCGTCCAAGCCGTCTCGGCTGATGGCCTGAAGTCCGAGTAAGGAATGTCCCGTCGGCCAAAAGGATTTGGCCACCCTTTCAAGCACAAGCCCCGGCATCTGCCGGGGCTTTTGCTTGCGCTTCCCTGTAGGAGCGGCCTTGTGCCGCGAAAGGGGCGCACAGCGGCCCCAGGTTCTGAGCCACCATCGAATTGCCGGGGCTGCTGTGCAGCCCTTTCGCGGCACAAGGCCGCTCCTACACAAGGCGTTATAGCGCCGGATTACGTGCGATCACATCGCTCTCGAAGCACACCTGTTCCACGATCAAAGGCTCCACCAAAGGCCTGCTGTCCCGGAAATGCGCCGTCTGGGTATGGGCCTCATATGCAGCGTCGTCCTGGTAGATCTCGTACAGGTAGATCACATCCGGACTCTCCCGATCCTGGGCCACATCGAACACCAGGCAGCCCGGCTCGGTGGCCACCGAAGCGGCGGCATTGGCCTTGATCGCCGTCAGGAAAGCTTCGGCAGTACCGGGTTTCACACGTGTCTTGATAAACAGGCAGTACACAGGAAGCTCCTTTTGTTTTAAATTCTGTTTTGAATTGTATACAAAAAAGGAGCCTTGCTCATGTCCGAACTACCTGCCCGCCCAGGTCGCCTGAATGGCCTGCGTCATATTGCCTTGCTGGTCCCCAACCTGGAGGAATGCGAGCGCTTCTACGTGGATGTGCTGGGCATGGAGGTGCTGAACCGCGCCAACGAAGACCTGGTCTACCTCACCTGCGGTAACGATAACCTGTCGCTGGGACGTGGCGCCGGAGCGGCCAACGGGCTGCAGACCCTGGATCACTATGGATTCATCGTCGACAGCGTGGAGGAACTCGAAGCCTGGTATCAGTACTTCAAGGCCCACGACGTGACGCTGCTGGATCGCCCCTTCAATCATGGCGATGGTGCCCGCAGCTTCCATTTGCTGGACCCTGCGGGGAACAAGGTGCAGCCGTTGTATCACCCGGCGGTGTCGGGGCAGCGGCTGGTCTGATGGGATTGATCGCCTGTGCTGCCCTCATCGCCGGCAAGCCGGCGATGAGGGCGTCGCGGTCGTGAAGGGTTACTCGGCATCCAGATGCATCGGTGTCACCACTCGGCCATCGCTCTCTGCCTGGCCGAGATTGGTGTCGATGAAGTACACCCGGTCATCCTCCAGCTGGCCCTTGTCCACCAGGTAGTCCTTGATGCTGCTGGCGCGTTCCTGGCCGAGGGTGCGCAGCAGCGCGGCGCTTTCCGCCCAGGACTTGATAACCGCCTCGCGCAGCTTGGCGCTGCGTTCGTCACGCCCCAGCTTCTCCCACTCGGCCGGTGGCTGCTGCTTGAGACGGGTACGGTAGATGCCTTCGAGCATCGCCGGCTTGTCGCTATCGTCCACCACCAGCAGCGAGGCGTTGGCCGGTACCTTGTCGCCGCGGCGCTGGAGGATCTTGTACCAGGTGGCCTGGTACTCGCGCTCCAGGCGCTGCTGGGCGATCAGCGGGCCGTCACTGCTCTGGGCGGCGGTGCCCTCGATCTCCAGGCGCAGCTCAGGGCGCTCTTTCAGGGCCGAAGCGAGCTTGTCCAGGGACGCCTGCACTTCAGGGGTAAGGTCGCTGGAGCCCGCCGCGAAAGAAACGTTGCCCAAATCTTCCGAACCGCCGCCGGCGACCAGCCCGCCGAGCAGCTTGAACGGCGCCTGGGCCGCGCGCAGCACCAGGTTGCGCAGGGTCTGCCAGACGATCGGCATCACGCTGAACTGCGGGTTGTTGAGGTCGCCCGATACCGGCAACTCGATGGAGATCCTGCCCTCGGTGTCCTTGAGCAGGGCGACGGCCAGGCGGATCGGCAGGTCCACGGCGTCCGGGCTGTCGACCTTCTCGCCCAGTTGCAATTGCTCGATCACTACCTTGTTCTCGGCCTTGAGCTGGCCGTTGGTGATCAGGTAGTGCAGGTCGAGGTTCAGCCGGCCCTTGCGGATGCGCATGCCCGCGAACTTGCCGGAGTAGGGGGTGAGCGTGGTCAGCTCGACACGCTTGAAGCTGGTGGCGATGTCCAGGCTGGCCAGCGGGTTGAACGGGTTGAGCGCACCTTTGATGGTGACCGGTGCGTAGCGGTCCACCTTGCCCTTGATATCCACCTTGGCCGGCAACGGCTTGCGGTTGTCGATGGTACCGATCTGGCCGTTGAGCTGCTGTACGGCAGTGGCGAAGTTGGGGGTCAGGGTCAGGTCCGCGAAGTTGGCCGAACCATCGTTGATACTGATCTGGCCGATACGGATGCCCAGTTCCTTGCCGCCGCTGGACGCGGCCGGCTTGCTCGGCGCCGCGGCTGGCTTGTCCGCGGGTTGCGGGATCAGCAGGTCGTCGACGTTGGTGGTGCGGTCTTCGTTGATGATGAAGCGCGCATAGGGTTGCAGCAGGGTAACCTTGTCGATCGACAGGGCATCGCCGTGCACATAGGACAGGCCGTCGACGTTGACCTGCTGCCATTTGACGAAATCGCGGTTCTTGATGGTGTCCAGGGTGTGCAGCTGGTTGGCCTGGGCCTTGCCGGTGATGCTGAAGGCCAGTGGCTCGGTGCTCTTGAGGTCGACCTTGAGGTCGCTGGAGAGCATGCCGCTGCGCAGTTCCAGGCGGATGAACGGGCTGATGTAGGCCTGGGCAACCCGCAGGTCGATGTCGCGGGTGGCGACGTCGAGTTTCGCGCTGACTGGCGCCAGGTTGACCTGACCCGCGGCCTGCAACTTGCCTTGCTTGCCCACGCCGGTGTCGAGCTTGAGGGTGAAGGGTGACTGGTTGAGGCTGTCGAAGTTCTGCAGGTCGAGGTTGAGTGGGCCGACATCCAGGGCCACGGGCTCTTTCTGGCTACGGTCAGCCAGGTGAATGAGGTAGTTGCGCGCCTGCACGTCCTTGAGCAGCACCTGCCAGGGTTTGCTCGGCTCCTTGGCGGCCTGTTGTTCCGGAGTCGGTTCGGCGGCTGCGGGTTCTGCCTTTTCCTTGGGCGTGGGCTTGGCCGGCTGGCTGGCGAACAGCTTCTGCCAATCGAGCTGGCCGTCCTTCTCCAGGGCCGCCCAGGTCTCCAGCTTCTCACTGCGGATCTTGCCGACGGTGACCAGCTGTTTGGCCAGGTCGATGGAGGTCTCGCTCACCTCCAGGCTGGCCAGGCGGGCCAGCGGGCGCCCGTCCGGGGCCTGGATGGCGAAGGGCGCGACCCGCACCGAGGTGTTGTCGAGCAGCAGCTCGGTTTCCTTGGCGAGGTTGAGCTTGTAGTGGGTGTCGAGGCTGACCATGCCGTCTTCCAGCACCAGCGGCACGGCGTCGCGCACATAAGGCCAGAACAGCTTCATCTTGCCGTCGGTGACCTTGAGGGTGCCTTCGGAGGCGATCGGCGACAGGCTCAGGGTGCCGCTCCAGTCGATGCGCCCACCAGCCGGGCCGTTGGCCACCAGGGTCATGTCGGCGTTGTCGTCGGGCAGGGTACTGAGGTTCTTCAGCTCCAGGTTCATCGAGTCGTAAAGGAACTCGATTGGCTCGCTCGGGCGCAGGTCCTGGAAATGCAGGTAGCCTTCGCTGAGCTTGATGCTGGCGATGCGCAGCGGGAATGGGTCGCTTGGCGGCTCCTCCGGCTTGGGCTCGCTGGGCGGGATCTTGAACAACTGGGCCAGGTTGAGGCTACCGTCCTTGGCGAACAGCAGCTCGGTGCGCGGCTTGTCCAGCTCCACGGCGTCCAGGCGCAGGGCCTTGGTCCACAGGCTGTCGAGGGACAGGTTGGCATACAGGCGCTCGAAGCCGACCTGCTCCTTGCCGGGCTCGCCGATCTGCAGGCCCCAGAGGGTCAGTTCAAGGCTGAACGGGTTGAGCTCGATGCGCTGCAGGTGCGCCGGCACCGTGGCGTATTGCGCCAGTTGCTGGTTGGCGATGCGCAGGGCGACACCGGGGAGAATGAAAAAGCCGAGCAGGCCGTACAGGGCCACGAGGGCCAGCAGTGCGCCGATAGCGCGGGTCAATCCTTTGGGCATGTGTCGCATCGTCTGTATCAGGCTGGAGTGCTTGGAGTATGGCACGTTAAATCGGTTCCGATGAACGGAGCAAAATACCTCATTCGATGCCCATGCGCCGCCGTGCGCGGTGCGCCGAACCGTCGCGCATGGCCCAGCGCAGCACCGGGGCGGTGTTGTTAAGGCCCAGGCGGATCATGCGCCGCTCGAACGCGCCCTGGTGCACGCCGAGCATTTCGCTGGCCCATTCGGGCAGCAGGTCGATGCCGGCGTTGAGCATCAGCTTGCCCACCGGCTCGGCCATCCGGCTGGGCGCCGGGGCCTTGAGCAGGATGTCCATCACCTCCAGGCTGCGCGCGTCGCACTGCAGTTGCGGGCGCATGCGCCGCAGGTACTCGTCGACCTCGGCGCAGGAGCGTGGCACGTCACGTGCGCCGAGGCGCTCGGCGATCAGCGCGATCTCGTCGTAGTAGGCGTCCTGCTCGGCGCGTGGCAGGCGAGGATTGCGATAACGCAGGTGGGCGGCGAGGAAGCTGCTGACTTCGGCCACATGCACCCAGGTCAGCAGGTCGGGGTCGCTCGCCGCATAGGGACGGCCATCGGGCGCGGTGCCGGTCACCTTGAGGTGGATGGTGCGAACCTTGTCGATCAGCCACTCGGCGTCGCGGGTCGAGCCGAAGGTGGTGCCGGAGATGAACTGGCTGGTACGGCGCAGGCGTCCGAGCAGATCCTGGCGGAAGTTCGAATGGTCCCACACCCCGGCCAGTGCCAGCGGGTGCAGCAGTTGCAGCATCAACGCGCTGATCCCGCCCACCAACATGCTGGGGAAGTCGCCATGTACCTGCCAGCTGATGCTCTTTGGGCCGAACAGGCCGGGATCACCCTTGGGCGATTCCAGGTCGAGCTGGCCGAGGGCCAGCCCGGTGAGGCTCATGACCTGGGTTTCGATGCGACGACGTAGGACTTCCATGGCGACCTGTGCTGGCCGCCATGGCGGCCGTCTATGAATTGAGGCGTATGTCCATTGGCCTGGCGTCTCCCGGGCCGGCGGGGGCGTGCGTCTCGAGCGCGCCTCCGTGGATATGATAAACCGTGGGCTCCTCGGAAAAATACGGTGTGAGGTGGGCCATGAAGACCTGGTGGTCTTCGCTGGTCTCGAAGCCAGGCGTGTGATCCTCGAGGGATTGCCACTGTACGATCAGGTTGAAGTGATGGGGTGTTTCGATCCCTTGCGCGAGCAGGTGGCTGAGGTACCCTTTGGCCCGACTGAGCAGAGGGGCGACTTCGGCGAAGGCGTGCCTGAAACTGTCGATGCGCGCCTGCTGGATGGGAAGAATGGCGATTTCGTAGATCATGGCGGTCCTCATGATTGGGTTGGGCGAGGGGGCGTCAAGCGTTGCTGGGTTCGGCCGCAGGCACGACCGCAATGGCGATCTTTCCTTGCAGGCCATTGTTGGGGCTTTGCAGCCGGGCATGGGCGAGCGCAACGTCGGCCAGGGGATAGATGGCGCCCACATGTGGCCGCAGTTGTCCGCGCTCGACCAGCGCGCTCAGCTCATCGAGCTTGCCGCGCTGCTGCCGGGTGAAGACGAAGTGATAGCTCGCGTTCTTGCCCCAGGCCTGAATGAGGTTCTGTGGTTGCGCGATGTCCACGATCGACACCACGCGCCCCAACTGGGCCAGGGCGTCCGGGCTGCGAGACAGGGTATCGCCGCCAATGGTGTCGAATACCACGTCGACGCCATGGCCTGCGGTTTCCTTGAGGATGACATCGACATAGTCCTGGCGCTCGTAGTCGATGACCACATCGGCGCCCATGCGTCGCGCGAATTCGGCATTCGCTTCGCGTACCGTGGTGAAGACCCTGGCGCCCATGGCCTTGGCCAGCTGGATCGCCACATGGCCGACGCCGCCGGCACCGCCATGCACCAGGATGCTCTCGCCCACCCTGAGCGCCGCGCGGACCACCAGCGCCTCCCAGGCCGTGCCGCCGACCAGGCTCAGGCTTGCCGCCTCGAGATGGCTCAGCGACGGCGGCTTCCGGCCGACGATGCCTTCGGCGGCGACGTGGTATTCGGCATAGCTGCCGGCGCCCTCGAAGATCTGCGGGGTGTACCACACCTCGTCACCGGGGCTGAACGCCGTCACCCCAGGCCCGACGGCCTCGACGACGCCGGAGACGTCGTGCCCGGTGATGGCCGGCAGCGGCACCAGGTCGGGATAGTCGCCGCGACGCACCTGGTAGTCCAGCGGATTGACGGAGGTGGCATGCACCCTGACCAGTACCTGCCCGGCCTTTGGCACCGGCTTGGCGATGTCACGATAGACGAATGCATCCGGGCCGCCGAAGGCATCCAGTATCAACGCTTTCATGGTGTTTCCTCGCTTCTATAAAAAGGGATATCGAGAAATGTCGATATATAAAGTGAGATCAAGCTGCCTTTCTGTTTCTGGGCGCCTGGCAGGCACCTCGGGGATTGCTCCTTGATTTCGTTAAAACGGGATATCGGGAAATATCGATATATCGAGGTAAAAGCAAACCCTACAGGTCGCTCCCGATCAGCTCGGCGAGCGCGCTGATGGCTGCTTCGTTGCGCTTGTAGTAGGTCCACTGGCCAATGCGGCGGACCTCGACCAGGCCTGCACGCTGCAGGGTGGCCAGGTAGTCGGACACCGTTGACTGCGACAGCCCCACGCCTTCCTGGATACTGCTCACACAGACACCCACGGTGTGAACGTCACCTTCGTCCTGTGGAGGAAAGTGATTCACCGGGTCTTTCAAGCCTTTGAGGATCTCGAGGCGTGTGCGGTTCGAGAGTGCCTTGAATACGTCGAGCAGTTCCATGACGCGATAATATCGGTATTTACCGATATGTCAATTCACCGCAGGACGGCCGGCAGCGGCCGCCCTGCGAAGCGGCCTATTGGTTCAGGCGTTTGTCGATCAGGCCCTGGACCACGCTCGGGTCGGCGAGGGTGGAGGTGTCGCCCAGGTTGTCCAGTTCATTGCAGGCGATCTTGCGCAGGATGCGCCGCATGATCTTGCCCGAGCGGGTCTTGGGCAGGGCAGGGGCCCACTGGATCAGCTCGGGTTTGGCGAAGCTGCCGATCTCCTTGCTGACCAGGGCCAGCAGTTCGGCCTTGAGCGCATCGTCCGGCGTCACGCCGTTCATGGGAGTGACGAAGGCATACACACCCTGGCCCTTGAGGTCGTGGGGATAACCCACCACGGCGGCCTCGGCGACGCTGTCGTGCAGCACCAGGGCGCTCTCCACCTCGGCGGTGCCGATACGGTGGCCGGAAACATTGATCACATCGTCGATGCGCCCGGTGATCCAGTAGTCGCCATCGGCATCGCGGCGGGCGCCGTCGCCGGTGAAGTAGTAGCGGGGCATCGGCTTGAAGTAGGTGTCGACCATGCGCTGGTGGTCGCCGTAGACGCTGCGGATCTGCCCGGGCCAGCTGGCCTTGATCGCCAGCAGCCCGGCGCCGGGGCCTTCGATCAGCTTGCCTTTGTCGTCCAGCAGTACCGGTTGCACGCCGAACATCGGCTGGGTGGCGCAGCCCGGCTTGAGCCGTGGCGTGCCGGGGAGGGGGGTGAGCATGATGCCGCCGGTCTCGGTCTGCCACCAGGTGTCGACGATGGGGCAGCGTTTCTTGCCGACCTCTTCGAAATACCATTCCCAGGCTTCCGGGTTGATCGGCTCGCCGACGCTGCCGAGCAGGCGCAGGGTCTCGCGTGAGGTGCCCTGCAAGGGGCCGGCACCTTCGCGCATCAGCGCGCGCAGGGCGGTGGGCGCGGTGTAGAAGATGTTCACCCGGTGTTTGTCGACCACTTGCCAGAAGCGCGAGGTGTCGGGGTAGTTGGGCACGCCCTCGAACATCAGCGAAATCGCGCCGTTGGCCAGTGGGCCATAGACGATATAGCTGTGGCCGGTGACCCAGCCGACGTCGGCGGTGCACCAGAACACCTCGCCGTCGCGGTAGTCGAACACGGTCTTGAAGGTCATGGTCGCCTGCAGCAGGTAGCCGGCGGTGGTGTGCAGCACGCCCTTGGGCTTGCCGGTGCTGCCCGAGGTGTAGAGGATGAACAGCGGATCCTCGGCGTTCATCGGCTCGGCCGGGCAGTCGTCAGCGGCCTTTTCCGTCACCTCGTGATACCAGAGATCACGCCCTTCGCTCCAGGCCACCTCAGCGCCGGTACGCTTGATCACGAATACGCTGCTCACCGCCGGGCAACTGGCGAGGGCCTTGTCGACGTTCTGCTTGAGCGGAACGCGCTTGCCGCCACGCACGCCTTCGTCAGCGGTGATCACGGTGCGGCAGTCGGCGTCGAGGATGCGGTCGCGCAGGGCGTCGGGGGAGAAGCCGCCGAACACCACCGAGTGGATGGCGCCGATGCGCGTGCAGGCGAGCATGGCGTAGGCGGCCTCGGGGATCATCGGCATATAGATGCACACCCGGTCGCCTTTGTTCACACCACGGGCTTTCAGGGCGTTGGCCAGGCGGCAGACCTGGCGGTGCAGTTCGCGGTAGCTGATGGCCTTGCTGTCCGCGGGATCGTCGCCTTCCCAGAGCAGGGCGGTTTGCTCGCCGCGCTGGGCCAGGTGGCGATCGATGCAGTTATGGCTGACGTTGAGCTGGGCGCCGTCGAACCAGCGGGCGCTGCCGGTGTTCAGGTCGCATTGCTGCACGCTTGACCAGGGCTTGATCCAGTCCAGGCGCTTGGCCTGTTCGGCCCAGAAGGCGTCGGGATCATCCACCGACTGGCGGTAGAGGCGGCGGTATTCGTCGTCGCTGAGGGTGGCGGACTGGCTCACGGCCAGGGCCTGGGGATAGTCGCGGATATCGAACATGGCGGGTGGTCCTGCTCTTGTTAGGGGCGAGGGACTGCAACGGCTATTCGATGGACAGTGTAGCTAGAGGTGATGTTCCTTGAGGATCATGGTGTCCGTGTAGGAGCGGCCTTGCGCCGCGAAAGGGCCGCGAAGCGGCCCCATGATGATTGCCGGGGCCGCTGTGCGGCCCTTTCGCGGCACAAGGCCGCTCCTACACAAAGAGCGGCTGTGTAGCGTCAGCCGCGGTGACGACCGCGGAAGTAGTTGATCAGGCCCTGGGTGGAGCCGTCCTCGGCGTTGTCCTCCTGGGCGCCCACCAGGCGCTGGTACACGCCCTTGCCCAGTTCCTTGCCCAGCTCCACGCCCCACTGGTCGAAGGCGTTGATGCCCCAGACCACGCTCTGCACGAACACCTTGTGCTCGTACATCGCCACCAGCGCACCGAGGCGGCGCGGGCTGATGCGCTCGACCACCAGGGTGTTGCTCGGGCGGTTGCCCGGGATCACCTTGTGCGGCGCCAGCTTGGCGATATCGGCCTCGTTCAGGCCCTTGGCGCGCAGTTCTGCCTCGGCTTCCTCGCGGGTCTTGCCGAGCATCAGCGCCTGGCTCTGCGACAGGCAGTTGGCGTACAGCCACTGATGGTGGTCCGCCACCGGGTTGAAGCTCACCACCGGCACGATGAAGTCGGCCGGGATCAGCTGGGTGCCCTGGTGCAGCAACTGGTGGTAGGCGTGCTGGCCGTTGCAGCCGACGCCGCCCCAGATCACCGGGCCAGTGTCGGTCTTCACCGGGCTGCCGTCCTGCAGCACGCTCTTGCCGTTGGACTCCATGTCCAGTTGCTGCAGGTGCTTGGTGATGTTGCGCAGGTAATGGTCGTACGGCAGGATCGCGTGGGCCTGGGCGCCCCAGAAGTTGCCGTACCACACGCCGAGCAGGGCCAGCAGCACCGGCATGTTCTTCTCGAACGGCGCGGTCTGGAAGTGCTGGTCCATGGTGTAGGCGCCGGACAGCAGTTCCTTGAAGTTGGCGGTGCCGATGGCCAGGGCGATCGGCAGGCCGATGGCCGACCATAGCGAGTAGCGCCCGCCGACCCAGTCCCACATCGGGAAGATGTTCTCTTCGCGGATGCCGAAGGCCACGGCCGCAGCCTTGTTGCTCGAGACGGCGATGAAGTGGCGGTACAGCTCGGCTTCCGAACCGCCCTGGGCCAGGTACCAGGTGCGCGCGGCCTGGGCGTTCTTCAGGGTTTCCAGGGTGTTGAACGACTTCGACGAGACGATGAACAGGGTGGTCTCGGCGCGCAGGTTGGCCGACAGCTCATGGAACTCGCTGCCGTCGATGTTCGCCAGGTAGTGGCAGCGCACGCCGCGCTGGGCGTAGGGCAGCAGCGCCTCGGAGACCAGCTCGGGGCCGAGGAACGAGCCGCCGATGCCGATGTTGACCACGTCGGTGATCGGTTTTTCGCTGTAGCCGCGCCACAGGCCGTCGTGGATGCGGCCGACCAGTTCGGTGATCTGGTTCAGCACCTTGTGCACTTCCGGCATCACGTTGACGCCGTTCACGCTGAGCTTGTCGCCGACCGGGCGGCGCAGGGCGGTGTGCAGCACCGGACGGCCTTCGGAGGCGTTGATGATCTCGCCGCTGAACATCGACTTGATGGCCGCTTCCAGGTCGACGTCCTTGGCCAGGTTCACCAGCAGGTCACGGGTCTGCTCGGTGATCAGGTTCTTCGAGTAGTCGAGGAACAGGCCGCAGCTGCTCAAGGAGAACTGCTCGAAGCGCTTGCCGTCGGCGGCGAAGGCTTCGCGCATGCTGAAGCCCTGCATGGCGTCGCGGTGTTGCTGAAGCGCCTGCCAGGCGGGCAGCGCCGTCACATCGTGGGGGGTACGGTAATACGCCATTGCGGGTGGTTTCCTTGGTGCATGGTCAGGCTTGGACAGCGGCATTCGTTGCCGGTTGCAAGCTGGACATTATAGGCATTGGCAGGAAACCGGGAATGGGTGAGGCAAGCGAGGAGGATGAAAATTGTCACGAGGGTGATCGTGAGAGCTGGCTTTGTGACAGCAGACTTCGTGAGGTTGAGCGTCGTGGGAGCGGGCTTGCCCCGCGATTGCGGTTGCCTGGGCAGGCGCTATCGCGGGGCAAGCCCGCTCCCACGGGTCATATCAGGCGCTCTGCTCTTCCAGGTGCAGGTAGATGTTGTCGATCAGCCGGGTGTTACCCAGGTACGCCGCGGCGATCACCACCAGGTCACGGTCGTCGATCAGCGCCGGACGCAGCGTCAGGGCGTGGCGCACTTCCAGGTAGTCCTTGCGCAGGCCTGCCGCTTCCAGTTGCGCCTGGCCCTCGGCGATCAGCGCCGCGAAGTCGCGTTGGCCACGGCGCAGGGCGTCGGCGATGCCGCTCAGGGTGCGATACAGCACCGGGGCGGTGGCTCGCTGCTCCGGCGTCAGGTAGCCATTGCGCGACGACAGCGCCAGGCCGTCCTCGGCGCGCACGGTCGGCTCGCCGATGATCTGGATCGGCATGTTCAGGTCGCGCACCATGGCGCGGATCACCGCCAGTTGCTGGAAGTCCTTTTCGCCGAACACGGCAAGGTCTGGCTGGACCATGTTGAACAGCTTGCTGACCACCGTCGCCACGCCTTCGAAGTGTCCGGGGCGGCTGGCGCCGCACAGGCCTTCGGACAGTTGCGGCACGCTCACCCGGGTCTGCACCGCCATGCCGTCGGGGTACATCTCCTCGACGGTGGGGGCGAACAGCAGGTGGCAGCCGGCCTGCAGCAGTGTTTCCTGGTCGGCGGCGAGGGTGCGGGGATACTTGTCCAGGTCCTCGCCCGCGCCGAACTGCAGCGGGTTGACGAAGATGCTGGCGACCACGAAGTCGGCGCGCTGGGCGGCCTTGGTCACCAGGGCGGCGTGGCCGCTGTGCAGGTTGCCCATGGTCGGCACGAAGGCGATGCGCTTGCCTTCGCCACGGGCGCGGGCCACGGCGGCACGCAGTTCACGGACGGTCTTGACGGTATTCATGCGCTGAACCCATGCTCGCTGCCAGGGAAGCTGACGTCCTTGACCGCACGGACATAGGCGGCCAGGGCACTCTGGATGTCCGGCTGGCCGGCCATGAAGTTCTTCACGAACTTCGGCACGCGGCCGCTGAGCGACAGTCCGAGCATGTCATGCAGGACCAGCACCTGGCCATCGGTGGCGCTGCCGGCGCCGATGCCGATCACCGGAATGCCCACCGCCTGGGTAATCTCCGCCGCCAGCTCGCTGGGCACGCACTCGAGCAGCAGCATGGCCGCGCCGGCCTGCTCCAGGGCGATGGCGTCGGCGCGCATCTGGCGGGCCTGGGCTTCCTGGCGGCCCTGGACCTTGTAGCCACCCAGCACGTTGACCGTCTGCGGGGTCAGTCCCATGTGCGCACACACCGGCACACCGCGCTCGGCCAGCAGGCGGATGGTCTCGCCCAGCCAGGCGGCGCCTTCGATCTTGAGCATGTGGGCGCCGGCGCGCATCAGTTCGGCGGCGTTGGCGAAGGCCTGTTCGGGGGTGGCGTGGGCCATGAACGGCAGGTCGGCGAGGATCAGCGCGCCATCGTTGCCGCGCTTGACGCAGGCGGTATGGTAGGCCATGTCGCGGTTGGTGACCGGCAGGGTGCTGTCATGGCCCTGCAGGACCATCCCCAGGGAGTCGCCCACCAGCAGGACTTCCACGCCGGCTTGGCTGGCGGCCTTGGCGAAGGTCGCGTCATAGCAGGTCAGCATGGTGATTTTTTCGCCCTTGGCCTTCAGGCCATGCAGGGTGGTCAGGGTTACTTCAGGCATGTAGGGGAATCCTCGTTCAGGCGCTGTGAACAACAACTGCGTACAACGCGTGTATTCATCTTCCGGAGCGGCACATCATCGTCTGTGATGTTCGGGCACAGGTCCGTCCGGGCCTAAATGGGTGATTGCGGCAGAGTGGCGCCGCGGGACGCCTATAGTCGTGAGCGAGGTGGGGGAAGTCAACCAGCCGTGTTACCGCATTGTTACGGTACCGGTGTTACTGGCGTTACCGCCGTCGGAAACGCCCGAATTACAGGCGTTCCAGGCCGACGAACGGACAGTCTTCGAGCAACTGCGCCAGGGCGCGGCCGTCGGCGAGGCGGAATTCGGCGGGCACCAGCTCGGCGAGCGGGTAGAGCACGAAGGGGCGTGCGTGCATGTGGTAGTGCGGCACCTGCAGGCGCGGCACGTCAATGACCCGGTCACCGAACAACAGCACGTCGAGGTCGAGGGTGCGTGGGCCCCAGCGCTCCTGGCGCACGCGGCCCTGGTCGTTCTCGATGGCTTGCAGCGCGTCGAGCAGGTCCAGCGGCGCCAAGGCCGTGTCGATGGCCGCCACTGCGTTGGTGTAGCGCGGCTGGCCGGGCAGCAGGGAGTCGCTGGTGTAGAGCGCCGAGGCCGCCGCCAGGCGGGTATCGGCGATCAGGTCCAGCGCCTGCAGGGCGCTGCGCAGCTGCTCGGCGGGTTCATCCAGGTTGCTGCCCAGGCCGATGAACGCACGGGTGTTCATGCTCAGTCCCAGGCCTGCTCGTCATCACGCTTGCGTTTGCCGCCGCTGCGCTTGCGCTTGCGTGGGCCGGCAGTGCCGCCGTCGTCACGGCTGCCGAGCTCGCGGATCATGTCGCGGCGCTGGCTGTCGTTGGCGTCCTGGTAGTCGGTCCACCACTCGCCCAGGCCGTCGGTTTCCTCGCCGGCGCTTTCACGCAGCAGGAGGAAGTCGTAGCCGGCGCGGAAGCGCGGGTTGTCCAGCAGCATGTCGGCGCGTTTGCCACTGCGTCGTGGCAGGCGCTCCTGCATGTCCCAGATCTCGCGGATCGGCAGGGTGAATCGCTTGGGGATGGCAATGCGTGCGCATTGTTCGGCGATCAGGTCGTGGGCCGCGCCGTTCATGGCAGGGATCGGCGGCACGCCTTGGCTCTGCAGGTACAGCACGCGGCCCGGCAGGGCCGGCCAGAGCAGGGCGGCGAAGAGGAATGCCGGGGTCACCGGTTTGCCCTGCTTGACGCGCAGGTCGGTGTTGCTCAGGGCCTGGCTGATCAGGGTGTGGGTGTAGGTCGGGCGTTCTTCCAGGGCCTGGCTGCTGGCCGGGAACAGCGGCTCGAACAGTTGCAGGTCGACCAGCATCTCGAAGGTGATCGCGCCTTGGCCGTTGAGGAACAGCTTGAGGCACTCCTCGAACAGGCGTGCCGGCGGAATGTCACGCAGCATGGGCGCCAGTTCGCGGATCGGTTGCACAGTGTGCTTCTCGATGCCGAAGTCCAGCTTGGCGGCGAAGCGCACGGCGCGCAGCATGCGTACCGGGTCTTCCTGGTAGCGGTGCGTCGGGTCGCCGATCAGGCGTAGCAGGCGGTTACGGATGTCGTGGACACCGTTGGCGTAGTCGAGGATGCGCTCGCTGACCGGGTCGTAGTACAGGGCGTTAATGGTGAAGTCGCGGCGTTGCGCGTCTTCTTCCAGGGTGCCGTACACGTTGTCGCGCAGGATGCGGCCGCTGGCATTGTGCGACGAGCGGTGGCTATCGGACTGGTCTTCATCCGAGTGCGGGGCACGGAAGGTCGCGACCTCGATGATGTCACGGCCGAAATGCACGTGCACCAGCTTGAAACGCCGGCCGATGATGCGGGCGTTGCGGAACTCCGCGCGGATCTGCTCGGGGGTGGCGCTGGTGGCGACGTCGAAGTCCTTGGGCGTGATGCCCAGCAGCAGGTCGCGCACGCAGCCACCGACCAGGTAGGCCTGGTAACCGGCTGCCTGCAGACGCTCGACGATGCCCACGGCATGGCGGCTGAACTGGCTGCGCTGCAGCGAGTGCTGGCTCTTGTTGATCACTTCAGGCGTGGTGCGCCTGTGGTGCTGGCCACGGACGGGCGGGCGGAACGACTGGAACAGCTTCTTCAGCATGGGATGCACTGTTTGAAGGAATGATCGGCCAAGGATAGGAGAATGGCCGCATGATGGGCGGGGATTCTAGCATTTACTGGGGGAATGGTGTAGGCGGTGTGCCAAGCGTGATGCATAAGTGAGAAACGACATGGGG
>Ga0247820_10000549_pt1 | contig 20086 bp, 20 predicted proteins | sample 13C_Glucose_Day1_2_FD_192480 | JGI IMG/M metagenome (GOLD analysis project Ga0247820, IMG submission 192480) | Soil microbial communities from agricultural site in Penn Yan, New York, United States - 13C_Glucose_Day14 | ecosystem: Environmental > Terrestrial > Soil > Agricultural land | place...
AGTACTGGTTGACCGCCGTCAGCTCGTTGGTCAGCACCGCGTTGAGGGTGCGGATGATCGCCGGATCGCCCTTCATGGTCGTCGTCCTCTTGATGCGGCGGCGCTGGACGACGTCGTCATGACGCCGCGGCTCTGAACGCCGCCCGTGAGGACTTTCATATCACGGCTTCGGGGCCGTGGATCATTTGCGAGTTCTTATCACTGCATTGATAATGCGAGTGAAATCGACTTTCAGAAGCGGGGTTCTATTCCGCCGCCAGGGCAAAGGCCGCCTGGGTGTCCTGAATCATCTGGCGCATTTCGCAGACGCATTTGGCGCATTGCGGAGCGCATTGATTGGACGCGAAAATATCCTTGGGACGGGTCGCGCCAGCTTCGATGGCTTGAGCGACGTCACGCTGGCGAAGGCCGTTACAGTTGCAGACGTACAAGGCGAGGAAGCCCCGAAGCAGTTACTGAGAATGGCTCGCTATAGCATTTATTAAGGCGAGTGCAAATCGTTCGCATGGCGCTGCGACATTGACGCCCGACGCGGGGAAGGGCAGGGCGAGGACATGGCTCGTCAAACTGCGCTTCCGCCCCGTCCGCCCTGTCAGCTGTATCTGATCACGCCCCCGGCCATCGCCGATCTGGAGGCCTTCGCCGGTCTGCTGGAACAGGCCCTGTCGGCGGGGCCGGTCGCGGCCCTTCAGATCCGGCTCAAGGATATCTCGGACGAGCAGATCAAGGCCGCCGTGGCGCGGCTGGCGCCGATCGCCCAGGCGCACGGCGTGGCGGTGATCCTCAATGATCGACCCGATCTGGCCAGGGCGGCCGGCTGCGACGGCGTCCATGTCGGCCAGGATGATGCGTCGGTGGCCGAGGCGCGGCGCATCATGGGGCCGGACGCCATGATCGGCGCGACCTGCCACGACAGCCGCCACCTGGCCATGGAGGCGGCCGAGGCGGGCGCCGACTATGTCGCCTTCGGCGCCTTCTTCGCGACCGACACCAAGGAAACCACGCATCGGCCGGAACTGATCGAGCTGACCATCTGGCAGGAGACCATGGAGACGCCCTGCGTCGCCATCGGCGGGATCACCGTCGAGAACGCGGCCCTGGTCGCGGCCGCCGGCGCCGATTTCGTCGCCGTCAGCGCGGGCGTCTGGAAGCACCCCGACGGCCCGGCGGCGGCGGTGCGGGCGTTCAACGGCGTCCTGGCGACGGCCTTCTGACTTCAGAGGATGTTTAGGAAGCTCGGCCAGTATGGGGCGTTAGTCGCGTACATCGGACCCGATCATGACCATGAGCCGCGCGCTCGACAGGCCTGAACCCGTTCTCGACGTCACCCCTGCTGATGGCAGAGGCGTGCCTGCGAGCGCGCCGAACGCGGCCTTCTTCCGACAACCCCTGGCCCCGATTCTGACAGCGGTCGGCGTGACCGTGCTCGTCGTTCTGGCGATCAGTTTTGCACGCACCAACGGTCTGGTCGCCGCCCTTTGGGGCGCGGGCGGACTGGCGTTGGCGGTGTGGCTGAGGGGGGGGCGCGGCCTGGCCTATGACCTGGGGTTCGGCGTTCTGGTGACGACGGGCATCCTGGCCGGCGAGTTCCTGGTCGGCAACGGCCCCGTGCTGTCGACCATGTTCACCGTGGTGAACCTGATCGAGATTGTGCTCGGGGTTATGCTTGTGCGGCGCTTTGTGCCCGGGCTCAGCATCACTTCTGTCGAGGGGCTGGCCCGCTTCCTCGGCGTCTGCGCTGTCGCGCCCTTGCCCGCAGCCATTCTGAGCGCGCTGGCGCTGGAAGCCATGACAGGCGCCGATATTCTGGATGGCTTCCGTATATGGTGGTGCGGCCATGCGCTCGGCTTTGCGGTCGTGGGCGCCTTCGGCCTGGCCTTGCAGCGCCGACATGTCGTGATCGTTCGTCAACCGGGGCGTCTGGCTGAAGGCGCCGTCTTGCTCGGGCTGATCGGCGTCGCCTGCTATGCGATCTTTTCTCATCTGAGCCTGCCCTATGGCTTCCTGCTGATGCCCTTGCTGTTGATGATGGCGGTGCGGTTCCGGGTCGTTGGCATCGCCGCCGCGCTCGTGCTGGTCACGGTCATGGCCATCGGCGGCACCATGGCGGGGCATGGTCCCTATCATTCCTTCGGCGCCGAGGACCGGGCGCTTCTGGCCCAGCTGCTGGTCTTGCTCGGCTACATGCCGATCCTGATGGTCGCCGCCTTGCTTGAAGAGCGCGATCGTCTGGCGGAACGCGCCCGGGCGGGGCGTGAACGCGCCGAGCGCGCCTCGGCCGCCAAGTCGCGTCTGCTGGCCAATGTGGCGCATGAGATCAAGAGCCCGGTCGGCGGCATTATCGGCATCGGCGAGCTCTGGGCCGGGGGGCAGTTGGGCGCGACCTCGGCCGAGCAGGTCGAGATGGCGCAGATGCTGGTGAAGACCGCCCGTCAGGTCGAGACCCTGGCCCATGATCTGCTGGACGTGGCGCGCGCCGAGTCCGGCGCGGTCAAGGTGGAGCTGCGACCGACCGACGTCGCGGGACTGCTGGAGGACGTGCGGCGCACCCTGATCCTGAAGCCCGAGGCCAAGGGATTGACGATCGAAGTCATGCTGGAAGGCGACGCCCTTATCGCTCAGGCGGATTCGCAACGCCTGGCCCAGGTGATCGGCAATCTGGCCGGCAACGCCGTCAAGTACGGCGCTTCGGGCGGCCGGGTCGTCCTGAAGGCGATGTGGGCGGACGAGCGGGTGCGGATCGAGGTGATCGACTTTGGTCCCGGCCTGACGGCGGAGAAGCAGGGACAACTGTTTGAACCGTTCAACCGTCTGGGGCTTGAGCGTTCGGCGATCGAAGGGCACGGCATCGGCCTGGCCCTGGCCAAGCGTCTGACGGAGTTGCAGGGCGGCGAGATCGGCGTGGTCTCCGCGGCGGGGCAGGGCGCGACCTTCTGGATCGAGCTGGCTGCGGCTTGACCCTCGGCCGGGACGGTGGCCAAGCTCAGGGCATGAAAATCGCCCTCATCGCTTCTCTCCTGTCGGCGGCCACGCCGGCGATCGCCCACGCTCAGTCCCAGAGCGCCGAAGATCTGACCCGGTTGCTGAACGGCGGGCCGGCAGCGGCGGCGCGGCCTGCGCCCCCTCAGCCTGACGCGCAGCGACCGGCGCCGGCGAGGCCCGCGACGGTTTCGACCGCGCCTTCTTCCTCGACGCCACGATCTGCGTCCCCGGCCGCTCCCTCGGCGCCCGTCGTACAGAACCGCGCTGGAACCTCAGCCGCCCCATCCGCCCCGGCTCAGGCCCAGAGACCAGCGCCGGCGACCGGCGCGCTCGGCGCATCGGCCGTGGCCGCCCTCCCGTTCCGCATTGAACTGCCCGGCGACGTCCAGTTGTTCGAGGGGCGCGGTGCGCCAGACGCCAAGGTCTGGTCGGTCCGCAAGGGGACCAGGACGCTGGCCATGATCTATGCGGGGCCGTCCTCGCAGTTTCCCATCTATGACGGCGAGCAGGTGACGGCGGCGGGGCGTGTCTCGGTCATCGTGCCCGAAGGGACACGGCGCATCGCCATGGAACATTGGTTCCAGCGACCTGTGGCGCCGACCGAGATCCATGTCTGGCTGATGAGCCTCGACGGCGCCGACCGCGACGCCGCCGAACGGATCGCCCAGTCGGTCGATCCTAAATAGAACTCGGGTCTATTCGGACCAGACGGCCAGGTCGTTGCCGGACGGGTCGCGGAAGTGGAAGCGGCGACCGCCGGGGAAGGCGAAGATGGGGTGGGTGATTTCCCCGCCCGCCGCCTGGACCCTGGCCAGCATGGCTTCCAGGTCATGGGCATAGAGGATGGGCAGAGGCTTGGGCGTCATGGCCTCGGTGGTGAAGCCGCCGTCCAGACCTTCGCCGAACGCCGCATAGTCAGGACCGTAGTCCTGGAAGACCCAGTCGAAAGCCGAGGCGTAAAAGGCCTTGTGCGCCGCCATGTCGGTGGCGGGCAGTTCGAGATAGTCCAGCTTGCCGTCTTCGCGCATGGCGACTCTCCAGAAAATGGAGGCGGACGCTTGCACGACCCGCGACTCTGCGCAAACCTGAAAATGGTTCGCAAATGCAGGAGTCGTCCCATGATCATCCTGAGCGCCGGATGCGCCTCGCTGGCCTCGCTCATGCAGCGTGACGCCGACGGAAGACGTGGGCCGAATACAGAACGGGCGCCGACCGAATCCGACCGACGCCCGCGTCTGATTTCAATGAACGGCGGCGATCAGCGCGCCGTCTGGGTCTCGCCCGCGCGCCAGACGCGGTAACGCACCTCGACGTCCGACGGGGCGTAAACCACCACCGGCAGGCGCGAGTTGTAGCGGATCAGCGGCTGCTCTTGCGTCGTCACGAAGGCCTGACGCTCCGAGCCCGGCGGGCAGCCCATCATCGTGCTGGCGGCGTTCCCCAGGGCCGGCAGGACGTAATAGTCATAGCCCCAGCCCTCGGCCGTGCGGGTCTCCAGGCGACCGCCGAAGAATTGACGGTTGCAGTCGATCGTCTGGGTCTTGCCCAGGATCAGCTCGACCTTCAGCGCGCTTTCATCGGTCTGGGCCGGCAGGGTGATGACGTGGCGCGTCTGGCCTGCGGCGGCGGCCGGGAAGGCCTTGAGCGCGCCGGCGCCCTCGGCCTGGGCCGAGGGCGCGCTCGGGCTTTCGGCCTGGGCGGTGGCGCAGGCGGCCAGCGTCAGGGCGGCGACCCCGGCGAAGAGGGAGGGGAGGATTTTCAAGGCGTAGTCTCCACGGCCAAGGTTAGCGTGACCGTGGAGAACGCGATGGGATCAGGCCAGTTCCACGGCCATGGCCACGGCTTCGCCGCCGCCGATGCACAGCGAGGCCACGCCCTTCTTGCCGCCGCGCGCCTGAAGGGCCGCCAGCAGGGTGGACAGGATGCGCGCGCCCGAGGCGCCGATGGGGTGGCCCAGGGCCGTGGCGCCGCCGTTGACGTTCAGCCTGGCGCGGTCGATGCCCAGTTCCTGCTGGGCGATCATGGCGACGACGGCGAAGGCCTCGTTGACCTCCCACAGATCCACATCCTCGACCGACCAGCCGGCCTTCTTCAGCGCCTTCTGCATGGCGGGGACGGGGGCGGTGGTGAACAGGCCCGGCTCATGGGCGTGGGCGGCGTGGCTGACGACACGGGCGACGATGGGCAGGCCGAGCGCCTTGGCCGTGCTCTCGCGCGTCATGACCAGGGCGGCGGCGCCGTCCGAGATCGAGCTGGCGTTGGCGGCGGTGATGGCGCCGTCCTTGGTGAAGGCGGGACGCAGGGTCGGGATCTTGGCCGCGTCGGCCTTGCCGGGTTGCTCGTCCTCGCTGACCGTCACGGGGCCCTTGCGGGTGGCGACCTCGACCGGGACGATCTCGGCCTTGAAGGCGCCCGAGGCGATGGCGGCCTTGGCGCGGGTCAGGCTTTCGATGGCGTATTCGTCCATCGCCTCGCGGGTGAACTGATACTGGGCCGCTGCGTCCTCGGCGAAGACGCCCATGGCCTTGCCGGGAGAGTAGGCGTCTTCCAGGCCGTCCATCATCATGCTGTCGACGATGACGTCGTGGCCGATGCGGGCGCCGCCGCGGTGCTTGTTCATCAGATAGGGGGCGCCGGTCATGGACTCCATGCCGCCGGCGACGATGACCTCGGCCGTGCCGGCCAGCAGGGCGTCGTGCGCCATCATGGCGGCCTGCAGACCCGATCCGCACATCTTGTTCACCGTGGTCGCCTCGACGTGTTTGCCCAGGCCCGCGCCGATGGCGGCCTGACGCGCCGGGGCCTGGCCCAGACCGGCGGGCAGGACGCAGCCCATGAAGATCTGTTCGACCTTTTCGGGGGCGACGCCGGCGCGTTCGACAGCGGCCTTGACCGCGGCGGCGCCCAGGTCGGTGGCCTTGACCGGCGACAGCGCGCCCTGGAAGCCGCCCATGGGCGTGCGGGCGAAGGAGACGATGACGACGGGATCGGTTGCGGCGGTCATGAGGGGCGTTTCCAGTATGAATCGTTTGCCGGGGGATTAGGGGAGGCGGAGGCCTGCTGGCAAGCGCGGCCGCCCTACAGCAGCTTGCGGCGCTGGCGGGCCAGGGCCAGGGGGCGTCCGTCGACGCCCCAGGCGACGGCCTCGTCCACGGACCAGCCGAGACCGTGATCCAGCAGCCGGTATTCAAAGAAGGCCCAGCCGTCGGGCGCGGTTTCCGGTGTCGGGTCGGCCAGGAAGTCGTAGCGCAGATCGACCGTGGTCATCATGGGCGGCGCCTTGAAGGCGGTCCAGGCGGGCGGATAGAGGGCGTCCAGCAGATAGGCCATCCGCAGTTCGTCCAGAGGCGCGCCGTCCCGGGTCCGCATCCACACCCGCTCGACAACGGCCTTGCCTTCGTTGCCGCCCAGGATGTTGGGGCCGCCGTTGAAGCGATAATCGACGTGTTGCGAGAAGCGGGGGGCCATGGGGCCGCTGAGACCTGGCGCGTCCAGATCCAGCGCGGGCGGCGGGACCAGGAGCGGGCTGAGCGGCTGGGCGGTTTCGCCGTCGGCGCCATAGGTGGCGCTGGCGTGGTGGGTCAGGCGCGAACCTTGCCCGGCCTCGACCACGGCATAGGCGACATTGCGGCCGCCGCGCAGCAGGCGCGGACGGAAATGGATCGGCTGACCATATCGGGCGGCGGCCAGATACTGGACGCTGAGGCTGCGCAAGGGCGCCTTGATCTCCAACCCCTGACGCATGGCTCCGGCGCACAGGGCCGCCAGCAGGCCGCCGAAGGGAAAGCCTGCTTCAGGCGGGGCGCTGATCGGGCCGTTTGAGAATTCGCCGGACAGATGCGCCGACAGGCCCTCTTCGCCGGGCGTCAGGGTCAGGGCGTCATGCAGCAGGTCGGCTTCGGTCATCGGTCCACGCAACTGTCGAAAGAGGCGGGCGGAGACTGAAGCGTCGCCGCCCGCAAGTCGAGGAATGCAGAAATCGCGACAGGACTGTCGCAAGTTCGTTGCCAAAAGAAACTGTCAAACTGGGTCGCGATTGGCAACCCACTTGTCAAAAGCCTGACGCGGGGTCACTTTCCGGGCATGGGACGCACCGCCGACTATAGCCGCCAGAGCTGCTCGATCGCCGCCACGCTGGAGGTGATCGGCGACCCGTGGACCCTGCTGGTCATCCGCGACGCCTTCAACGGCGTGCGCCGGTTCGAGCAGTGGCAGGACCGGCTGGGCGTGGCCCGCAACGTTCTGGCCGCGCGGCTGAAGTCGCTGGTGCAGCACGGGGTGCTGGAGCCGCAGCTCTATTCCGAACGCCCGCCACGCAACGAATACGTCCTGACCGCCAAGGGCAAGGATCTCTATGGCGTGCTGGTGACCCTGCACGCCTGGGGCGAGAAGCATGTCTATGGAGAGGCCGACAGCGGCATCTCCATGGTCCACAAGACCTGCGGCCACGATCTCAAGCCCCGTATCGCCTGCGGCCATTGCAACGAGATCGTCAAACCACGCGACATCGAACTCACCTGGGCCGAGAACCGCCCGACGGTCGGCGACGTCCTGCCGAAGGACGAGGCGGCCTAGAAGGCCAGGAGAGGATGCACTGAAGGCTCGCTATGGGCGGGAAGCGGCAACCAGCCTCACTCGGGTAAAGAGCGGAGGGGGGCGGAGCCGGATGGGCGATAGTTACCGGCAAGCGGCCACCCGGCAAGTTGGAGTAGGACCATTCCTGTCGCGCCCAGCTCGCCGTTCGGCGAGCCTAGTTGGTGCCACATCCGGTATGTGCCTTCGTCCCTTATTTCCATGATGGAAATGTCGCTGTCGACCGGGCCGTAGCAGCCATATGACGGGACGCGCAGGAGAGGCTTAACGGCTGCTTCAAGACGTTCTTGCTCCGCAGGCGACAAGAGCTTCTCTACGACGCATCCTCCTTCGTCTCTGCACGGTTTCAACCACTTTCCGGTGAGATGGAACCGACCGTCTTCAGCTTCGACTACTCTGACCGTAGTGGCCACTCCACCATTAGCCAGTAGCGTGAAACGGAGTGTCGCTTCTTGGGCCGCGTTTGGCGAAGCTAGTGGGTTCTCATGCAGCGCCTGCAGTCGATGTCCAAACCAGGAAGCTTCGTCCGGTTCGAGAATGGGTCGCCAGTGAGCAGGGATCGGCCCGTGCTTAGGACACTCGCCAACACTGGTCTGCAAGGACGCAGGGAAGAACGGGATATCACCAAGGCTCGCGTAAAAGACCGCCACGCACCCGACCAATGTCGCGGCGATGAGTATGAAGACGTCACGTCGAAACATAGCAGTTCCCCCAGATCGAACATCAGCTTGAAGCGGTCACTGTTCAAGCTCCTCGAAGGTCCGCATTGGGCGTGAGCCGATGTTCGCTTAAGGGTGGGAAGCGGAGCTCAGGCGCGGGTGAGAAATGCTGACAACGCGAACCAAGAAAGCCATGCGCATATCGCGAGCGCGACAAAGCTGAGAATGCGCGCGATTGTTAGGGCCCCTGAAGGCTCGGTCGAAGCGCGCGCCTTCCATGCGATATATGCCCCCGACCCAACCGCTACCAGGGAAGCGGGAAGACCGAACACTAGGAAGCCCATCTCGGGATAGACCTCGTTTGGGCGTCCCATCCATTCCCAAACCAGCGGTCTGTCGGTGAAGGTCCACATCGCCAAAAACGCGGCGATTGCCGTGATCAACGCGAGATACCGTCGGGCGATGTGCGTTGCGAATAACACGTTTGACCAGCCCCCTCCGTCGGTTCTGTCCAAAGTAGAGCTTAGTCGGGCGGTGTCCGCAACGGATCGCATGCAGACCTACGCTCACAGCCGGAACGCCGACCCCGGCCTTGACGGACAGGTAGAGCGACGTCGCCTGCATCTGCTACGTGGTCGGTCTTGAACGAAGACGGAGCGGCTCCATGCGGAAAATCGGACTGATCGGCGGCATGAGCTTCGAGGGCTCGACCCTCTATTACCGCAAGATCAACGAGGCGGTTCGTCAGCGGCTGGGCGGGCTGCATTCCGCCGACCTGATCATGCACTCGGTCGATTTCCAGACCATCGTCGACATGCAGAAGGCTGATCGCTGGGACGATGCGGGGGCGTATCTGGCCTCGGTCGCCAGGGGGCTGGAGAGCGCGGGCGCGGAGGCGGTGATGATGTGCGCGGTGACCATGCATCTGGTCGCCCCGGCGGTGGAGGCGGCGGTGGCGGTTCCCTTCATCCACATCGTCGATGTCACGGCCGAGCGGCTGAAGGCGGCGGGTGCGCGTCGGCCGCTGCTGCTGGCCACGCGCTATACGATGGAGAACGGCTTCTATCAGGCGCGCATGGCGGGCCAGGGGATCGAGGTCATGACGCCCGACGCCGAGGGGCGGGCGCTGACCCATGACATCATCTTCAACGAGTTGTGCGCCGGAAAGGTGCTGGACGCCTCGCGCGACGCCCTGCTGGGTCTGGTCGATCGGGCCAGGGCCCAGGGCGCGGACAGCCTGATCTTCGGCTGCACCGAGATCGGCATGATCCTGGACGTCGACGGATGCCCGGTTCCGGCCTTCGACAGCACGGACATTCACGCCATGGCGGCGGTGGACTTCGTCCTGGGGTGAGCGCGCCGTGAGCGTTCAGTTTCCGTCAACCCTCGCCCGTTAACCTTTGGGCCATGTTCCTGTCCCTGACGTCCAGGATCGCCGCGGTCGGCGCCCTGGTGGTGATCGCCTTGCTGGCACTGGTGGCTTCCCTGGTCGACGCCTCGCGGCAAAGTCGCGAGAGCTTCCGCTGGGTGACGCATTCCGCCCAGGTGATCGAGGCCATGGAGGAGACCATGGCCGGGCTGCGCGACGCCGAATCCGGCCAGCGCGGCTATGTCCTGACGCGCAACCCCGGCTATGCTCAGTCCTTTGATCGGCGCGTGGCGGACTCTCTGCGGTCCTTTTCGGAACTGGTGGAGCTGACCAAGGACAACCCGACCCAGAGGGCGCGTGTCCAGGCCCTCGGCGGCCTGTTGTCGGAACGCACCGAACTGCTGCGTCAGCCGCTGGATCTGGCGCGTCAGGGCCGCTTTGAAGAGGCCGAGGCCGCCATCGTCGGCGGACGCGGACTGGACTCCATGGGGCAGGTCTTGCTGGCCTCGCAGGAGTTCCTGGGCGAAGAGCGTCGCCTGCACGCCGAACGGATCGAGGCGGCCGAGCACCGCCTGGAATGGGGCAAGCGGCTGGCCCTGATCGGCGGGCCGCTGATCGCCCTCTTATCCCTGTCGGTGTCGGTCATGGTCATTCGCGGCATCCGTCAGCCCGTGCGCGTCATCACGCGCGCCATGACCAGTCTGGGCGAGGGCCATCTGGATCAGCGCGTCGCCGAGCGCATGGGCTCGCGCGAGTTCAATCGTCTGGCCCAGGGCTACAACCGGATGGCGGATCGGCTGGCCGCCGCCTCGACCGATCAAAGGCGCAGCGAGCGCGAGTTGAAGCAGGTCCACGACGAGCTTCTGACCAGCAGTCAGGTCCTGCGCGAGCGGGGCGAGGTGATCGAACTGTTGGGCGGCATGGCCCACCGGATGCAGGCGGCCCGCACCGAGGCCGAGCTGGCCCAGGTCATCCACGCCTTCGTGCCGCGCGTCCTGCCGGGCCTGTCGGGCGCGCTCTACGCCTACAACAACTCACGCAACCTGTTGGTCCCGCTTTCGACCTGGGGCGAGCACGAGGGCGACGGCGACGCCTTCGCGCCGGACCAGTGCTGGGCCCTGCGGCGCGGCCAGAGCCATTTCGTCAGCGAGCCGGGCACAGACATCGTCTGCGACCACGTCGGCGACAAGGACCACGCCTACCATTGCGAACCCCTGCTGGCCTCGGGCGAGGTTATCGGGGTCCTGCATCTGGACGGGGTTCTGGACACTGAAAGCGGCTTCCGCATCAAGGTTCTGGTCGAGAACATCGCCTCGGCCATGGTCAACCAGCAGCTACAGCGAGACCTGAAGGAACAGACGATCCGCGATCCGCTGACCGGTCTGTTCAATCGCCGCTACATGGAAGAGGCCCTGGCGCTGGAAGTGGCGCGGTCAGCCCGGTCGGGCGCACCGCTGTGCGTGGTCATGTGCGACGTGGACCATTTCAAGCGTTTCAACGACGAGTTTGGTCACGATGCGGGCGACCTGGTGCTGCAGGCCGTGGCAGCCGAGCTGGGGCATCGCTTCCGCGACGGCGACATCGTCTGCCGCTACGGCGGCGAGGAATTCACCATCATCGCCCCCGGCACCACGCCCGAAGCCTTGCTGCAACGCATCGAGACCGTGCGTCAGGCCATCGCCGGCATCTCGCTGCGCTATCGCAATCAGGCTCTGGGCAGCACCAGCATGTCCTTCGGCGTCGCCAGCTGGCGGCCCGGCATGGACCGCGAGGGCCGCGCCGCGCTGCAGGCGGCCGACGCGGCCCTCTATCGCGCCAAGAAGGAGGGCCGCAACCGGGCCGTCCTTCATGTCGAGGAAGCGGTTTGAGGTCTCAGTCGGTCTTGCGCACGTAGCGGTTCAGGAAGGCCAGATAGGCCTCCTGAGCGGTGACGCGGTTGGCGCGGCGCTGGAAGCCGTGGCCCTCGTCGGGGAAGACCACGTATTCGACCGGCACATTGTTGGCGCGGACCTTCTCGACCAGTTCGTCGCTCTCGACCTGAAGCACGCGCGGGTCGTTGGCGCCCTGGACCACCAGAAGCGGGCGGCGGATCCTGTCGGCGTGGAACAGGGGCGAGATGGCGCGGTGACGTTCGGCGTCGGTCGCCGGATCGCCCATCTCGTCGAACAGGGCCGCGCGCTGTGCCCCCCACCAGGCCGGAATGGATTCCAGCGTCCGCACCCAGTTGGTCACGCCGAAGATGTCGATGCCCGCCTCGAACTTCTCGGGGTGGAAGGCCAGGGCTGCGGCGGTGATGTAGCCGCCGTAGGAGCCGCCCATGACCGCCACCTGATCATCGGCCACTCAGTCCTGCGCTCGCAGCCAGTCGCCCCCGGCGACGATGTCGCGCAGGTCGGCCTCGCCGTGCTTCTTGTCGTCCATGTGGAAGAAGGTCTTGCCATAACCGGACGAGCCCCGGTTGTTGGCCCCCAGCACCGCGTAGCCGTGATTGACCAGATGCTGGACCATGGCGGAATAGCCGCGCCGCGTCTGGCCGCCCGGCCCGCCGTGGACCAGGACGATCGCCGGCGCCGGATGGGCCGCCGAGGCCCCCTTGGGCCGATAGAGGACGGCCGGGACCATCACCCCGCCTTCGCCGGGATAGCGGACTATGGTCGCCTCGACGAGGTTGCTCTCCTGAATCGCCGGGTTGAGCGCATGGGTCAGGCGTCGCGCGCGCCCGTTCGACAGGTCGGCCACGAACAGATCGGTCGGCGAGGTGTCGGAGGTGACGGTGAAGGCGATGCGCGTCTCATCCTTGTTGAACCGCACGCCGCCCAGATCACCCGCCGGGGCGCCGCTGAGGCGCATGGTCTGGCCGGAGCGGGTGTCCAGCACCGTCAGTTCGGTCGAAGCGTCGGCGTTCAGGGCCGAGACGCGATAGCGGCCGGACGGCGAATAGGAGACGTACTGCACGTCCCAGTCGGCCTGGAGCAGGGGCGAGACGGCGCCGGTGGCCATGTCGCGGCGCCAGGCCTGGGTGAACTCGCCGTGTTCGTCCGTGCCGTAGATCAGGGCCTGGCTGTCGGGCGTGAAGGTGTAGCTGCCGTGCTGGACCGCGCCCTGATGCGGGGTGATCAGCACCGGCGCGCCGCCCGACTGGAGATCGGCCAGATAGATGTCGACGTCGGCGCTGGTGTTGGACTTGTCCAGCGCCAGCCAGCGCCCGTCCGGCGAGATTTCCGAAGGCGTGAACCCGGTGTTCTGGAACACGATCCGGCTGGCGTAGGTCTCGGCGTCATAGGCGTAGACGTCCAAGGCCTCGGGATCGCGGGCGTTGGAGGTGATGTAGAAGGTCTTGCCATCGGCGTTCCAGCCCAGGAAGTCGGCCTTCAGATTCTCGCCCGGCGTCAGGTCGCGGATCGAGCCGTCGAGGGCGCGGACATAGACGTGGTTCAGCTCATTGCCGCCCTGGTCGGCGGTGAACAGCAGGCGGGCGTCGTTTGGGAAGTAGCTGAGCGGAAAGGTGGCGTCCGACGTCGAACGGGTCAGGGGCGTCGCGGCGCCGCCGTCCACCGGCAGGGCGTAGGCGTTGAACACTCCGGTTTCGTCCGAGGCGTAGAGCAGGGACTTGCCGTCCGGCGAAAAGGCCAGGCCGTAGGCGGTGGGCATCCGGTAGTTCTTGGTCTCGAAGAACTGGGCGGCGGTGTAGGCGGCGGGGGGCGCCGGGTTCTGGGCCGCAGGAGACGCGCCCGTTGGCGGCGAGGCGAGAGCTGGCGGTGCGGTGAGCAGGGCGAGGGCGGAAACCATGCAGGCGAAGGAGCGCATTCTGAGCCTCGTGGGGTGCGTGATGACCTGATGAGGCTTCACCATGCGCATACGGATGCGCTCTGTCGAAATCTTAATGATCGTCGTTCCGCCACGCCGGGCCCGGAACGACGAAAGCCGGCCGCGCTTGCGCACGACCGGCTCCCGTCATCCCTTGACGCACACCACCTGACGCAGGGTGTGGACGACCTCGATCAGGTCGGCCTGGGCGGCGATGACGGCGTCGATGTCCTTGTAGGCCATCGGGGTTTCATCGATCACCTCGGCGTCCTTGCGGCATTCCACGCCTTGGGTGGCGCGGACGTGGTCTTCCACCGTGAAGCGGCGCTTGGCCTCGGTCCGACTCATGGCCCGGCCCGCGCCGTGCGAGCAGGTGCAGAAGCTGTCCGCATTGCCCTTGCCGCGCACGATGAAGGACTTGGCCCCCATCGAGCCGGGGATGATGCCCAGTTCGCCGTCCCTGGCCGACACCGCGCCCTTGCGGGTCAGGAAGACGTCCTGGCCGAAGTGCTTCTCCTTGGAGACGTAGTTGTGGTGACAGTTCACCGCCTCCTTCGTCGTCGTCAGATCGGGCCAGACGGCCCTCAGCACCCCCAGCACCTGCTCCATCATCACCTCGCGGTTGGCGCGCGCGTACTTCTGCGCCCACGACACCGCCCGGACATAGTCGTTGAAGCCGTCCGTCCCCTCGGGGAAGTAGGCCAGATCCTGATCCGGCAGGTTCAGGTGCCAGCGACGGGCCTCGTGCTTGGCCCGCTCGATGAAGTAGGTCCCGAAGCGGTTGCCCACCCCGCGCGAACCTGAGTGCAGCATGACCCAGACGTCGCCGGTCTCATCGAGGCACAGCTCGATGAAGTGGTTGCCCGTGCCCAGGGTGCCCAGATGACCGTAGCCGCGCGGGTGCCCCGCCTTCGGGTGGCGCTCGACTACGGCGTCATAGCCTGCCTTCAGGTCCGCCCAGCGCGCCGCCGCCGAAGCCGGGGGCTCCGATTGCCAGGCGCCCTTGTCGTTGCGCCCGCCGTTGTCGGTGCGACCGTGCGGGACCGCCGCCTCGATGGCGGAGCGGACGCCCGACAGGTCGTCCGGCAGGTGCTCGGCGCGGATCGAGGTCCGCACCGCCATCATGCCGCAGCCGATGTCCACGCCCACGGCGGCGGGGATAATCGCCTTCAGCGTCGGGATCACCGACCCCACCGTCGCGCCCATGCCCCAGTGCACGTCCGGCATGACCGCAACGTGCTTGTGGATGAAGGGCAGCGAGGCCACGTTCTTAAGCTGCTTCAGCGCCGCATCCTCGATGGGCACGCCCCGGGTCCAGGCCTTGATCGGCACGCCCGGGCTTTCGATTACGTCATAGCCACGCATGGCTGACGTCTCCTCTTCTGTCTGTGAGCCTTCCGGACCGGGCGGAGGGGATGCCGTTTGCACAGACAAGAAACCCCTCCGGCCGGTTGGCGGGAGGGGTTGCTGGAAACCGAAGTCGAATGACCGACGGCTCTTCTACACCCCTCCCACGCACGCGCCCTTGCCCTCGACCAACAGGCGGTCGACGGTCATGGGCCGTTGCGAAGGGTGAATGTTGAAGAACATGGGTTTCTCGATTTCGGAGCCGGGCTTCTACACGCGAGAGCGGCGCCCGCCAAGCCCGAAAATCAGGCGGTGACAGCCGTCGTGCCGCTGATGAAGCCGCCGCCGAGGACGCGGTCGGGGTCGACCGGATCGTAGAGGGCGCAGGCCTGGCCGGGCGCGACGCCTTCTTCGCCCTGTTCGAAGACGACCGAGACGACGTTGTTTTCGTCCAGCGCCAGGCGGGCGGGCGAGGGCTGGCGGGTCGAGCGGACGCGGGCCAGGACAGGGGCGCCGTCGCGGGCGGCTTCCTCGATGGTGGCCTGATCGCCCAGCCAGTTGGTTTCTTCCAGCGTCAGGCTGGCGGTCAGCAGAGCCTCGCGCGGGCCGACGATAACGCGGCGATTGTCGGGGTCCAGTTTCGTCACGAACAGGGGCTCGCCCACAGCGACGTTCAGACCCCGGCGCTGGCCGATGGTGTAGTCGGTGATGCCGCCGTGTTGACCCAGAATCCGACCGTCCATGTGCACGATCTCGCCGGCTTCGCGTCCTTGCGGACGCAGGCGGTCGATCAGGGTCCGGTAGTCGCCCGACGGGACGAAGCAGATGTCCTGGCTGTCGGGCTTGGCGGCGATGCGCAGGCCCAGAGCGGCGGCGACGCCGCGCACCTGGGGCTTTTCCAGATCGGCCAGGGGGAAGCGCAGGTAGTCGAGCTGATCCTGGGTCGTGGCGAACAGGAAGTAGGACTGGTCGCGCGAATGGTCGATCGCCTTGCGCATCTGCGAGCGGTTGCCGACTGCGGCGCGGCGGACGTAGTGGCCTGTGGCCATGGCCTCGGCGCCGAGGTCGCGGGCGACGTCCAGCAGGTCGCGGAACTTCACGGTCTGATTGCAGCGGATGCAGGGGACCGGCGTTTGGCCCTTGAGGTAAGAGTCCGCGAACTGGTCGATGACCGCGTCCTTGAAGCGGCTTTCGTAGTCGAGGACATAGTGGGGAATGCCGATGAGCTCGGCGGCAAGACGGGCGTCGTGGATGTCTTGCCCGGCGCAGCAGGCGCCCTTCTTCTTGAGCGCGGCGCCGTGATCGTAAAGCTGCAGGGTGACGCCGACCACGTCATAGCCGGCCTTGGCCAGCAGGGCGGCGACGACGGTGGAATCCACCCCGCCCGACATGGCCGCGACCACGCGCGATCCGACCGGCAGGCCGACGGCCTGTCGCGCGCTCTCGATCGCGGCGTCCATGTCGGCGGCGCCGGACATGGGGGCGATGGTCGGAACGGGGCAGATGTCGTCAGCCAGGGTCATCGCCGCCATATAGAGGCCCCTGCGTTCGATTTCGAGGCGGAGGCGTTAAAACCATGCTCGCCGTCATCCTCGGGCTTGACCCGAGGATCAGATTGTCCGCCTGCGCGATGTTGAAACGTCGAGTGCGCCCCGACGCTCGATCCTCGGGTCAAGCCCGAGGATGACGGCGGAGTGAGTAACGCAGGCCTCAATGAAAAAGGCCGCCCGTTTCGGGGCGGCCTTTTGATCTTGTCGAGGCGCGAGACCCTAATCCCGGTAGCTCTGGATGCGCGTGGTGCGCAGGCCTTGCATGCCCCATTTGTCGATCGCCTGTTGCCAGGCGATGAATTCCTCGGCCGTCAGACGATACTTCGTCAGGGCGTCCTCCAGGCTGATCAGACCGCCGCGAACGGCGGCGACCACTTCGGCCTTGCGGCGGATCACCCAGCGGTTCGTATCCGCCGGCGGAAGATCCCGCAGGGTCAGCGGCGTGCCCGTCGGGCCGACCACATATTGTTCGCCTCTACTATTCAGGCGTCGCTCTTGCAGCATGGGCTTAAGCCTCTTTCACCACCACCATCGACGCGTACCCTAGGGGCGCCCCGGCTAAGGGGCGTTTAAGCGTCGTGGTGAAGGAATGGCTAAGACGCATCCTCCGTCCCCGGCGTATGCGCGGCGCCGGAAACGAAGGATTCATCGAGTCTAACGGAGGCTTACTCATCGATTCCGGTTAGCCGATCAGCGCTTGATGCTGAGCAGCTCAGCCAGCATCTCGTCCGCTGTCGTGATGATCTTGGACGAGGCCGAATAGGCGCGCTGGGTGGTGATCAGGCTGGTGAACTCGGCCGAGAGGTCGACGGTCGAGGATTCCAGCTGCTGGGCCGCGATCATGCCCGCGCCGCCCGTGCCCGCCGCCTTCAGGTTGAAGGTGCCGCTGTCCAGGCTGACGCGGAAGGCGTTGCCGGTGACCTGGCGCAGGCTGTCGGGGCTGGGGAAGGTGGCGATGGCGACCTGGGCGATCCGGCGCATGACGCCGTTGTCGAAGATGGCGGTGACGAAGCCGCTCTCGTCGATCTTGATGTCCGACAGGTTGCCGAAGGCGGTGCCGTTGGTGACCGTCGATTGCACGATCGAGGCCGTGTTCAGCTGGCTGAGGCCGCCGGCCGAGGTGGCGAGGTCCAGGGTCAGGGTCTGGGCCGAGATGCCCAGGCCGTCGGCCCACTTCACCTTGAAGTCGTCGGCCGGGTTGGCCGGATCGATGACGGTATTGGGATCCGAACGACCGAAGTCGAGCACGGCATTGGCCGGGTCGTCGAACAGGCCCTTGCCGGCGGGCCAGGTCTGCATGGTCGAAATGTCCAGACGGCCGGCCGGGGTGAAGGCGATGATGCCCTTCTTGATCTGGCCGTTGGAATAGGCGCCGCCCGTGATCACGTCATCGGCCGGAACGGCGACGATCTCGGCGTACCATTCGTTCGGTTGATCGCTCTTCAGCAGGCGGATTTCGATGTTGCGCTGACCGCCCTTGGAGTCCGAGACCGGGATGTTGATCTTGAAGTCTGGCTTCACGCCCAGGGGGTTGTCGTCCTCGCCATTGTACATGGCCATCGAGTTGATCGAGGGGTCGTACTTGGTCTTGGCGACGTTGTTGTTGATGATGCCCAGGCCGGGCGAGCCCAGCGACACCGTGTCGCCGCCGCCCAGGTCGAGGTCGGTCAGGGACTGGGCCACGCCGCCGACGGTCAGGCTGGCCAGGGCGCCGGCGGCGTCATAGGTCGCCACGGCGTTGATGGTCTGGATGCCGGTCTTGACGGTGACGTTGTACTCGTTGGCGTTGCCGGTCGGCGAGTAGCGAACGGTGAAGTCCTTGGGCCCCGAAGCGGCGGGGACGATGGGCACGTTCGTGTACTTGTTCGGGCTGGCGGCGTTCGAGACCGTCTGGCCGGAATAGAGGTTGGCGTTGATCTGGGCGCGGGTGGTGGGCTCGGCGGTGCCGCCGACCGTGCCGATGTTGATCGAGCGCAGACGGGTCAGGTCCGACGGGTCCGTGGCGATGTCGCCGTTCGAGTCCACCGGCCAGCCCTGCAGGTACAGACCGGCGCTGTTCTTCAGATAGCCCAGGTTGTCGATGCGGAAGGCGCCCGCACGGGTGAACAGGCGGCTGTCTGTGGCGCCGACGCCTTCGGCCTTTTCCGTCGTGACGAAGAAGCCCTGGCCGTCGATGGCCAGGTCGGTGCTTTCCGTCGTGCGCTGCAGCTGGCCTTCCTGGCTGATGAAGTGCCGGGCCGTGGTCATGACGCCGCCGGCCGCATAGCCGCCCGCGCCCTTGCTCTGGCTGTTCACGATGGTCTGGAACTCGCCCTGGGTGCGCTTGTAGCCGATGGTGTTCACGTTCGCGATGTTCTGCGAGATCGCGGCCAGGGCGGCGGAGTTGGCGGAAAGACCGGAAACCCCGGCCTGCATGGCGCTGTTGATGCTCATTGAAGCGGCTCCTTAAGCGGAAATAGGGGAATGGAGAGAGGCGCCGTTCAGGCGTCGGTCTCGGGATCTGTAGGCAGCGGCGTCGGCGTCGGGTCCGTCGTCGGCGGGTTCACGCTGGCGTTCTTCTCGTCGAGCGCGATGATGCTGGAGAGCGGCATGACAGAGCTGCCGATGGTGACGTAGGGCTGGTCGGCGTACATCTCGACGCCGGTGATGCGGCCGCGCATCAGAACCTGGGCGTCGACCTTGCCGCCCGAGGCGTCCTTGGCCGTGACCTTCAGGGTATAGACGCTGCCGTCCTGGCCCTCGGTCCAGTTGAAGTCGTGGACGCCGGCTCCGGCTTCCGGGGCCGGCCCCTTCCACACGACCTGGCCAGAGGCGTTCAGGACCTGAAGCTCGACCTCCGAAGCGTTCGAGCCCAGCTCGTAGCTCCACGACGCCTTGCCGTCGGCGGCCTTGGTCGCGTCCCAGACGGCGGTGGCGTTCTTGCCGATATAGTTCGAGGCGTTGGCCAGGCCGTCGCCTTCCTGACCGTTCAGAAGCGCGGTCAGAAGCTGGTTGGACAGCAACTGTTGCTCGACGCCGGCCATCTGGGTCAGCTGGCCGGTGAATTCGTTGGAATCCATCGGCGACAGCGGGTCCTGATTTTTCAGCTGGGCGGTCAGCAACGAGAGGAAGGTCTCGAAGTTCGACGCCAGCATGGTCGAGCCGGTGTTGAGCTTGTCGGTGGCGGTATTGGCTGTGACGGCGGTGACCATCGGTCAGACCTTCATATCGACGCGGTCAGGCGTCAGCGAGAGGGAGGCCCAGGGGCCGGGAGGCGGAACGGCCGTGTCGGCCTGGTCGGCCAGACGAGCGGCGCCGGCGAAGGCGCGACGATCGGGCGCGCGCTCAAAGGCGCCGTTTCCGCCGAAGCCCGACGAAGGATTGCGATCCGAGAATTGCAGCGAGTCCTGGGTCAGCTGGAAACCGGCGTCCTGAAGCTGACGACGCAGCTCGTCCGCGCGGGCGCGCATGTCGGTGGCCGCCGCCGGATTGTCGAAGGCCAGACGGGCGGCCAGGCGACCGTCGGAATCGATCTCCAGGCTGACGTCGACCCGACCGAGGCCTTCGGGGGAGAGAGCCATGTCGAAGCGGGTCGAGCGGCCTTCCAGCTTCCTGATGATCTGCGCGGCCAGCTGAGCGGTGGTTTCGACCGTGGCGCGCGACAGCTGCGACAGGCCCAGATCGCGATGGGTGGTCGGTGCAGCGGTCTGGGCGTCCAGCAACTGTTGCGACGGCGCCAGATCTGGCTGGGCGTCGGGCTGGGCGGCGTCCACGACCGCCGGCTGCGCGAGCGCGGGGGC
>Ga0247820_10000551_pt1 | contig 20066 bp, 19 predicted proteins | sample 13C_Glucose_Day1_2_FD_192480 | JGI IMG/M metagenome (GOLD analysis project Ga0247820, IMG submission 192480) | Soil microbial communities from agricultural site in Penn Yan, New York, United States - 13C_Glucose_Day14 | ecosystem: Environmental > Terrestrial > Soil > Agricultural land | place...
GAGCGGGATCTCCAGCCGACGCAGCACTTCCATGAAGTCGTGGTGCGCCTTGCCGGCGGTCACGATGCCGATCGTCGCCGCGTCGCTGTGCACCACGGTGCGGTCGATCGAATTGACGCGCGCGAACGCGCGCACCGCATCGAGCTTGTGCGCGAGGCGCTCCTCGATCTTCAGCGACGGGAGGTCGGGCCAGCGGTAGTGCAGGCCATCGGCCGGCGGCCGGAAACCCGTGCGAGCGCGCACGGCATCGCCGTCGAGCCAGCCGGCAGCGCGCGACTGGATCAGATCGAGGTCGACCGTCGAGCCGCTTTCCACCACCTCGGACAGCGCCGTGAGACCCACCCAGCAGCCCGAGAAGCGCGACAGCGCCCACCCATAGAGGCCGAACTCGAGCTGCTCGGCCACGCTGCCGGGCGACACGATGGGCATGCTCCAGGACTGGAACGCGTGGTCGCTCTGGTGCGGCATCGACGACGAGACGCATCCGTGGTCGTCGCCGGCCACCACCAGAACGCCGCCGTGCGGCGACGCGCCGTAGGCGTTGCCGTGCTTCAGGGCGTCGCCCGCGCGGTCCACGCCCGGGCCCTTGCCGTACCAGAGCGCGAACACGCCCTCGGCCGTGCGCTCGGGATCGGCCTCCACGCGCTGCGTGCCCAGCACCGCCGTGGCGGCCAGCTCCTCGTTGATGGCCGGCAGGAAGCGCACGCCCTCCTCCGTCAGCTTGCTGCCTGCCTTCCACACGGCCATGTCCACCATGCCCAGCGGCGAACCGCGATAGCCGCTGATGAAGCCTTGCGTGGCCAGGCCCGCGGCGGCATCGCGCCGGCGCTGCATGACCAGCAGCCGCACGAGGGCTTGCGTGCCGGTGATGTAGACGGCGCCTCGGTCGGCCCAGAGGCTGTCGGCCAAGCGGTATTCCGGGCGCTGGATGGTGTTCTGCATGGCGGGCAAGGGTACGCCCGGAGCCGCGGAAATTGCTTCTTCGTTTTCCGGGAATCACAATGCCGGGGGGCAAGTATTCCGTTCAACAATGGTTTTGCAGAATGACATTCCTCGACCGCTACGACGTGACGCTCCTCAACGAGCTGCAGCGCGACGCCCGCCAGACGGTGCAGCAGCTCGCCGACAGTGCCGGCCTGTCCAGCACGCCGTGCTGGAAGCGTGTGAAGGACATGGAGGCGGCCGGCGTGATCCGCGGCTACACGGCGCTGGTGGACCGGGAGAAGGTGGGGCTCGCGTTGTGCGTCATCGCCGAGCTGAATCTCACGCGGCACAGCGAAGACGTCGTGCGCCAGTTCGAGAAGGCCGTGGCCGACTGCGCTCCGATCGTCGGCTGCTACAGCACCACCGGGCAGGCGGACTACGTGGTGAAGGTGCTGGTGCCGGACATCAAGGCCTACGAGGCTTTCCTGCACGACACGGTCTTCAAGCTGCCGGGCGTGACGCATGTGCGCTCGAGCGTGGTGCTCAAGGAGGTGAAGTCGGAGGTGCGGCTGCCGGTGGCGCTGCCGACGAGCGTGGCGCCTGCGCCGAAGCCCCGCAGAGCCCGCTGACGGCGCGAACCAGGCACCGGCGGCGGCGCTCTTACACTGGCCTTCATGACAGGCAGCACCTCGTTGCGGCGCAAGGTCACGTGGGTGGTCTTGTCGACCACGCTGGCGGCCCTCGTGATCAGTGCTGCCGCCCTGCTCGTGTATGAGCTGCTCGCGTATCGCGCCGGCTGGGTGCAGGATCTCACCACCCAGGCCGACCTCGTCGCGCGCTCCAGCGCGCCGGCGCTCGCCTTCGACGATGCCAAGACGGCGCACGACAACCTGGCGCCGCTTCGGCTGCGGCCCCAGATCGAAGCTGCCGCGGTCTACCGCACCGACGGGCGGCTGTTTGCCCAGTACGCGGCCTCTGCGGACGCGGCGCTGCGCGTGCCGCCGTCCGCGCGGCCCGAGGGTCACTTCTTCACCGGCGAGCACCTCGAGCTCTTCCATGCTGTGGAGGAAGGCGGCGAGCCGCTCGGGACGGTGTACCTTCGCGCGCGGCACGATGTGCTGGGCCGCCTGCTCGACTACCTGGCCATCCTCGTCCTGGTGATGGTGGCGAGCCTGGGGCTGGCCATCCTGATCTCGAGCCGGCTGCAGGCCGCCGTCACGCGTCCCGTGCTCGCGGTGGCCGACGCGGCACGGGACGTGATCGTGCAGCGCAACTACGCACGCCGGGTGCCCCGCACGAGCGACGACGAGGTCGGCGTGCTGGTGGACGCATTCAACGACATGCTGCAGGAGGTGGGCCGGCGCACCGAGGCGCTCGAACGCAGCAACCGGGACCTCTCGATCGAGATGGAGGAGCGCCAGAAAGCCGAGCAGGCGCTGCGCGAGGCCGACCGCCGCAAGGACCAGTTCCTCGCGACGCTCGCGCATGAATTGCGCAACCCGCTTGCGCCGCTGGCCAACGCACTGGAGATCCTGGAGCGCGCGGATTCGAACCCGGTGCTGGCGCAGCGCGCCCGCGCCATCATGCTGCGGCAACTGCGGCAGATGGCCCGCCTGATCGACGATCTCGTCGATGTGTCCCGCATCAACACCGGCAAGCTCGAATTGCGGCGGCAGCCGATCGACCTGCTCGAAGTGCTGCGCGCGGCGCTCGAGATCTCGGCGCCCGCCATGCGCGACCGGCACCACGAGCTGCGCACGCACTGGCCCGAGCGGCCGGTGTGGGTGCATGGCGATGCGACGCGGCTGGCGCAGGTGTTCGCCAACCTGCTCAACAACGCGGCCGTCTACGCCCATGAGGAGGGAAAGATCAGCGTGGAGGTGGACGCTTCCGACAGCGAGGTGGCCGTGCGCGTCATGGACAACGGCATCGGCATCGAGCCCGCGATGCAGGAGGCGATCTTCGAGATGTTCACGCAGGTCGACCAATCACTGGAACGCGGCCGTGCCGGGCTGGGCGTGGGCCTGACGCTCGCGCGCGAGCTGGTGCAGTTGCACGGCGGCCGGATCGCCGTTTACAGCGCGGGCCTGGGCCAGGGCGCGCGGTTCACGGTGACGCTGCCGCTCACGGCCGCCCCGTCGCTGCCGGCCGGGCCGGCGCGCGATGCGCGCGAAGCACCTCGCGGGCGCGGGCTGTCAGTGCTGATTGCCGACGACAACGTCGACTTCGCACTCAGCCTCGCCACGATGCTCGAGACGCATGGGCACACCGTGCGCGTGGTCCATGACGGGATGGCGGCCTACGAGGCGGCCATCGATGAGCATCCGGACATCGCGTTCTTCGACATCGGCATGCCTGAGCTCAACGGCTACGAGCTCGCTCGCAAGCTGCGCAGCGAACCGGGCGAGCCGGACCTGACGCTGGTGGCAATCACGGGATGGGGACAGGAGTCGGATCGTCAGCGCGCCCGGCAGGCGGGCTTCGATCACCACTTGGTCAAGCCGGTCGAGTTCGAGCGCGTGCTCGAGTTGCTGCGCGAGCGTGCAGCGGCGTGACGAGTGTCAGCGAGGGGTCAGGAGGTCCAGCACGTCCTGCGACTGCTCGACCGTGCGGTCGAAGGCGTCGGCCTCGGTCGCGGGCTTGTCGCGCAGCAGCGGCCGGTCCAGCGGACGATAGACGCGGCTGTGGAGCTGGGCCAGGAGCCGCGAGCGCTCCATCGCCTCGATCACCGCCGTGGGGTTCATCATGAGCTCGAACGGGTTGCGCGGTTCCATCGTGCGTCTCCGGTAGATGCAATCAATGTAGGCGCTGCATCCTGGAACGGGCAGTCGGGGCCGCGCCAAGCGCTGTGTCGGAAGCGGGCTGACAGGCGGGCGTGACTTATCGACGCAGCGCTGTTGCGCTTTCGAGTCGTTTCGCCAGGCTGTCTCGCCCATCCATCCGGGCGAAGTCGGCGGCCGTCAGGTCGCGCTGATTGCGCAGCTTCGGGTCGGCGCCACGCGCAAGCAGCAGGTCGACAGACGCTTCGCTCCCGTAGCGCGCGGCCATCATCAGCGGCGTGCTGCCGTTCGGGCTGCGGGCGTCCGTGGGTGCGCCCTTCTCGAGCAACAGCCGCACGAACTCCGGCTCGGGGCCGGCGGCGGCGTAGTGCAGCGCCGACCACCCGTCCCCATGAAGCTTGGCGCCACGCGCGAGGAGCTTGTGCGCCCACACGAGCTGCCCGCGCAGCGCCGCCATCATCAGCGGCGTCTCGCCCACGGCATTCGTGGCGTTCACGTCGAGCTGCGGGTGCGCCAGCAGGGCGTCGGCCGCGGCCAGCGACGGCGCTCGCAGGGCCACGTAGAGCGCCACCTGCCCTTGCTCGTCGCGCGAATTGGGATCGAAGCCGCGTTGCAGCAAGGTGGCCACGGTCCGGGCATCGTCCTTGTCGATCGCCTTGAAGAAGTCTTCGTAGGCACCCGCGCTTGCGGTCGAAAACCCAGCTATCACAACAAGATAAGAAAGATATCTAATGAATGACTTCATATGCGGAACAAGCGGTTGAAATTGTCGCTCGTCGCTGTAGCGATCTCTTCAACGGGTTTTTCATGGATCGCGGCGACCTGGGCGGCAACGAAGGGCACCAGGGAGGGGTCGTTGGTCTTGCCTCGGTGCGGCGCGGGCGCGAGGTACGGGCTGTCCGTCTCGATCAGCAGGCGGTCGAGCGGCACCACGCGCGCGACGTCGCGCAGTGCGTGCGCATTCTTGAACGTGAGGATGCCCGAGAAGGAAATATGGAAGCCGAGATCGAGGGCCGCGCGTGCCACGTCCATGGTTTCGGTGAAGCAATGGAACACGCCGCCGGGCTCGTCCCCGCCCTCCTCGCGCACGATGGCCAGCGTGTCCGCGCTCGCGCTGCGGGTGTGGATGACGAGCGGCTTGCCCGTGGCCCGCGCCGCGCGGATATGAACGCGAAACCGTTCGCGCTGCCACTCCATGTCCGCCGTGCTGCGGCCATTCAGGCGGTAGTAGTCGAGGCCGGTTTCACCGATCGCGACGATGCGCGGCAGCGCGGCGCGCCGGGCCAGGTCGTCGAGGGTCGGCTCCTGCACGTCCTCGTTGTCGGGGTGCACGCCCACGGTCGCCCAGAAGTTGTCATGCGCCGTCGCGAGGGCGTGCACGGTGTCGAACTCCTCGAGCGTGGTGCAGATGCAAAGCGCGCGATCGACCCCGGCGCGCGCCATGGCGGCGCGGATCTCCGGCACGCGCGCGTGCAGTTCCGGAAAGCTGAGATGGCAATGGGAGTCGACGTACATCGCGGTCAGCCGGCGCGCCGTCGGGAAAGCGCGGTCAGATCGTCTGCGTGGGCTTGGACGACGAGATCGTCGTGCCGAGCAGTTCCTCGATCTTGATCTTGAGCCCGCGCGTCTTCTCGTCGCTGGGGAACCGCACGCCCACGCCCTGCGTGCGGCCGCCCGAAGCGTTGGCCGGCGTGATCCACGCGACCTTGCCGGCCACGGGATAGCGCTGCGGGTCGTCGGGCAGCGAGAGCAGCAGGTAGATGTCTTCGCCGAGCTTGTATTCCCGCGTGGTGGGAACGAACAGGCCGCCATCGGAGAGCAGCGGGATGTACGCGGCGTACAGCGCGCCCTTCTCGCGGAACACGAGCTGGATCACGCTCGGTCGGGAGGCGGGGTTCTGGGCTCCTGCGGGGGCCCGGCGCGCGGCGTCGCTCATGAGACGGGAAGTGTATCGAAGGATGACGCGCGCGGGGCGGTCGCCGTGAGGGCGCGTTGCGCTTCGATCACGAGGGCGTCGGCCAGCAGCGCGGCCTGCCAGGGGTGCTCGTCGTTGCGCGCCACGCGCGTGAGCGAGCGAGACCAGGCCACGAGCGGCGGCAGCGGCCCGGGTGGCGGCAGCGCAGCGTCATCGAAATAGCGGCCGGACCCGCCGGCCGCACGGGCCATGGCGTCATGGCAGAGCTTCTGCAGCGTGTCGACGATGCGTGGCACCGCGAGCCCGACGAAGGCGTCCGCCTCGCCGCGGGCGATGGAGCGCGGCAGGCCGGTCCAGCGCCTGGCATCGAGCCCTTCGCTGGCGAGCGCGAGGGCCTCCAGCGGGCGGCCGCCTGCGGCTGCGAGCAGCACCGCAGGATCGCCGACGCCTTGCGACGCGAGCCAGGACAGCGCCTCGGCCGGCGCCGGCGACTCGATGCGCAGGCGCTGGCAGCGGCTGCGCAGCGTGGGCAGCAGCAACTCAGGATCGGTCGTGCACAGCACCAGCCGCAGCGACCCCGGCGGCTCCTCGAGCGTCTTCAGCAGCGCATTCGCCGTGACGGCGTTCATCGCATGCGCCGGGTGGATCAGCAGCACCTTGCCCCGGCCCCGGGACGGTGTCTGGTGCGACCAGTCGATCGCCGCGCGAACCGCCTCCACGCGGATCTCGCGGCTCGGCTTCGCCGTGCGCAACTTCGCGCCGTCCGCATCGCCCGCATCGTCGACCCAGCCCAGGGCGATGGCGAGCGCCTCGGGCACGAGAGCGCGGAAGTCGGGATGGGCCCGGGCGTCGAGCAAGCGGCAGGCGGGGCAGCGCCGGCACGGTCGCGGCGGCGCCTCGCTTTCGCACAGCAGCGCGCGGCCGAGCGCCATGCCCAGCTCGAACTGTCCGACACCGCCGAGGCCGTGCAGCAACAGCGCGTGCGCACGCCGTTGCAGCGCCTGCTCGAGCGGTGTGCGCAGCCACGGCAGCAGGTCGCTCGGCCCGGTCACCATCCGTGCCCCTGAAGAGCCGCCTCGAGCTGCTGCAGCACGACGTCGCGCGGCAGGAGGGCATCGATGCGCACAAAGCGATCGGGGGCGTCGGCGCAGCGCTGCGCATAGCCCGCGCGAACGCGTGCGAAGAAGGCGCCGTCCTGGCGCTCGAAGCGATCCGGGTCCCGGGCCGCAATGCGGCGCTCCGCGGCGATCGCGGGCGGGAGGTCGAACCACAGCGTGAGGTCGGGCTGGCGGCCCTCCTGCACCCAGCCTTCCAGCGCTTGCAGCACCTCGGCCGGCACGCCGCGACCGCCGCCCTGGTAGGCGAAGCTGGCGTCGGTGAAACGGTCGCACAGCACGAGGGCACCGCGGCCGAGCGCCGGCTCGATGCGGCGCTGGAGGTGGTCGCGGCGGGCTGCGAACACGACCAGCGTCTCGGTCAGCGCATCCATCGGCGCGTGCAGCACGAGCTCGCGCAGCCGCTCGGCGACCTCGCTTCCGCCGGGCTCGCGCGTCGTGACGACGTCGTGGCCGCGGCGGCGCAGCCACTCGGCCAGCGCGCCGATGTGCGTGGACTTGCCGGCGCCGTCGATGCCCTCGAACGTGACGAAGCCCCCGCTCATTTGCTGCCCCCGGAGGAACGCCGGCGCTGGAACCGGTCGACTGCGCGGTTGTGACTCTCGATCGACTCGTTGAATTCGCTCGTGCCGTCGCCGCGCGACACGAAATACAGCGCGCGCGTGGGGGCCGGGTTCACCGCCGCGCGCAGCGATGCCAGGCCCGGCATGGAGATCGGCGTGGGCGGCAGGCCCGCGCGCAGGTAGGTGTTGTAGGGGCCGTCGGTCTGCAGGTCCACCTTGCGCAGGTTGCCGTCGAAGCGCTCGCCGAGGCCGTAGATGACCGTCGGATCCGTCTGCAGCGGCATGCCACGGCGCAGCCGATTCACGAAGACGCCAGCGACCTGGCCGCGCTCGGACGGCGCTCCCGTTTCCTTCTCGACGATCGAGGCGAGCGTGAGCGCGTCTTCCATCGTCTTGAGCGGGGTGTCGGCGGCGCGCTCGGCCCACACCTGCACGAGCTGCCGGTGCATGTGCGCATAGGCGCGCTTCAGCACGGTGAGGTCGCTCACGTTGCGGCTGTACGCGTAGGTGTCCGGAAAGAATCGGCCCTCGGCGGCCTGCCCCATCGGCGCGCCGATGGCCGCCATGACCTGATCGTCGGTCATGGTGGCGGTCGTCGGGCGCAGCGCCTTGGCGCGCTGCAGCTCCGCGCGGAATTGCCGGAACGTCCAGCCTTCGAGCAGGCGCACCGTCTCGAGCACTTCGTCGCCGCGCACCATCATGTCGAGCAGCGCTCGCGGCGTCGTGCCGGGCTCGAGCTGGTAGCTGCCGGCGCGGATGCGCCTGGCCTCGCCGGACACGCGGAACCAGGCGTAGAGCAGGCGCGCATCGGTGCGCACCCCCGCCTCCACCCAGGCGGCGGCGACGTCGCGCGGCGGCGTGCCGGGCTCGATCGACAACTCGACCGTGCTGCCGGCCAGCGGCAGCGGCCGGTGCAGCCACCATGCCGCCAGGCCGGCGGCCACGAGCCCGAGCGCGAGCAACAGCGCGGTCAGGCGCAGCAAGAACCTCATCGGCGCAATCCCATGGGGGGTGATGATAATGACTGCATGACAACGACTTCCCTGCAGGGCGCAGTGCGGCTGGCCGACCTGGGCGTGGTGCGCGCCGCCGGCGCCGATGCGGCGACCTTCCTGCACAGCCAGCTCACGAACGACATTCTTTCGCTGGACAGCACACAGGCCCGGCTCGCGGGGCACTGCTCCGCCAAGGGGCGGCTGCTCGCGAGCTTCGTGGTCTGGCGACGCGGCGTCGACGAGGTGCTGCTGGCCTGCAGTGCCGATCTGCTCGGGCCCGCCCTGAAGAAGCTGTCGATGTTCGTGCTGCGGGCGCGCTGCAAGCTCACCGATGCGAGCCACGAGGTGGCGCTGTACGGGCTGGCCGGCGATGCGGCCACGGCGTGGCTGGGCGATGCCGCGCCGCCAGCCGCATGGCAGCGCACCGATGTCGGCCGCGCGCAGGTGATCCGGCTGCCCGACGGCGCCGGCCAGGCGCGCTATCTGTGGGCTGCACCGCTCGACGAGGAGGCGCCCTCGCTGCCCGCACTGCCGCAGGCCGCCTGGGAGTGGATGGAGGTGCACAGCGCCGTGCCCCGCATCGTGGGCGCGACGGTCGAGAAGTTCGTGCCGCAGATGGTGAACTTCGAAGTGGTGGGCGGCGTGAACTTCCAGAAGGGCTGTTATCCCGGTCAGGAAGTGGTCGCGCGCAGCCAGTACCGCGGCAGCGTGAAGCGGCGCGCGCTGCTGTTCCGGCTCGATGCGCCCGGCGCCCCCGGCCAGGAGGTGTTCGCCGCGGACGACCCGCTCCAGCCGGCCGGCATGATCGTCAATGCGGCGTCGCTCGACGCGCACGCGGCGCTGGTGGAGCTGAAGCTGTCGGCCGCCGGGGCCGTGTTGCGGCTCGCCGCAGCCGATGGCCCGGCCCTGCACCCGCAGCCGCTGCCCTACCCGCTGCCGACCGAGGCCGCTTGAATACGCAGGAGCGTGCAACGCGTCACGCGGCGAAGGCCGGCACGCGCCGGCTGTTCATCTACTATCGTGTGAACTCGACTCAGGTCCATGCCGCGATCGACGCCGCAATGCACTTGCAAGCCGCGCTGCGTGCGCGACATCCGGGGCTGAGAGCCCAGCTCATGCGACGCGCAGACGACACCGACTCCAACGCCACGCTGATGGAAATCTACGCCATCGACGCTCTCGCGTCGCCCGCCGGAATTCACGCCACGCTGCGCGCGGACATCGAGCAGCGCGCGGCGGTTGCCCTCGCCGGCTTGATCGTCGGCAGCCGACACGTGGAGGAGTTCGACGCATGTGCCTAGCGGCCATCGCGATCGACCAGGACCGGCGCTTCCCGCTGGTGGTGGCCGCCAATCGCGACGAATTCCTCGACCGGCCCGCCGCACGCCTGGGATGGTGGTCGCCCTCCCCCGGCGCCGGCGAGATCCTGGCCGGGCGAGATCTGCACGGCGGCGGCACCTGGCTCGGGCTCACGGCCGCGGGGCGCATGGCACTGCTCACCAACGTGCGCCGGCCGGGCGCCCGCGACGACGATGCACCCTCGCGCGGAACGATCGTGCCCACATGGCTGCGCGGCGACCTCGACGCCGACCGTTTCTGGGTGCGCACTGCCTTGTCGGGCTACAACCCATTCAACCTCGTGGCGGCCGACTTCCGCCGTGGCGAGTGTTTCTGGGCCACGTCCGACGAGCCCGCGCCGCGCCGGCTGGACCGCGGCCTCTACGGGCTGTCGAATGCCGCGCTGGACACGCCGTGGCCCAAGGTCACGGCACTGAAGGCGCAGCTGCGCGACGCGCTCGCCGAGTCCGGCTCGGCCGAAGACTTGTCGACCCGGCTCTTCGCGGCGCTGGCCGATCGCACGGTGGCGCCGGATGCGGAGCTGCCGTCCACCGGCATCGCGCTCGCTTGGGAGCGCGAGCTGTCGCCCGCCTTCATCCGCAGCGCGGACCAGCGCTACGGCACGCGATGCTCCACGCTCGTGATCACGGAGCGGGTCGGCAGGCGGCTGGTGACGCACATGTTCGAGCGCACCTTCCCGGCCGGCGGCGGGCTGGCGCTGCTGCGCCACGCGTCGCTGCGCGACTGGCCGCCGAAGTACAGCGACCGCGAGACGGTGAGCTCGCATACCGCGCCGGTCGCGGACCTGGCCGACGGCGAGCCGCCGCGCCGCACTCGCGTGCGCAGCCTGCTTCGGCGTTGAACTGCCGGGCGCTCAGAGCGCGCGCACCATCTCCACGTGCGGGATGCCGGCTTCCTCGAAGACCGGCCCTCGCTGCGTAAAGCCTGCCCGCGCGTAGAACGGCGCGGCCGTCATCTGCGCGTGCAGGATCACCTCGCGGTCGGCACGCTCGCGCGCGGCCTGCATCAACCCGTCGAGCACCGCGCGGCCGATACGGCTGCCGCGCATCGTCTGCGACACCGCCATGCGGCCGATCTTCGCGACCCCGGGCACGTGCTCGAGCAGGCGGCCCGTGCCCAGCGGCATGCCGAAGCGGTTGTAGGCCACGGCATGCGTGCAGGATTCGTCGGCTGCGTCCCACTCCATCTCGGCCGGGATCTTCTGCTCCTGCACGAACACCGCGGTCCGGATGGCCTGGGCGTCCCGGCCGAGTTCGCTCCAGCCCCCGACGCGCACGTCGACCATCGGCTTGCCGGCCTCGAAGCCCTGCAGCACGTCGCGCAGTTCCTGAGGCACCGGCTTGCTCGTCTGCGCGTGAGGATCGGCGAAGACGTAGACAAGCTCGCCGCTCACGAGCAACTCCTCGGCACGAAACGCTGCGGCCTGGAACTGAATCGACGAATTGCCGATGCGCGCGCATCGCATGCCGATGTCGAGCACGTCGTCGTAGCGGGCGCTGGAGTGGTATTCGAGCGTGGACTTGCGCACGAAGAGATCGCCGTCGAGGTACTCCATCGTCTGCGTGTACGGCAGGGCCATCGATCGCCAGTAGCCGGCCACCGCGGAGTCGAAGTACATGAGGTAGTGGCCGTTGAAGACGATCTTCTGCATGTCGACCTCGACCCAGCGCACGCGCAGGCGCTCGAAGTGCTTGAACTCGGTACGTTTCATGTCGGCAGCTTCCAGGCTTTGCGGAGCGCGCGGGCGGCAACCTGCTGCGCGTCGCTCGCCTCCTTCAGCGCGCGGCCCATCTTGATGAAGTCATGCGTCAGGCCGCGATAGAGCTCGAGCTCCACGTCGACCCGCGCGGTGCGCAGGCGATCGGCGTACGCGACGCCTTCGTCCACGAGCGGGTCGCACTCGGCGAGGATCACGCAGGCCGGCGCGACATCGTCCAGGTCGGCCGCCATCAGCGGGGCGAATCGCCAGTCGAGCCGCTGGCCGCGCGCGATGTAGTGGTCGAAGAACCACTCGATGCCGGCCGCATCGAGCAGGAAGCCGTTGGCGAAGAGGCGATGCGACGGCGTATCGGGCTGCGCCGCGGTGCCTGGCGTGATGAGCAGTTGCAATGCGAGCGGCAACCCGATGTCGCGCGCATGGATGGCGCTCACGGCGGCCAGCGTGCCGCCCGCGCTGTCGCCGCCCACGGCCAGGCGGTCGCCATCGAGGCCGAGCGACCGCGCGCCTTCCGAGGCCAGCCATCGCAGCGCCGCCCACGTGTCGTACACGGCAGTGGGAAAGCGGTGCTCGGGCGCCAGCCGGTAGTCCAGCGCGAGCACGGCCGCACCGCTGCGCAGCGCCAGCTGCCGGCACAGGCTGTCGTGCGTCTCGAGATTGCCGATGACGAAGCCGCCGCCGTGCAGGTAGAGCAGCACCGGCAGCGCGCCGTCGCGGCGCGCGGCGTAGAGCCGGGCCGGAAGCGGCGAGCCGTCGTCGGCCGGAATGCTCAGATCCTCGACGCGCGCCAGCGCGGCGCGCGGCAGGTCGAGCACTTCCGAGCGCTCCTGGTAGGCCACGCGCGCTTGCGCCGGGCTCATGGCGTACAGCGGCGGCGCGCCGGCCCGCTCAATGCGCGCGAGCAGGCCGGCCATGGCCGGTGCGAGGAATCTGGGTTTCACGACCGCGGAAGCTTACCAAGGGCCTTGCGCGGATCCGGCTCCGCCGGTCCGCAGCAAGAGCCCCCTCGGGGGCAGCGACGAGAGGAGCGTGGGGGCCAACAATCCACGTGGGGGTCACTCCTCCCGCGCCGGATCGTCGCGGGCGAGCACGTCGCGAAACGCATCGAAGCGCTTCCAGCGCGGCACCGGCGGCACGCTGCCGTTGCGCGGCACGTAGGGGGAATCCTCGACCACGGCCATGCGCGGGAGGTAGCGCGGGCAGTTGGGGAAGATGCGCTCGGCCTGCACCCGCACGATCAGCTGCGCACCGGGAATCGTTGCGAGCAGCGGATCGTCGTCGGCGATGGTTGCGCGCCCGTTCACGCGCAGGCGGTTCGGCTTTTCGAAATCGATGAAGAGCAGCGCCACGGCGCCATTCACGAGCACGTTGCCGAGGCTGCGGAACATGCCGTTGCCGTCGTAGCTGGGGAACGCCAGCTCGCCGGCGCCGGTGACGCGGACGAAGCCGGGGTCGCCGCACTTGACCGAGCAGTCGGGCTGCCCGAGGGTGTCGGCGGTCGCGAGGAAGAACATCCGGCGGCTCTCGACGAACGCGCGGTCGTCCTCGGTGAACGTGGTGCGAGCGAGGCGCTCGTCGAGGCGATCGGCCAGGCGCCGGGTGTCGAAGCGGTCCTGCAGGCGCCGCATGCCGTCGTGATAGGGGCTGCCCATGGCGTCACTCTCCATCGAACTCGACCGGCCGGGCCGGGCGCGTGTTTACGTGCAGCTGGAAGAGATCGGGGCGCCCGTAGTGCCCGACCACGTCCAGGGTGCGGCGGGCCATGCCGACGCGCTCCAGGTCGATCTCCGCATACAGGATGCCCCGCTCCTCGTGCATGGGGCCCGCGACGATCTTGCCCCCGGGGGCCACGACGACGGAGTCGCCGGGGTTGATCCACTCGTCGTCCTCCGGGTAGAGCTGCGCGCGGCCGGGCAGGCTATGCGGCATGTCGCGAGCCTGGAACGCGACGCCGCAGCCCAGCACCCAGCAGCCGCCCTCGCGCGCAATGTGCTGCATCGAAGCGACCCAGCGCTCGCCGCTGTCGTAGGTGGGCGCCACGTAGATCTGCACGCCTTGCGCGTACATCGCGCAGCGCGCGAGCGGCATGTAGTTCTCCCAGCAGAGCAGCGCGCCGACGCGGCCGGCGGGGGTGTCGACCGCCTTCAGGCCCGTGGCGTCGCCGAAGCCCCACACCATGCGCTCCGGGTTCGTCGGCATGACCTTCCGGTGCCGGTTCAGGAGCGTGCCGTCGGCGCCGATCGTGACCACCGTGTTGTACAGCGTGCTGCGGCCGAAGTCGGCGTCGCGCTCGTGGACGCCGCACACGACCGTGACGCCGAGGCGACGCGCCGCCTCCTGCAAGGGTAGAAGATCGCCGGTGGACAGGTCGACCGCCTGCGTGCTCAGGCGCGCATGCAGCTGCTCCGACAGCGCCGCATCGGTGCCCGGCCGCAGCCGCCAGATCCATGCCGGATAGCCCGGAACGAAGGCCTCCGGCAGCACGACGAGCTGGGCGCCGCCCCGGGCCGCCTCGTCGATGGCGCCGACCGCCTTGTCGAGCGTGGCGGCTCGGTCGAGGAACACGGGCGGATGCTGGACGAGTGCAATGCGCGACATGATTCACCTCGCGGGCCGGGAAGCGCCAAGCATAGGCAACGGCGCGGCCGCGCGATACCCCTCAGAGCAGTTGGATGCCGTCGAGCTGCGCGGCGCACGCGCTGCGCACGATGGCCACGAAGTCCTTCATGTAGGGCCGCTCCTCCAGGGCCCGCGGGGCGACGGCGTGCAGCTCGCTCCACAAGCCATGGGCGCCGACCCGCTTGGCAACCACCTCGTCGTGGTCGACGTGGCTCTTGACGCCCCAGTTGGGCAGCGCCGCGATGCCGCGCCCGCTCGCAACGAGCTGAAGGATCGCGATCGTGAGCTCGGCGGTGCGGCGCTCGAGGCGGACACCCGCGGGGCGCAGCACCTCGCGGATGAGGTCGATGCGGACCTCGGGCACCGGATACGTGACGAGCGTCTCGCCGGCGAGGTCTTGCGCCGAGACGCGGCGCCGCCCGCTCAGCGCGTGGTCGTTCGCCAGCACGACGAGGATCTCGAAGCGGAACAGCGGCCAGACCTTGTAGGGGCGCACGGCGCGGGGCCGCGAGCCGACCACGAGGTCGGCCCGGCCTTCGCGGATCAGGGCCAGCGGCTCCGGGTGGAAGCCGGCGACCAGGTCCACCTCCACCTCCGGCCATCGGCGCCGGAACTCCGTCATCACGGGCATCAGCCAGTCGAAGCAGGTGTGGCATTCGAGCGCGATGCGCAGCTCGCCGCGCACGTCGCCTTGCAGCCGGGCCAGATCGCGCTCCGCCTCGCCCACCGCGCCGGCCACATCGTGCGCCAGCGCGAGCAGACGCTTGCCGGCCGGCGTGAAGCGCAAGCCCTGCCGCGGCGACCGCTCGAACAGCGCAAGGCCGAAGTGCTCCTCGAGCGCGCGGATCTGGTGCGAGAGCGCGGACGCGCTCAAGTGGACCAGGGCCGACGCCGCAGCCAACTTGCCGGACTGCTCGATGGCCAGCAGCGAACGCAGGTGGCGGACCTCGATCATTGGAAAGGATGAACCAGATTCATGCTTCGTTGAAAACGTATCGCTTGATTCATTCTATGCCGGCCACCAGACTGACCGCATCGACGACACCCGCAGGCTCGCTTCCATGCCCACTTCACACATCATCGGCTTCCCACGCATCGGCGCCCGCCGCGAACTCAAGGTCGCGCTGGAGGCTTTCTGGCGCGGCGAGTGCGACGAAGCCGCGCTGCGCGCCACCGGCGCGCAGCTGCGCCTGCGGCATTGGCAAGTGCAGCGCGACGCCGGCCTCGACCTCGTCGCGGCCGGCGACTTCGCCTGGTACGACTCGATGCTCGACACCACGGTGCGCGTGGGAGCCCTGCCCCGCCGCTTCGGCATCGCCGCGCCGACCCTTGCCGAAACCTTCGAGCTGGCCCGCGGCAACGCGGCGCAGCCGGCAATGGAGATGACCAAGTGGTTCGACACGAACTACCACTACCTCGTTCCGGAGCTCGAGCCCGGCATGGCCTTCGGCCCTGACGGAAGCGCCGAGCTGCTCGCGCAGGTGCAGGAGGCGCGGGCGCTCGGCGGCGCCGTGAAGCCGGTGCTCATCGGCCCGCTCACGTGGCTCGCGCTCGGCAAGGTGCGCGGCGCGGAATTCGACAAGCTCTCCCTGCTGCCGGCGCTGCTGGAGGCCTGGTCGCGCACGCTGCGTGCGCTCGCAGCCGCGGGGGTGGAGTGGGTGCAGCTGGACGAGCCGGTGCTCTGCCTGGACCTGGAGCCGGCCTGGTGGGAGGCCGCGCGGCGAGCGTGCGAGCACCTGTCGAGGCAAGGCCCCAAGCTGCTGCTGGCCACCTACTTCGACGCGGTGGACCGCATCGACCTCGCCGCGCGGCTGCCGGTGCACGGCTTTCATGTGGACCTCGTGCGCGCGCCGCAGCAGCTCGCGGCCTGGCGCAGCCTGCTGCCCGACGACGCGGTGCTGTCGGCCGGCATCGTCGACGGCCGCAACGTCTGGCGCTGCGACCTGCGCGCGGCGCTTGCCACGCTGAGGCCGATGCACGAGCAGCTCGGCGATCGGCTGTGGGTTGCGCCGTCGTGCTCGCTGCAGCACGTGCCGGTGTCGCTGGCGCAGGAAACGGCGCTGCCCGGCGGCGTCGCCGGGTGGCTGGCGTTTGCCACCGAAAAGGTCGCCGAGGTCGTGGCGCTCGTTCGGGGACTGTCGGCGGGAGACTCGGGCATCGCCGACGCGCTCGCGGCCAGCGACGCCGCGCTCCTGTCGCGCCGCGAATCGCGCCGCGTCACGAAGGAGCTCGTGCAGCGGCGGTTGCAGTCGATCGGCCCCGCGATGGCCGAACGCCGCAGCCCGTACGCCCAGCGCCGCGTCGCGCAGCAGGCCGCGCTGCCCCTGCCGCCGCTGCCGACGACCACGATCGGCTCGTTCCCGCAGACGCCGGAGATCCGGCGCGCCCGCCGGGCGTTCCGGCAGAACGACATCGGCGCGCTGGAATACCTCGAGCGCATGCGCGCCGAGATCCGGCACGCTGTCGAGCAGCAGGAGGCCATCGGCCTGGACGTGCTCGTGCACGGCGAGCCCGAGCGCAACGACATGGTGGAGTACTTCGCCGAGCAGCTCTGGGGCTACGCCATCAGCGCTCACGGCTGGGTGCAGAGCTACGGCTCGCGCTGCGTGAAGCCGCCCATCCTGTATGGCGACGTGTTCCGCCCCGAGCCGATGACGGTGGACACCGCGCAGTACGCCCAGAGCCTCACGGCCAAGCCCGTGAAGGGCATGCTCACCGGACCGGTGACGATGCTGCAGTGGTCTTTCGTGCGCAACGACCAGCCCCGCGAGGCCACGGCGCTGCAGCTCGCGATGGCGCTGCGCGACGAGGCGATCGACCTCGAGCGCGCGGGCATCCGCGTGATCCAGATCGACGAGCCGGCATTGCGCGAAGGGCTGCCGCTGAAGCGGCGCGACTGGCCCGCCTACCTCGACTGGGCCGTACGCGCCTTCAAGCTCGCCTGTGGCGGCGTGAAGGACGAGACGCAGATCCACACCCACATGTGCTACTGCGAGTTCGGCGACATCCTGCCGGCCATCGCAGCGCTGGACGCCGACGTCATCACGATCGAGACCGCGCGCTCGGCGATGGAGCTGCTCGACGCGTTCGGCGCCTTCCGCTACCCGAACGAGATCGGCCCCGGCGTGTATGACATCCACTCGCCGCGCGTGCCCAGCCAGCAGTCGATGCAGCGCCTGCTCGAGCGCGCCTGCGAGGTGGTCGCGCCCGAGCGGCTGTGGGTGAACCCGGATTGCGGGCTCAAGACCCGCGCCTGGCCGGAGACACGCCAGGCGCTGGTCAACATGGTCGCAGCCGCCCGCGCCGTGCGCGAGCAGCTGGCCGGCTGAATCAGCCGTGCTTGCTGTCGAAGAACTGTTCGTCTTCGGTCGAGCCCTTCAGCGCCGCTGTCGACGACTGCTTCTCGATGGTGGTCGTGACGGCATCGAAGTAGCCCGTGCCCACCTCGCGCTGGTGCTTGACGGCGGTGAACCCCTTGTCCGCAGCGGCGAATTCCTTCTCCTGCAGCTCGACGAACGCGCTCATCTGATGGCGTGCATAGCCGTGGGCCAGCTCGAACATCGAGTAGTTCAGGCTGTGGAAGCCGGCCAGCGTGATGAACTGGAACTTGTAGCCCATGGCACCCAGCTCGCGCTGGAACTTCGCGATCGTCGCGTCGTCGAGGTTCTTCTTCCAGTTGAAGCTCGGCGAGCAGTTGTACGCGAGCAGCTTGCCCGGGAACTGCTTGTGGATCGCATCGGCGAAGGCCTTGGCGTAGGCCAGGTCCGGCTTGCCGGTTTCGCACCACACGAGGTCGGCATACGGCGCATAGCCAAGGCCGCGCGAGATGGCCTGGTCCAGGCCGGGGCGGGTGCGATAGAAGCCTTCGACCGTGCGCTCGCCGGTGCAGAACGGCCGGTCGATGTCGTCCACGTCTGAGGTCACCAGATCGGCAGCCTCGGCGTCGGTGCGCGCAACGAGGATCGTCGGCACGCCCATCACGTCGGCCGCCAGGCGCGCCGCCACGAGCTTGGACACCGCCTCGCGCGTGGGCACCAGCACCTTGCCGCCCATGTGTCCGCACTTCTTCACCGCCGCGAGCTGGTCCTCGAAGTGAACGCCGGCGGCTCCCGCCTCGATCATCGCCTTCATCAGCTCGAAGGCGTTGAGCACGCCGCCGAAGCCGGCCTCGGCGTCGGCCACGATGGGCGCGAAGTAATCGATGTCGTTCTTGCCTTCGCTCCACTGGATCTGGTCGGCGCGGGCGAACGTGTTGTTGATCTTCTTCACCACTTTCGGCACCGAGTCGACCGAGTAGAGCGACTGGTCGGGGTACATCTCACCGTTGCTGTTGGCGTCCCCCGCGACCTGCCAGCCGGACAGGTAGATGGCCTTGAGACCGGCCTTCACCTGCTGCATGGCCTGGTTGCCGGTGAGCGCGCCGAGCGCGTTGACGAACGGCTCGGTGTTGATGAGATTCCACAGCTTCTCGGCGCCGCGGCGCGCCAGCGTGTGCTCGATCGGCACGGAGCCGCGCAGGCGCACGACGTCAGCGGCCGTGTAGCCGCGCTGGATGCCCTTCCAGCGGGCGTTCTCCGCCCAGTCCTTTTCGAGCGCGGCGATTTGTTGTTCGCGGGTGGGTTGGGTCATGACAGGCTCCTTGGAGATCAGAACGAAGAGGGACTGAGACAAGCGTATCCGCTGCCAGCCGGTCGGAACAAACTTATGTCTTATATAAGATAACAATAAATCTTCTTTGATATCAACGACTTATGATCGACGTTCCGGGATGCGAAATACAGTTCATCGGGATGGGAAAAGCGGCCGCGATTTCCAGTCATCTCATTGCGCATCGTGAAAAGTAGATTTCTCCATGTGCAAGCCGACCAAAAGCAGCCGCGGCAGCACCGCCGTAGACTGGTGCATCGCCCCTTGGCCGACGCGGAGAAACCGAATGTCCGACTCCCTCGACGCTCTCTGGATGCCGTTCACGGCCAACCGCCAGTTCAAGAAGCAGCCGCGGCTGCTGACCAAGGCGGCGGGCATGCACTACTGGAGCCATGACGGCCGCAAGATCCTCGACGGCGTGGCCGGCCTGTGGTGCGTCAATGCGGGGCACGGGCGTCCGAAAATCGTGCAGGCCATCGCGCAGCAGGCGGCCGAGCTGGACTACGCGCCGCCGTTCCAGATGGGCCACCCGAAGGCGTTCGAGCTTGCCGAGCGGCTGGTCCAGCTCACGCCGAAGGGCCTCGACAAGGTCTTCTTCACCAACTCCGGCTCGGAGGCGGTCGAGACGGCGCTCAAGATGGCCATCGCCTATCACCGCGTGAAGGGGGAAGCGTCGCGCACGCGGCTGATCGGGCGCGAGCGCGGCTATCACGGCGTGAACTTCGGGGGCATCTCGGTGGGCGGGATGGTCGGCAACCGGAAGATGTTCGGCACCCTGCTCGCCGGCGTCGACCACATCCGCCACACCCACGACCTGGAGCGCAACGCGTTCAGCAGGGGTCTGCCGCCCCACGGCGCCGAACTGGCCGACGACCTGGAGCGGCTGGTGCAACTGCACGACGCATCGACCATCGCCGCCGTCATCGTCGAGCCGGTGGCGGGATCCACCGGCGTCCTGCTGCCTCCGCAGGGCTACCTGCAGCGGCTGCGCGAGATCTGCGACCGGCACGGCATCCTGCTGATCTTCGACGAGGTCATCACGGGCTTCGGTCGCACCGGCAGCCCCTTTGGCGCCCAGACGTTCGGCGTCACGCCCGACCTGATGACGGTCGCCAAGGGCGTGACCAACGGCTGCGTGCCCATGGGCGCCGTGTTCGTGAAGCGCGAGATCCACGATGCGTTCATGACCGGGCCGGACCACCTCATCGAGTTCTTCCACGGCTACACGTATTCGGCGCATCCGCTGGCCTGCGCGGCCGGCCTCGCCACGCTGGACGTGTACGCGGACGAAGGGCTGCTCACGCGGGCGAAGGAGCTCGAGGGCTACTTCGCCGACGCCGTGCACGGCCTGCGCGAGCTGCCGAACGTGGTCGACGTGCGCAACATCGGCCTTGTCGCCGGCATCGAGCTGCGCCCCTTGCCGGGAGCGCCC
>Ga0247820_10000552_pt1 | contig 20062 bp, 27 predicted proteins | sample 13C_Glucose_Day1_2_FD_192480 | JGI IMG/M metagenome (GOLD analysis project Ga0247820, IMG submission 192480) | Soil microbial communities from agricultural site in Penn Yan, New York, United States - 13C_Glucose_Day14 | ecosystem: Environmental > Terrestrial > Soil > Agricultural land | place...
GGTCGAGGAGTACGAGTCCGGCCCCACGGAGCTCCCGGTCGAGGGTGGGGAGCCCATCTCGGCGGGAGTCGACGACGAGTGGAGCGACGACGACGAGGACCTGCTCGGGGGCGACACCGACGACGAGGACCTCCTGGGCGAGGAGCCGGAGGCCCCCGCCGAGAAGCCGGTCGACCCGCCCAAGGTCAAGGCCGCTCCGAAGACCGCCAAGGTCAAGGACCCGGAGCTGGAGGCGTCGCAGGCCAACGAGCTCCTGGACAAGGTCGCCGCACACCTGGGCATCGACCTCGGGGAGTACACCTTCCCGGGCTTCGGCAAGGCGGTCAAGACGCCGGGCAAGCAGACGGTCTACCTGAACTCCAAGGGCACGGCCGACGTGCGGGCGAACAGCCCGGAGCAGGCCTCCGGGTGGGTCGAGGAGGGTCTGGCCGAGCGCCGGGGCGGCAACTACGTGCGCGTCAACGTTCGCGCCCTGTAGTGGACCCATACGAGGCGCTCGTCGCGGGCATCGGGGGAGACCCCGATGCCCGCGCGGCATATAACCGATGGGTTCGGAACGGTGGGTACCAGGTCCCTCTCAAGGTGAGGAAGTTCACCAAGACCTGGAACCGGGGCATCCGCCGCATCAACGTCCGCAAGATCACGCCGACCAAGGTGATCGGTGCGGACGCGTACAACGAGAAGACCAAGATCTCCCTCCCTTTCGCAGCATTGGAGAATGACTGATGTCGGCACCGACCACGGGCAAGGACTACCAGGCTTGCTCGTCCGAGGCGGGGAACCCCCGCTGTACGGTCCACGGGGGCTACCTCCTGGACACCAACTCGTGCCAGACGGTGAAGGTGCTGGACGACGTCCGTGCCGAGCGCGCCCGGCAGTTCGCCCGATACGGCACCAACGAGGACATCGAGGACGGCACCGGGCCGGACGTCGAATGGATCGGCAACATCAGGGACAAGTACGGAGACCTGTTCGACGCCTCCGACCTCCAGGTCCACTTCCGTGACGCCTACGAGAAGCACGAGAAGGAGCACGGAAAGCCGACGTGGCTCCACCTGGTACTGGAGGAGGTGGCCGAGGCCTTCCAGGAGGCCAGCCCCACGCGCCTCCGGGAGGAGCTCGTGCAGGTCGCCGGCCTCGCCGTGTCGTGGATCGAGAAGATCGACGCTCGCACCCCGGAGTGGGTCGACGTCGACGCGCCCCAGGTGGGCGACTCGGCCACGCATGTGGACGGGCACCTCGACCCCCGACGAGTGGCCATCGTCCACGAGGACAAGATCTGGCTCGATCTGATGGGTACGGAGCACGGACCGCTCCCGATCGACCAGTACACCTACCGGCGTCGGGTGTTCTGACCACTGTAGGAGGCCCGCCCCGTTGACCGGGGCGGGCCTTCTTCGCGGTATCGTTATTTCTGCGGCAGGGTGCCGCTCGCAGCTAAGGAGGTCCAAAATGGTCCTACGCCGATACAAGGACACCGCCCGTGACCAGGAGACCCTGGCAGCGGTGCGGAAGGCCCGTGCCGCCATGGACGCCATGGAGTACGCGTTCTTCAAGGAGGGGTCCGTCTCGTGGGCCGACGTCGACAAGGCCCGGGACGAGTACCTGGAGGTCTGGGAGGAGCGCCGCAACTTCGTCCTCGGGGACAAGTACGGCGTCGACAAGGCCACGCTCGACGAGGTCATCGACGAGTACGAGGCGAACCGGGTTTAGTCCCAGCAGTGGTGCCCTGCCAGTCCTACTAGTAGGCTGGCAGGGCAAGGGCAGCCGCAAGGAGCGGGTCCCCCACAGAAGGAGTCAAGATGACGGCCAACATCAAGACCACGGACGGCCAGGCGTTCGCGGCCTACGCTCGCAAGGGAGCGTGGCACATCCTCGGCCAGGTCTTCCAGGACACCACCCTGTCGGCCGAGAAGGTCCTAGACCTGGCCCACCTCAGCGGGTGGAACGTCGAGAAGTATCCGCTGTTCGCCCCGGTCGAGGGTGACGGGTTCAAGCTCGACCTGTCGGTGCCGGACCGGTTCGGCACGGTGATGACCGACCCGGTCAGTGGTGAGAAGCGCGTGCTGGGGGACGTCGGCAGCCGCTACGTACCTATCCAGAACGAAGAGCACGCCGACTTCCTCAACCTGGTCGTGGACGAGTCAGGCGGGTACTTCGAGACCGCCGGAGCTCTGGGCCGGGGCAACCGGGTGTTCGTCTCCATCCGCATCCCGGAGGGCATCACGGTCGGTGGCAAGGAGGGCGACCAGATCGACCTCTACATCGGCGCCCTCAACGCGCACGACGCGTCGATGCCGTTCACCATGGTGACCACGCCCATCCGGTGGGAGTGCCAGAACATGATCAACTTCTCCCTCCGCCGGGCGGCCAACAAGTTCACGGTCCGCCACACGGGCAGTGGGCTGAAGGGCCAGGCGGCCGAGGCGCGCCGCGCGCTGGACCTGGTGTTCGCGTACCAGGAGGCCTTCCAGGAGGAGGCCAACCGGCTGATCGACACCACCATGACCGAGATGCAGTTCATGGACCTGATCGCCGAGGCGTACGGCCCCAAGGAGGACTCCGGCCTGGCCGCCCAGACCCGGGCCGAGGAGCGGGTCGGCCAGATGGCTACCCTGTTCACCGAGGCGGGGACGAACGCCAACATCCGCGACACGGCGTGGGCGGGCTTCAACGCCATCACCGAGTACTTCGACTGGTTCAGCGCCACCCGGTCTGAGGACCCCGAGACCACCCGGGCGATCAAGTCCCTGGACGGCGAGTGGGCCACCAGCGCGTTCAACCTGGTCAACGAGTTCACGCTGGCCTGATGAGCGCTGACAGGGCGACTAAGGTCGGCCGCTGGTGGTACCCCGCCCGGGTGAACGAGGAAGGGGAGGTTGAGGTGCTCTACCCGGCGAAGGACCCCACCTGGCAGTTAGCTTCGGTGGTCCGCGCAGAGCTGTCTGAGCGAACCAAGCACTGAGCCGGCAACGAGTAAGCCCCCGCACCTGGCAGGCGCGGGGGCTTACGTCTGGATACCTGAGAAGCTTCTCAGGGGCCTATAGAACCGGCCGGGTGGCCTGGTGTGGGCCGGGCTCTACTAGAGCCCTCAGAAGCCACCACGCAGCCCGGCCGGGTCCTCACCCGGAGGGATGACGGTGCCGGTCGGCAGCGGGGAGGCCTCACCGGCGACTCGGGTGCCGTCCGAAGTGACGGACTCCACCACGTTCACGTTCGGCGTGGCCTTGCGCCGGGCGACCAGCGCCACGACCACCTGAGCGATCAGGGCCGAGATACCCAGAAGGGCAGCGGTCTGGTCGGCGGTGAGCTCCAGCCCGAAGGCGGTGAGCAGGGCGATGACGCCGGTCGCCACCGCACCGAAGAAGGCGGTGGAGATGATAGGCTCGTTCTTCATGTTTCTCCTGTTCCCAGAATGGGTACTGCTGGCCGGGATCTTCCCGATTTTCAGGGCTAGTCTAGCCCTGGCTCTCGCCGAGACGCTCGCCGAGCTCCCGCATCTCCTTCAGGATCTGGTCGTCGGTGGCGTCGGTCGCGATGAGCTGAACCCGGTACGCCATGGCGAGCAGGAGCTTGTCCCGCGTCGTCGTCTTGCCGAGGTACTTCTGGAGGTTGCTCGGCACGGGGAACGTCCGTCGGAGCTCCGCTCGGATCTCCTCGCCGACAGCCTTCTTGATCTCCTCGATGGTGAGCATGTCTTCCTCTTCCTCCGTCTTCTTGGGGGCCTGCCCCTTGAACTGGTCCTTGTCCTCGTACCACGTGATGTGCCAGTGCTCGTTGACCTCGCGGCCCTCGGCGTCGTACCAGCCGTTCTTGGCAGCGATCTTGAGGAACCGCAGGCGGTCCTCGTCGCTGAAGCCGCTGAAGATGACGGCCTCGTCGTACGACGGGTCTCCGGCCTCGCGCTTGGTCTTGACGTCCACGGCGACACCGCTGCCGTGGTTCGACGTACCGGGCACAGCAGCGGCTGCCGTGCCCGCCTTGCGAGTCCACCAGGAGCCCCGGTACAGGCTGCCGTTGGCGGTCCGGCCCCGGACGTCGTCGGTGAACCCCTTCTTCCCTGCGTGGTTGCCGCGCACGTAGCGCCCCTTGGAGGAGAGCTCCGAGTCGAAGAGCTCCACCTGAGTCGCGTACGAGCGCCACGCCCCGGTGAGGAGGACGTCCTTGCCGAACTCCAGGATGGTGCGGTCCCAGGCGTACGCGGCGTTCTTCGAAAGGAAGAACCCGGGGTTCGACAGGAGCTCGATGCACTGCGTCTTGCTGATCTGCTGACCGACCATGTCAGGCCTCCTTCTTGGTGATCTTACGCCACCAGTTCCGTACCGGTGTGTAGTGCGGGTTCTCGAGGGTAATCTTACCCTCCTGGATGAAGCGCAGGATGAGGAACAGCCGCCACTCCATCACGCCGATCAGGAAGTAGATCACGACCGCGATCAGGTTCCGGATCTCGGGGGTTGGTTCGAGCAGCCGACTCGTGAGGGCGAACGAGAGCAGGAGCCACATGGAGAACGCTCGGTGCATGAGGGTGCGGCCCACGGGAGTGAGCCTCCAGCCGGGAGTACCGAAGTGGTACGCCAGGATGAAGGATGTCGTCCCGAGCCAGGCGAACACAACCTCGAAATTCGCTGTGAGCCGTGCCAGGCCGTCGTTCATGTTCGCCCGCCTATCGTCTGCGTTACGAGCGCCTGGAAGTTGTTCTGATGAATGAGCCAGGCGGCTCGGTCAGATAGGCGCTTGATCTCTGGCCGTTGGGACTTGACCTCACTGAGCATCTCCTCAGCACGGCGCTTTGCCTCACGGGCTTCGTCCATTTCGTTCCCGTTCTCGTTGGCGCTCATTGCGTCCCATCCCGACTAGCACGCTCGACAAGACCTGCTCGGATACCTTCGAGAGCGTGCACAGTCGTGGTGTTCTGTTCGAGCATTGTCCTGTTCTGGGCCAGGAGTTCTTGTGCCGCCTCTTGCCACACTTTAGCCCCGTCGCGGTGCTCAGCCTTCTCAATCACAGTGAGGGCGTTCTGGTCGGTGAGCACCTTCACAACCGCCGCGTGGGCGTCCGCCTGCACCTTGAGAGCGATGGAGTGCGCTTCGGACTGAATCGTCAGCATACGGATGTGAGTCCAGCGCGGGACCAGCAGGCCGCTGAGGACGAGAGCGACCACAACACTCGCGATACCCGCTCCCGTGAGCAGGTCAGGCGAGATAGAACTGAAGAACGTGCCCACGGTGCCTCCTTGACCATCCACATGTGCCCCCGCCCCGAAGCGTACTTCGAAGCGAGGGCACTTCGTGCTACTCCGCCGGCTCAGGCTCCGTGGGCTCAGTGAACTCGTACGAACGTTGCATGTCTGTGATCTCGTACGCCGATACAGTCCATCCGAGCGGTGACAGCGCCCCGTGGAGCTCGTCGAGCATCTCCTGAACCTTCTCGGAGTTCTCCAGGCTAACGGAAGGAGTACCGTTCATCCACAAGGTAACTCCGGATTCGGCGTCAGTCTTACTGGCGCCGATCTGGTAGTATCCCGAGGGCTGGGCCGGAGGAAAGTCGGGGAAAGGCACTGTTTTCTCCTAGAGAGTGGGGAACGTGATCTGGGCGAGTGACAACTTGGTCGAACCGCCCGTGAGGAAGTGGCCAAGAGGTCGGACCACAGAGAGCACTCCAGCAGAGGAGACCTCGATGCGGGCCACGGGACCTGCTCTCTCCGTGTGGGTGTGAGCGGTACCGGTCGAAGCGCCGCTAGAGGTGACAGTGGCGTCGATCAAGGGTCCTGAGAGAGGCAGAAGCTTGCTGGGTCGGAAGCCGACAGGAAGTGTGAGGACGGGTAGGGTGGCCTCGGAGGCCCCTGAAGAACTCGCGACGATGCGTGCCAGTCCTCGCATGTAGACGATACCCGCGATTCTGCAGTACTCGACGTAGTTGTATGCCGTTGACACCGCCGAGTCAGAGACCCAGTTCGAATCCCAGGTGATGCCAGAGTTCGTCCAGCCCACATCGCGCGTGTCGGTGAGGACACCGAGAGTGGACAACTCCAGCGGCCCCAGCCGGGCGTATCCGTCTCCCCTGAGGTCGATCATCGCCTTGGTAGAGTCGGTGGGCAGCCGTGCTGCCGACTGCATCCGCGCCGGGTTCGCCTGAGGGAAGTTCGACGTCGTAGGTGGAGCAGAGCCGGTCGCAGTCAGGAGCGTACCGAAGTCGACCTGGGTCAGCGTGTAGGCTCCGCTGGCCTGGAGGAACGTGCCCGTCCCGGTGGGGCTCGGCGCGGTGCCGGTCTTTCCGTACAGCCTCCATGCGTTGGGGTCCTCGGCCCCTCCCGCGTACGGGACGGTGGCCACTTGGACCCGCTGCCAGGCTCGCTTCTTGGCGGCGAACGATCGGAAGGCACCGACCGTCGTCTCGTGGATGGTGCCCACCGTGTCGCGGAAGGTCTGACCCAGGTGCCAGGTGTCCAGCGCCGAGTCGGTCCAGATGAGGGCCGAGTGGGTGTAGATCTTGCCGTCCGCGCCGATCGTGTAGAACCGGCCGGTGTCCGGACGCCAGAAGAAACCCACCTTGGATGTCGGCGAGTCGAAGTTCCACTGCGACTCGTACGCCCCGGCCGAAGAGAAGTGACGGTATCCGAAGTTGGTGCGGTGAGCCACGACGTTCTTCACGGCTCCGAAGTCAGCGCTGCCTCGGTACGCGGCGCAGATCTCCTGAGTCTGGGTGCTGGGAGCTCCAGTCGTGATGGTAGACGAAGCGACAGTCACCGGGTCAGTGTCGGTGGTCACGCGACGGTACTTGATCGTGTTCGCGTCATTCTCGTAGACGTAGATGTTGTTGGTGCCCTGCTCGACGATCATGAACGGGCGCTTCGACGCGTTGATCGGGACGTACTCCCGCTGACGAGAACCGTCCGGTCGTGAGTAGTCGTAGATCCACCACTTGCTGTTCGCCCGGAACATGATGCGGAACTGACCGTCGGCACCGATGTCCATGGACGAGACGTCCCACGACGCGGGGAGGTCCCAGAAGGTGCTCAGGAGACCGCTCAGACCGTAGTACCAGACTCGAGACCCACCACTCGGAGCCTTCTGGACGAGTTGGATGATGTTGGTGGTGGGGTTCCAGAACGCACACTGGACAAGTGACATGTCGAGACCGAAGGTGCCGAGGCTGCCCGCCGTCACGACACTGGTGAGGGGGGTGGAGGCCCAGAACGTGCTCACGTTGGGCGCAGCCACCGGGGCACTGACCGACGCGGCCAGGGCGATCAGCGAGTCGGGGGCGAACTCGTTCTGGGTGGAGTAGAACGACGCGCCGCCCGTCACCGTCAGGCCGTCAGCCTGCACCTCGCCGCGGAAGTATGCGTCCTCCGTGGGGTCGGTGGGAAGGTTCACGCGGATGTCGTTCGCAGCGTTGAACAGCCGGATGCCGTTGGTGTCGAACTCCACGCGCTGGCCGGTGCCATCGGCAGACGTCGTGAACAGGGACGAGATGGTCATCAGAGCCGAGAACAGGTCGCCCGTGAGTGAGCCGGCCTGAACGACAGCCGCCGTGACAGCGTCCGCAGCTAGCGAGCGAGTCTTGATCGAACCGTCGACCACGAGCTCCGCGTCGGCCATCCCGTACATGAACGCGTCCGCGACCTCGAACACTGAGCCGGACGCGTTCGAGAGGTGGATGCTCACCGAGAGCTTGTCGTGGGTGTCCGGCATGAGGAGGGTGCCCGTCAGGGTGACCCACTGTCCAGCGACCGCCGTGGCGGCGTCCAGGACGTCGGTCACGACAGGCCAGGAGTTCGCCACCCCCGAGCGCCACAGTCCCGCTCGGATACGAAGGTTGCCCGAGGTACCTGACACCTTGCGAGCACGTATGACGAACCGGAAGGACTTCCCGTGCTCTACGAGGGTGCCGTTCCCGAGGGTCTTGAACGCATCGTTCGTGAGGCCCTGGTCCGCGGCTGCCGGGGTGAGACGGATGGCCGTGGTGGTCACACCGTCGGGACCCGTGACGTTCACAGGGTCTACCGTCAGAGCAGACGTTCGGATGCCCCAGCCCACGATGGCGTTCTGAGCCGACCCGGGCTGGGAGAAGTCGTTGTTGAGAAGGAGGTTCGGCCCGCCCAGGATGATCATGTTGGACTGGACCAGCGCCGTGTTCGCGGTGGTGCCCGCAGCGGTGATCGCAGCGGTGATCGCGCTGTCGATGTCGCCCGCCACGACAGAGGCCACCACCACCGGACCCGCGACCGTGGTCCAGGCCGACGCGTTGCCCGTGCTGTCCACGGTGCGCGCGCGCATGTAGCGAGTCGCGCCGATGGTGTCCTGGTAGAGGAACGTGCCCGGGGCGCGCAGGGACCCGACGACCGTGGTCGGGGTTGTCGTGCTGCCGATTGCGATCTCGAGACGATCAAAGTCCACCGGCATCGTGGGCGTGCCAGCCCAGTCCACGCGGAGCTGACCGCGCGCCGAGGTGAACGTCAGCCCCGTGGGGACTGGCGGGGCGGTGACGTCGCCGGGGATGACGTCCGTGTCGATCGACGTGTACGCCGACGGGAAGGTAGTGCGCGCACCGACCGCCCGGACCCGACTCTCGACAGTCAGGCCAGGGTCCAGGTTGGGGATGGTCAGCCCTGGCTCGGTGGTGAACACCGTCTGCCACTGGCCCGGGGCGACTCGCCACTGGAATTCGTACCCGGAGATGACCAGAGCGCCGCCGTCCGTGGCGGTGCTCACCGGGTTCCAGGTGGAGGTCAGCACGCCACGCGGCGTCGGCCCCGTGAAGGACAGCCCGGTCGTGGTGGCGAACGAGGTGGGCACGACCGGCACTCGGGACGCCTCAGGGTCGACCGAGACGGGTGGGGGTGCGCCACCCGACCCCACCTGTCCACCGGCCAGTGCTGCCAGTGTGCGATTGCGCCGGATCTCGGCGTTGAGCAGGCGGTCGTTGAGGACCACGTTCGCGCGGTAGCCCTCCTTGCCGAAGGACATGGTGATCTGCTGAACGCGGACCTTCTCCGCCAGGACATTGGTCGGGGCGGTGATCCAGGCCCCCGGCCAGTAGTCGATCATCGGGATCTTGTGACCCGCGGGGAACATGAGGGCTCGCGTGTACTGGTGCTTCGCCTTGGCCGACCGCTCCAGGTCCGCCTCGCCCATCGCGATGGCCGCCGACTCGTCGTCCACGACGCCCACCGCAAGGTGACCCTGCCACTTGCCGTGCGGGGCCGGGGCGGTCGGTTCGTCGACCACGACGTTTCCGCCGGCGTCAGCGCTGACGCCGATAGCGGAGATCAGGTCCTCGATGGTGCTGTCAGCCGGGGCCTCGCCGATGTCGATACCCAGGTTGAGCTTCACCGTGGCGGAGAGGTCGGGGCTCAGGGTGGTCGAGTCGGGGAGGTAGGCATAGAGGCCACGAGCCTGAGTCGTCCAGTCCAGCGCGCCAGCCTCCTGGAGGCTACGGACGGTCGCCAGGTAGTCCTGACCATAGTTGAACGTCTGGTCCGGCAGCGTCGGCCACGCGGCACCCGCCGCGTCGTTCGAACCGCCGCCGACGATGGACATCTGGGTGGCGATACCGCCGAGCGCCTGGTTCTCATTCAGGAGGGTGGTCAGCATCGGACCGACCTTGGGCGTGGCGAACAGCCGACGACCGCTGGTGGTCCCATCGAACAGGCGGGCCTTCATCAGGAGCCAGCCCCACGACACGAACGTGATGCGGAAGACCTTGGCCTGATCCGCCTGGTCGACGCCCTGCTTCACGCGGACGAAGCGGCAGCCGCGCGCCTCGACCCAGTTACCGAGGCCGTTCCAGATCTCAACGGCTACCTCGAGACCGTCCTCCATCTCCCGGTTGATGTGCTGCCCGCCCGCTGCGAGCGTGGAGTAGGTGACCTGTAGCGCGCCGACGTCGTTGTGGACGACAGAAGCTTCCCACGAGATGGGGAGGGGGAGCTCCCCCAGGCTGGCCCCTCCGGGGAGGTATGCACGGAGTCTTGCTGCGAACATTCGTCACTCCTCAGAGGTAGGCGGGCTGAGCACGTACCGCGAGCGCAGTGGCCCCAGAGAACCCGGAGCCTGTCACAGTGAGGCGCGATGAGCGTACCGAAGGATCCGAGGCCACCATCTTCGGCCAGATCTGAAGGCTACCTGAAGGCTGACGGGACATCCCGCCAGAAACGTCGGTACCGCCCGAGGCCCACACGGTGGACAGGTTGCTGGTCCGGGCAATCATGCTGGCCGGGTGGAGGTAGAGATAGTTCGCCGCCGCCAGGGTGCCGGTCCACGTCACGCCCGTGCCCGACACAGGGTCGATCACCGTGACGCTCGTCAGAGGCCCTAGGAAGCGCAGCACGGCGTCGGTGATGGGGCCGGTGCCCACGCCCAGCCCGGGGAGCGTGTACGTGTTCCCAGAAGCTACCACGACGGGTGCGGTGTCCAGCGAGGCGGCTCGCATGAACACCCCCGGGATGTCGATGACAGCGGCGAATCGCGCAGAGTGGTTCCAGATGAACTCCTCCGGGCTGATGGACACCAGGCGGGCAGGCGCGGAGGTCACGACGCTACCCGACTCGCGGCCCAGCACCAGACCAGGCGCGCCGAGCAGACCGAAGAGCTCATTGGTCATCGACTCGACGCTATCCTGAGAACCCACACCGCACTTCAGGCGGAGCGTGACGGGCGGGTTCTCGTACTCCGGAGTACCCACCGCGATGACACCGTGCATACCAGGAATCTCGAGGGAGTTCTGACGGACCTGCACCGGGGGTCGCCACGACGAACCCTTCCGCAGGCCCCATCGACCGGTGTCCACCCCGTTGACAGTCCAGATGTCTACCATGATCAACTCCCAATCGAGGCTGCGACTTGCAGTGCCTTGTTCACGATGACCGAGTCCTTCTCGGCGACGGCGTTGTTGCTGGTGACCTCCACCTTGATGTTGGTCACGTTGCCCTGGCCCGTCGCCATGTTCCCGTACTTCCCGGCCGTGTTGCTGGCGAAGTCCGAGGCGTTGACGAAGTTGCCCGAGGCCACGTTCAGGAGATCGGCGGCAGCAGCGCTGACACGCGGCTCCTGTCGCTTCAACCCAAGAACAGTACCGTCGCCGACATACGTCATGAGGCCGGCGAACACACGGCTCGGGGACTTGATGCCGAGCGCCCGCTTGAGGGCGTCCTGCATCCCCTTCGCCATCTTCTCGATGGCCGCCTCGATCTTGTCCTGCTCGGCCTCCAGACCCTTGACGATGCCGTCCGCAGCGGCCAGACCACCCTTGTAGAAGCCGCCCGTCACCGCCTCGCCCGCGTAGTTGGACCACTTCTCGATGTCCGAGTACGCAGTGTTGAACGCGGTGACACTGGAGGTGTCGAGAGCCAGGAGGCTGTCCGCCGCTGCCACGCCCGCGTCGACGCCCATCATGGCGATCTCCTGCAGGATGGCCCCGGTGAAGCCCTTCTTCTGCAGAGCCACCAGCTTCTCGCCGAGCGTCTTCGCCTTCGTCGCGTACGACTGGGCAGCCGCGAGCATCTGCGACCCGGAGGCCGCGCCCTGCACGCCGGACCAGGGGTTGACCGGACCCTGGACGTCGGCCAGCCCGAACCCGCCCGCGATACTGCCCGCGACCGCTTCCTTGATCTGGCGGAGCTCGTCGGCCTTCTCGACCGCCTGCTCCATCTTGAGCTCGATCTTGTCGAGCTCACCGTAGAGGCCCTTGGCCGCCTTCTCGGCCTTGCCGATGGCGTCCCACAGTTGAGTCTTCGACTTGCCGGAGACGGTGCCACTGTCGATGAGGCCGCGTGCCTGGTCGGTGATGCTGTAGACGCCGTCCAGCCCACCGGTGAGGCTGTCCATGATCTCGCCACGCCGGATCGACCGCGTGGTGTCGGTGCGGGCCTCGGCGCGCTGCTCGCGAGCATCGGCGCGAGCGCCTCGGGCCTGGGCAGCCCGCTCGCTGGCGGCCATCCACCGGCGGAAGTCCGCGGCAGAACCCATGCGCTCCGCGATCCGGGAGTGGTCCAGTTCCCGACGAGCCGACTTGAGCTCCTCGGTCGCGATGCGCCGGTCGATCGAAGACAGGCGCTCCTTGCCGCTGAGGCTGAGGTCCTTCTTCAGGTCGCTGATGCGCTTGATGAGCTGAAGCTGTTCCAGGTTGGTGCGCAGAGCGCCCTGCCAGTACGACAGCGGCTGCCCACGGAGCGACCGCTTGTTCGGTACCGCGCCACCCTTGGCCATCGCCATGAAGCCGGTGTTGCCCGCGTGAAGCGCCTGCCGGAAGGCGTAGACAGCCTCCTGCCCACCCATGGCCTTGACGTCCTTGACGGTGAGCATGTGCTCGCCGGGCATACCCATGATCGGGATGGAGTCGTGGCCAGGCGTGCCGCCGTACAGCGCGCCACCACCCGCGAACCCGGGACGGCTACGGTTGTCGTTGATGCGTGCGCGCTCGAACGCCTCACGGCGCACCGTGGTGACGTAGATCGTCTGGTCGCGGAGCATGGCTAGTTCGGACTTGATGCTCCGGATCGTGCCGGTCGCCTTGTCGTTGGCCTTGACCGTGGTCTCGACGTTCTCGGGGATGAGGCCCCAGTCACGTGCGAGTTGCCGGGCAGCCTCTCGCGTAAGGCCCGCGTCCATGGCCGCGCCGATGAACTGGTTCCGAGCCCGGCGCATCTGCTCGGTGAGCTCTTCCGTGCTCGCGCCGTTGTCGTACGACGCTTGCATGTTCTCGAGTGAGGCCTTGGCCAGGCCCTGAAGCGCGTCCTGAGCGTCACGGCCCGCCTGAGTGCTCAGATCCAGGGAGGACCGGTTCTCCTGCAGGAGCTTGCTGTACTTGTCCGTGTCGGTCTGGGCGGCCTTGATCGCCTCGTCGGTGTCATCCAGCGCCTGCTCATAGTTCGCCTGAGCCTCAGCGGCGTCCATGTGGACGCCAGCGAGTTCATGCCAGGCGTCGATGTTGTCCTGGATGGCCTCGGTCTGCTCTTCGATGGAGTCCGTAGCACCGGCCATCGCATCGCCGGTCTCGCCGGTGGCTTCGGCAACCCCGCCCTCCGTGCCGGCGAGGCGGTCGTTGACCTTGGACTGGATCTCCTTCTCCTTGCGGGCCTCCTCCAGGGACCCCTTCTGGTTGTCCAGCGCCGTCGTCATCTGCTGGATGTCGACGTGACGACCCGTAGCGCCGAAGTCCCAGGTGGATCCCTGGTACTCCTTCCAGGCAGCGTTGACCCGGTCGACCGCATCCTTCTCGTTGAGGATGTACCCGGCCAGGTCGTCGACCGCGATGCCCATCTTCTCTGCGTTCGAGATGAGATCGTAGTTGCCGAAGAAGTCGTTCCATCCGAGGTCCTGACCCTCGGTGAGCACCTCACGGATGTGTCCGACTGTCGACTCGGTGGCGGCACCGGCCTCGTCCAGGGTGGCGACGTACCCGTCGACTGCCGCAGCGGCCTTCGCAGCCTCGGTGGCCCACAGCGCGAACCCGACGGTGGCGGCGACACCCAGAGCGCCCGTGGCGATGGTGGCGATGCGCATCCCGCGCACGATCTTGGCCGCTGCCGCCTCGCCCACGACGCCCGTGGTTACCAGGCCGGTCTGAAGTGTGCTGAGCGCGCTGAGCACCTGCCCGATGGCCAGAACACCCAGGATGCCCAGCCCCCCGCCGCCCGCCAGGGCCATCGTGAGGCCCTGGACAGCAGGTGGCATGTCGGCGAAGGCGTCCACGACAGCCGTGGCAGCCTGCACCAGGCCACGCAGTGGGGCGTCGGCCGACTCCCCCATCCCGATGAGGAACTTCTCCCAGGTGGAGTTGAGGATCTTGATGTCGCCGTTCAGGTTGTCCATGCGCTTGCGCGCGACTTCCTGAGCGTAGCCCGCGTCGTTGACCTTGTTGGTCCACTCGACGACCGCGTCGCCACCCTGCTCGTACAGCAGCGAGGCGGCTCGGACGGCGTCGGCACCGAAGATGGTAGCGAGTGCGGAGTTCCTCTCCTCCTCGGTCTTCCCCTTCAGTGAAGCGACGAGGCTGTTGGTGAGCTCCTCCATGCTCTTGAACTGGCCGCTCGCGTCGTAGGCGCTGAAGCCGAGTTCCTTCATGAGCTCTGCGGACTTGCCCGAAGGGCCGACCAGGTGGAGCAGCATGGTTCGCAGCGAGGTACCGGCGTCCGAGCCGATGAGGCCCGCGTTGGCGAACAGCGCGAGCGTACCGGTGGTCTCCTCGAGAGACAGGCCGAACTGGTGAGCGACCAGGCCGGACTGCTTGAACGCGAACCCGAGGTCGTGAGCGGAGCCCTGGGCCTTGCCCGCCGCAGCAACGAGGAGGTCCGAGACGTGAGCCGCGTCGGTACCTTCCTTGTTGAACTGGGTGAGGACGGACGCCATGATGGACGCCGACTCGGCAGCATCCATGGTCTCTGCGGCGGCCAGCGCCAGGGAACCAGACAGAGCGCCGCCGATGACGTCGTTGGCGTCGACGCCCGCCTTGGTGAGCTCGTAGATCGACTCGGCGGCCTCTGTCGCAGAGTAGCCGAGTTGAGTGACCTGATCGGACTTGGCTGCCTCAGTGAGGTCGTTGATGCGCTCAGCAGCGCTGCCGCCCGTCGCCTCGACCCGGCTCATTGCCTGGTCGAATCGCGCCCAGGCCCGAACACCCAGAGCCGCGAACGTCGTCATGCCGACGCCGAGCAGCCCTACCTGAGTCTGGAGGGCACGGGTCTTGGTCTCGGCGTTGGTCGTTGCCGACGCCATGTCATGCGAGGCCTTCTGAAAGCCAGCGGTCCACTTCGCGGTGTTGACGATGAGGTCAACGACCACGGTTCTGTTGCCCATACCCGATTCCCTCCACGTATGCCCTACCGCGCGGGTACGGTAGTATGTACTTACCGCCCAGGGTACAAGGAGTATCCGGAAGGCCACAGGAGGTTGACGGTATGGGGAGTGCGGCAAATGAGGATCTCGAGCGCAATGCTCGGGGCAATGAGGATCGCTTCGAGCAGATCGAGGTCGAACTCAACCGGGCACTGGAGTTGCTCGACGAGGACGGCGAGAACTACAACCCGAGCAAGGCTCGTGAGCGGGTGGAGCACGCAGCGCACATGGCGGGGCAGGGCATCCGTCTGAACCTGGTGGCCACACAGAAGTGAGCCGGCTCAAGTTCGGCTGGTGCCTGGATGGTCATCACAAGGACTGTCCCGGCACCATCAAGTCAGCGAACGGGCCAGTCATGGTCTGCACCTGTCCTCACCACGAGCAGGTGGAACGATATCTGGAGGAGTTGATCTAGATGCCTCGCAAAAGCGTGGTGAAGCACGGCACTCCCCAGGGGTACCGGAAGCACCTGAAGGACCCCACCTGGGGTGAGCCATGTGCCGCGTGCCGCGCGGCCCAGGCCAAGGAGATGCAGCAGTACCGGTCGCGCAAGGGTCGCGACCGCTCGCAGGACACCATGCGCACCACGGCACGCCGCCGGGCGCTCACTCGCCTGGTCGAGGAGTACCCGGAGAACGTGGGGCGGTACGAGAAGCTGCTCGCAGAGGAGCTCGAGAAGTTGGAGGGTGAGGCATGACCATCGCTATCCCGAAGGATCTGCTGGACGAGATCCACACCGAGTTGTCCAACTACATGGACGACCTCCAGGACATGCACCCGGACTACTCGGGTCGGGCGATGTACGGCAAGAAGTGCATCGGCTGGAGCCATGACGAGACCAGCGAGCGCTTCGTCCTGTCAATGCTGATGGCCGTGATGGAGGTCTCCAAGGAGAACCCGAACTCGGACAGCCCGCTCCTGCAGATGGCGCGGCAGAGCGACTGGTGGGAGCTCCTGAACACCATCGCCTACGCCAAGTCCGACTCGCTGGGGCGGTCCACCATCACGTACTTCCCCGACCTGGTGCTGGAGGAGTCGTGAAGATCAACATCCAGATCGAAGTCGAGGTGGAGCGGATCAGCGGGCTCTTCGCCCCCAAGGACGAGATCGCCGATCAGATCCTGTCGGAGATCGAGGGGGCCGACCCGGGCAGCGTGACGGGTGTCGGGGCCAACGGTGACTCGGAGTACGAGATCGTCAGTTGGGAGGCGATGGTCGTATGAGCATCGCCGCAGCCATCGCCGCCACGGGCTTCCTGTTCCTGCTCGTGGCGGCTGTCGCAGCCTTCAACTCGCACTCGTTCAACGAGTACAACCGTAGGGTCGTCCACAAGGGTGCGAAGGTCGCCGGGTGGATCTTTTTCATCCTGGCCATCCTCTCGTGGGGGCTCGCCATCTGGATAAAGGTGTGGTCATGACTGAGAAAGTCGAGTCCGTCGAGCAGACGGCCACCTACGCCGGGGTCCGAGAGGCGTCCAACGGGAAGCTTGCCCAGGCGTGGATCGTGAACGGGGAGGAGCTCTGGTTCTCCAAACCCATCGGCCAGGTCGTCGGCGGCATCTACGTGCTCCAAATGACGCCTGACCGAAAGCGGGCGTACACGAAGAGCCAGCGCTACACCATGGAGCGCATCGACGACCGCGAACAGATCGCGGCGTGGGAGCTCGCTGACCGGCGCGTGAAGAACAAGCGCAAGCGCGCGGCGGCAGAGCGCAAGCACAAGGCAAACGGCGTGCTGGACGATGCCACGTACAGCATCGACCGCATCACTCGCAGTCTCAAGACGGTGGACGAGGCCCACGCGCTGGGCGACCTGCTCCGGCAGCATGTCATCGACGAGTTCTGGAGGAGCCGTGGCTGAGATAGCAGCATGGGTAGCCTTCATCATCTTCTCGATCCTGGCCGTGGGCGGTCTTGCCACAGCCTTCATCATCCTGTTCATCAAGTACCACCGATAGGAGAGCCGCATGGCAACCGAGTACAAGGCGGAAGACGTCGACGTCGAGGACTGGATCAGTGAGGGCGTGTCCTTCCTCCAGGCCGAGGTCACGCTCTACCGCGACCCTTCCATGTACGCGGAGTACGGACCGCTCATGGAGCGCATCCAGATCCTCGAGAAGGCGATCAAGCCGAAGAAGGAGCGTAAGGAGCGCAGCCTCGACGAGGAGTCGATCGGTGGCGAGCAGCAGGCTTCGTTCGACGACGAGTCGCTGAGCGACACGACCAAGTCGGAGGTCAACGAAGAGCTCGAGAAGCTCTACGCGCGGGCCGCGGAGCTCCACAAGGCGTACACCGAGAACAGTGAGCTCTGGGTGCTCCGCCGGCTCAACGAGGACGAGGTCGAGGACATGAAGCGGGAGCTCGGCGACCTGCCCGAGCAGCCCGTCCCGATCCCCAACAGCTCCAGCAAGGTCTCCGCCGCGATGAAGAAGCGGTACGTCGCTGAGATGGTGAAGTTCAGCCAGGCGATGAAGGAGTACGCCGACCGGCTGCACACCAACCTCCTCCCGGACGCTGTCATGAAGGTGACGGTCAAGGGCAAGGTGAAGGTCGACGCGCTGAACGCCCCGGCCACGAAGCTCACGGTCAACGACATCGCGCGGCTGAAGAAGCGGCCGGGTGGCGACGCTCACTTCAAGGAGCTCGTCGAGGCCATGACCAACCTTCTCACGGAGGGTGTGTCGATCATGGCCCCACATCGCGAGGGGACTGGAGCGTAGTCCCGGGATCCGCATGGCCCTTCGCGCGGCTCGTGCGTGGAGTGTAGAACCAGAGGTCTACCTGGGGATCGCTTCCCCAGGTAGACCCTGGTCTACCCGGTCCCGCGCACTCGCTGAGGGCCTCATGCTCTACGAGCAGAACGTGAACGAGCACGGCATCCCCTTCCGGGAGGCGACCGACCCGGAGATGGATGGGTGGTACGAGGTCGACGACTCGGTGGTGGACTACTCCGTGGCAGCGATCGAGGACTACCGAAAGAACAACAAGAACATCGAGCCGGGGACACAGCTTCGCATCGTGAACACCCGACCGGATGAAGAGGACCGCCCTGAGGCGGCACGGGCACCAGCCCCGACCAGCCAGGAGGACCTCTCGGCAGTAAGTGCTGGCCTGCCCAAGGGAGAGGGCTCAGAGGCACTCTGAGCGGCCCGTGAGAAGGCAAACAGAACGGCCAGGTACCCGTGGGTACCTGGCCGTTCGTGCGACCGCTCAGAAGCCGTCAGGGGGTGGCGGCGACGATCGCCTTGTTGAGGCGGGCGTCCTGCACGCCCAGCGGGACCACTCGCTTGATGTAGCCCGCCCGGTCGGAGGGCTTCTGCGGGTTGTCCGTGATGACGCGGTAGACGTCGTACTGGTCGCCGACGGCCCAGGGCTCGTCGTACTTCGGACCCTCGCGCTCGACGAACCAGAGCTCGGAGCCCTTCTCCTTCAGGGCCTCCCAGGTGGTGTTGTCGAGCGCGACGAGCTTGCCGTCGCCGTCGAGGTACCAGAAGGGGGTGACGGTTCCCTCGTAGTTGGAGGCACCGAACGTCACCGCGTTACCCTCGGAGCAGAGCTCCGTGTCGTCGACGGTGTCCGAGGCGGTCGGGCTGAGCCGGTAGTCCGACTTCAGCAGGCGGCACGACGCGTCGATGCCGGCGACGACCTCATCGAGGGCGATGGAGTCCAGGTCCTCCGGGGCGACGGTCAGGATTGCGACACGCGTCCGCGCGTCAGCGAGAGTCTTCGGCATAGCCGATCACTCCTTACTTGCCGCTGCTCGCGGCGGTCGAGTTGGAACGGGTGGTGTTCGCCGAGCCTGCACTCTCGGACTGCTCGCCGGCGGACCTCTCGTCCGCCTTCGTCTTGGGGGTCTTGCGGAAAGGCTTCTTGAGCTCCGGGTGCTCCATCCAGTGCTCCGGGACCCAGACCTTCTTGCCGTTGTCCGCGCGGTAGACCTCAATCTGTGCCATCTTCATCACTCCTTGTACGCTGCTCTGAATACTACCGGCACATAGTGCCTGTTCGGCAGGACCTCGGTGTCGAGGTCTACCGGTGCCCACGTCTGGTTATCCCGCAGTCGCTCTACGTTGCCGGTCGGCTGCCAGTGGTCGAGCCCCCGGCGGACGGCCGCCGCCGCCTCCATCGTCCACCGAAGCTTGCCAGAAGCGATCGTGACGTGAACCTCGTAGATCGAGGAGCCGTCCGTACCGCCGCTGAGGTCCTCGGCGTCATCGTCCCCCATGCCGATGCCATCCCAGATGACAGCGTAAGGGAAGACGTTCTTGGCCTCGTCGGCGGGGAGCTCGGCTGGCACCTGCCCGCGGAGGATCATCACCTTCGGTGCGACAAGCTTCAGGCGCGTCTCGACCTGGTCGGTGATTTCGAGGGCCGTGGTCACAGGTTGTCCTCTGCGATCATGGCCAGCGCCTCTTCCAGTTCCTTGGCGGCCCAGGCAGCCGCCTCGGTGATGATGGGGCGGGGCGGCATCCGGCTGGTGCCTCGCTCGATGTACGAGGAGTGTGCAGCCCTGGCCTCCAGGTGCGTCAGCAGCCCGTGAGCGCCACGCACGATCACAGGCGACCCGTGGATGCCGCTCTGGTACAGGCCGGTACGCACGGGCGCGCGGCTCTTGGCCCGGCGCTCAGCGTCCTCAGTGACGATCTCGAGGATGTCGATGACCAGCGGGCGGGTCTCCGCGGGGAAGTCGCGCAGTCGGTTCGTCATCTCCCACATCTGCGAGAAGTCGCTCATCCGTCTGCCCTCCCTGTCGTCTCCATGCAGTCGAACGTTGCACCCCAAGAATACCCCGAGCGGCGCTGTGAGAGTACCCGGAGGGCGATCTCGGCCAGGTCTTCGAGACCGTTCTCGTCAACGCTCAGGACGTTGATCGTGTTGCCCGGGTAGACCTTCACCTGCACATCGCGGGGGAGCTGAACCAGAACGATGCTGGTGCTGGTGATCTGGTCAGCGTTGTCCTTCGTGAACGGCCGGTCGAGGTCGTACGACACGCGGGCAGGCCCGGTGTAGAGCTCATCAGCCTCACCCGGCACGGGGCCGTCAGTGGGGTTCCAGTCGGTGTTGGTCCCGTTGAGAATCTCGATGACACAGTTCGGGTCGTCGTTGACCTTCGAGTTGTGCTCGGACCACTGAGGGTGGAAAACCCTGGTCGATGGGAACGGCATCAGCAGCCCCAGACCTGATACTCGGCCGCTTCCTTACGAGAAGGGTACTGGGGGAACCCAC
>Ga0247820_10000553_pt1 | contig 20016 bp, 18 predicted proteins | sample 13C_Glucose_Day1_2_FD_192480 | JGI IMG/M metagenome (GOLD analysis project Ga0247820, IMG submission 192480) | Soil microbial communities from agricultural site in Penn Yan, New York, United States - 13C_Glucose_Day14 | ecosystem: Environmental > Terrestrial > Soil > Agricultural land | place...
CCCCCTCCCGCCCCCGCGTCGTCATCATCGGCTGCGGCTTCGGCGGCCTGGAGGCGGCGCGCGCGCTGCATCAGGCGCCGGTGGACATCACGCTGGTCGACCGCACCAACCACCACCTCTTCCAGCCGCTGCTCTACCAGGTGGCGACGGCCGGCCTGTCGGCGCCGGCCATCGCGGCGCCCGTGCGGCACCTGTTCCGCAAGCAGGCCAACGTGACCACGCTGCTCGGCGAGGTGGATCGCATCGACGCCGCCGCGCGGCAGGTGCATCTCAAGGACGATGGCCCCCTGCCCTACGACCACCTGATCGTCGCGGCGGGTGCCACCCACAGCTACTTCGGCAACGACCCCTGGGCCCGGTTCGCGCCCGGGCTCAAGACGCTGGACGATGCGTTCGAGATCCGCCGCAAGGTGCTGCTGGCGTTCGAGAGCGCCGAGAAGGAAAGCGACCCCTTGCGCCGCTCGGCCTGGCTGAACTTCGTCGTGATCGGCGGCGGGCCCACCGGCGTGGAGATGGCCGGCACGCTGGCCGAGATCGCGCGGCACACGCTGCCCGGCGAGTTCCGGCGCATCGACCCGGCCAGTGCCAAGGTGCTGTTGGTCGAAGGCAGCCCGCGCGTGCTGCAGGCCATGCCCGAGGACCTGAGCGCCCGCGCCGCCGACCAGCTGCACAAGCTGGGCGTGGAAGTGCGCACCGACTCGCGCGTGACGGCCATCGACGCGGGCGGCCTGCAGGTCCAGCCCGCCACCGGCGAGGCCTACCGCATCGAGAGCCACTGCATCATCTGGGCCGCCGGCGTGGCGGCCTCGCCGCTGGGACGCGAACTCGCGGGCACGACGGGCGCGCAGCTCGACCGCGCCGGCCGCGTGGCGGTCGAGCCGGATCTCAGCGTGCCCGGCCACCCCGAGATCAGCGTCGTCGGCGACCTGGCCGCCGCCCGGAGCCACGTGCCCGGCCGCGAGCCGGCACCGGTCCCCGGCGTCTCACCCGCCGCCAAGCAGATGGGCCGCACGGCCGCGGCCAACCTGCTGGCGCGGATGGAGGGTCGCGCCACGCAGCCCTTCCGCTACCGCGATTACGGCAACCTGGCCACCATCGGCCGCAACGCCGGCGTGGTCGACCTCACCACACCGTTCGGCCACCTCAAGTTCAGCGGCTACCCGGCCTGGCTGTTCTGGCTGTTCGCCCACATCTGGTTCCTGATCGGCTTTCGCAACCGCATCGTGGTGCTGTTCGACTGGGCCTCGGCCTACTGGAGCCACCATCGCTATGCGCGCGTGGTGACCGACATCGCGCCCGCGCGGGTCGACAGCTGAAGCCGCAACTCAGGGCTGCCGGTAGCTGCGCACCGAGAGTTCCAGGGACGCCTGCCGGGGATCGTTGCGGAAGAACATGCCCGCGGTGCGATGCGCATGCGCGGGTACGTGGTCGAACTCGACCTCGGCTTCTTCCACCACCGCATCGCCGCGCCGCAGCTGCGCCTGCACGCGCAACCCCGCGGCGGCCGCCCCTCCCTGGTTCTCCACGCGGAGCTTGACGTGGTAGCGCTCCCCTCGGCGCTCGATGGTGACCACGTGCACGGCCGGGTCCACCAGGCCGTCCCGCTCGTGGATCGCCAGCCAGCCCAGGCAGGCCAGGGTCACCAGCATCACGACCGCGCCGCAGGCCGCGGCCACCCATTCCGCCAGCGGGACCGAACCCTCGCCCTCGTTCGCGCGATCCTGCTTGCGAGGCTTGGCGGCCGTGCCTGGGGAACCCATGGGCGGCCTCACAACACCAGCCTCGCGGACGCGGCCCCGACCGCCGCGGGAAACGCGAGCACCACCACGGCCGCCATCGCCACCGGCACCGGCATCGCGTCCAGCCGCCCGAAGGTCCACAGGAGGAAGGCGCACAGCAGGATCGAGATGGCATAGCCCACCACCGTGTAGCGCGCGAACACGCTCCACCACGGCGCATGGACGTGGTCGAGCGGCTGGCCGCGGAAGGCCGCGCCGTAGACCAGCGCATGCATGGTGAGCAGCGTGGCCAGCGCCAGCAGCAGCGTGAGCAAGCCGCCCAGTCGCTGCGAGATGATCAGCACCTCCTCGGTCGGCGCGACGTTGAAGGCGAGGAACAGCGCGCCCACGGCCATGATGAAGAGCTCGCTGAAGTACTCCTCGCGCCCGCCACGCATGCGCGCATCGGCGTCGACCTGGCCGAACTGGCTCTGCGCCAGCAGCGCGCCGATGCTGGCCGGCACCGCCTGCAGCGACACCTTGCCGAGGAACTCGCGCAGACCCTCGTCCGGCTCCAGCTGGCCCAGCAACAGAAGCACCACGCCCGAGGCGACGAACCCCACGAGGAAGGCCACCAGCGCATCGAGCGCGTCGTCGGTCAGGCTGAAGGTTTCCTCGAAGCCCACGTGCCAGGACAGGGCCACCAGGAAGGGGAAGAACAGCGCGATCAGCAGCGCCAGGCGCAGCGCGCTCATGTGGAACGGCAGCGACCACATTTCCTGCGTCATCAGGATCGGCAGGCCGAAGATGACGGCGCCCGCGAAGGCGCGCATCAGGCCCTGGGCGAACTTCAGGTTCGCGCGGCGGTCCAGGGCGATGCGATGTTCCAAGGCCCGGCCATGATGCGCGGCGGCGCGGCTCAGCCAGCCAAGACAAACGCCCGAGTGGCTGTCGGAAAAGAACGGCCGGCCCGGCGGCGGGTCAGGCAGTGGGCTTGCTGTAGCGCTCGATCGCCTGCGCCGTCGGCGTGGTGCCCGCGCCCGCCACCTGCGGCAGGCGGAAGTGGCCGTCCACCACCTCGGCCGGATCGGTGAAGCAGTCCTTGATCCAGGGGATGTACTCGAGCACGCCGACCGCCGGATGGGCATAGCTCAGGTGCACGTGCACCTGGCTCATGTCGCCGGCATGCGGCGCGACCGGCAGGCGGTGCGAGTGCGCGGTCTCGCAGACGCGCAGCACTTCGGTGAGGCCGCCCATGCGGGTGACGTCGGGCTGCACCCAGTGGATCGCGTTCTGCAGGAAGAACTCGCTGAACGCGTCCTGCGTGTACAGCTGCTCGCCCAGCGCCACCGGGATGCGGGTGGCGCGAGCCAGCTCGGCGTGCCCGCGCACGTCGTCGTGCCAGAGCGGCTCCTCGAACCAGAACAGGTCCAGCGGCTCGGCGCCGCGGCAAAAGCGCAGGCAGGTCGGCAGGTCCCACTTGCCGTTGCCGTCCACGGCCAGCGTGACGTCGGGGCCGATCGCCTTGCGCACCGCTTCCAGGCGGCGCAGGTCGCGCTCGACGGTGGAGCCGACCTTCACCTTGATGCCGGTGAAGCCCTGCTGCACCGCCCGCTTGGCGCCTTCGACCAGCTTGTCGTCCGCGATGCTCAGCCAGCCGATGTCGGTGTTGTACGCGCGGACCTTGTCGCGCACCTGCCCGCCCAGCAGCTTCCACAGCGGCACCTTCGCGGCCTTGGCCTTGAGGTCCCACAGCGCGACGTCGATCGCCGCCTGCGCCAGCGTGGTGATGCCGGCGCGGCCGATCCACTGCAGCGCGGGATTGCGCGCCAGTTTGAGCCAGAGGCGCTGCACGTCGTTCGCGTCCTCGCCCTGCAGCAGCGGCGCGTGGCAGGTCTCGATGCAGCGTGCGATCAGCTGGTCGCTGGGCAGGTGGGAATGGGTGCCGGTGAAGCCGAAGCCCGACAGGCCGTCCTCGGTGTCGATGCGCGCGCCCACCACGCCCCAGTGCGTGATCGTGTGCGTGCTGTCGGCGATCTGCGAGCCGGTGACGGGAACGTGCAGGATGAAGGGCTGGACGGTCTTGATCTTCATGGGTTTGTCTCCTGGGCGGCATCGTAGCCGGGCCGGGGACGCCTCCTTCCGATCAGAGACTGTTGTGGATCGCCGTCGAAGCGATGGCCGCCTGCCCGTACGCCACGCTGATCTGGTTCAGGCCGGCCGCCACGTCGCCGGCCGCGTACAGGCCGGGCACGGTGGTCTGCAGGTGGTCGTCGACGAGCAGCTGTCCGTCGTCCTGCGCCTTAGCGCCCAGCGCCAGCGCGAGCTCCGACGCATGCAGAAGCCCGAGCGCCGGGTAGAGCACGTCGAACACCAGCTTGCGGCCGTCGACCATCTCCACCTCCACGCCTTCTCCGGGCTCGCAGCGGATGTGCAGCGGCGTCTGGTCCGCGATCAGCACGCCGCGCTCGCGCAGGCGCGCCAGGTCCTGCGGCGGCACGTCCTGCTGCGACCCCATCGAGAGCCAGGTCACCTGGTTGTCGAAGCCGGCGACGAACAGCGATTCGCGCAGGCCGTGCACTTCCCGGCCGAGCACCGCCACCCGCTTGCGTTGCGTCTCGAAGCCGTCGCACACCGGGCAGTAGCGCACGTTGCCGGCGGCCAGGCCCGGTTCCATGCCCGGAACCTCGGGCGCGACGTCGCGCGCGCCGGTGGCCAGCAGCAGCTTGCGTGCGCGCAGCACGCGGCCTTCCATCCGGGCCTCGAACGCGCCGTCGCTTCCGGCCAGCGACTCCACGCAGCCCTGCACCATCGGCACCTCGTAGCGCTCGGCGTGCTCGCGCAATCGCGCCAGCAGGTCGCGGCCCGCGATGCCCTCCGGAAAGCCCGGCACGTTGCGCGACTTCGGGATGCACCCGGCGCGGCTCGCTCCAGCGTCCACCACCTGCACGCGCCGGCGGTAGCGCGCCAGGTAGACCGCGGCGGTGAGCCCGGCCGGGCCGCCGCCGATGACCAGGCAATCGAGCAAACGATTTTCGGGCGTCATCGCTGTTGTTGTTCCTTCAGCGCCGCCGGGGCTCCAGCGCCCACAGCAGCACGATGACACCGATGATGGGCAGGTTCTTGCTGACCGGTCCGTAGGGATGCAGCCAGTATTCCGGCAGGAAAACCGTCACCAGCAGCGTGTAGCCGGCGACCAGCGCCAGCTGTGCCGGCCACACCCACCAGCGCCAGCGCGGCGGCGCCCAGAGCGTCAACACGCCCAGCGCCAGGTCGACGAGCGCGGCGCCGTACAGCGCCAGCGTGGCGAAAGCGCCTTCCAGCCCCACGCGCGACAACAGGTCGCGGCTGAACTCGGGCGGGTACAGGCCCAGCGAAACGATCGCGGTCCACAGCCACAGGAAGGCCAGCGTCAAACGCAGCAGCGGCTGGGTCCAGCCCAGCGCCGCGCGGGCCCGCAGGGCTGGCGCGAGTGCGGGCGGCACGAAGGCGGAAGGATCGAGCGGCCGGCGGCCCAGCAGCCGCGTGAAGTCGTCCGCCGGTGCCGCGTTGCCGGCCAGCAGCATGGAAGCCGTGTCCGCGTCCAGCGGGCTGCCCGGCACGCGGCCCGCGATCCCGGCACCGGCGCGGAACAGCCGCTCGGGCATCGGAAGCGTCCACTGCTCGCGGCCCAGGCCCAGCTGCGTGCGCAGCCCGGCGAGATAGACGCGCAAGGGGATCGGCTGCGGGCCGACGAAGGCCAGCGTGGTCACGGTGGGCGGCGGATCTTCCAGCAGCGCGACCACGCCCTCGACCAGGTCGTCCAGGTGCACCGGCTGCACGGCCATGCGTCCGCCGGCGGGCAGCATCAGCAGCGGCGCCGTCGCCAGGCCGAGGAACAGCGCGCTGCTCGCGCCCTCGGGCGAGAACACCAGCGAGGGCTGGACCACCGCGCCGCGCAAGGGCAGCGCGCGCAGCAGGTCGTCGACCCCACGCTTGCTCTGGTGGTACGCGGTGCGCGCGTTCTCGTCCGCGCCCAGCGCCGAGATCTGCACCACGCTGCGCACGCCGGCGGTGGCGCAGGCCATGAAGAGCTCGGCGGGCGCGCGGTGGTGCAGCACCTCGAACGACTGGCCGGACGACTCGCGCAGGATGCCGACGGCGTTGACCACCGCATCCACGCCGTCGAGGTGCGGCCGCCACCAGTCGGCGTCGGGCACGGTGGAAAGATCGACGGAAAGAGTGCGCGCCGGCGGCGGCAATTGCAGTCTCGAGGGATCGCGCACCGCGCAGACCACTTCATGGCCGCGCAGGAGCAAGGCTCGCGCGATGGCGCCGCCGATGAGGCCGGTGGCGCCGGTGAGCAGGATTCGCATGGACCGCGATGATGAGGCAGCGCGGGAGCGATTCGCGGCGCGTTGCATCTTGCAACGCCGAGCTGCGCGCGCATCGCGCTGTAGCTGCCGATCGGACTCGCGCCCGGGTACCTGTCGATCCGCGGTTCAATGCGCGCCGGCGGCACGATCGCCGCCCTTGTCGCGGCGGCCCAGCCGCGCGAGCAGCCCACCGCCCAGCCAGGCCGTGAACAGCGCGAACGCCGCGCCGGCCAGGGAGAGGATCAAGGCCTCGCCCGGCACACCCGCCTCGGGCGCCCGCAGCCACCAGCTGCAGGCGAACAGCAGCAGCACCACGGCGCTGCCCGCGCCATGCACCACGCCAACGCGCCGCGCGCGGCTGCCGCGCGGCACCTGCCGCCAGTCGAGGTAGCCGAACGGCGCGGCCAGCAGGCCGCCGAGCACGCCGGCGGCGATCAGCCAGTAGGAAGGGACGTTGAACGCACCCGTTCGGGTGGCCAGGTCGATCAGGTCGAACACCACCGAGGTGGCGAACAGTCCCAGCGGGATGCCGACCAGCATCGGATGCACGCCCTGGCTCTTCCAGCGGTCGTTGTCCAGCGGGTCCGGGTGCAGGTCCGGGCTCATGGGCATGTCTCCTTGCTTGCTCTCCCACCTTCGGTCGGCAAGCCGCATGCCCGTTACGGCCGAGTCAGCCGCGCGGTTCGGCCTCCTGCAGGGTCCTCCACATCACCTTGCCGCTGCCGCTCTTGGGCAGCGCGTCGGCGAACTGGACGATGCGCGGCGCCTTGTACACGGCCATGTGCTCGCGGCACCAGTCGAGGATGTCCTGCTCGCTGACCTGGCCCTTGTGCGAGGCGCGCAGCACGACCACGGCCTTGACCGTCTCGCCGCGGTAGCTGTCGCGCGTGGAGATCACGCAGGCTTCCTGGATGGCGGGATGCTTGAACATCAGCGCCTCGACCTCGGCCGGCCAGACCTTGAAGCCGCTGGCGTTGATCATCCGTTTCAGCCGGTCGGTGAGGAAGAAGTAGCCCTCCTCGTCCATGCGGCCGAGGTCGCCCGAGCGGAAGAAGCGCTTGCCGTCCAGCTCGATGAAGGCCGCGGCCGTGGCCCCGGGCCGTTTCCAGTAGCCGTCGAACACCATCGGGCCGTGGATGACGATCTCGCCCTGTTCGCCCGGCGGCAGTTCGCGCAACGTCTCGGGATCGATCACGCGGGCGTCGCAGCTCATGAAGGGCACGCCCAGGCACTGCTGCTTGGGCGAGTCGGGCGGGTTGCTGTGGGAGGGCGCGGCCGTTTCGGTGAGGCCGTAGCCCTCGCAGTAGCGCAGCCCGAACAGGTCCTGCAGCCGCTGCGCCACCGCCTGCGGCATGGCCGCGCCGCCGCCGCCGATGTGGACCAGGCTGGACAGGTCGAACTGCGCGAAGTTCGGGCTGCCGAGCAGGTCGATCACCATCGTCGGGATGTTGGTCCAGGTGGTCACCTTCCAGCTGGAGATCAGCCGGCCGGCCAGTTCGCGGTCCCAGCGCGGCATCACCACCAGGGTGGCGCCCACGTACACCGACGAATGCATCACGCTCACCATGCCGGTGATGTGGAACATCGGCACGACCAGCAGCGTGACGTTCTCGGCCGTCGCGTTTCCCCAGGCCGCGCTGGCCACCGCGTTGTGCATCAGGCTGCGGTGCGGATGCATGCAGCCCTTGGGCAGGCCGGTGGTGCCGCTGGTGTAGGGCAGCACGGCCAGGTCCTCGGGGCCGACCTCGAGCGTGGGAAGCGGCAGCTCGTTGTCCAGCGCTTCATTCCAGTCCCACACGCGGCCGTCGGTGAGCTGCGGCAGCGGATGGCGGGTGAGCAGCCAGTCGTGCCAGGCCTTCGGTGGCGCGTGCGCTTCGTCGCCGGCATCGAAGGCGTCGGTGTATTGCGTGACGACCAGGTGGGCCAGGCGTTGCGCGGGTTCCAGTTGCGCGTCGGCCTTGGCGATCTCGGCGGCGACATCGCCGGTGCAGATCGCGACCTTGGCGTCCGGATCCAGGATGTAGTGCCGCAGTTCCTCGGCCCGGTTCATCGGGTTGACCGGCACCACCACCGCGTTGGCCCGCAGGATGGCGAAGTGCGCCACGATCAGCTGCGGGCAGTTCTGCATGTCCAGCATGACGCGGTCGCCCTTGCGCACGCCCAGCGCGTGCAGCCGCGCCGCCAGCCGCTCGGCCATGGCCATCAGCTGCGGATAGGTGGAGATGCGGCCGAAGAACACCAGGGCCGGCTTGTCGGGGTAGCGGCGCGCGCTGGTCGCCAGGTTCTCCCAGAGCGAGGTGCGCGGCGGAGACATCGAATGCGGCAGGCGCCGGGGCCAGACCTGGTGGTGCGGACGTTGCGTTGCGGACGGCGAAGCGGTATCGGGCATGCGGCGCAGGTTAGCGAGCCGCCTCGCGCACCGGCATCGGGGAAGCACCGAGCCCGCCCCGAGCGGAATCGCGCCGGGCCGACCCTATGATCAGCCCGCCATCGCTCATCCACCCACACCCATGCGACTCCACGCCCGTTTCGCCGCGCTCCTGCTGGCCGCCAGCGCCGCCTTCCACGCCCACGCGGCCTTCCCGGAAAAGCCGATCCGGATCGTGATCGGCTTTCCCGCCGGCGGTCCCCTCGACCAGCACGCGCGGCTGCTGAGCGACCGCCTGCAGGCCGTCCTCGGCCAGCCGGTCCTGATCGACTACAAGGCCGGCGCGGGCGGCACCGTCGGCGCGCAGGAGGTGATGAAGGCTCCGGCCGACGGCTACACGCTGATGCTCGCCAACACCGGTGTGATGGTGATCAATCCGGCGCTCTACTCCAGGCTGCCCTACCAGACCACGCGCGACTTCACCCCGATCGCGCGCACCGCGATGCAGCCCCTGGCGCTGCTGGTGAACACCAGACTGCCGGTCGGTTCGCTCAAGGAGTTCATGGACTACGCACGGACCCGGCCCGGCCAGTTGAACTACGGCTCGGCCGGCAACGGCGGCATCAGCCACCTGGTGCCCGAGATGTTCAAGAGCGCCACCGGCCTCTTCATGGTCCACATCCCTTACCGCGGGAGCGCGCCCGCCTTCACCGACCTGATGGGGGGCCAGGTGCAGTTCATGGCCGAGTCGATCCCGCAGGCCGCCGCATACCACAAGCAGGGCAAGGTGAAGGCGCTGGCGGTGACCAGCCGCGAGCGCAATCCCGCGCTGCCGGACACGCCGACCGCCATCGAAAGCGGCCTGCGCGGCTTCGAGGTGGTGGGCTTCTACGGCTTCCTCGCGCCCGCCGGGCTCCCCGCGGACGTGAAGGCGAAACTGAGCGACGCCTTCCGGCAGGTGCTGGCTTCGCCCGAAGTGCGCAACCGCATGGTGTCGCAGGGCGCCGACCCGGCCTTCCTCGGCGCCGATGAATTCGCGGCCTTCCTCTCCGCCGAGATGCCGCGCTGGGCGGAGGCGGTGAAGAAGTCCGGCGCCAAGCTCGACTGAGGACCCACGCCGTGCACGCCCTGCTTCGCCTCGCCCTCGCCGCCGCACTCGCCAGCATCGCCCTGTTCGCCCACGCCTTCGACCTGCAGGGCCACCGCGGCGCCCGCGGGCTGCTGCCGGAGAACACGCTGCCGGCCTTCGAGCGCGCGCTGCGCATCGGCGTCACCACGCTGGAGATGGATGCGGCCGTCACCGCCGACGGCGTCGTGGTGGTCTCGCACGACCCGGTGCTCAACCAGGACATGGTGCGCGGCCCCGACGGCCAGTGGGTCACGCAGCCGCTGGTGATCCGCAACCTCACCCACGCCCAGCTGCAGGGCTACGACGTCGGCCGGCTGCGGCCCGGCAGCAACTACGCGCGCACCTTCTCGCAGCAGCAGCCGGTGGACGGCACTCGCATGCCCACGCTGGCCTCGGTGTTCGAGCTGGTCAAGCGGCTGGGCGCCGACCAGGTGCAGTTCGACATCGAGACCAAGATCGACCTGCGCAACCCCGCCAACACGCTGGAGCCCGAGCCCTTCGTGCAGGCGCTGCTGAAGGTGATCCGCGAAGCCGGCGTGGAAGACCGCGTGATGATCCAGAGCTTCGACTGGCGCACGCTGCAGGTGGTGAAGAGTGCAGCGCCGAAGATCCGCACCGTCTATCTCACGACCCAGACGCCGCGCGGCAGCAACCTGGATTCGCCGGTGGCCACCGCCGGCTTCACGCTGGCCCAGCACGGCAGCGTGCCCGGCATGGTCAAGGCCGCGGGCGGGCACGTGTGGTCGCCCAACTTCCCCGCGCTCACCGCCGACCTGGTCAAGCAGGGCCAGGCCATGGGCCTGAAGGTGATTCCCTGGACCGTCAACGAGGAAGCCGACATCGACCGCGTGCTGGGCATGGGCGTGGACGGGATCATCTCGGACTACCCGGACCGCGTGCGTGCGGCGATGCAACGCCGGGGCATGCCGTTGCCGCTTGCGCTGCCATCGAAGCCTTAGACTCGATAGAACTAAAGGATGGGGCTGGAGCAGGATGGAGACGCCAGTTTTCCGGTTGGGACTCGTTGGCTTCAACGAGCGTGAGGAGCAGCTGCTGCGCGCCGGCGCGGCGGCTTACCGCCAGGTCGACTGGCGCTGCGGACGGGCCGAAGGCGCCGATGCCTGGATGATCAAGGGCGCGCGCATCGCGCGCATCCAGGAGAACCGCCTGCGCGTCGTCGCCTCGGAAGGGACGAACACCGGCGCGGCCTTTCTGCTGGACGCCGGCTCCCGGCCGGTGGCGATCGCCACGCCCGCGCCGCAGCAGGTCGCGCAGATCGCCCCCCTGTTCTTCGATCCGGCGCAGGAAGCCGCCCTGGCCGGCGCCCTGGCGGCGCTGGACGCGCAGCTGGACCGCCTGCGGCGCCAGTACTGGGCCGCCTCGCTGCTGGTGGAGCACACCCCCACGGTCGGCAAGGCCCTCTATGAACTGCGCACCTTCGACCAGGTGCTGGCGGTCGCGGACATGAAGGGCGCGGTCCACATCGCGCCGAAGGCGACCAGCGATCAGTTCGACCACGCGGTCTGGCGGCATCGGGCGCGCAAGTCGGTCGAAGTGCTGCCGGACTTCGAGCGGCACCCGCTGGCCGAGCTGCTGTGGGCCTACGCCACCCGCACCCGCCGGGACCTGCTGCCCGCGCGCTACAAGGACTACTCGATCCACCTGCGCCGGCCGCCGCGCGTGCGGGCGGATCTGGTGGGCGACGTGCACCTGCGCATCGTGCGCGAGCTCGCCGTCGGCCCGGCCTCGATGGCCAGCCTGGCCGAGAAGATCGGCGTGGACGACAAGACGCTGGCCCGTTCCATGGCCGCCCTGTACCTGGTCGGCTCCGTCACCACCAACCCGGAGCGCGCCTGGTCCTCGTCGGAACAGGGCGCGCTGTGGTCCACCCGCAGCGGCGCCTTCAACGCCGCACCCGGGCCGGACACCGAGGGGATGCCCTCGACGGCGCCGCTGCTGTAGCCTGCTATTCGAGGTGCCGGCGGAACCAGTCCGGGATCGGCACCGACTTCTGCGCCGGGAAATCCACCCAGACGGTGGTGGCGCCACCGGACGCGTAGACCACGCCGGGATCGTCCGTCCGCTCGATCGTGGCCCAGGACTCGAAGGAGCTGCGGCCCGGATCGCTGGCGTACATCTTCACCACGATGTCGCCCGGGAATTCCAGCTGCTTGTGGAAGTTGCAGAACGCGTTGACGATCACCGGCCCGGTGCCGCGCGGGTCGGGCACGCAGTCCAGCGAGTGGAACCAGTCGATGCGCACGATCTCCAGGTAGCGGAAGTACAGCGTGTTGTTGACGTGGCCCATCGCGTCCATGTCGCCCCAGCGGATGGGCATCGTCGCTTCGAAGACCAGCTTCTTGTCTCGGGGGAGTTCCAGTTTCATCGGTGCGCCTTGATCGAGGCCAGGATGCCCAGCGTGAAGAGCACGCAGGCGGCCAGTTGGGTAGGTTGCGGCCAGCGGCCGTCCCAGGCGAAAGAATAGAGCAGCGCGAACAGCGTCTCGCTGACGATCAACTGCCCGCACAGGCTGGCGGACAGCCGCTGGCTCGCGATGTTCCAGAGGATGGTGGCGAGCCAGGCCGAGCCCACGCCGGTGCCGAGGGCCAGCGCGAAGAACATCCCGCGGTCCGGTTGCGACACCAACTCGCGCGGCGATGAACCCGCCACGGCCCACAGCAGCAGCGCGCCCACGCCGGTGGCGATGCCCAGCCAGTTGGCCCATTCAGTGGCGTTCACCTCGGGATGCTTCTTCAGCCAGGCCGCGTTGAGCAGCGCGAAGGCGGTCCAGCAGGCCAGCGATGCCGCCGCGAAAGCGACGCCGCGCCAGAACCGCGGCAGGTCGTCTCCGCCGGTCGCTCCATGCGGGGCGCCCATCATCAGCGCCAGCCCCGCGGCCGTGAGACCGATGCCCGGCAGCAGCGCGGCCCACTTCAGGTGGCCGGGCTTGCCCAGCAGCATCACCCAGACCGGGATGGTGCCGATCACCAGCGTGGGCACCTCGGTGCCCGCGTCGCGGATGGCCAGCACCAGCAGCAGGTAGTAGCCTGAGAAGCCCAGCACGCTCATGCCGGCGGCGGCGAGCGCCTGCGAACCCGTCGGCAGCGGCCGCCGGCGCAGCGCCCACAGCATGAGCAGCGCGGCGACCGCGCCGTAGGAGAGGAAACGGCCCGCGGTGAGGTCCACCGCGGAATAGCCCGCCACCATGCGCGGCGCGACGAACACCAGGCCCCACAGCGCGCCCGCGCCCAGGCCGGCGGCGACGCCGCCCAGCATGCGCCCGGCGATCAAATGCCGAAACCGTCGTCGGCGGCGATCACCGCGCCGTTCATGAAGTGGCTCTGGCTGCTGGCCAAGAGCACGATCAGCGCGTCCAGGTCCTCGGGGCTGCCCAGGCGCTTGCGCGGGAGCATGTTGACCAGCTTCTGGCCCTGCTCGGTGCTCCAGTGGTGGTGGTTGATCTCGGTGTCGATGTAGCCGGGGCAGATGGCGTTGACGTTGATCTCGAAGCGGCCCCACTCCAGCGCCAGCGCCTTGGTCATCTGCACCACCGCGGCCTTGCTCATGGCGTACACGCCGATCTGCGGCAGCACGCGCAGGCCCGCCATCGACGCGATGTTGATGATTCGGCCGCCGGTGAAGGTGCCCGGGGCCGCGCCCTTGGCCCGCGCCAGCATGCGCTTGCCCACTTCCTGCGCGACGAAGAAGGCGCCCTTGACGTTGGTGTCGAAGATGAAGTCGAACTCCTCCTCGCCCACGTCCTGGATGCGCTGGGTGGTGCTGACGCCCGAGTTGTTGACCAGGATGTCGATGGAGCCCACCTCGGTCTCGGCGTGCGCGACCGCGGCCTTGATGCTGCCCAGGTCGGTGACGTCCAGCGCGACCACGTGGGCGTCGCCGCCCTCGCCCTCGATCTGCGCGCGCAGGTCCTTGAGCTTCTCGATGCGTCGCGCGGCCAGCACCACGGCCGCGCCGGCGCGCGCCAGCGTGCGCGCGAACTGCGCGCCCAGGCCGCTGGAAGCACCGGTGATGAAGGCGACGCGGCCGGAAAGATCGATGGTGTAGCTCACGAAGGGTCTCCTGCCGGCATGGATGGGGTGGTCCGCGGCGCCCCGCTGCCGCAGAGGCGCGCAATAGAATCGCTGTTTCTCCGCCGCGCGCGGGCCTGTCGGAGCAGCGCACGAAGCTGCCGACGATTATCGAGCACCGACCATGACACGAGAAGAAATCCTGGCACAGCACGGACCGCGCGAGGCGATGGAGTACGACGTCGTCATCGTCGGCGCCGGCCCCGCGGGCCTGGCCACCGCCATCCGCCTGAAGCAACTGGCCGCCGAGCACGACCGCGAGCTGTCGGTGGTGGTGCTGGAGAAGGGTTCCGAGCCCGGCGCGCACATCCTGTCGGGCGCCATCATGGACCCGAAGGCGCTCACCGAGCTGATCCCCGACTGGAAGGAAAAGGGCGCGCCGCTGAACGTGCCGGTCACCGAGGACATCTTCCTCTTCCTGTCCGAGCGCAGCGCGATGCGCACGCCGAACTTCCTCCTGCCGCAGAACTTCGCCAACCACGGCAACTACATCGTCAGCCTCGCCAACGTCACGCGCTGGATGGCGCAGCAGGCCGAGGGCCTGGGCGTGGAGATCTTCCCCGGCTTCCCGGCGGCCGAGGTCCTCTACAACGAAGACGGCTCCGTCAAGGGCGTGGCGACGGCGGACATGGGCGTCGGCAAGGACGGCCAGCCCACCGAGAACTTCCAGCTCGGCATGGAGCTGCACGCCAAGTACACGGTCTTCGCGGAAGGCTCGCGCGGCCACCTCGGGCGCCAGCTGATCAGCCGCTTCAAGCTGGACGAAGGCTGCGATCCGCAGAGCTACAGCATCGGCATCAAGGAAGTGTGGGAGATCGACCCGGCCCGCCATACGCCGGGCCTCGCGCTGCACAGCGCCGGCTGGCCGCTGGACGAGATGACGTACGGGGGATCGTTCCTGTACCACATGGAAGGCAACCAGGTCGCGGTGGGCTTCGTGGTCGGGCTCGACTACAGCAACCCCTACCTGTCGCCGTACGAGGAGTTCCAGCGCTTCAAGACGCACCCGAACATCCGCTGGTATTTCGAAGGCGGCAAGCGCCTGGCCTACGGCGCGCGCGCGCTCACCGTGGGCGGCCTGCTGTCGCTGCCCAAGACGGTGTTCCCGGGCGGTGCGCTGGTGGGCTGCGACGCGGGCTACCTGAACGCCTCGCGCATCAAGGGCAGCCACGCCGCGATCAAGACCGGCATGCTGGCCGCCGAGGCCGCCTACGACGCGCTGGGCGAAGGCCGCTCGCACGACGAGCTCACCCGCTATCCGGAAGCCTTCGAGCGCTCGTGGCTGCGCGCCGAGCTGCACAAGGCTCGCAACTTCAAGCAGTGGTTCAAGAAGGGCCGCACCGTGGCCACGCTGATGACCGGCGTGGAGCAGTACCTGCTGGGCGGCAACGTGCCGTGGACCCTCCACCGCAAGAAACCCGACCACCTGTCGCTCAAGCCCGCGGCCGACTGCAAGCCGATCGCCTATCCCAAGCCGGACGGCAAGCTCACGTTCGACCGCCTCTCCTCGGTGTTCATCTCCAACACCAACCACGAGGAGAACCAGCCGGCGCACCTGACGCTCAAGGACGCCTCGGTGCCGGTGAACGTCAACCTGCACAAGTACGCGGGCCCCGAGCAGCGCTACTGCCCCGCGGGCGTGTACGAGTTCGTGAAGGAAGAAGGCGGCGCCGGCGAGCGGCTGCAGATCAACGCGCAGAACTGCGTGCACTGCAAGACCTGCGACATCAAGGACCCGACCCAGAACATCGTGTGGGTGGTGCCCGAAGGCGGCGGCGGTCCGAACTACACGAACATGTAAGCCGCGCGAAAGCCCCGGCGCTCTGCTCTCCGTAGAAGCCCGGTGGCGGTCGAGCTCATGGCCGGGCATGCTGCGCCCTTCCCCCGGATGACTTCCCAAAGAAGGATATGCAGATGAAGTTGAACAGCTCCCTGGCCCTGGCCGCGCTCGGCCTGTCCGTCGGCTTCGGCGCCGCCGCGCAGACCACCACCCTCAAGATCGGCTACGCGACCACCCAGGCATCGCACTACGGCGTGGGCTCCACCGTCTTCTGCGAGGACGTCGAGAAGGGCACCCAGGGTCGCTACAAGTGCCAGCACTTCCCGAGCTCGGCCCTCGGCGGCGAGCGCGAGATGATCGAGGCCGTGCAGATCGGCACGCTGGACCTCGTCAACACCTCCACCGGGCCCGTGGGCAACTTCGTGCCCGAGGTCAAGATCGTCGACATCCCCTTCCTGTTCCGCGACTACGACCACGCGCGCAAGGTGATGGACGGCCCGATCGGCCAGGACATCCTCACCAAGTTCCCGTCCAAGGGCATCGTGGCGCTGGCGTGGACCGAGAACGGTTTCCGCCACATGACGAACAACAAGCGCGACATCGTCAAGCCGGCCGACGCCTCGGGCCTGAAGATGCGCACCATGGAAAACAAGGTGCACATGGACGGCTACCGCACCTTCGGCATCCAGCCCACGCCCATGGCCTTCCCCGAGCTGTACGGCGCGCTGCAGCAGGGCACGGTGGACGGCCAGGAGAACCCGATCCCGGTGATCCTGTCCTCCAAGTTCGCCCAGGTGCAGAAGCACCTCTCGCTCACCGGCCACGTGTACTCGCCCGCGCTGCTGCTGATGTCGCCCAAGACCTGGGCCAAGGTGTCGGAAGCGGACAAGAAGGTCTTCCTCGAAGCCGCGAAGAAGGGCGGCATCGCCCAGCGCAAGAAGGTCAACGACGACGAGAACAGCGGCATCGCCCAGCTGGAGAAGGACGGCATGAAGGTCGTCAAGAACGTCGACGGCAACGCCTTCCGCGAAGCGCTCAAGCCCGCGTACGCCAACTACGCCAAGGAATTCGGCGCCGACAACATCAAGAAGATCCAGGACGTGCGCTGACCGGCGCGTCGTCCCCCGCGACCGCCCTGCCCGGGCGGTCTTTTTTTTTTGAACGAACCCCGCACGGATGACAACGTGAAGCAATTCGAACGCTGGTTCCTGGCGGCCAACCGCTGGGCGCTGATCCTGCTGCTGGCGGCCATGGCCGTCATCATCTTCACCAACGTGGTGCTGCGCTACACCACCAACCAGTCCCTCGAGTGGGCCGAGGAAGTGTCGCGCCACATGATGATCTGGCTCACCTTCCTGGGCGCCGGACCGGTGCTGCGCCACGGCGGCCACATCGCCGTGGAGAACCTGCAGGACGCGTTGCCGCGACAGGTGGCCGTTGCCCTGCGCCTGCTGGTGGCCGGCCTGCTGTTCGCGCTGTTCGGCTTCCTCATCTGGGAAGGCTGGCAGTACGTGCAGCGCACCCGCTTCCAGCTCACCGCCGCGACGCAGATCCCGTTCGCGTGGGTGTACAGCGCGCTGCTGGTGGGCGGCGTGCTGATGACGGTGCACTGGCTGCTGGTGGTCAAGGACTACGTGCGCGACCGCAGCTTCGTGCAGGACGACGGCTTCGACGCCGTGGCGAGTGCCTCGCTATGAGCCCGAGCCTGCTCCTGGTGCTGGCCGCCTGCGGCTACCTGGCCATCGGCGTGCCGGTCGCGTTCGCGCTCGCCCTGGCCACCATCACCTCGCTGGTGGCGCTGGACGCCTACCCGCTGGTGGTGGTGCTGAAGGAAACCTTCACCGGCATCGACAGCTTCCCGCTGATGGCGGTGCCGTTCTTCATCCTGGCGGCCGAGCTGATGAGCGGCGGCTCGCTCACCGAGGTGCTGCTGAAGTTCGCGGGCCAGTTCGTGGGACACCGCCGCGGCGGGCTGGGCTACACCAACGTGGTGTCGCTCACCTTCTTCTCGGGCATCTCCGGGTCCGCGCTGGCCGACGCCGCCGGTCCGGGGTCGATGCTGATCAAGATGATGGAAAAGGCCGGCTACGACCGCTCGTACGCGGCCGCGCTCACGGCATCCACGGCCATCGTGGGACCGATCATCCCGCCGTCGATCATCATGATCATCTACGCGCTGGCGGAGGAACAGGTGTCGGTCGGCGCGCTGTTCGCGGCCGGCGTGGTGCCCGGCGTGCTGGTGGCGCTGGCGATGTGCGCGGTCAACTGGCACGTCTCGCGCAAGCGCAACTACGTGGGCGACGGCGAACGACCGGGCTGGCGCGAGAAGCTCACCACCACCTGGAAGGCCCTGCCCGCGCTGCTGCTGCCGGTGGTGATCCTGGGCGGCATGCGTGCCGGCTGGTTCACGCCGACCGAAGCTTCGGTCGTGGCCGTGTTCTACGCCCTGGTGTGCGGCAAGTTCCTCTACCGCACGCTGGAGTGGAAGGCACTGCCCGACATCCTGGCGCGCTCGGCGCTGCTGTCGGCCTCGGTGCTGATCATCATCGGCCTGTCGGCGGCGTTCGCCTGGGTGCTCACCATCGAGGGCGTGCCGCAGGCGATGGCCGACTGGATCATCGCGCAGCAGATGTCGCCGTGGATGTTCCTCATCCTGGTCAACCTGCTGCTGCTGGCGTTCGGCATCTTCATCGAGCCGCTGCCGGGCGTGATGGTGCTGGCGCCGATCCTCGCGCCGGTGGCCGTGAAGCTGGGCATCGACCCGGTGCACTTCGCGATGGTGGTGATCTTCAACCTCACGCTGGGGATGATCACGCCGCCGGTGGGCAGCCTGCTGTTCGTGACGTCCAACGTCGCGCGCGTGCCGCTCACGCCGCTGGTGCGCGAGCTCAAGCCGTTCTTCCTCGCCCACGGCGCGGTGCTGGTGCTGCTCACGTTCGTGCCGGTGCTGAGCACCTGGCTGCCGCGCATGCTCGGCTTCCACCACTGAGCACGCCACGCTCATCCGGCGGCGGCCACACTACAATGCGGCCGTCGTCAGGAGAGTGCTTCCATCACGCGAAGCCGCCGAAGGCGCAGGCAACCGCCGAACGCTCAGGCACCCAGGACTGATGGCCGCCCCGGAAACGGGGCGTTGCCTTGCTGGAGAGAGGCGCCGGGCCGCAAGGCCCGCGTCCACCGAAGGAGCAAACCCCGTGTAAGGGGTGAATCTCTCAGGTAAAGCGGACAGCAGGGGCTCCCATGGTTTCCGTACCATGGATTCGAACGCCCCTGCCCATCGGAGAGCCGCCTTGTCCGCCACCGCCACGTCCGTCCTTCGCAGCACGCCGCTGCATGCCCTGCACCTGGAACTGGGCGCCCGCATGGTGCCGTTCGCCGGCTATTCGATGCCGGTGCAGTACCCGGCCGGCCTGATGGCCGAACACCTGCACACCCGCCAGGCGGCCGGGCTGTTCGACGTCTCGCACATGGGCCAGCTGCGGCTGGAAGGCCCCGACGCGGCGAAGGCGTTCGAAAGCCTCATGCCGGTCGACGTCCTCGGCCTCGCGCCGGGCAAGCAGCGCTACGGCCTGCTGCTCACCGACGAAGGCACCGTCATCGACGACCTGATGTTCGTCAACCGCGGCCAGGACCTGTTCGTGATCGTGAACGGCGCGTGCAAGGAAGGCGACATCGCCCACCTGCAGCAGCGCATCGGCTCGCGCTGCCAGGTGATCCCCATGCCCGAGCGCGGGCTGCTCGCGCTGCAAGGCCCGAAAGCGGCCGACGCGCTGCAGCGCGTCGTGCCCGGCGTCGACAAGCTGGTGTTCATGACGGGCGGCGCGTACGACTGGCAGGGCGCCGACCTGTTCATCACCCGCAGCGGCTACACCGGCGAGGACGGCTTCGAGATCTCGGTCCCCGCCGACCGCGCCGAAGCCTTCGCCCGCACGCTGCTTGCCCAGCCCGAAGTGCTGCCCATCGGCCTGGGCGCGCGCAACTCGCTGCGGCTGGAAGCAGGCCTGTGCCTGTACGGCAACGACATCGACACCACGACCACGCCGGTGGAAGCCGGCCTGAACTGGGCGATGCAGAAGGTGCGCCGCACCGGTGGCGATCGCGCGGGCGGCTTCCCGGGTGCCGACAAGGTGCTGGCCCAGCTGGACGGCCGCGAGCCCGTCGCCCGCAAGCGCGTGGGCCTCATCGCGCTGGAGCGAGTGCCGGTCCGCGAGCACACCGAGCTGCAGGACGCCTCCGGCCGCAAGGTCGGCGAGGTCACCAGCGGCCTGCTCGGCCCCACCATCGACAAGCCCGTCGCGATGGCCTACGTGGCCCCCGAACACGCCGCCCCCGGCACCCGCCTGAACGCCATCGTGCGCGGCAAGCCCGTGCCGATGGAGGTGAGCCCCATGCCGTTCGTGCCGCAGCGCTACCACCGCGGCTGAAACCATCGATCAACGAAGAAGGAGAAGCGAACATGACCGTGAAGTACACGCAGGAACATGAATGGATCCGCCTGGAGGGCGACGCCGCCGTCGTGGGCATCACGGTGCACGCGCAGGACGCGCTGGGCGACGTGGTGTTCGTCGAGCTGCCCGA
>Ga0247820_10000556_pt1 | contig 19962 bp, 19 predicted proteins | sample 13C_Glucose_Day1_2_FD_192480 | JGI IMG/M metagenome (GOLD analysis project Ga0247820, IMG submission 192480) | Soil microbial communities from agricultural site in Penn Yan, New York, United States - 13C_Glucose_Day14 | ecosystem: Environmental > Terrestrial > Soil > Agricultural land | place...
TGCTCTACGTCGGCACGGTCCTGACGCTCTTCCTGCGGCCGCAGCGCCCCACGACCTCGACACGCCCGTCGGCGCCGGCCGCCGCCCACGCCGCCTGACGCGGCGTGGCACCGACTCGGGCACCCAGCCACCCCGCACATCCCACTAGGAGCACCATGCGCATCACCCCCGTCCACGCTGTCCTCGGCGCGGCCCTCCTGCTCGGCACCGCCGCGTGCGGCAGCGACTCGACCGGCGAGGCCGCCGACGGCAAGGGGCCCATCGCGGTCGAGGCGTCCGACACCGAGTGCTCCGTCGGCCGGACCACCGTGCCCGCGGGGACCATCGAGTTCACGGTGACCAACACGGGGAGCAAGGTCAACGAGTTCTACCTGCTCGGCGAGGGCGACCAGGTGCTCGGCGAGGTGGAGAACGTCACCCCCGGCCTCTCGCGCAGCTTCCACGTCGAGGTGGCCGAGCCGGGCACCTACACGACCGCCTGCAAGCCCGGCATGAAGGGCGAGGGCATCCGCGGCGAGTTCACGGTGACCGGCACGACGGCGGGGGGCAGGAACGCCGACCAGAAGCTGACCGAGGCCGTGGAGAAGTACGAGGACTACGTCGGCACCCAGGCCGACGAGCTGCTCGCGCGAACCACCGAGTTCGTCGTCGCCGTCAAGGCCGGCAGGGTCGAGGAGGCCAAGACGCTCTACCCGGTGGCACGTGGTCCGTGGGAGCGCATCGAGCCCGTGGCCGAGTCGTTCGGCGAGCTCGACCCGATGATCGACGGCCGCGAGGACGTCGTCGAGGAGGGCCTGGCCTTCACGGGCTACCACCGCCTCGAGAAGGACCTGTGGGTCGACGGCCTGCAGCCGGACACGGGGAAGGTCGCCGACAAGCTGCTCGCCGACGTCAACCGGATCGTCGCCAAGGCGAAGGCGGTCGAGCTCAACCCGCTGCAGCTCGCCAACGGCTCCAAGGCCCTGCTCGACGAGGTCGCCACCGGCAAGATCACCGGCGAGGAGGACCGCTACAGCCACACCGACCTCTACGACTTCGACGAGAACTACCGCGGCTGCAAGGACGCCATCGACGCCCTGCGCCCGGCCCTGAAGGAGCGCGACCCCGAGCTGCTCGCCACCATCGACGCCCGGTTCAAGGACCTCGACGCCGCCCTCGACCAGCACCGCACCGACAGCGGCTTCCGGCTCTACACCGAGCTGGGCAAGGACGACGTCAGGGACCTGACCGTCAAGCTCGACGCCGTCAGCGAGCAGGTCGCCAAGGTCGCTGGGGTCGTGGCCCAGTGACCGACCACGCGGGGGTGACCCGCCGCGGCCTGCTCGGCGTCGGGGCCGGTGCCGCCCTGACCGGGGCCGTCGCCGGCATCGCGGGCACGTATGCCGCACAGCGGGCGGAGGCATCCCCCTCGCCTGCCGCGGTGGGCGGCGACGGGTACGACCCGGCCGCCCCTGTGTCCTTCCACGGGGCGCACCAGGCCGGCATCACCACCCCGGCCCAGGACCGGATGCACTTCGTGGCCCTCGACGTCACCACCGACGACCGCGAGCAGCTCGTCGAGACGCTCAAGGCCTGGACCCGGGCCGCCGAGCGGATGACCGCTGGTGCGGAGGCTGCGCCGGGCGGGGTCGTCGGTGGCGGTCCCTACGCTGTGCCGCAGGACACCGGCGAGGCCTACGACCTCGAGGCCTCGGGCCTGACCCTCACGATCGGCTTCGGCCCCTCGCTCTTCGACGGCCGCTTCGGGCTGGCGGACCGCCGCCCCGCGGGGTTCGAGGACCTGCCCGCCTTCCGCGGCGACGACCTCGACCCGACCCGCTGCGGTGGGGACATCGGCATACAGGCGTGCGCGAACGACCCGCAGGTGGCGGTCCACGCGATCCGCAACCTCGTGCGGATCGGCTTCGGCACGGTGGCCGTGCGGTGGAGCCAGCTCGGCTTCGGCCGCACGTCCTCGACCAGCACCAGCCAGGTGACCGCCCGCAACATGTTCGGCTTCAAGGACGGCACCAACAACCTCAAGGCCGAGGACCCGCAGGCCCTGGCCGAGCACGTGTGGGTGCAGCCCGGTGACGTCCCCGGCAAGGCCGCGTGGATGGCCGGCGGCTCCTACCTCGTCGCCCGCCGCATCCGGATGCACATCGAGGTCTGGGACCGGACCAACCTCCAGGAGCAGGAGCAGGTCATCGGCCGCACCAAGGGTGAGGGCGCCCCTCTCGGCCAGCGACACGAGTTCGACACGGTCGACCTGGCGAAGACGGCCACCGACGGGGCCCCGGCCGTCCCCGAGACCGCCCACGTCCGCCTCGCCTCGCACGAGACCCTCAAGGGCATCCGGCTGCTGCGCCGCGGCTACAACTTCACCGACGGCAGCGACGGCGTCGGCCACCTCGACGCCGGGCTGTTCTTCATCGCCTTCTGCCGGGACGCCGGGACGCAGTTCGTCCCCATGCAGCGGGCGCTCGCAGCGAAGGACGCCCTCAACGAGTACATCGAGCACAACGGGTCCGCGGTCTTCGCCTGCCCGCCCGGGGTTCGCCCGGGCGGTTACTGGGGAGAGGCGCTCTTCAGCTGAGCACCCCTCGCCGGTTCGGGGTGGTGCCGCTCGCCAGAGCGCGCACGAACACCCGGACCGGGGAGGGTCAGCGAAGGACCGTGGCGCGGTGCTGCCGCGTCTCGGTGCCGGTCTCCCGGGACCGGTGGCGGTACCAGCCGTAGGCGAGCAGCGCGCAGGCCAGGCCGTTGAGGATGCCGACGACGACGTCGCTGATGTGGTGGGCGCCGCGGTAGAGCCGCGAGAAGGAGACCAGCAGCGGCATGAGCACGCAGAGCCCGATCACGGTGCGCCGCAGCCAGTCGCGCTCGATCCGCTCGGCCGCGAGCAGGGCAAAGGACGTGTAGAGCGCCGTGGCCGCGCCGACGTGCCCGCTGGGGTAGCTCGAGGTCGGCGGGGAGGGGTCCTCCGGCAGGACCGGCGGGCGGATCCGGCCGACCGTGTGGGCGGCGATGACGAAGATCGTGGCCTGCATGGAGATGGCGATGGCGGGCACGGCGCTGAAACGCCAGTCACGGGTGCGCCACAGCAGGACTGCCGTGACCACGACGCACGTGGCGATGATGATCTCGGTGTTGCCGACCCTGGACCAGACGTCCGTGATCGAGTCCCACAGGTCCGTGCGGTTGCGGTTGAACGCCGCGGCAACCGTGTCCTCGCCCCTGTCCAAGGCTGCAAGTGGACCCGTGATCAGGAACCCGATGCCGACGATCAGTCCCCAGAGGACGATGCCGGGGCCGATGGCCCTGGTGAGGAGGTCACTGCCGTCTTTCCGATGAAACCGATCCATGAGGAGAAGGTAATGCCCACCCCCAAGACCAGCCCGGCGAACACGTCGGAGGGGAAGTGCGCGCCGAGGAAAACCCGGTCCAGTCCGACGGTGAGCGCCACGAGGACGGCTGCCGCGACGGACAGCCGCCGCCCCGTCTGGGACAGCAGCGGCCAGAGCAGGAAGACGAGCACGGAGACGACGACGGCGATGTTCGTCGCGTGCCCGGAGGGGAAGGAGTAGCCGGGGGAGTGGGAGACCGGGTCGTCGACCACGGGGCGGGCGCGCTGCACGACCAGCTTCACGGCGAATCCGAGGAACCAGCCGACCATGAGCGTGGCAACGGCCCACAGCGCCCGGGCCCGCAGACCCTTGGCGAGCCACGCCCACACGGCGACGAGGACGCCGACCGCGTGCACCCACCGCGGCTGGGTGGCCTCCTGGATCGCGATGAAGAGCGGGGCGAGGCCGGAGGAGCGGGTGAAGTCCGTGGCCGACCTGATGACCCCCTCGTCGAACCGGATCAGAGGGTTGAACTGCTCGCGGACCAACAGCGCGAGAAGCGCGATCGGCAGGGCGACGACGACCGCAGCCGCGGCGCCGCGCAGGGCGCGGGCGGACCGCGAGGCGGTGCCCTCCCCCTGGCCGCGGGCCGCGAGCAGGCGCGCCATCAGCTCACGGCACCCACGCGGACGACGAGCGAGCCCGGCACGACTTCGGCGCTGATCGCGCGCGCCTTGCCGATCGGGTCACCGTCGAGCTGCACGTCCTGGGGCCGGTCGGCGCGCACGTGGAACTCGGTGGCCGTGTGGTGGTCCACCCGCGGGTGGCCGCGACGCCTCCGGGAGGCGAGCCGTGCGGCAACCGCGGCCCAGCCGACGATCCCCTGGGGGGAGAGGGCGACGAGGTCGAGCTGGCCGTCGGTGATCTCCGCCTCGGGCATGAGGACGAGGCCGCCGAGCAGCTTGCCGCAGTTGCCGATGACCACGGTGCGCGTCCGCCGGCTGAACTCATCGGTGTCCCCGGCCTTGATGCGGACCTTGAACTGCTGGCCGCGCAGGTTCCGGGCGCCCGAGACGACGTACGCGGGCCACCCGACCTTGGCCTTGAGGCTCTCGGGCGCGCCGGCCATGATCGCTGCGTCGAAACCGAGGCCTGCCATGACAAGGAAGATGTGCTTCTCCGGGCGCTCGTGCTCTCCGGACGCGTCGACGGTGAGGCGGCCGACGTCGACGCGCTTGTTCTGCCCGGTGAGCGCCACGCGGAGAGCGTCCTCGATGGAGTCGACGGGGAGCTCGAGGTTGCGGGCCAGGAGGTTTCCGGTGCCGCCGGGCAGCAGGCCCAGGGGGGTCTCCGTGCCGACAAGGGCCTCCGCCACGGCGCGGACCGTGCCGTCGCCCCCGAGCGGGCACACGACGGTGACACCCTCCTCGAGCGCCTGGCGAGCCTGGCCGGTCCCGGTGTCCTTGGCCGTCGTCTCGATGAAGAGCGGCTCGTCCCACCCCAGTTCGCGGCACACCTTCGTGATCCGGCGCTTGACCGCCGGCAGGTCCTCGAACTTGGTCGGGTTGATGACGACGGCGGCCCGCCGGCGCGGCGTCTCCGGCTCGACGTGCCCCTCGGGTCGGAACTCGTTGCGGTGCGGCCGCTTCCGGCCGAGGCGGCGGGCGCGGTGGACACCCCCGGTGAGCGGACGCTGGGACGAGCGCGTCGCAATCAGCCACGCCAGCGCGAGCACGAGCACCACGGCGCCGAGCGCGACCCATCCAGCATTGTCCTGAAGCACAGCGCGACGCTACCCCACGGTAGGCAGTGGCGCGTCACACACACCGCAGACCCTCGGGGCCGTCAGAACCGCAGGTGGTAGGCGATGAGGTGTACGCCGGGCACGGGTTCCCAGTCACGCTCGGGGGAACGGACGAAGCCGAGCCGCTCGTACACCCGGTGCGCGGCCGTCATGGACGGCTGTGTCGACATGGCCACCCCGCACAGACCGAGCTCGCGGGCACGGTCGACGCAGCGCCGGACCAGCGCCTCCCCCACGCCCTGCCCGCGGGCGCTGGGGGCCACCGCGAGCATCCGGAACTCGCCCTCGTCCGGCTCGGAGACCTCGGCGTAGGGCGTCCCGGGGGCGGCGAAGGTCACCGAGCCCAACACCTGGCCCTCCGCAGAAGTGGCGACCCACAGCTCGGCGTCGCGGTCACGGGTGGCGGCGTCCCGCAGGTGCTCGGCGTAGTCGATTCCCGGTGGCAGGTGGCCGTCGTCGACGTAGGCGCTCACGGTGATGGCGCCCACTGCAGCGTGGTCCGCAGGCCGGGCCCGCCGGATGGTGAAGGTCACCGGCCCATTGTCGCCGCCGAGCTCGGGCCTGCGGGGAGGTGTGCGGCGCATCAGGGCCGCTCAGCGGATGAGAGGGTTGGGCCATGTCGGCCGACCTCGTCTTCCTCGTGGGCGGCGTGTCCCTGCTCCTCGCGGTCGTCCTCCCGTCCGTTCTGCAGCGCGCGGCCCTGTCCGCACCCCTGGTGCTCATAGGAGTGGGTGCGCTGATCGGCCTCCTGCCGATGAGCGAGACGGCGCCCTTCGACCCGCTGGAGCACCGGGAGCTCATCGAGCACGTGGCGGAGGTCACCGTGCTCATCGCCCTCATGGGAGTCGGTCTGGCCCTCGACCGTCCGCTCTCGCTGCGCGACCGCGCGGGGTGGGGTCGCTGGGCGGCGACCTGGAAGCTGCTGGGCATCGCGATGCCCCTGACCATCGCCGGCGTGGCCGTGCTCGGGTGGTGGGGACTGGGCATCGCCCCCGCCGCGGCGCTGCTTCTGGGCGCGGCGCTGTCACCCACCGACCCGGTGCTCGCCTCGGACGTCCAGGTCGCGGGGCCCAACGTCGACGAGGCAGCCGAAGAGGTCGACGAGGAGGACGAGGTCCGTTTCGCGCTCACGTCGGAGGCGGGGCTCAACGACGGGCTGGCCTTCCCCTTCGTGTATGCCGCGGTGTTCCTCGCGTCCAAGGGCGCGGTCACCGGCTGGGGGCTGCAGTGGGTCGCCTGGGAGCTCGTCGGAAAGTCGGTGATCGGCGTCGCCGTCGGCGTGGCCACGGGTTGGCTGCTGGGCCGCATCGCCTTCCGCTCCCGGGCCCAGTCGCTGCGGGTGGCGGAGACGGGCGAGCCGCTCATGGCACTGGCCGCCGTCCTGCTCGCCTACGGCGCGAGCGAGGTGTCCGGCGGCTATGGCTTCCTCGCCGTCTTCGCGTGCGCGATGACGATCCGCTCGGCGGAGCGCTCGCACGACTACCACGCCCTCATGCACCAGGTGATCGAGCGGCTCGAGCGCCTGCTCACCCTGCTGGTGCTGCTGTTCGTCGGCCTGGGCCTCACCCACGGCCTGCTCGCCCACCTCGACTGGCGCGGTCTGGTCGTCGCCGGTGCCCTGGTGTTCGTGATCCGGCCGCTGGCGGGCTTCCTCGCCCTCTCCGTGGGCCGCCGCGGACTCGCGCGCGGCGGCGGCTCCCGCCTCGAGCGGCGCGAGCGGCTCGTCACCGCCTTCTTCGGGGTCAGGGGCATCGGCTCGATCTACTACCTCGCCTACGCCCTCGGGCTGGCCAGCTTCCCCGAGGAGCGCTGGCTCTGGTCGACCGTGGCGTTCACCATCGTCCTGTCGGTCGTCGTCCACGGCATGGCGGTCACGCCTGTCATGCGGGGGCTCGAGCGCGAGCGCGAGGCTGCCGGTGCGGCGTAGCGTTGCCGCCATGACCGAGCCAGCCACGCCCGCCGAGTCCGCCACGTCAGCGCCGGCAACCCGGCCCGGGGGGCCTGGGGCGTCCGGCCGGCAGGCTGCCCCGGGCGAGCCGATGCCCATCGATCCGGACACCAAGGACTGGACCTGGACCCTGCGCGAGACCTGCCCCGAGTGCGGCTTCACCGCCAGCGAGGTGGACGGTCCGTCCATCGCCGACCGGCTGCCGGCACTGGTCGAGCCGTGGCAGGCGGTGCTGGCGCGCCCGGATGCCGCCGAGCGTCCGAGCCCGACCACCTGGTCGCCGCTGGAGTACGCCTGCCATGTGAGGGACGTCTGCCGTGTCTTCACCGAGCGGGTGGACTGGATGCTGCGCAGAAACGGCCCCCAGTTCCCGAACTGGGACCAGGATGCCGCGGCTGTGGCCGCCCGCTACCACGCGCAGGACCCCGCCACGGTGGCCGGCGAGCTCCGCGACGCGGCGGCCGATGCCCGCGACGCCTTCGCGACGGTGGAAGGCGAGCAGTGGCAGCGCACCGGCGTGCGCAGCGACGGCTCGGAGTTCACCGTCGAGACCCTGGGCCAGTACTTCCTGCACGACCTCGCCCACCACCTGGCGGACGTGCGCGCCTGAGGCGCGCGGGCGGCATACGGCACCGCACGCGGCCGGCGCTCGACCTGGGGGCGCTCAGAGGACGGGCGCTCAGAGGTGGGGCGCTCAGACCCCGGTGGCGGCGCCCTGCCGGGCGAAGGCGCGGACGCCGTGGACCGGCCAGTAGCGGTCGTGCAGCGACGTGATCAGGCTGAGCAGGAGCACGAAGAAGAGCGCGGCGCCGCGGTCCAGCCCGCCGTCACCGCGGCGCAGGAGCCACTCGCCGACGAGCACGAACCCGCTGTTCACGGCCACCCGCACGGCGAACGTCGCCACCAGCGACTCGACGGTGCGTGCGGTCCGTGCGGCCCAGAGGGTCAGCGCGGCGTTGAGGAGGACGAAGACGCCCAGGCCGACGAAGAGGCCGGCACCGGATGCGTTCAGCCCGGGGAGGACCTCCGCGTAGATGACGCTGATGAGGCCCACGAGCACGACCTTCTCGAGCGTGGCGGTGGACCAGACGCGGCCGTAGGTGGCCATCCATGCGCCCCGCTCGCGCGCCTCGTCCATCTCCGCCGGCAGCGGGTCGGGCGCCACCCGCCACGACCAGTCGACGGGGTCCAGGCGGGGGCGCACGACGAGCCAGAAGACCGCGAGGGCCGCCAGCAGGGCCACGACGACCGCCGGTCCGAACCACGGCACCGTCTCGAGCGTGTCGGTGAAGTCGAGCTGGGCGATGTGGATCCACCACTCCTGCGGGAGCTTGACGACGACCCAGATCAGCGCGGCGGCGACGATCCAGAACCGCCTGCCGTAGCGGGTCGGCTGCCAGCGGAGCCGGATCACCTCGTAGGCGATGAAGAAGTATTCGAAGGTGTTGGGGAACACCAGCAGGAGCGGCCGCCACTGGGTCAGCTCGAAGGCGAGGACCCCCACGAGACGGTAGAAGTACAGGAACCGCGCCACCTGGAAGGCGGGGTCGCTGAGCCAGTTGCGCATCGTCGCCAGGTAGGCGATGCACAGGTAGAAGACGTCCATCGCCTTGTCGTAGCCCTGGTAGCCGGGCGGGTCGTACCCCATCGACTGGAAGATGGTCTGGTCGATCCCGTCGAGCACGAGGCAGGCGAGGACAGCCGGCAGGGGGAACCGCGGGATCAACAGGGGCAGCAGGAACCGTGCACCGACGACCGCCAGGAAGACCAGCTGCGCCCCGGCGTCCACGGCTGACCCCGAACGGCCTAGGCGCGCCGGGTGCTGTCAGTGAGCAGGGCCGCCCCACCCAGGGCGAGGTAGATCGTGCCGCTGAGGTAGCGGCTGCGGCTCACCGCCGTCGGGCGGCGGGCGAGCCAGGCGCCGATCGAGCCGGCAGCCAGCGCGTAGGCCGAGTCGGAGGTCACGCCGATGGCCAGGAACACGGCGCCGAGCACCAGGACCTGGGTGGCGACGGGGCCGGCGTCCGCATGGACGAACTGGGGGAAGAAGGCCAGGAAGAACAGCGCGACCTTGGGGTTGGTGATGCCGACCAGGAACGCGTCGACGAACGCCCGGCCATTGGTCACCGGCGGTGGAGCCTCGAGCCGGAAGCGGCCCTCGGACCGGAACTCGCGGACCGCGAGGTAGCCCAGGTAGGCGACGCCGGCGTACTTGACCGCCGAGAAGGCGATCGTCGAGGAGGCGATCAGCGCAGTCAGGCCGAACGCGGTCAGCACGACGAAGACAGCGGTGGCGGTGGTCACGCCCAGGGTGGAGGCCAGCGCGGCCCGGCGCCCCTGGGCGATGCCGCGGCTGACGATGTAGATGAGGTTCGGCCCGGGCAGCAGCACGAGCGCGGTCGCGGCTGCGGCGAAGGCCAGCAGAGTCGGGGCAGACGGCATCGGGGCTCCCTCACTCGATGTGCCGAGTGTCGCACCGGGCGAACGCCGACTGCCACGGATTTCGCCCACCTCTGCCCCCGATACGCTGTGCCGGTGATCGACATCAAGCTCCTGCGCGAGGACCCCGACCGGGTCCGTGCCTCCCAGCGTGCCCGCGGCGAGGACGACGGGGTCGTCGACCAGATCCTCTCCGCGGACGAGCGACGCCGGTCGTCCCTCACCGAGTTCGAGCGGCTGCGGGCCGAGCAGAAGTCGATGGGCAAGCAGGTCGCGCAGGCGCAGGGTGGGGCCAAGCAGGCGCTGCTGGCGCAGACCAAGGAGATGGCTGCCAAGGTCAAGGAGTTGCAGGCCGCCGCGTCCGAGGCCGAGGAGCTGCTCGACACGCTGGTGCGGCGGATCGGCAACGTCATCGAGCCCGGCGTCCCGGTCGGCGGCGAGGACGACTACGTCGTGCTCGAGACCGTCGGCCAGCCTCGCACGTTCGACTTCGAGCCCCGGGACCACCTCGTCCTCGGCGAGGCCCTCGACGCCATCGACATGGAGCGCGGCGCCCGGGTCGGCGGATCGCGCTTCTACTTCCTCAAGGGCGTCGGCGCGCGGCTCGAGATCGCGATGATGAACCTCGCGCTGGCCCAGGCGGTCGAGCACGGCTTCATCCCGATGATCACCCCGACGCTCGTCACGCCCCAGGTCATGGGCGGCGCGGGCTTCCTCGACGCGCACGCCGAAGAGGTCTACCGCCTCGAGGCCGACGACCTCTACCTCACCGGCACCTCTGAGGTGGCGCTCGCCGGCTACCACACCGACGAGATCCTCGACCTCTCCGACGGCGCCAAGCGGTATGCCGGGTGGTCCACCTGCTACCGCCGCGAGGCCGGGTCGTACGGCAAGGACACCCGCGGGATCATCCGGGTCCACCAGTTCAACAAGCTGGAGATGTTCGTCTACTGCCGTCCCGAGGACGCAGTGGCCGAGCACGACCGACTGCTGGCCATGGAGAAGGAGATGCTCGCCAAGATCGAGGTGCCCTACCGCATCATCGACACCGCGGCGGGCGACCTCGGCGGTCCCGCGGCGCGCAAGTACGACTGCGAGGCGTGGGTGCCGACGCAGGGCAGGTACCGCGAGCTGACGTCCACCTCGAACTGCACGACGTACCAGGCGCGCCGGCTCAACACCCGCTTCCGCACCGAGAAGGGCACCCAGACCGCGGCAACCCTCAACGGCACCCTGGCGACGACCCGCTGGCTGGTGGCCATCCTCGAGAACCACCAGCAGGCCGACGGCTCGGTCGTGGTGCCGCAGGCGCTGCGCCCCTACATCGGCCTCGAGGTGCTCAAGCCGGTCTAGGTCTCGCGTCGCGCACCTGACCGGACATCCTAGGTGTGTCCAACGGCGCGCTCTGGCGCGCCTGCCCGAAGCGGAAGCAGGTCTGGGCATGCGGCGCCTTGGCGAAGGACAGCGCCTTCGCCGGACGCACCTCGTAGACGGCGGCCGGGTGCGATCCCGGCTCGAACACGGCGTCGTCGGAGCCGAAGTCCCAGTCCGAGCCGTACTTCGTCCGGTAGGCGTCCGCGAGGGTCTGCAGCCGCTCCCGGCCCAGCACGCGCTCCGCGATGCCCTCGACCACGACGTCGAGCCCTTCGGCCCATGTGTTGCGGCCGGTGGTGACCGCGACGTGCGGGTTGCCCGCGAGGTTGTGGGCCTTCTGCTCCTCGAAGCCGGTGCAGAACACGAAGGCGCCGTCGTGCCACAGCCCGACGAGCGGGGTGACGTGCGGCCGGCCGTCCTGGCGAACCGTCGTGATCCAGTACAGCTCGGCCTTCTGGAGCGTCTCCTCGACCAGCTCCCACGGGGTCTCACTGGCGTTCGGCTCGCTGAACCTCGGGTCGATGTGCGCGGCGGGAACGGTGGCGGTCATGACAGCCCTCCTCGGGCCCAGGGGGAACCGGTGGGCCTCCGGTGGGAACCGTGGAAACCAGGTCCCCTGCCCAGTGAACTGCGACGACGGGGCTGTGTGCACCCCTCTTTCAGGGGATCAGGCGGTGGAGCTTCGCAGTGTCGCTGGACGGTCAAGCTCGTCGCGCCCCTGCGCACGAGGACGGGGGACCCGTCGGGTGCTGACCGTGCTCGCCGTCCGGAGGGGAACCCGGTCGAACCGTGGGACGCAGAGGGGTCGTGCTGCCGTACATTCGTTCCCCCAAGCGTTCCCGACCGAGGGGGAGACATGACCGAGCGCCTCATCGCCCTCGACCTCGACGGCACGACGATCACTCACGCCGGCGAGCTGCGCCCGGCGGTGCTCGCGGCCGTTCAGGCCGTCGCGGATTCCGGGATCCACATCGTCGTGGCGACCGGACGCTCCATCGTCGCGACCACGCCGATCCTCGGCGCACTCGGGCTGAAGACGGGCTACGTCGTGTGCTCCAACGGCGCGGTCACCCTGGCCCTCGACCCAGACGAGCCCCAGGGCTACCAGATCCTCGAGACGGTCACCTTCGACCCGGCCCCCGCGCTGGAGCTGCTGCGCGACTCCTGGCCGGACGCGGTGATCGCCGTGGAAGAGCTCGGTATCGGCTTCAAGCTCAGCGCACCGTTCCCCGATGGCGAGCTGCAGGGCGAGCTGAAGGTCGTCTCGTGGGAGGAGCTGGTCGCCGATCCCGTCACCCGTGTGACGTTCCGCAGCCCGACGGGCACGAGCGAGGACTTCGAGGAGCTCGCCGAGCGGATCGGCCTGCACGAGGTGAACTACAACGTCGGCTTCACCGCGTGGATGGACATCAACCCCGAGGGCGTCTCCAAGGGCTCCGCGCTCGAGCTGCTCCGGCGTCGGCTGGAGGTCGAGCCCATGCACACCGTCGCCGTCGGCGACCAGCGCAACGACCTCGAGATGCTCCAGTGGGCGGCGCGCGGCGTGGCGATGGGCAACGCACCCGACGAGGTCAAGGCCGCAGCCGACGAGGTGACCGGGCACGTCGACGAGGACGGCCTCGTCCCGGTCCTGCTGTCGCTGCTCGACTGAGAGCAGCCGGACGAGCGCGGTTCGCTGAGACCGTGCAGGACCTGCCCGGCCACTGGGTCGCCAACGAGGCGCCGCGGGTCCTGGAGGGGCTGGTCACGCCGCCGACCCGCCCCGCGCCCAGGCCGGGACAGTTCCTGCTCGCCCTCGACGGCGTGCGTAGGCGTGGACCGACCCGCCTGGCCGCAGCCTTTTCTGGCTCGATCAGTGACATGCTGGGGCCGCCATGTCTGACCTGATCATCACCTCGCCGTCGAACCAGCGGCTGAAGAACCTCATCGCCCTCCGCCGCCGCCGCACCCGCGAGGAGACCGGTCTCACCCTCATCGAGGGCTACGAGGAGCTGTCGCTCGCCCTGGAGGCCGGGGTCGTGCCGCGCACGCTCTACTACTGCCCGGAGCTCATGCTCGACGCGCAGCAGCAGCTCGGCGCCGTGACGGACGTCGCGGGCCGCGGGGCGGACACCGTGCAGCTCGGGCGCGGCGCGTTCGAGAAGGTGGCGTACCGGGAGGGTCCCGACGGTTTCCTTGCCGTGGTCGACTCGGTCACCCGCACGTGCGCCGACCTCAGCGTCGGGCCGGACGCGCTCACGCTGCTCTGCCAGGGCGTCGAGAAGCCGGGAAACCTCGGGGCCATGCTGCGCACCGCCGACGCCGCCGGGGTCGAGGCCGTCATCGCCGCGGACCCCGTCACCGACTGGGGCAACCCCAACCTCGTGCGCGCCAGCAAGGGCACGGTCTTCTCCGTGCCGGTCGCGAGCGACAGCACCGCCGCGACGGCGGCCTGGCTGGAGCAGCAGGAGATCGCTCTCGTCGCCACGACGCCGGACACTGACCTCGACTACACCGACGTGGACTACACCGGCCGCGTCGCCATCGCGGTCGGGGCCGAGAAGTACGGCCTCACGGACGAGCTGCTCGCAGCCGCGGCATACCGGGTGCGCATCCCCATGGCGGGCCGCGCGAACTCGCTCAACGTCGCCACCTCGGCCGCCATCGTCATCTATGAGGCGGTCCGGCAGCGGCGCCAGCGGTGACGGCGCGGGGCTCGGCGGGCGCCCTCGCGGGGGTGCCACCCCTGCGTCAAGAGCACCTCAAAACGTATGTCACGATGGCCCCATGCGAGTTGACCACGTTTCCTACGCCGCCGAGCATGACGGCCTCAGGGCGACTGCTGAGCGTCTCGCCAAGCTGATCGGCGTCGAGCCGGTCGATGGGGGAATCCACCCGCGGTTCGGGACCCGGAACGTGATCTTCCCGCTGGCGCATGAGCGGTACGTCGAGGTCGTCGAGGTGCTCGACCACCCTGCTTCCGACAAGGCCCCGTTCGGGCAGGCGGTCCGCGCCCGCTCCGAGGCCGGCGGCGGCTGGCTCGGGTGGGTCGTCCGAGTCGACGACATCCAGCCCTACGAGGTGCGGCTCGGCCGCGAGTCGGCCGAGGGCAACCGCCACCGTCCCGACGGCACCGAGCTCAAGTGGCGTCAGCTCGGCGTCAAGGGCCTGATCTCGGACCCCCAGCTGCCGTTCTTCGTCGAGTGGAAGACCCCCGAGTGCCACCCCTCGGTGGGCGCCGACACCGAGGTCACCATCGAGGGCCTGCAGATCGCCGGTGACCCGGACCGGGTGCGTGAGTGGCTGGACCTCCCGCCCGACCTGACCTCGACCGTCATCGACTTCACGTTCGTGGCCCCTCACGGCACCCCCGGGCTGCTCGCGGTCACCTTCGACACCCCCAACGGCAAGGTCACCGTCTGACCCCTGGCCCGTCACGTCGAGAGGGACGCAGCTCAGCCGTATGCCGCGTGGCGGGCTGAGCAGCGTCCCTCTCGGCGCGTTCAGGGGGCGGCTCGTTCACCGGGGCGGCGCCATCAGGCTCCCGCGAGGAACTCCCGCGCGAGGCGTTTCGGTGCCCGCGCGACCCAGGCGTCGGTGACGACCTCCGCGAGCTCCTGCCGGCTGATCCGGGCCAGGTCCCGCTCGCGCAGCAGCACGGCCCGGTAGCCGTTGAAGTGCGCGGTGGTGAAGAAGGGGCCGTCGCTCTCGACGAGGGCCTCCTTGTCGGCGAGGTCGGCGACCATGAAGACGATGACGTCGTCCATCCGCTCGCCGGTGTCGGGGTCGATCGCATCCTTGCGCGGCTCACGGAAGAAGACGAACGCCTTGCCGTGCACCGCGAACGCCGGCCGGTCGCTGGATCCGCCGACCTCGACGTCCGGGAGCCCGGTGGCGATGTCGCTGATGTCCTCGACCCGGGCCTTCCGTGTGGCCATCACCCCACGTTAGCGCCGGAGGGTTCCCGCAGGGCGCCGCCTAAGTCCGGCTGCCCCAGCACCGGGCGACCCTGCCTGCTCCCGGTGCCTGACGCCCGGTGCCGGACCCCCCGCGGCCAGACGCCCCGGCTACGCCATCCGGCGGACGCCCACCGGCGTCCCGGCGCCCTAGCCTGAGGTCGACCGACCGCCAGCTGGAGTTGCTATGTCTCGTCCACTGCTGCTCGCCGTCGACGCCGACCCGGAAGCGCTCTCACGCATCGAGACCCACCTGCAACGCCGGTTCGGCGGTGACTTCCGCGTGCGCGGCGAGCTGACCGCGACTGCTGCCCTCGAGCAGCTGGAGGCGGCCAGGCACCGCGGCGACCCGGTGGCGACCGTGCTCGCCGACCAGTGGCTGCCCGACCTGCCCGGCGGGGAGCTGCTCAGCCGGGTGCGCACCATGCACCCCGACGCCCGGCGTGCGCTGCTCGTGCCGTGGGGCGCGTGGTCCGACCGTCCCACTGCCGAGGCGATCCTGCGGGCGATGGCGATGGGCGACATCAACTACTACGTGCTCAAGCCCTGGTCGGACAGCGACGAGCTGTTCAACCGCACGGTCGCCGAGTTCGTCCACGAGTGGTCCCGCACCGTCGCCTCCGCCCAGCGTGAGGTCGTCGTCGTCGCCGAGCGGCGGGCGCCGCGCGGACACGGCATACGCAGCCTGCTGACTCGCAACGGCATCCCGCACGCCTTTCTCGAGCGCGGCAGCCCGGCGGCGACGGCGGCACTGGCCCAGATCGGCATGCGCGACCCGGAGCAGCTCACCGGCCCGGTCGTGGTGTGGATGCCGGCCCTGGGCGGCACCGTGCTGCTCGACCCGACCGACGCGGAGATCTGCGAGGCGTGGGGCATCGAGACCACGCTGCGGGACGAGGACCGCGACTTCGACGTGCTCGTCGTCGGGGCCGGGCCGGCCGGTCTGGCGGCCTCGGTGTACGCCTCGTCGGAGGGGCTGCGCGTGCTCGTGGTCGAGCGGGAGTCGCTCGGCGGGCAGGCGGGCTCGAGCTCGCTCATCCGCAACTACCTCGGCTTCTCGCGGGGGCTCAGCGGGGCCGAGCTGGCCCAGCGCGGCTACCAGCAGGCCTGGGTGTTCGGGGCGCACTTCCTGCTCACCCGCGAGCTCACGGCGATCCGGCCGCGGGGCGGCGGCTTCGAGGCGGACATCTCCGAGATCGGCCGGGTGAGCGCGTCGACGGTGGTGCTGGCGACGGGTGTCTCCTACCGGCGCCTCGGCATCCCCGAGGTCGAGGCGCTCACGGGCGCCGGGGTCTACTACGGCGCCAGCGTCTCCGAGGCCCAGGCTCTGGCCGGTCTGCACCTCGTGGTCCTCGGTGGGGGCAACTCCGCCGGCCAGGCGGTGCTGCACCTGCAGCGGTATGCCGCCGACGTGCGCCTCGTCGTGCGCGCGGCCGCGCTGTCCGAGGGGATGTCGCAGTACCTCGTCGACGAGATCGCGGCGACCTCGGGCATCACCGTGCACCTCGACTCGGAGATCGTGGGTGGCGGCGGCGAGGGATGGCTGCAGCAGGTCGTGATTGCCGACCGCCACACCGGCGAGCGCCAGACGGTGCCCGCCGACGGGCTGTTCGTGATGATCGGGGCCGAGCCGCGCACCGACTGGCTGCCGGAGGAGGTGCGCCGGGACGAGCGCGGGTTCGTCCTCTGTGGCGCGGACGCCGCGGCTGTTGGCGCCTGGCCCCTGGACCGGGCCCCGCTGCCCTACGAGACCTCGCTGCCGGGGTTCTTCGCGGTGGGGGATGTGCGGCACGGGTCGGTCAAGCGGGTCGCGTCAGCGGTGGGCGAGGGGTCGGTCGTCGTGTCCCAGCTGCACGAGTACCTCGCCGGCCTGCGATCCGGCGCTCGCGCTGGCGGGTCGCTGTGACCGACCCGCATGCCACGCCAGGTGCGAGGGCCGACCCCTCCAGCAGACCTCTGAGGGCATCAGCCGTGGCTGCCGCCGCGGTGGCGTTCGTGCTGCCGCTCGCGGGCCTGGCGCTGTTGCTGCGCCGGCCTCACCTCGACATCGTGTGGGAGCACCACCCGGCGCACTTCTGGCTCGTGCTCGGCGCCGGCGCCCTCAGCGCCGTCGTCGCCTACGGCACCGGTGCCGCCGCCCTGCAGCGCGGGGATGCCCGGGTGATGCTCGTGTCGCTCGCCTTCCTGTCGGCGGCCGGCTTCCTCGGGCTGCACGCGCTCGCGACGCCCGGGGTCCTGCTCCAGAACCCCAACGCGGGGTTCAACGTGGCCACCCCCGTCGGCATCGCTCTGGGCTCGTTCTTCGCCGTGGCCTCGACGGGCGAGTTCGAGGACCAGCGCGCGGTCCGGGCGATGGCATGGTCGCGGCGGCTGCGCGCCGGGCTCATCGCGCTCATGCTCGTCTGGGCGGTCTTCTCCATCGCCGGGCTGCCTCCCATGCACGGGCGCACGGCGCCCGAGCGCGCGTCCGGCCCGCTCGTGGCCCTGGCGCTGCTGGCCATCGCGCTCTACGCCTGGAGCGCGCTGCGCTACCTCCAGCTCTGGCGTGAGCGCAGGGGCCTCCTGCCGCTCTCGATGGCAGCCGCGATGGTGCTGCTGGCGGAGGCGATGGTCGCGGTCGTCTTCGCCCCGAACTGGCACCTCAGCTGGTGGGAGTGGCATGTGCTGCTGCTGCTCGCCTTCGGGCTGGTCGCCTGGGGCGCGGAGCAGCGGTGGCACGAGGAACGGTTCGCCGAGCTCTACCTCGACCAGACGGTCTCCGGAACGAGGGAGATGAGCATCCTCTTCGCGGACCTGCAGGGCTTCACGAGCTGGTCCGAGGCCCACGACCCGCACGAGGTGACCACCATGCTCAACACCTACTTCGAGGTGGCGATCCCGCCGGTCGTGGAGGCGTTCGGCGGTGACATCGACCGCATCATCGGGGACGCCATCATGGCGACCTTCAACCGCCGCGGCGACCAGCCGGACCATGCCGCCCGGGCCGCAGGCGCGGCGCTCGCCCTGCAGGAGACGACGGCCCGCGTGGCGGCCGAGCACCCGGGGTGGCCCCGCTTCCGGGTAGGGATCAACAGCGGCGAGGTGTCGCTGAGCGTCCTGGGCGCCGGCGGTGGCCGCACCCACACGGTCATCGGCGACACCGTGAACGTCGCCTCGCGGCTGGAGGCGAAGGCGCCCGTCGGCGGGATCGCCATCGGGCCTGCCACCCGTGCTCTGCTGCCCGGCGCGGTGACCGAGCCGCTCGGCGCGCTGGAGCTGAAGGGCAAGGCCGAGCCCATCGACGTCTACGTGCTCATCTCCCTGGGCAGCGACGCCCCCTAGCCCCGCCTCCCTCTCGGCGAGGGCACGGCGAGGGGTACGGAGAGGGCCCGGCGAGGGCACGGTGGGGTACGCCGCGGGGGCGGCCCCGCGGCATACGGAGCCGGGGGTGGGTGCCCCGGCAGCCTCAGTCGAGGTAGTCGACGAGGTGCGGAGCGACCCCGATGTAGGTGGCCGGGGTCATCTCGGAGAGCCGCTTGGCCACGTCGTCGGGCAGGCCGAGGCCGGCGACGAACTCCCGCAGGTCCCCGCCCGTGATGCGGCGTCCCCTGGTGAGCTCCTTGAGCCGCTCGTAGGGCTCGTCCATCCCGGGCACTCCCTGCGCCCCGAGCGCCCGCATGGCCGACTGCACCGGCTCGCCGAGGACCTCCCAGTTGGCCTCGAGGTCGGCCGCCATGGCCTCGGGCACGGCGTCGAGCCCGGCGAGGCCGCGCATGACGTTGTCGAGGGCCAGCAGGGAGTGGCCGAAGGCCGCGCCGATGTTGCGCTGCATCGAGGAGTCGGTCAGGTCACGCTGCAGCCGCGAGGTGACCAGCGTCGAGCCGAGCACGTCGAGGAGGGCGTTGGAGACCTCGAGGTTGGCCTCGGCGTTCTCGAACCGGATCGGGTTGACCTTGTGCGGCATCGTCGACGAGCCGACCGTCCCCTGGCCGCGCACCTGGGCGAAGTAGCCCATCGAGATGTAGGTCCACACGTCGGTGCAGAGGTTGTGGAGGATGCGGTTGAACCGCGCGACGTCGGCGTAGAGCTCGGCCTGCCAGTCGTGGCTCTCGATCTGCGTCGTCAGAGGGTTCCACGTCAGGCCCAGGCCCTCGACGAACGACCGGCTGATCTCGGGCCAGTCGGCGTCGGGAACGGCGGCCAGGTGCGCGCCGAAGGTGCCGGTCGCGCCGTTCAGCTTGCCGAGGTACTCCGCGGCCTCGATCCGGCGCAGCTGGCGGGTCAGGCGGTGGGCGAGCACTGCCAGCTCCTTGCCCATCGTCGTCGGCGTCGCCGGCTGGCCGTGGGTGTGCGCGAGCAGCGGAACCTCCCGCAGGTCGGACGCCATCGTGGCGACCGCCTCGACCAGCGTCCGTGCCGTCGGCAGCCAGACCTGCTCGACGGCGCCCTTGACCATGAGCGCGTAGGAGAGGTTGTTGATGTCCTCGGAGGTGCAGCAGAAGTGGATCAGCTCGGCCAGGCCGCGGTCCTCCTCGGCCGGTGCGATCGCGGTGAGCCGGCGCTTGAGGAAGTACTCGACCGCCTTGACGTCGTGCTGCGTGACCCGCTCGATCTCGCCCATCTCGGCGACCTGCTCGGGGCCGAAGTCCTCGACGACCTGGCGCAGCGCCCGCTGCTCGCTGTCGGTCAGCGCGCGGACACCGGGCACGACCTGGTGGGTCGTGAGGTGCACCAGCCACTCGACCTCGACCCGCACGCGCTCGCGGTTCAGCGCCGGCTCGGAGAGGTGCTCGACGAGGGGGGCGACGGCGGAGCGGTAGCGGCCGTCGAGGGCGCCGAGGGCGAAGGGGGGAGTCGCGTCAGCAAGCGAGGCCATGACCCTCATCCTCCCAGACGGCCAGACCGCCCGCGGCCACCGGTCAGTCGCCCGGCCAGCCCTCAGGCGGCGACCCTCGCAGGCCACTCACACCCGGTCAGCCCGCCGACGCACCGCCGCGGGCCAGCGCTGCTGGGAGGTGCTGGGCGCCGGGGTCGTGCCAGTAGCGCAGCGACGCCTCGGAGCCGGTCGCCGACGCCTCGAGCATCACGTACGGGAATCGAGTTCCATCCTCGCAGTCCGGTCCGGGCCCACGGATGTCGGAGCACCAGGTGCCGGTG
>Ga0247820_10000561_pt1 | contig 19908 bp, 18 predicted proteins | sample 13C_Glucose_Day1_2_FD_192480 | JGI IMG/M metagenome (GOLD analysis project Ga0247820, IMG submission 192480) | Soil microbial communities from agricultural site in Penn Yan, New York, United States - 13C_Glucose_Day14 | ecosystem: Environmental > Terrestrial > Soil > Agricultural land | place...
GATCATGGTGTACGACGCGCCCAAGGCGCAGGCGCTCAGCGCGCGGCTGCTCGAGCTCGGGGTGTATGCCATCGGCTTCTTCTATCCGGTGGTGCCGAAGGGCCGCGCGCGCATCCGCGTGCAGGTGTCGGCGGCGCACGAGCGCGCCCAGCTCGAAGCGGCCGTGCAGGCGTTCGCGCAGGCCGGGCGCGAGCTCGGCATCGTGCGATGAAAATCCTGATCATCGGCGCCAACGGCCAGATCGGCAGCGAGCTGGCGGGCGCGCTCGTCGAGCGCCATGGAGCGGAGGCCGTGGTGACGAGCGACCTGGCGCCGGTGGGCCGGGTGGCCGGCCTGGCGCACGAGGCGCTGGACGTGACCGACGCCGCGGCGCTCGCGATGGTGGCCGAGCGCCATCGCATCACCCAGGTCTACCACTTGGCGGCGGCCCTGTCCGCCACCGGCGAGAAGCACCCGATGTGGGCCTGGGACCTGAACATGAAGGGCCTGCTCAACGTGTTGGAGCTGGCGCGCACGCATCGGCTGGAGCGCGTGTTCTGGCCAAGCTCGATCGCCGCGTTCGGGCCGGCCACGCCGCAGGAACGGACGCCGCAGCACACGGTGATGGACCCGACCACGATCTACGGCATCTCGAAGCTGGCGGGCGAGCGCTGGTGCGCGTGGTACCACGCGAAGCACGGCGTGGACGTGCGCAGCCTGCGCTACCCCGGGCTCGTCTCGTACAGGACGCCGCCGGGCGGCGGCACCACCGACTACGCGGTGGAGATCTTCCACGCTGCGCTGGCACAGGGGCGCTACACCTGCTTCCTGCAGGAAGACCAGGCGCTGCCGATGATGTACATGCCCGACGCCCTGCGCGCGACCCTGGAACTCATGGAAGCACCGGCCGAGCGCATCGGCGAGCGGGGCAGCTACAACCTCGCCGGGATCAGCTTCACGCCGCTGGAGATCGCGGCGGCGATCCGGCTGCGCATTCCATCGTTCCGCATGACTTGCGAGCCCGACTACCGCCAGCAGATCGCGGCGAGCTGGCCGCGCTCGATCGACGACGGCGTCGCGCAGCACGACTGGTTCTGGCGGCCGCGCTACGACCTGCAGTCGATGGTGGACGACATGCTGGCGAACCTCGGGAAGACCGTCGCCGGCACCTGAGCGTCAGAAGGGGATGCGGCGCGCCCAGATGTCCTTGTACATCACCCAGTCGCCCATGAAGCTGTAGAGCGGCCGCTTGAAGCTCGCGGGCTTGTTCTTCTCGAACGCGAAGTGGCCGAGCCACGCGAAGCCGTAGCCGGCCAGCAGCCCGTAAAGCAGGTATTGGGGGCGCCCCGTGGCCAGCAGCATCGCCAGGCAGACGAGCGCCAGCGTGCACCCCATGAAGTGCAAGCGCCGGCAGGTGCGGTTGCGGTGCTCGCGAAGGTAGAACGGATAGAACTCGGCGAACGTGCGGAACGACTTCGGATCGACGGTGTCATCGTGGGTGGCAGCGGATTCCATCGAGGGACTCCTCAACGCAGGGCGGTGCGCAGCTCATTCAATACCGCGTCGGGCAGTTCCTGCATCAGGGAATGTCCGGCGGGCAGCATGACGACGCGCGCCTTCAAGGCGGCAGCCAGCTCGCGGGCGCTGCGCGGGGAGTTCATCTGGTCGCGCTCGCCGAGCACCACGGTGACGGGGCATCGCACCTGCGCGGCAGCCTGCAGGCCGTTGGCATAGCGGTCGCACAGGGAGAAGTCGTGCACGAAGAGGTTGGTGTTCTTCTGTAGCGCCTGCTGGCGCCGCATCAGCGCGCGGTTGCCGCCGTGCAGCCAGGCACCGGGGCCGGGATGAGCCGGCTTGGCGGCGATCGTCGAGTGTGAATAGACGTTCATGAGATCGATCGCGTCCAGCGGCGTATCGCGGCCGTTGGCCAGCAGCGCCTCGGTGACCTTCATCGGGTAGGCCGTGGCCAGCAGCACCAGGCGTGTGGCGCGCCCCGCGCCCCGCGCCGCTGCTTCGAGCGCGACGAGCGACCCCGCGCTGTGGCCGACGAAGGCGGCTTCGTGCGCGCCGGCGGCGTCGAGCAGCGCGAGCGACCAGTCGGCCAGCGCCTCCACGCTCGCCAGCGGCGGGCCGCCGCTGCGGCCGTGGCCCGGGCAATCGACGGCCAGCACCGCATGACCGTGGTGTGCGAACCAGCGCGCGAGCAGCGTCCAGACGCTGTGGTCGTGCAAGGCGCCGTGCAGGAACACCACGCAGGGCAGGGTGGCGTCGAAGGGCTTGCCGCCCGCGTAGGCATAGGCCTCGTGCCCGTTCACGGTGAGCTTCATGCGGCCGCCTTCTGCGCCGCGCGCAGCGCTCGCTTCAGATCGTCGACGAGGTCGTCGGCGTCCTCCAGTCCGATCGACAGGCGGATCGTGCCGGGGCCGATGCCCGCCTGGCGCAGCGCGGCGTCGTCCATGCGGAAGTGCGTGGTGGAGGCGGGATGGATCACGAGCGACCGACAGTCGCCGACGTTGGCCAGGTGCGAGAACAGCCGCAGCGCCTCGATGAAAGCCTGCCCCTGCGCGCGCGAGCCCTTGAGGTCGAAGCTGAACACGGAGCCGCAGCCGCGCGGCAGCAGGCGGCGTGCCAGCGCATGGTCGGGATGGGACTCCAGCTCCGGGTAGCCGACGCGCTCCACCATCGGCTGCGACACGAGGAACTGCACGATGCGCCGCGTGTTCTCCACGTGCCGCGCCATGCGCAGCGGCAGCGTCTCGATGCCCTGCAGCACGAGCCAGGCGGTGTGCGGGCTCATGCAGGCGCCGAAGTCGCGCAGCCCTTCGCGGCGCGCGCGCAGCAGGAAGCCGCCGACGGTGCTTTCCTCGCTGAACACCATGCCGTGGAAGCCGTCGTAGGGCTCGGTGAGCTCGGGAAAGCGCCCGGAGGCCTCCCAGTCGAATGCGCCGCTGTCCACCAGCACGCCGCCGACGACGGTGCCGTGGCCCGACAGAAACTTGGTGGCCGAGTGGAAGACGAGGTCGGCGCCGTGGTCGAAGGGCTGCATGAGCCATGGCGTGGTGAACGTCGAGTCGACCAGCAGCGGCAAACGTGCGTCGTGCGCGAGGGCGCTGACGGTGGGGATGTCCAGCACGTCCAGCCCCGGGTTGCCGAGGGTCTCGCCGAGCAGCAGGCGGGTGTTCGGCCGGATCGCCTCGCGCCAGCCGTCGATGTCGCCGGGCTTGACGAATGTGGTCTCGACGCCGAAGCGGGCCAGGGTGTAGTGCAACAGGTTGTGCGAGCCGCCGTAGAGCGCCGCGCTGGCGACGATGTGCGAGCCCGCGCCCGCCAGCGTCGCGACCGCGAGGTGCAGCGCGGCCTGGCCGCTCGCGGTGGCAATGGCGCCGATGCCGCCTTCGAGTGCGGCCACGCGCTCCTCCAGCACCGCATTGGTCGGGTTGCTGATGCGGCTGTACACGTGGCCCGCGCGCTCCATGTTGAACAGCGACGCGGCGTGCTCGCTGCTCTCGAACACGAACGAGGTCGACAGGTGGATCGGCACGGCGCGGGCGCCGGTGGCCGGGTCGGGCGCCGCACCCGCGTGCAGGGCCAGCGTGTCGAACGCGGGGTCGGAAGGGCCTGGCATGCTCGTCTTTCGGTCGATGGATGGCGACGATTGTGCTATGTTGACCGTGGTGCAGCGATGAGGAGCAAGGGCGATGAAAGTCAGCGACATCCTTCGCGTCAAGGGCAACACGCTGTACACGGTCACGCCGCAGGAGCCACTGGCCCGGGCCGTGGCCACGATGGCCGAGATGGACATCGGCTCGCTCGTGGTGATGGACCACGGCGACCTCACGGGCATGCTCACGTTCCGCGAAGTCATCCAGGCGGTGGTCGCCAACGGCGGCGTGGTGGGTGACGCCACGGTCGGCCGCATCATGGACGACTCGCCCCTCAGCTGCACCCCCGAGACCGAGCTCGACGAGGTGCGGCGCATGATGCTGCAGCGCCATGCGCGCTACATGCCGGTGGTCAGCCAGCGCACGCTGATGGGTGTGATCTCCTTCTACGACGTCGCCAAGGCGGTGGTCGACAGCCAGGATTTCGAGAACCGCATGCTGAAGGCCTATATCCGCGACTGGCCGGTCGAGGACGAGCCGTCTCCCGAGCCGAAGCTGTAGCGCAGCGCGTGGCGCCGCAGGTGCGGCGCGAGTGTCGCGATCTCCGCATCGAGCAGGCGCAGCGCCGCGAACGCATCGGCGGCCGCCGCGGGCAATGCCGCTGCCAGCGACTCGAGCCGCTCGGCCTGCGCTTGCGCGGGCGTGGCCTTCAGCCCTTCGAGCAGCGATCTCAGCGAATGCGCGATGCGGCGCAGCGTGTGCGCATCGGCGTGCTCGATGGCGGCGCGCATCTGCGCGAGATCCTGCGGGGCCTGGTCGAGGAAGGCGTCGGCCACGATGTGCGCCACCTCCGCATCGGCGCTGCGCAGCGCGCAGGCGTAGTCGAACGGCGGCGGCGCGCCGGTGCAGCGGGCCACCACCTCGAGCAGCTCGCCGGCCCGGATCGGCTTGGCGATGAAGTGGTCCATGCCCGCGGCGAGGCAGCGGTCGCGGTCGCTCGCAAGCGCGCTGGCGGTGAGCGCCACGATGGGAGTGCGCCGCCCGCCGGCCTGCTCGCGCCGCCGGATCTCGCGCGCGGCATCGAGCCCGCTCATGAGCGGCATGTGCATGTCCATCAGCACGAGATCGAAGTCGCCATGCAGCCATAGCCGCACCGCCTCCGCGCCGTCCTCGGCCACCTCGATGCGGCACCCCTGGCGGCGCAGGATCTCGGTGGCGACCTTCTGGTTCACCGGGTGATCCTCGGCGAGCAGCACGCGAGGGCCGGTGGCCGGCGCGGCTTCGGCGGGGCCGGGCAGGACGCCTTCGAGCATGCCGTGCCAGGTGTCCGCCGCGGCGTCGTCGGTCTGCACCGGCAGCTCGACGACGAAGCGGGCGCCGCGCCCGGGCTCGCTGTCGAGCACGATGCGCCCGCCCATCGCATCGACGAGCCGGCGCGTGATCGACAGCCCCAGTCCCGTGCCGCCGAAGCGCCGCGTGGTGGAGCTCTCGGCTTGCACGAAGGGCTCGAAGATGCGCGCCTGCTGCTCGAGCGCGATGCCGATGCCGGTGTCGGCCACTTCCAGGCGAAGGCTGCCGCCGCGCCGCGACCCCGGTGACGCGGCGCAGCGGATGCGGCCGCCGGGCGTGAACTTCACGGCGTTGGACAGCAGGTTGCCCAGCACCTGGCCGACACGCACCGGATCGCCGACGAGACGCCGCGGCAGCGCCGGCGACACCGCGAGCTCGAACGCCACCCCGCGTTCGGCCGCTTTCACCGAATGCGGGCGCGCGATGTCGCGCAGCAGCCGCTCCAGGTGGAAGGAGGTGGATTCGAGCTGCAGGTGCCCGGATTCGATCTTCGCGAAGTCGAGCATGTCGTTCAGGATGGTGAGCAGTGCGGTGGCCGACGACCGCAGGGTGGCGAGGTAGTCGCGCTGGCGCTCGTCGCGCGCCAGGTTGAGCGCCAGGTCGGCCATGCCGATGACGCCGTTCATTGGCGTGCGGATCTCGTGGCTCATGTTGGCGAGAAACTCGCTCTTCATGCGGCTGGCGCGCTCGGCGGCGTCGCGCGCCTCGCGCAGCTGGCGGCGGTCCTGCTCGATGCGGCGGCCGAGGGCGGCAATGGCGTGGGCCAGGCCGCCGAACTCGTCGTCGCCGGCGGTGTCGGCGCTGGACACTTCGGGCCGATCGGGCGCCGGCACGCCGGCCGCCACGAGCGCCTCGGCGAGCTCGCGCAGCGATGCCGCCGCCCCCGAGCGCGCCTCCAGTTCGGCCTGCAGCCTGCGGTTCGAGCCGAGCAGCTCGCGCGAGCTGAGGTCGAGACTGCGCGCGCGCAGCGACAGCGCACGCTCGAACTGGTGGTAGCTGGCATCGACACGCTCGACGAAGGCGCGCAGGCCGAGCAGCGCATTGCGCGTCTCGCGGTCGAGGCCCGGCGACGCCGCGAGGGCCTCGAGGCGGTCGAACAGCGTGCCGGTGGCCGCCGGCGTCGGGAGATTCCACAGGCGCCGGAGCTGGCGCGCGAGCAGGCGGTGCGACGTGTGCATCAAGGGTCTTGTTCGTCTTCCGCAATCAGCGTGACGGTGAGTGTCTGGTTGTGAAGACGGCAGTCGCCGAAGAAGTCGGCGTGCGCGATCTCCCCGTATGAATAGAAGCCGCACAGCGCGGGGCCGGGCCCCAGGCAGGCCGCGACGGCCTCGACCTCCTCGTCGACGCGGTCGCCCATCACGAGGCGCCGGCCGTCGCAGCTGACGATGAGTGCGAGGCTGTCGCCCGCGTTCTCGTGCAGGGCGCGTCGCACGGACGCGGCGGCCGCCTCGGCGGCGTCGACGAGCCGATCGGTGGTGGCATGCATGAGGCGCAGGTGGCCGTCGGGCGGCACTTCGCCGGCGAGCGTGAGGGAGCCCTGCGCGTCGTCGAACGCCTGGAGGGTGCGCATCAGGCCGGTGGGGCGGTGCTCGGCGTCGAGGATCTCGAACGGAAACAGCCGGCCCGACGACGGCAGGCCGTCGGCGTATTCGCCGAGGTACCGGCGGTAGACGTCGAGCGCCCGTTCGTCGTCGAGCTCGAACAGCACGTTGGCGTGGCAGCGGCGCACGTGCCGGGCGGGGCCGAAGGGCTGCCAGCCGCCCTGGGCGGCGCTGGCGATGCGCAGCGTGGATCCGTACAGGCCCACCGCGACCGTCTGGCGCGCCCCGGCTCGGGGGCCGGCGAGCGTGAAGGTGCGCTCGAACGCCGTGCCGTCGGCCGCGAGCCCGCCCGAGATGCCGACGGCAGCGGGCAGCGCCGACCGGATGCCCGCCACGAGCGCGCTGCCGTTGATGTCCAGGCCCGGCCCGAACAGCAGCACGTGGCGCAACCCTTCCACCGGCAACCGGGCCGCAGTGCGCGCCCCTGCGGCAGCGGCGTCGTCCATGGCGCCGACGTCGGCCGTTGCGAGCCGCACTTGCGCACGTGCGAAGCGCATCGCTGCGACGCTCAGCGTGCCGTCGTGCACCAGCCCGCCGGCGATCGCGCCCGCGCCGCTGCAGCCGGCCACCACTGCATCGGGCACGGCGGCGGCCAGCCGCCCGGCCGGGCCGCCCGGCTCGAACAGCTCGCTAGCGCCGAACGCCAGCACCAGGTGAGGGCGGAACTCGGCCAGCGCTGCGGCGAGCGCGTGAAAGCGCTCGGGCCGCTCCAGGTGCAGGGCCAGGGTGTTCATCGCGCGGGCGTCAATCGGGAAAGCGGCGGTGGATCGCCAGCACGGCATCCCAGGCGCCCAGCAATGCATCGACGCAGCGAGGGTCGAAGTGGGAGCCGCGGCCGCCGGCGATGTGCTCGCGCGCGGCATCGAAGCTCCAGGCGGCCTTGTACGGGCGTGCCGACGTGAGCGCGTCCAGCACGTCGGCCACGGCGACGATGCGCGCCGACAGCGGAATGGCCTCGCCGGCGAGGCCGCGCGGATAGCCCCCGCCGTCCCACCGCTCGTGGTGGGCGCCGGCGATCTCGCAGGCCATCTGCAGCAGCGGCGAGGCGCTGTCGGCGAGGATGCGCTCGCCGATGCGCGCGTGCTCGCGCATCTGCGCGAGCTCGGCGGGGTCGAGGCGTCCGGGTTTCAGGAGGATGTGGTCCGGCGTGCCGACCTTCCCGATGTCGTGCATGGGCGCCGCGGCGAGCAGCCGGCCGCGCCAGCCGGCGTCCAGGCCGAGCTCGCCCGCGACGAGCGCCGAGTAGTGCGCCATGCGCTGGATGTGGCCGCCGGTCTCGGGATCGCGGGACTCGGCGGCGCGCGCCAGTCGCATCACGAGCTCGTGCTCGCGCGCGCGCACGTCGGCGGTGGCGGCCGTGACTTCGGCGGCGAGCAGGGCGGCGCGGTCGGCCAGGAGGTTCTGCGCGCGGCGCAGCGACAGCAGGTTGCGCACGCGCAGCTTCAGCTCGACGCTGTCGATCGGCTTGGTGATGAAATCGGTGGCGCCGAGCGCAAGGGCGCGCTGGCGCACCGCGAGGGCGTCGGCGGTGGTGACCATGATGATCGGGGGGTCGCGCCCGGCTTCGCTGGCGCGCAGGCGCTCGATGAACTGAAGGCCGTCGATGCCCGGCATCATGTAGTCGACCACGATGAGATCCTGCGGCTGCCGCAGCGCGTGGGCGAGCGCAGCGGGAGCGTCGGCCATGCAGGTCGGCGCCTCGCCGCCGGCGCACGCGACCAGCGTGCCCAGGAGCTTGAGGTTCACGGGGCTGTCGTCGACGACGAGGATCTTCATGAGACCCGTGCGCTCGGCTGCGCGGCGGCAGTCAGCACCGCACGACCGGCGGCAGCGTGACGATGGCGCGGGTGCCGAGGCCGGGCTCGCTGTGCAGCGCGATGCTGCCGGACATCGCCTCGCACAAGCGCCGCGTGATCGCGAGGCCGAGGCCGCTGCCCGGCACCGGCGAGCCTTCCGCGCCGAGGCGGTTGAACGGCTCGTAGAGATGCGACAGCTGGGTGGACGACAAGCCCCGGCCGGTGTCTCGCACTTCGATCGTGACGTGCTCGGCCGCGCGCACGCGAAGCTCGACACGGCCGCCGGGGCGGTTGTACTTGATGGCGTTGCTCAGTAAATTGAGCAGCACCTGGCGCAGCGCGCGGGCATCGGCCCGGGCATGGGACGGCGGCGTCTCGTCGATGCAGTGCACGGTGACGCCGGCCAGGGCAGCCTCGCGCTGCAGCAGGCCCGCAACCTCCAGCAGCAGCGGCTGCAGCGTGACGGGCAAGCACGAAAGCGGCCTGCCGCCCTGCTCCAGGCGGGAGAGGTCGAGCAGATCCTGGACGAGCTCCACGACATGCCGGCAGGCGCCTGCCATGTGCGTGAGCCAGGCCTTGCGGTCGGCCGGCAGCTCGACCGCGGGATCGGACTCCAGGAGCTGCGCAAAGCCCAGCGCGGCGTTCAGCGGCGTGCGCAACTCATGGCTCACGTGGGCGACGAGGGCCCACCAGTGCGCGTCCGGCGGGGTCGAAGCCGCGGCGGCGCGGCGGTGCTCGATGGCGATCATTGCGGCTCCCGGCGGGAGTGGGCTCCCGGCTCTCAGCAGCAGCTCCCTGATTCGCTGTTCTTTGTATGCATGCTAGGCGGCGGCCCTTGCCGTCACTACGCGGGATCCGCGCCAATATCGATACGAATCTGGCGTCCGGACGAGCGGGCCGCTGCTCTGCGAATCACTCATCGGCACGGTACGATCGCCGCCATGTCCGGCAGCACCTTCGGCCTCCTCTTCAGCGTCACCAACTTCGGCGAAAGCCACGGGCCGGCGATCGGCTGCGTGATCGACGGCTGTCCGCCCGGCATGGCGCTGTCGCCCGCCGACATCCAGTCCGACCTGGACCGCCGGCGCCCGGGCACGTCGCGCCATGTCACGCAGCGCAACGAGGCCGACGCCGTCGAGATCCTCTCGGGCGTGCACGAGGGCCTGACCACCGGCACACCGATCTGCCTGCTGATCCGCAACACGGACCAGCGCAGCAAGGACTACGGCAACCTGCTCGACACCTTCCGGCCCGGCCACGCCGACTACACCTACTGGCGCAAGTACGGCCTGCGCGATCCGCGCGGCGGGGGCCGCGCATCGGCGCGCCTCACGGCGCCGATGGTCGCCGCCGGCGCGGTGGCGAAGAAGTGGCTGCGCGAACACTACGGCACCAGCTTCGTCGGCTGGATGGCGGCGCTCGGCGACATCGAGATTCCGTTCGAGGATGAATCGCACATCGCGGCCAGCCCGTTCTTCGCGCCCAGCGCGTCCGTCGTGCCCGCGCTCGAAGCGCGCATGGACGAGTTGCGCCGCGCGGGCGACTCGGTGGGCGCGCGCATCGTCGTGACGGCGCGCGGCGTGCCGCCCGGCCTCGGCGAGCCGCTGTTCGACAAGCTCGATGCCGAGATCGCCTACGCGATGATGGGCATCAACGCCGTCAAGGGCGTCGAGATCGGGGCCGGCTTCCGAGCCGTCGCCCAGAAGGGCACCGAGCACGGCGACGAGCTGAGCCCGGGCGGCTTTCGCAGCAACAACGCCGGCGGCGTGCTCGGCGGCATCTCGACCGGGCAGGACCTCGTCGTCGCGCTGGCCATCAAGCCCACCAGCTCCATCCGGCAGCCGCGCGCGTCGATCGACCGCGCCGGCCAGCCGACCACGGTGGAGACCTTCGGCCGCCACGACCCGTGCGTCGGCATCCGGGCGACGCCGATCGCCGAGGCGATGCTCGCGCTCGTGGTGATGGACCATGCGCTGCGCCACCGCGCCCAATGCGGCGACGTGTCGCTGCCCGTGCCCCCCATCCCAGGCTCGGCAACCCGCTGACGCCGGCGACGTCCCTAGAGCGTCGCCGCCGTCTGCAGTTCATCGCCCGCAACGCGCACTTCGTCGCATCATCTCGGTTTCGGTAACAGCGCGGATTTAGACTGCGGGCCGCTTCACGAGAGCGGAAGAAAGGAATCAACAATGAGCAAGCGGTGGGTCGTGGGGGGATTGGCGGCCGTCGTCGCCGTGGCGTTGATCGCCGGGGTGGCCATCGGGCGCAATGCCGACAAGGCCAAGGGTAAACCCGAGGTCACGCTGGAATTCACGCAGCGCGAGGTGGTGCAGCCCACGCTCGCGGCCCTGCCCGTGACGATCGCCTTCTCCGGCCCGCTGGTGGCGCCGCAGACGGCTGCCGCGCGCGCCAGGGGCACGTTGCAGGCGCTGTACGTGGCCGAAGGCAGCCGCGTGAAGGCCGGGCAGGTGATCGGCACGCTGGACCTGGACGAGTTGTCGGGCCGGCTCAACGAGCGCAACGCGATGCTCGAGTCCGCGCGCACGGTGCTCGCGCAGGCCGAGCGCACCCACGCGTCGAACCAGAAGCTGTCCGACCAGCAGTTCATCTCGCCGATCGCGCTGGAGAACTCCCGCGCGGCGCTGGAGACCGCACGCGCGCAGGTGAACGCCGCGAAGGCCCAGGTCGACTCCCTCCAGGCCACGTGGCGGGATTCCGCCCTGCGGGCCCCGATCTCGGGCGTGGTATCGAAGCGGCATGCCGTGCCCGGCGAGAAGCTTGGGCTCGAGCAGCAGGCGGTGGTGACCATCGTCGACCTGTCGCACCTGGAGCTGGCGGGCAGCGTCGGCACGCACGAGGTCTCGCTGCTCGAGCCGGGCATGCCGGTGCAGGTACAGGTGGAGGGCGTCGCGAAGCCGGTGACGGCGCGCCTGGCGCGCATTGCGCCGGCGGCCGAGGCCGGCACGCGCTCGATCGGCGTGACGGTGGAGCTCGCGAACCCCGACGAGCTGTATCGCGCCGGCCAATATGCGCTCGCCCGCGTGGTGCTGGCCGACAACCGCCAGCGTCTCACGCTGCCGGCGTCGGCCATCGGAAGCGTTGCCGGCCAGGAGCACGTGTGGGTGATCGAGGGCGGCCAGCTGGCGCGCCGGGCGGTGACCACCGGGCGCCGCGACGAGGCCACCGGGCGGGTGGAACTGCTGCAGGGCGTGCCGCCGGGCGCGCAGGTGCTGGCGGCGCGCTTCGACAACCTGCGCGAGGGCACGAAGGCGGCGGTGGTGGCCAAGGCCGCGCCGGTGGCTTCGGGCGCCGCCTCGTCCACGCTGCAGTAAGGGGACACGCCATGTGGGTCACCCGCGTTTCCATCAACAACCCGGTCTTCGCCACCATGGTGATGGTGGCGCTGTGCGTGCTCGGCCTCTTCGCGTACATGCGCGTGGGGGTGGAGCAGCTGCCCGACGTGGCGCCGCCGGTGGCGTTCATCGACGTGCTCTATCCCGGCGCGTCGCCCGAGGCGGTGGAGCGCGAGATCAGCAAGGTGGTGGAGGAGGCGCTCAACAGCATCGCCGGCGTGAAGCGGATCATGTCGCGCTCGTTCGAGGGCCGCAGCCAGACCAGCGTGGAGTTCACGCTGAACGCGGACATGAGCCGCGCGATGCAGGACGTGCGCGACCGCGTCGCGGCCGTGCAGTCGAGCTTCCCGGAAGACGCTAAGGCGCCCACGGTGGCGCGCTTCGACAACGAGAACAGCCAGCCCACGGTGGTGATGGCCCTGCTGTCGAAGACGCGCAGCGCGCGCGAGCTGTCGCAGCTGGCGGACCAGGTGGTGTCCAAGCGCCTGCAGCGCGTGGAAGGCGTGGCGCGCGTGGACATCTCCGGCATGACGACGCGCGAGGTGCGCATCGACCTCGACGCCGTGCGGCTGCGCGCGTACGGCATCACGCCCGCCGAGATCAGCCGTGCGCTGAAGGAGGCCAACGCCGACCAGCCGGTGGGCCTGCTGTCGGACCCGACGCAGGACGCGCTGCTGCGTGTCGAGGGGCGGGTGCGCGACCCGAAGCAGTTTGCCGACGTGGTCGTGGCGCGCCGAGCGGGCCTGCCGCTGACGCTCGGTGACCTCGGCCAGCTCGTCGAGCGCGAGCGGGAGCCCGACACGCTGGCGCGCATCAACGGCCAGAGCGCCGTCACGTTCAATGTGCACAAGCAGCAGGATGCGAACATCGTGGCCACCGGCGACGCCCTGAAGGCGGCGATGGACGACGTGCGCAAGACGCTGCCGACGGACACCGAGCTGCGGCTCGTCTACGCCAACAGCGACTTCGTGAAGAACTCGCTGAACGGCCTGCAGCGCACGCTGGTGGAAGGCGCACTGCTCACGGTGGCGATCGTGTTCCTCTTCCTGCACTCGTGGCGTTCCACCGTGATCACCGGCCTCACGCTGCCGATCGCGGTGATCTCCAGCTTCATCGCCGTGTATGCGTTCGGCTTCACGCTGAACTTCATGACGATGATGGCGCTCAGCCTGTGCATCGGCCTGCTGATCGACGATGCGATCGTCGTGCGCGAGAACATCGTGCGCCACGTGGCGATGGGCAAGGACCACCACACCGCGGCGCGCGAGGCCACGGACGAGATCGGCCTGGCGGTGATGGCGACCACGTTCGCGATCTGCGCCGTGTTCGTGCCGGTGGCGTTCATGGGCGGCATCGTCGGCAAGTTCTTCTACCCGTTCGGCGTGACCGTGACGGTGGCGGTGCTGGTGAGCCTGTTCGTCAGCTTCACGCTCGACCCGATGCTGTCGTCGGTGTGGAAGGATCCGCCGAACGTGCGCATGAAGTCGTGGCCGGTGGTCGGCCACCTGATCCGCTTCACGGACCACACGCTGGACGTGATGCACGTGGCCTACGAGCGACTCATCCGCTGGGCGTTCTCGGGCCGGCGCTACCTGAAGGTGTTCAGGCCGCGCGGCATCATTCTTTGCGTGGGCCTGGCGAGCTTCGTCGGCGCCATCGCGCTGGCGCCGCTCGTGGGCACCGAGTTCATTCCGCAGACGGACCAGGGATTCACGCAGCTGGCCGTGCGGCTGCCGGTCGGGTCGAGCCTGGAGCGCAGCAGCGCGAAGGTGCGCCAGGTGGAGGAGATCGTCTCCTCCTTCCCCGAGGTGCGCATCGTGTCCACCAGCATCGGCGGCACCGGCGAAGGGCTGTCGACGGCGCGCAACCAGGCCACGCTGAACATCGGCCTCGTGCCGCGCAAGGAGCGCAGCCGCACGCAAAAGCAGATCGAAGACGCCATTCGCGCGCAGATCGCCAAGATCCCCGGCATCGAGACTTCAGTGGGCTTCGAGCGGCCGATCTATGTCGCCGCGCTCGGCGCCGACCCGGAGTTGCTGGGGCCCATCGCGGCGGATTTCACCGAGAGGCTGAAGAAGATCCCCGGCGTGGTGGATGTCGACCTGTCGCTCAAGCCCGGCCTGCCGGCCTACGCGGTGCGGCTGAAGCCGGGTGCGGTGCGCGAGCTCGGGCTCACCGGCTCGCAGATCGCGTCGAGCCTGCGCGCCTACGTGAACGGCGAGGCCGCCACGTACTGGACCACGCCCGACGGCCAGCAGGTGGAGGTGCTGCTGCGGCTGCCGCGCGAGCAGCGCGAGCGCGTCGACCAGATGCGCCTGCTGCCGGTCGCGTTCTCGCCGGACGGCGCGCCGATCCCGCTCGAGGCGGTGGCGACGATCGAATCGGTGACGAACCCCGAGGTGATCCGCCGCCAGGACCTGCAGCGCCGGGAGGCGATCTTCGCCGGCGTGGAGGGCCGCCCGGTGGGCGACGTGGGCAAGGACGTGCAGGCGCTCGTCAAGAGCATCGAGCTGCCGCCCGGCTACAGCTTCATGGTGGGTGGCGCCACGCAGGAGCAGGACGAAGCGTTCGGCGCGATGGTGGGCGCGATGACGCTGGCGGTGATCTTCATCTACATCGTGCTCGCGAGCCAGTTCGGCAGCTTCGTGCAGCCCATCGCGATCATGGCCTCGCTGCCGCTGTCGCTGATCGGCGTGATGCTGGCGCTGCTGTTCTGGCACAGCACGCTGAACGTGTTCTCGATGATCGGCCTGGTGATGCTGATGGGCCTGGTGACGAAGAACGCCATTCTGCTGGTGGACTTCGCGAACCATGCGCGCAAGGCGGGCGCCACGGTGGCCGAGGCGGTGCTGCAGGCGGGATTGATCCGGATGCGCCCGATCATGATGACCACGGCGGCGATGGTGTTCGGCATGCTGCCGCTCGCGCTGGCGCTGAACGAAGGCGGCGAGATCCAGGCGCCGATGGGGCGCGCGATCATCGGCGGCGTGATCACGTCCACGCTGCTCACGCTGGTGGTGGTGCCGGTGATCTACAGCTACCTGGTGCGCGAGCGCCGGGCGCCGGCCGGCGCGGGCAGCGCCGCGGTGCCGATGCCGGCGTCGAAGGAGTAGCACGGCGTTACCTGCGCGATCCGCAGGGGCGCCTTGCTCTGCGCCAGCGGGGGGTCTATGGTGCTGGGTTCACTGCCCGAACCCTGGAGAGCGCCATGTCGACATCCCGCAAGACCAGCAGCGCGCCGCGCAAGGTGGCCGCGCCCGTGAGCGAGCCCGTGAACGAGCCCGCCGTGCAGGATCTCGCATCGATGGGCCTCGATGCCTCGACGGCATACGTGCAAGGGGTGCAGATGGCGTTCGAGTTCTGGAAGGAGGGCGCTGCCGGATGGATGCAGTTCAACGAGGCGGCCTGGAAGGCGGCGGCGCAGTGGTTCGGCGGCCTCTCGAAAGACTCGGCGGGTTTGCAGCGCATCGAGGCGGAAGTGGACCACGTGGTGAGCCCGGTGGCGGCGAGCCCGTTCGTGTGGCCGGTCCAGGAGGCGGCGCGCCAGGCGATGACGCTGGCCACGGTGTCGTGGAACGACTGGCTCGCCTGGCCGGGGCGTGCCAGCGACGCGTCATCGGGGAACGGGGGTGCCCGCGTGCGCTGAGCCGGGAGCGTCAGCGCGTGAGGGCGTCCAGCGCCTCCAGGCAGGCGCCCAGCGTGTGGTAGTCGGTCTTCGGGGCGGGGCTCTTGTTGTCGTCCACGCGCTGATTCCTGGCGTCGAGCTGGCGGAACCAGGCGCCGTGCTCGTGATCGACGAGATGCTCCCAGGCGTAGGCCCAGAGCCGGTCGTACCAGTCCCAGTAGCCGCCTTCGACGGTGCGTTCGGCAAGCGCTGCCGCCGCGCCGATAGCCTCGGCCTGCACCCAGAAGTGCTTGTCGGCGTCGTCCACGGTGAAGTCGGGGCCGAACGTGTACACGAGGCCGCCGTGGGCGCGGTCCCAGCCGTGCTGCACGGCGGCCCCGAAGAGCTGGCGCGCGCGATGCTGCAGCCAGTTCTCGGTGTCGAGGTCGGGCAGCGCGCGCTCCAGCGCGAGCAGCAGGCGCGCCCACTCGCACAGGTGGCCGGGCTGGAAGCCCCAGGGGCGGAAGAGGTCGCCGTGCTCGCCCCGGTTGAAGTCCATGTCCGGGGTCCAGTCGGGGTGGTAGTGCTCCCACACCAGGCCGCCGTGCGCCTCGGCGAGCCGGCGCGTGAGCGAGTCAGCCACGGTGACGGCGCGCTCGAGGTACGGGCCTTCTCCGCTCGCGGCATGCGCGGCGAGGAGCGCCTCGACGGCGTGCATGTTGGCGTTCTGCCCGCGGTACGGCGAGAGTTGCCAGCGCCCGTCGGCGTCGTTCGCGTACAGGCCGTGCTGCGGCTCCCAGAAGTGGCGCTCGAGCTTGCGGAACGCATCGGCCATGCCCTCGGCGGCGTCGCCGAGGCCGCAGGCGAGCGCAGCGGCGTGCGCCAGCAGCACGAACGACAGGCCGTAGGCGTACTGCGTGCCGTCTATGACGCGACTGCGGCCGCCTTCGAACTTCAGGAGCCACGCATAGCGGCCTTCGTCGTCGCGGTGAACCTCCTGCAGGAAGCGCAGCCCGTGCGCGACGTGCGAGCGCCATGAAGCGGCGCGCGGGTCTTCCGGGAAACGCTGGGCGGCCCAGGCGTGCGTGACGACGAAGCGCGCGCTGCTCACGAGGTGGCGCGTGCTGCGGTCGTAGACGGTGCCGTCGTCCTTGAAGAAGTGGAAGAAGCCGCCTGCCGGGTCGACGCAGCGGCCGTCGTAGAACGACATGATCGAAATTGCCTGCGCACGCAGGAATTTCGGGGTGCGAAAGTCGGGCAGTGCCTTCATTCGAGGCAGTATCGCGCGACGCGCCGTTTTGCGTGCGAGCGCAGGTGTTACCAAGCTGCGCCTGGCGCGCGATTCATGGGGGCGCGGGGCGCTTGAGCGTGCCGTGCAGGGCAGCGGGCTGGGCGCCGATGCGCGGCAAGCCGCCTGCCGGCGGCGTGGCCGTGCGCGGGCGCCGCGGCGCCGGGCCACCGGCGACGGGATCGCCCTGCGCGACGATGGTGCGCGCCGCATCCAGCAGGTCGCTCGCGGTGTGGTGCGGCGTGCGCAGCGGCGAACGCTGCCACTCGGTTTCGTGGCCCACGTCGAGCAGCACGGTTCGGCAACCGGCACGGCGCCCGGCCTCGACGTCGTTCAGGATGTCGCCCACCATCCACGAGCGTGCGAGGTCGATGTGCAGCGCACGCGCCGCCTGTCGAAGCATCCCTGGCGCCGGCTTGCGGCACAGGCAGCTCGGCCGCCGTGCGTCGCCCGACGGTGCGTGCGGGCAGACGTAGAACCCGGCCAGGTGGATGCCGTCGCGCGCGAGCATCGCCTCCAGTGCGGCCTGCAGTCGAGCCAGCGCCGCGCGGTCGAACAGCCCGCGCGCCAGGCCAGACTGGTTGCTCGCAACGACGAGCGCATAGCCATGCTCGGCCAGCAGCCGCAGCGCCTCGACGGCATTCGGCGTGAACCGCAGCTGGGTGGGATCGACGCTGTAGGGCACGTCCTCGACGAGGGTGCCGTCCTTGTCGAGGAACACCGCGCGTCGCGGTTCGGTCATGGCGCGCGGCTCACTTGGCGGCCACGAGCCCGCGGCCGGCGTGCGCCACGCGAGGCACCTCCCGAGCCGCGAGCGAACGGTAGGTGCGCAGGAGCTGGCGCGTCACTGCGACCCGCGTGAACATCGATCGCGCGCGGCGCAGGCCGGCGAGGCCGAGGGCGCCGTCGACCACCGAATACGGTCCCTCGTCGACAAGGCAGAGCCAAAGGCGACGCATGCTCGCTGATGAGGGCGATTCGCATATCGGGTTCGCCGAGGATCAGGATGCGGGGCGCGGGCGCTCCCGGCGTGGGTCCCGGCGGATGCGTTCCATGAGCGAGGTCGTGGAATACCCGGGCACGAAGCCCAGCGCGAGCGCGCGGCCGCCCCAGGATTCCACCAGGCGGGCCTCTTCGAGCTCGCGCACGTCGTCGTCGCCACCCTTCACGTAGATGTCGGGCCGCACGAGACGCAGCAGCTCCAGCGGCTTGTGCTCGTCGAACAGCACGATCATCGTCACGCAGTGCAGGGCGTCGAGCATGAAGGCGCGATCGATCTCGGTGTTCAGCGGGCGGTCCGGTCCCTTGCCGAGCGCAAGCGCCCCGGCATCGCTGTTCAGGCCCACCACGAGCGAGCGCCCCAGGCTCGCCGCCGCCTTCAGGCTCTCGACGTGGCCGCGATGCAGCACGTCGAACATGCCGCTGGTGAAGACCAGCGGTCTTGCGAGCAGTGATGCGCATCGCGCCACGTCGGCCGGTGCGCAAAGCTTGCTGGGCAGCGTCGGTTTCATCGTCTACGTTTGTCAGCGAACGACTACCCTGGGCAGCTATCGTGCCCGGCACTGGCGGGTGTGCCCTCAAGCAGCCTTCCACTTGATCGAGCAACCGATGCTCGGAACCTGGTCGGCCGATGCCGAACCGCCCGCGGCCACCACCTTCATCGCGTCGAACAACTCGCGCTTCATCCCGGGCGCGGCGGCCTGGCGCCCGGACGCATCGAGCCGGCCGCGATAGACCAGCCGCCGCCGGCTGTCGAAGCCGAAGAAGTCGGGCGTGCACACCGCGCCGTACGCGTGCGCCACGACCTGCGATTCGTCGTGGAGGTACGGAAAGCCGAAGGCGTGCTGTCGAGCGAAGGCCTTCATCGGCTCGAAGCCGTCCTCGGGGAACGCCTGCGCGTCGTTGCTGCTGATGGCCACGGCGCCGACGCCGAGCTCGCGCAGTGCCGCCATGTCGCCGACGATGCGGTCCACCACGGCCTTCACGTACGGGCAGTGGTTGCAGATGAACATCACCACCACGCCGTTCGGGCCCGAGATGTCGGCCAGGCGGTAGGTGCGGCCGTCGACGCCCGGGAGCGCGAAGTCGGGCGCGGTGTCGCCCAGGGACAGGGCATCGGCGGGAGTGGGCATGGTCGGCTCCGAGGTGGGTGGTCGTGCCCCCTATGATCCGCGCCAACGATGCCCACGATGATCGACCGCCTTTTCGGCCCCTGGGTGCGCGAGGTCGGCCCGCACACGCTGCGTGCCGACGCGCTGGCCGGCCTGCTCGGCGCTGTGCTGGTGCTGCCGCAAGCCATCGCGTTCGCCGCGCTCGCCGGGCTGCCGCCGCAGTACGGGCTCGCCACCGCCATCCTGCCGTGCATCGTCGCCGCGCTGTTCGGCTCGAGCCGTCACGTGATGTCCGGGCCCACGAATGCCAACTCGCTGGCCTTGCTCGCCATGCTGGCGCCGCTGGCCGTCGTCGGCAGCCCGGCCTACATCCAGCTCGCGCTGGCGGTCACGCTGCTTGTCGGCCTGATGCAGCTGGCCATCGGCGCCTTGCGCCTGGGCACGCTCGCCCACTTCATCTCGCCCGCGGCGCTGCAGGGCTTCATGGGCGGGGCGGCGATCCTGATCGCCGTGCACGCGCTGAAAGACCTGCTCGGCATCGTGTTGCCCGCGGGGCAGGGGGCCGGCGAGGTGCTGGTGTCGCTCGCCAGACGAGGCCATGAGATGCAGCCGGCGGCGCTCGCTGTCGGCGCGGTCACGGTGGTCACTGCCGTGCTGGTGCGCCGCCTTGCGCCCCGCTTGCCGGCGTTGCTGCTCGCGCTCGCGGCCGGCACGGCCTTCGCGCTCGTGGCGGGAACGGTGCACACCGTGGGCCCGGTGACGACGCCGTGGCCGCGCTGGGACCCGCCGCAGATCGACTGGGCGGTGCTGCCCGAGCTCGTCGGCCTCGCCTTCGCGCTCACCATCGTCGCGCTCGGCCAGTCACTGTCGATCGCGAAGGCGCTCGCCGCGCGCTCGGGCCAGCGCCTGGATGCCAACCGCGAGTTCATCGGCCAGGGGCTGTCGAATGCGGTCGGCGGCCTCTTCAGCTGCTACGTGTCGTGCGGCTCGCTGAACCGCTCGCTGCCCAACCTCGAAAGCGGCGCGCGCACGCCGCTCGCGTCGGTGTTCTCCGCGCTGATGCTGCTCGGGCTGGTGACGTTCAGCGCCCCGCTGCTGGCCCGCATTCCGATGGCGTCGATCGCCGGCGTGCTGCTGCTCGTGGCGTGGTCGCTGCTCGACCTGCGCGGCTGGCGGCGGCGCGCGCAGCTCTCTCGCAGCGAGTTCGGCATCGCGCTCGCCACGCTC
>Ga0247820_10000566_pt1 | contig 19791 bp, 18 predicted proteins | sample 13C_Glucose_Day1_2_FD_192480 | JGI IMG/M metagenome (GOLD analysis project Ga0247820, IMG submission 192480) | Soil microbial communities from agricultural site in Penn Yan, New York, United States - 13C_Glucose_Day14 | ecosystem: Environmental > Terrestrial > Soil > Agricultural land | place...
TGGGTGTGTAGCGAAACCCCGTAGTTGCGTGCCAGCACCGCCGCTTCACGCATCAGGTCGCGGCTGACCGAGAACGGCGAGCAGGGCGCCACGACCACACGCAGCATCGAGCCATGGCTGGCGTCGTGGTAGTCCTCGATCAGGCGCTGCGACTCCTTGAGGATGTCGCTTTCCTTTTCCACCACCGAGTCTGGCGGCAGCCCGCCTTGGCTGCGCCCTACGCTCATGCTGCCGCGTGCGGCATGGAAACGCATGCCGATTTCCCCGGCGGCGTGGATGCTGTCGTCGAGCTTGCAGCCATTGGGGTAGATGTACAGGTGGTCGCTGGAGGTGGTGCAGCCGGAGAGAATCAGTTCGGCCATCGCGGTCTGCGTCGATACCGCGATCATTTCGGGCGTCAACCGTGCCCAGATCGGGTAAAGGTTGGTCAGCCAGTTGAACAGCTCACCGTCCTGGGCCGCCGGGACCACGCGGGTGAGGCTTTGATACATGTGATGGTGGGTGTTGACCAGCCCCGGGATGACCACCTTGCCGGTCATGTCCAGAATCTCGTCGGCGTGCTGGGGCAGCTCGTCGCTGGGGCCAACCTGCTTGATCAGGTTGTCTTCTATGAACAGGCCGCCGCGTCTGATCTCGCGGCGCTCGCCGTCCATCGTCACCAGCAGTTCGGCGTTCTTTATCAGCAAAGTCTTGGGCATAGGTATTCCTTCCCGCGAAGGGCGGGGTGCAATTCGTCAGTGCAGACACCTGGTTTTTTTTGAGGGCAACCAGGCTCGGTGTGGAAAACACGGCGTGGGCAGCAGGGCCAGTCAGCGCAGCCGCGCACGCGCCGACACCGCTGAGTCACAAAGACTAGGCGCGAGACGGCGGATGGGTGCAAAGGGCAACGGGTGAACGGCGAATGCGTCGATTCGCAGAGGGCGCTCGAAGGGAATGAGCAGATAGGGGTAATGCATGGCTTTAGCCTGTCGCAATACGCAGCGGCGATTACCGCTGTCGTAGGCGCGGGTTGATGTAACCAGAAATGTTCATTTTTGTATACGAAAAATTCTGCATTGAATGTCCAGGTGGTGCCACGGCGCTTTGCGCAGTACATGGCCTGGTTTATGTTGGGCGCCCAAGGCATGCACTTCGACAGGACGCCACCAATGCCATCGCCAACACAATTGATCAGCACCCTGTGCCTTGCTCTGGCCAGCCAATGGGCTTGGGCCGACCAGCCGCTGCCCGCGCCCCCGGAGCTTGGGTCAGGTTACCGCTCCGGCCTGCAACCGGTTCACGCCAACCGGCACATGGTGGCGGCTGCCAATCCGCTGGCCAGCGAAGCCGGGCGGGCGATGCTGCGCGCCGGTGGCAGTGCCATCGATGCGGCAATTGCCATGCAGATGGTGCTCACCCTGGTCGAGCCGCAGTCCAGCGGCATTGGCGGTGGGGCGTTCATCCTGTACTGGGACGGCAAACGGGTACAGGCATTCGACGGGCGCGAGACCGCGCCGGCCGCAGTGACGCCAACGCTGTTCCTGCAACCGGACGGCACCCCGATGCCGTTCCGCGCAGCGCAGATCGGCGGGCGCTCGGTAGGCGTACCAGGGGTGCTGCGTGCCTTGAAAATGGCGCACGAGCAACATGGCAAGCTACCGTGGCGTCAACTGTTCGCGCCTGCCATTGCCTTGGCACGCAGTGGTTTCCCTGTGTCCGAGCGCCTGCACGCGTTGCTGGCGGGTGACCCTTTCATCGCCGATTCACCTTCCATGGCCCGCTATTTCCTGGATGAGCATGGCCAGCCGCTGGCGGTGGGAACGCTGCTACGCAACCCCGAACTTGCCCATACCTTCGAACGCATCGCGCAACAGGGCATTGATGCGTTCTATACCGGTGAAATTGCCGAAGCGATCGTCGCCCAGGTACAGGGGCATGCCAATGCCGGGCTCCTGTCACTGGAGGATTTGCGCCAGTACCAGGCCAAGGAGCGCACGCCGTTATGCGGCCCTTACAAGGCCTGGCAGATCTGCGGCATGCCGCCGCCATCGTCAGGTGCAGTGACCGTGCTGCAGACCTTGGGCATCCTCGAGGCGCTGCAGCACGCCATGCCCCAACGCGACTTTGCGAAGCTACCGCCCAGCGTCAGTGCTTCGCCGGCAGGCCTTGAGCCTGCGCCGCTGGCCGTTCACCTGATTGCCGAGGCCGAACGGCTGGCCTACGCCGATCGTGCCCAGTACCTGGCCGACAGCGACTATGTGCCGATACCGCTCAAGGCATTGACCGCCCCGGCGTACCTGGCCGGGCGGGCCGAACTAATCGGCGACTTCAGCATGAAACATGCGCGACCGGGCAAGCCGCAGGGCGCGGACCTGGCCTTGGCCCCGGACCGTTCGCCGTTGCGCATTTCCACCTCGCACCTTTCGGCGGTGGATGACAGCGGTCAGGCGCTGGCCATGACCACTTCGGTAAAGGCTGCATTCGGTTCGCATCTGATGGTCAAGGGCTTCCTGCTGAACAATCAGTTGACCGACTTTTCCTTCATCCCACAGGAGAAGGGCAAGCTCGTTGCCAACCGGGTTGAACCGGGCAAGCGGCCGTTGTCGGCGATGGCCCCGACCCTGGTGTTTTCGCAGGCGTCCGGGGAACTGGTGGCCAGCCTCGGATCACCCGGTGGCTCGCAGATCATCGGCTACGTTAACAAGGCGCTGGTGGGTTTGCTGGACTGGCGGCTCGACCCGCAACAGGCCAGCAACCTGCCCAACTTCGGCAGCCGCAACGCCGGTACCGAAGTGGAAGCCGGGCTGATCAGCCCGGCGCTGGTCCGGCAATTGACGGCCTGGGGCCATGAGGTAACGCCCATGACCATGACCAGCGGCATGCAGATCATCCAGCGTACCGGCGCAGGCTGGGCGGGGGGAGCCGACCCGCGGCGCGAAGGCGTGGCGCTTGGCGATTAGCCATGGTAGAAGACAACCTTACCATTCAAATGTTGAATACCAGGATGTCTATCAGCGTTAAATCGAATAGGGCTCTGTTCGACCTCGACCTGCTGCGTGCCATCGTCGTCGTGGCCGATTGCGGCAGCTTCACCACCGCTGCCGCACGCCTGCATTCGACGCAATCGACCATCAGCCAGAAAGTCCGCCGGCTCGAGGACATGGTCGGCCACCGCCTGCTGGTGCGCGGTAACCGTGACGTGTTGCCGACCGACGCCGGCCAGACCTTGCTCGGCTACGCCCGGCACATGCTGGCATTGAACGACCAGATGCTCGAGGCTTTGGCCGGTGCCATGGTCGGCGTCACCGTACGTTTGGGCGTTCCCGAAGATTTCGTCGGCGGGCGCACCACCAACGCGCTGTCGGCATTCAGCCGGCTGCACCCGCAGGTCAAGCTGGAGGTCACCAGCGGCCTGTGCCGCGACCTCAGCCAGGCCTATGACAACGGCGAACTTGACCTGGTATTGCTCAAGCAGCGACGCAACAGCCGCGAAGGCGTGGCGTGCTGGCCCGAGCGCCTGCAGTGGATCGACAGCGCACGCATGCCGTCCTTCGAGCTCGACCCGATCCCGCTGGTGACCTTTCCGCCACGCGGCTTGTACCGCGATGACATGATCACCGCCATCGAAGGCATGGGCCGGCGCTGGCGCATCAGTTTCACCAGCTCCAGCCTCAGTGGCATCCAGGCAGCGGTGGCCGACGGCATGGGCATCAGCCTGTTGCCACCACGGGCGGCGACCCCTGAGCATCGGGTGCTTGGCAGGCAACACGGTTTGCCGGAGGTGGACAGCTACGAAATCGTCATCGTCCACCGGCCGACGGCGGATGTGATGGTCACGGCATTGGCCAAGGTAATGTCGCAGGTGCTGGAGGGGGGAGGGATCTGATGCCTGCACTGACCCCATCGCCGGCGATGGGGCCCGGAAGATCAGTGCATTACGGCATGCCCAACCACTGCGGCAGTGCCAGCGAAATGAACGGCACGTAAGTCACCAGCACCAGGAACAGCAGCAGGATCGACAGCCACGGCAGCGCGGCGCGAATCGTCTGCCCCAGCGTCAGGCCCGTCACCGCTGACGTCACGAACAGGTTCAGCCCCACCGGTGGATGCACCAGGCCGATCTCCATGTTCACCACCATGACGATCCCCAGATGAATCGGGTCGATCCCAAGCTTCATGGCGATCGGGAAGAAGATCGGCGCCAGAATCAGGATGATCGCCGACGGCTCCATGAAGCTGCCCGCCACCAGCAGTACCACGTTGACCATGATCAGGAAACCGATCGGCGTCAGGCCCTCGGACAGCACCCACTGGGTGATCTGCTGGGGGATCTGCTCGGTGGTCAGCACATGGGCGAACAACATGGCGTTGGCGATGATGAACAGCAGCATGATGGTCAGCCGGCCCGACTCCAGCAATACCTTCGGGCAGTCGCGCAGGCGCATGTCCTTGTACACGAACAGCGCGATGAACGCTGAGTACACCGCTGCCACGGCGGCCGCCTCGGTGGGGGTGAACATGCCGCTGTAGATGCCGCCCAGGATGATCACCAACAGCAACAGCCCCCAGAACGCGCGCCTGGCGGTGCTCAACCATTCGGCAAAACTGGCACGAGGTTGTGCGGGCAGTTTCTTGATCCGGGCGACGATATAGATCGTTACCATCAGCGCCAGGCCCAGCAGGATGCCTGGCACCACACCGGCCATGAACAGCTTGCCTACCGAGGTCTCGGTCGCCGCCGAGTACACCACCATGACGATCGATGGCGGAATCAGGATGCCCAGGGTGCCGGCGTTGCAGATGATCCCCGCGCCGAACTCGCGGGGATAACCGGAGCGCACCATGCCGGCAACGGCAATCGAACCCACCGCCGCGACCGTTGCCGGCGACGAGCCCGACAACGCCGCGAACAGCATGCATGCCAGCACTGCGGCAATGGCCAGGCCGCCACGGATGTGCCCGACGCAGGCGTTGGCGAAGTCGATCAGCCGCTGGGCCACGCCACCGGTGGTCATGAACGCGCCCGACAGCAGGAAGAACGGGATGGCCAGGAAGGTGTAACTGTCGGAGGTCTCGAACAGCTTGATCGCCAGCGAGCTGAGGGAGTCCTGGCTGAACATCAGGATTGAAAGTGCGCCCGACAAGCCCAGCGAAATCGCGATCGGCACTCCCAGGAACATGAACACGAACAACAACAGGAACAGGCAGATAACCGTCATCAGTGATGCTCCTCACCCGGGTTGGCCAGCTTGCTCGCCTCTGCAGCCTCGTCGGCCAGGCCCAGGCCATACTGGCGATGGGTGAACAGGCGATAGAGGATCTCCAGGTAGCGGACAATGACCAAGGCGAAACCGAAGGGCACGATCAGCGCGATATGGCCGACCTTGATGCCATAGCGGTCCAGGTCTTCGGCGCCGATGCCGGCCACAAGCACAGCGCTTACCCATTTGATGCTCGCCACCAGGAACAGCCCGGCATACGCCAGGCAACAGGCACAGGCGATCATCGCCAGTACCCGTTGCACTGGCTTGCGGGTGCGCCGCACCAGTACGTCGACACCCAAGTGGCCAGCGGTGCGCACGCCATAGGAGATCCCGAAAAAGATCAGCCAACCGAATAGCGCCTTGGTCAGGGCGATGCTCCAGGTCATTTCCTGGGCGTAACCCATCAGGTGGTCGCCGATGCCCAGCAGCAGGTCACTGGCAAAAGCCCAGTGGTCACTGAGCGTGTAGAACACGGTATAGAGGTTGTTCAGTGCTACGTAGACGAAGGTCACCAAGGTCATGGCCGCCAGGAGAAAGGCGATCATGCCCTCCTCGAAGTGCTCCCAGACACGCCTGAGCGATTGCATAGGAATTCTCCAGACAGAGAGAGGGCTGGCCACCTGTGCGCAGGTGGCCGGGGCAGGGCGTGCGGCTGTCAGGAAGCCTTGTTGGCGGCCTCGGCTGCCTTGATCAAGTCAGCGCCGATCTGACCGGAGAACTTGTCCCACACCGGGCGCATGGCCTCACGCCATTGCTGGCGCTGCTCGGCAGTCAGGGCATCGATCTCGCTGGTCTTGGCATCGATGATTTTCTGCCTGGAGGTCTGGTTGAGGGCTTCGGCCTGTTTGTTCACCTCGACGGTGACCTGGTCCATGAGCGTTTGCAGCTCGCCACGCACGTCCTCAGGCAGGCCGTTCCAGAACTTGGCGTTGGTGATCACCATGTAGTCGATCAGGCCGTGGTTGGTCTCGGTGAAGAACGGCTGCACCTCGTTGACCTTCTGGCTTTCATAGTTCGACCAGGTGTTTTCGGTGCCATTGACCGTTCCGGTCTGCAGGCCCTGATAAACCTCGGCAAAGCTCATCTTGCGCGGGTTGGCGCGGATCGCCTTGAACTGCTCTTCGAGCACGCTGGAGGCTTGCACGCGGAATTTCAGGCCGCGGGCATCTTTGGGCAGGATCACTTTCTTGTTGGCCGACAGCTGCTTGAGGCCGTTGTGCCAGTAGGCCAGGCCGTGGATGCCTTTGTCGTCCATCGACGTCAGCAGTGCCTTGCCCTGCGGGCCTTGCTGGAAGCGGTCGACGGCCGCCAGGTCGTCGAACAGGAACGGCAGGTCGAAGATTTGCACCTGCTTGTTGTAGTGCTCGAACTTGGCCAGCGAAGGCGCCAGCATCTGCACATCCCCCAGCAGCAACGCTTCCATCTCCTTGCCGTCGCCGAACAGTGACGAATTGGGGTAGACCTCGACTTTGACCTTGTCCTTGAGCTGCGGGTCCGCCGCCACCAGCTTCTGGAACATCAGCGCACCCTGGCCTTTGGGCGTGCTGTCGGCCACGACGTGGGCGAACTTGATGATGATCGGGTCGGCAGCCTGTGCAAGGCCGGCCATGGACACTGCGGCGGCGCAAAACAGCGCCTGGGTCAGCTTGAACATCGATGTCACCTCTGATTTATTTTTGTAGGAGGATGGATGTAACGATGGACCAATGGCTTGCGTGTGGTGAATTAGCATTTGTGTAAGGCGGCATTCGGTTTAGCCGAACGCCGGCTCAGTTCAACCGGACGCCTGTGCCAACAACCGTTGCGCCCGCAACACCACCGGCGCATCCACCATTTGCCCGTCCAGCTGAAACGCACCAGCCCCGTTAGCTGCGGCGCTCGCCGCCAGCACCCGTCGGGCCCAGGCCAGCGCTTCGGCGTCGGGCGCGAGTGCCGCGTGAATCACCGGCACTTGCCTGGGGTGAATGCACAACGCCCCGCCATACCCCAAGTCGCAGGCATGCCGTACTGCCTGGTGCAAACCTTCGGTGTCGCCAATGGCAGGAAACACGCCATCGAGCGGCGGCAGCAGGTCGGCACCCCGCGAGTGTAGCTGCACGGCCATGCGCGCCTGGTCAAGAAACTGCCGGGCAGCATCGCTGTCGGTGTTCAGATGAAGGTCCAGCGCCAAGTCGAGGCTGCCGAACGACAACCGCTCGACCCCCTCGGCATGGGCGATCTGCTCGAGCGCCAGCAGGCCTTTGGCGCTTTCGATGATGGGCCAGACCGGTTTGCCGATGTGCCGGGCAACGGCCACTTGGGCGGCGTTTTCCACCTTGGGCAGCAGCACGCCGGCGATACCAGGCTGCTGCGCGCAGAAAGCCAGGTCTGCAGCATGCTCGGCGTGCTGCGGCGCGTTCACACGGACCCACACCGACGCCAGTGGCGTGGCCTGCTGGAAAGCCCCCAGGTTGTCCCGGGCCTGGCGCTTGAGAGGTTCCTCCACGGCATCCTCGAAATCGACGATGACGGCATCGGCCCCCGCTGCCAGCGCCTTGGCGAAACGCTCAGGCCGGCTGCCGGGTACGAACAGTGCAGAGCGGACGCTGTTCATACCACACCACCCGCGGCCAGGCTGGCCTGCTCTGCCGGGCTGAAGCCCAGCTCGCCGAGGATACCCTGGGTGTGTTGGCCAAGCGCCGGCACGGCGTCCATGCGTGGGGCAAAGGCCGCGTTGCGCCCTGGTGGCAGCAGCGAGGGCAGCTTGCCGACCGGGCTGTCCACTTCACGCCAGCAGCCGCGGGCCTGCAACTGCGGGTGTTGCCACACCCCGTGCATGTCGTTTACCCGCGCGTTAGCGATTTGCGCATCTTCAAGGCGTGCCACTACCTCGTCCAGCGACAGGCTGGCGAAGCCATCGATGATGATCTGCCGCAGCACCTCACGGTTATCCGAGCGCTTGAAGTTGGCATTGAAGCGGTCATCAGTGGCCAGCGCCGGGTCAAGCAGCACCTTTTCGCAGAACAGCGCCCATTCCCGTTCATTCTGAAGGCCAAGCATGATGGTGCCGCCACCACCGGTGGGGAACGGCCCATACGGGTAAATGGTGGAGTGCGAAGCGCCGGCGCGCGGCGGTGGCGGCGCGCCGTCGTAGGCGTAGTACATCGGGTAGCCCATCCACTCCACCAGGCTTTCCAGCATCGACACGTCGATGCGGCTGCCGACGCCGGTCTTGTCACGCAGCAGCAACGCCGAGAGCACGCCGGTATAGGCGTACATGCCGGCGGCGATATCGGCGATCGAGCAGCCGGCCTTGGCCATGTCGTTTTCGCCAGGGCCACCGGTTACCGATAGAAAGCCGCCTTCGCTCTGGATCAGCAGGTCATAGGCTTTTTTCTTTTCATAAGGGCCGCCTTCGCCATACCCGGAGATATCGCACACGATAAGCCGTGGGAAGCGGGCGTGCAGGGCGTCGAACGACAAACCCATGCGCGCTGCCGCTCCCGGTGCGAGGTTTTGCACCAGCACATCCGCCTTGGCCAGCAGGGCCCCGAGAATACCGTCGGCGGCGTCCTGCTTGAGGTCCAGGGTGAGGCTTTCCTTGGAGCGGTTGGTCCAGACGAAGTGCGAGGCCAGGCCATCGACACGCTGATCGTAGCCGCGGGCGAAGTCGCCGCTGCCAGGGCGCTCGACCTTGATCACGCGGGCGCCGAGGTCGGCCAATTGGCGCGTGCAGAAGGGGGCCGCGATAGCGTGCTCCAGGCTGATCACGGTGATGCCGTCCAGCGGGCGTGGCGTTGTTTGAGTCATAGGGTCACCTGTTGGTGTTCAGTGCAGATCAGCCAGCGAGCGGGCGTCGCGCAGTTGCCAGACCCGCTCGATCAATGCCTGGCACTGGGCCGGGCTGCGCGCGCCGGAATACGCCAGCAGGCGCTGAAACTTGGCCGCAAGCTCCGGGCGCGACAGGGTGTTGCCGGGGTCGCCTTTAGGTTCGTCGATGGCGGCGCTGAAGCTGCGGCCGTCGGTGCAGGTGACGTCCACGCGGCCCAGCCAGCGCTTGGGGTAGGCGGCGTCCACTTCGGCGTCCAGTTGCATCTCGACGTGCTCGCGAAATTGCGCGACCTGCGGGTCGGTCAGCGCCAGGTCACGGAAGTCGATGAGTTGCGCACTGCCATGCACTGCAATCAGGCCGAGTACGGTACCCATGGAGAACTTGGCCTGGTGCACGGTGGCAGGTGTGGTGACGCGGCCAAGCACATCGATTGCGCCCTGATGCACGCGGGTGACGACCCTGGCGATCTGTTCATGGCCCAGGCCTTCGCGCTGCATCAACAGCAGCAAGGCATCGGCGGCGGGGTGGGTATGGCGACACGAAGCGTGGTACTTGAACGAGGTTTCCACAAGGGCCCAGCGCGTGCCCAGGCGGTCGCTCAGGCGCACCGGGTCGGCATCGCTGGACATGCCGGCGGCCATGCCCTGTTCGCCTTCGAGGATATTGCGTGCACCGCTCAGGCCATCGGCGGTGAGGTAGGCGGCCAGCAAGCCGTCGGCGGCGGCCTTGGCGGTATGTAACTGTTTGGAGTCGGCGGCGTCGCGCAGGAACTCCCAGAGCCCGGCGGCCTGGGTGCCGGCGCTGCCGAGCAGGTTGATGAACTGCGTCTGGTTGAAGCCCAGCAGTTTGCCCACCCCGACTGCTGCGGCCAGGGTGCCGACGGTGGCGGTGGTATGGAAGATGCGGTAATGCGAGCGACCGAGGAATTCACCGATGCGGATGCCGGCTTCATAGCCGGCGACTGCGGCCAGCAACAGGTCCTGACCAGACTTGCCAAGGTCCTGCGCCGCCGCCAGTACGGCAGAAAACACTACGGTCGCCGGGTGCAGCACCGAGCTGTTGTGCAGGTCGTCCTGCTCGACCAGGTGCGAGGCAGCACCATTGACCAGGGCGGCAAAGTAGGGGGACGAGGTACGCCCGCTGGTCAATACCCGCGCGTTGCCCTGCGCAGGCCCCATGCGTTCGGCATAGCGCTCGAACAGCGGGATCGGGTGCGCGCCTTGGCTGGCGAGGGCCGAGCCAAGCCAGTCCAGGAACAGGTCTTCGGTGCGGTCCAGCACGTGGCCGGGCAGGTGCGTGTAGCGCAGGTCGGCGAGAAAGCCGGCCAGGGCGTGGGTATGTTGCATGCTCAGGCCCTCAGAAGCTGCGCGGCAGTTCGAGCAGGTGCTCGGCCACGTAGGACAGGATCAGGTTGGTGGAAATCGGCGCCACCTGGTACAGGCGGGTCTCGCGGAACTTGCGCTCGACGTCGTATTCGCAGGCGAAGCCGAAGCCGCCATGGGTTTGCAGGCACGCATTGGCGGCTTCCCACGAGGCCTTCGCCGCCAGGTACTTGGCCATGTTGGCGCTGGCCCCGGCATTCTGCCCACTGTCGTATTCGGCGCAGGCGCGCCAGCGCATCAGGTCGGCGGCTTCGATTTCGATGTGCGCTTCGGCGATAGGGAACTGCACGCCCTGGTTCTGCCCGATTGGCCGGCCGAACACCACGCGGTCACGGGCATAGGCGCTGGCTTTTTCGACGAACCAGCGGCCGTCACCGATGCACTCGGCGGCAATCAAGGTACGTTCGGCGTTGAGGCCGTCGAGGATGTACCTGAAGCCTTTGCCTTCTTCGCCGATCAGGCTGCTGGCCGGCAGTTCCAGGTTGTCGAAGAACAGCTCGTTGGTCTCGTGGTTGACCATGTTGGCGATCGGCTGCACGGTCAGGCCATTGCCAATGGCGTCGCGCAGGTCGACCAGGAAGATCGACATGCCCTCGGACTTTTTCTTCACCTCAGGCAAAGGCGTGGTGCGGGCCAGCAGGATCATCAGGTCGGAGTGCTGAACCCGCGAGATCCACACTTTTTGCCCGTTGATCACGTACTTGTCGCCTTGGCGCACCGCAGTGGTCTTGATCTTGGTGGTGTCGGTACCGGTGGTGGGCTCGGTCACGCCCATCGACTGCAGGCGCAGCTCGCCACTGGCCAGTTTGGGCAGGTAGTGGCGCTTCTGTTCCTCGCTGCCATGGCGCAGCAGGGTGAACATGTTGTACATCTGCCCATGCACCGTGCCGGAGTTGCCACCGCAGGCATTAACTTCTTCGAGGATCACCGAGGCTTCGGCCAGGCCCAGGCCCGATCCGCCGTACTGCTCCGGAATCATCGCCGACAGCCACCCGGCGTCGGTCATGGCTTTTACAAAGGCTTCAGGGAAGCCTTTTTCTTCATCGATTTTGCGCCAGTAGCTGGCATCGAATTCGGCGCACAAGGCGCGCACGCCTTCGCGGATGGCATTGAGGTCATCACTGTCGTACGTATGCATGCGGGGTTCCCTGTCCAGTTCTCAGTCGAAAATCACGTCGGCGCTCTGCGCCACGCCGTCGGCATTGCCGGCCCACAGTTGCGCCTGGCCCGGTGCGCCAATGCGCCCGGCCACTTCGAATGGCGTGGGCACGGTCAGTGGGCGTACGCCGCGATAGGTGAATTGGCGCAGGCGCTTGCCAGGGTTGGCGCGCAGGAAGGCGCGCAGGGTGAGGGTGGCAATCAACGGGCCGTGCACGACCAGGCCGGCGTAGCCTTCGGCGCTGGTGACATAGGGGTGGTCATAGTGGATGCGGTGGCCGTTGAAGGTGACGGCGGAGTAACGGAACAGCAGAGTCGGGGAGGGCGTAACGGCCTCGCTCCAGTCGCCTGGGGCGGTTGGCGCGGCGCTGCTCAGTTTGGGCGGGTTCGGTTCGCGGTAGACGATATCCTGCTCTTCACGTACGCACAGTTCGCCCTGCTGTGAGTACTCGTGGCGCACCGTGACGAACAGCAAGGCGCCCGTGCGGCCGTGCTTCTCTTCGATATGCACGATGGTCGACAGGCGATGGGCCTCGGCGCCGACCTTGAGCGGGGTAAAGAATTCGACGCGCCCCCCGGCCCACATGCGGTTGCGATTGTCGGCGGGCGGCAGGAAGCCGCCGCGCGCCGGGTGACCATCGCTGCCCAGTTGCGATTCGGCCACCGGCTCCTGGAAAAAGCACCACATCCACAGCGGCGGCAAGGGCTGACCCACGGCGGGGGCGGCTTCGCCGAAGGTGGCGGCGATACGTTTGATCAGGTTGCGGCTGAGCTCATCGACGGCCTCTTCCGTGCGGCCGATCCAGGCGCTGTGATCCGTGGGCGGGTGCGTAGCAGTCATAACCATTGGCCTCTGCATTTGTTGTTATGCAGCGATCATGCGAGGGACTTGGCATTCTGTGAATTTGCATTTATGTAAGGCAGCGTTCATGTATGCTGAACGCCTGCTCCACATTCGGATAGGCCCATGCATTTTGATCTGGCAGACCTGAGGCTGTTCATTCATATCGGCGAGTCACCGAGCCTGACCCAAGGCGCGCGGCGCGCATTCCTCTCACCGGCAGCTGCAAGTGCGCGCGTCAAGGCCCTGGAGGCGCAGCTCGACACGCGCCTGCTGTACCGCGACAGCCGGGGTGTCGAACTGACCCCGGCCGGGCAAAAACTGCTCATGCACGCGCGGTTGATCATGCGCCAAGTGGACTACCTGAAAGCCGAGTTCGCCCAGTTCGGCACCGATTCGGCCGGGCATATCCGCATCTTTGCCAACACCACCGCAGTGACCGAGTTTCTGCCCGAAGTGCTGGCGGGCTTTCTCGCCAAACGTCCCGGCGTGACCGTGGACCTGCAGGAGCGCCTGTCGCGGGATATCGTGCGCGGTGTGCTCGATGGCAGCAGCGACATGGGCATCATCGCAGGCCCCGTGGAAGCCAGCGGTTTGCAGGTGCTGCACTTCAGTACCGACCGGCTGGTGCTGATCGTGCCTGCAGGGCATGAGCTGGCTGCCAGCAGGCAGGTCACGCTGAAGCAGACGCTGGCGTTTCAGCATATCGGCCTGCACGACGGCAGCACCTTGCTCAGCTTCCTGCGCGACCATGTCGAACGCATGGGCCTGAATCTGTCGCTGCGTATCCAGCTGTCGAGCTTCGAGGCCATATGCCGGCTGGTGGAGGCGGGCGTGGGGATTGGCATCATCCCCGAGTCGGCGGCTGTCCGGCACAGCCAGACCATGAACCTGGTCACCATCGAACTGGATGAAGCGTGGGCCGTGCGCGAGCGGAGCATTCTGGTGCGCGAGCTGGATGCGTTACCAGGTACGGTGAGGGCGTTGATCGCCACCTTGATGCCTGAGGGGGCAGACAGGGCACTGCAGCCGCCCCTGGGCCCCTAGAAGAAACTGCGCTGAGCCTTGAACGTCAGCATGCTCTCGCAATACGTGTTGATACCGGCATAGGCACCGCAGCCCCCGCCGTTGAGGTCGGAGTTGCTGTAGATCAGGTTCAGGTCGATGCCCAGCCAGGGGCGCGACAGCTCCAGCGACCAGTCGGAGAACGCATTCACCTGGCTGCCGTCGCCAATGGTGAAGGGCGTGCCGAGGCGGTGATGGGCGAGTTTGACCGTGAGGTCGATGTCGAACAGCGGCAGCTGGCCAAAGTCGGCGAACAGGGTGCCGGTGCGATTGTCCGGGTTGTCACGCCAGGCCCCGCCGATTCGGCTGCCCATGACCGAAATGCCGCCATACAACGCATAGCTGTCCGGCCCTGCGATGTTCGGCTGGCTGTAGTGGATCAGGCCTACTTCGTAACCCAGTGTGCTGTCGAAGTGGTGCTTGTAGCCCAGGTAGCTGTCTAGGCGCAGTGTGGAATCAGGTGTCACGCCCATGCTCGGCGCATACTGGCCCACGTACCAACCGCTGGGGTGGCTGAGGTCCAGGCCACCGTGAAAGGCGCCGCTGGCGCTGGGCGAGATCAGCCCCTGGGCCATGCTGCGTGAAGGCGTGGTGCCAAGTTTGAAGTCGAAATCGCCCAGTTGGCGTTGGATCTGCTGCGCTTGCAGCACCGGGCTGAACAGCAGGGCCGCACTGAGCAACAGAAGGGGCCTGGTCATGGTCACCGTCCTGGAAGGCTTGCGCTTGAGCGGCACAGGATACCCGTGTTGGCTGGCGGGGAAAACAGCGTGGCGTTCTTCAAACGGGTGGAGAGGTCGATCAGGGGCCGGGCGTAAGCGTATAGCCTGGCTTTCAATTCAACCTTTTATCGCCCCGGCCGGCTCGGCCACCTCGGTCACCACCTGTTCGCTGGCGGCGCGCAGGATCACGCGTTTGCGCAGCTCGTACTCATCCAGGGAGAGTGCCTGGCGCTGAATGGCTTCGAGCTGAAGCTGGCGGCTTTCTTCTGCGGTGTAGGGGCGCAGTTCGGGGTGGGTGGCGCAACCGCTGAGCACGGCAATTGTAGCGGCTGACAGGGTGGCGAACAGCAGGCGGGCCGTGGTGTTCATCGGCAAGCTCCAGGATTCGGGAGATGGGTGGGTGACGAATCGATGGAGCAAGATTATTGAGCCGACGCGATCATTAGAAATTGCCATTCTCGATAGTGACTATCGATAGCACCGTGTGAGAACGGCAGCCTTTGCTAACCTTAAGCTCCACGCGGTAAGGGCCAGAGGGATACTGTGATGCGCATGCCATTGTTATGTGCCGTGGCGCTGCTGCTTTGCCTGGGTGGTGAACCAGGCCTGGTCCAGGCGCAAGAGCCTGCGCCGGCCGCCGAGGCGGCACCCGCCAAGCAGGCGGTATTCAACCCCGAGCAACTGGACCAGATGCTCGCGCCGATTGCGCTTTATCCCGACGCGCTGCTGGCACAGGTACTGATGGCCGCCACTTATCCCGGTGAGGTGGCCGAAGCAGTGACGTGGTCCAAGGCCAATCCCAAGGCTCAGGGTGATGAGGCTGTCAAACAAGTGGCGACGCAGGCCTGGGACCCGAGTGTCCAGGCATTGGTGGCGTTCCCGCAGGTGCTGGTGGTTCTCGGGCAGGACCCGGTGTGGGTGCAGCGCCTGGGGGATGCGTTTCTGGCCCAGCCTGATGATGTGATGGGTGCCGTGCAGCGTCTGCGCCAGCAGGCCAAGGCCGCAGGCAACCTGCAGAGCAACCAGTACCAGAACGTCACGGTGCAGGCTGCCCCGGCAGCCGCGCCCAGCTCGCAAGCGACGCCGGCCAGCAGTTCGTCTTCCAGCACCATCATCATCCAGCCGGCCGACCCGCAGGTGGTGTACGTGCCTACCTACAACCCGACCACCGCTTACGGTACGTGGGCCTACCCCTCATCACCACCGGTGTATTACCCGCCATCGCCGCTGTACTACGCCGGCAGCGCGCTGTTGGCAGGGCTGGCGTTCGGCACTGGCGTTGCGATCGTCAACTCGCTGTGGGGCGATTGCGACTGGGGGCGCAACGACATCGATATCGACGTCAATCGTTACAACAACATCAACGTCAACAACCGCATCGCCAACAACCAGAACACCTGGCAGCACAATGCCGTGCATCGCGATGGGGTGCCCTACCGTGATAACCGCAGCCGGCAGCAATTTGGCCGCCAGCTCGACGGTGCCAGCCAGCGTGCGGCTTACCGTGGCGACGATGCCCAGCGTGCCCAGGCACGCGATCGCGCCCGTGCTTCGATGGACCGGGCGGGTATCGAACGCCCGGCCACCAGCAATCGTGAAGCGCGGGACCGGGCACGCGAAGCCCAGGCCAGCAGGCCCCGTGCTGCGGAGCACCGGCAGGCAAACGGCCAGGCACGCCAGGCGCTGCACAACAAACCGGGCAATAGCGCTGGGAGGGCGAAGAACAATGCGTTCGACGGCGTGCGATCCCCCTCACGCTCTGCGGCGCAGGCCAACCGTGGCCGCACCAGCCAGGCGCTCGCCAAGCGGCCGAATGTATCGCGTGCGGCGGGCCATACCATCTCCCGGCCCAGTGCGGCCATGCACCGTGGTGGAGGGGGTCGTCGATGAACATGAGCAAAAGCAAATCGGCGCTGGGCTTGTGGCTGTTTGCTGTTGGCGCCGCATGGTCATGCCTGGCCGCCGCGCAGCAGGCATTCCCCACACCGCAGAAGGCCGCCGCAGCCTTCGTCGAAGCGCTGGGGGTGGAGCAGGCAGACCAGGCGCGCCTGACGCAGTTGCTCGGTGATGACTGGCGCACCTACATCCCCCGCGAAGGCGTGCAGCGCAGCGACGTTGATGCGTTCGTGCAGCAGTACCGCCAGCAGCACCAGATCCAGATGCGCGGTGACCGGCAGGCCATTCTGGCAGTGGGCAGCGAGCACTGGACCTTGCCCATTCCGCTCGCGCTAACTGCCAGTGGCTGGCGCTTTGACCTCAAGGCCGGCAGTGCCGAGATTCGTGCCCGGCGCATTGGCCGCGACGAGTTGGCCGCTGTGCAGTCGCTGCTTGCCTATCACGATGCGCAGATGGACTACGCCACGCAGGACCATAACGGTGATGGCGCACTGGAGTACGCCCGGCAGGTTTTCAGCACACCCGGCAAGCGCGACGGCTTGTACTGGGCGGACGAAACGGGCGGGCAGGTCAGCCCGCTGGGCCCGCTGTTCGGCCAGAATGCACCCGGTGATGACTGGTACGGCTACCACTTCCGCATCCTCGAGGCCCAAGGCCCTTCTGCGCCGGGCGGTGCGTACAGTTACCTGATCGGCAAGCATATGAGCCGCGGCTTCGCCATGGTCGCCTGGCCGGCCAGGTACAACGACACCGGGGTGATGAGCTTCATGGTCAGCCATGACGGGCAGGTGTTCGAGAAGGACCTGGGGCCCGAGGGCGAAGCGTTGGCCAAGGGCATGAAACGTTTCGATCCGGATGACAGTTGGCAGGTTGTTGAAGCAGGCCACGATCAATAGACGCGCTACCCCGGCGTTTGATTGGCCTGCCAGTCTCGCGCACTGGCTGCCATAAAGAGGCTCGTATTTGACGTCACTGGGGCGTGAAACCGCCCACCAGCAATTGCTGCACCAACCATTGCCCGGCGGGGCCCAAGGCTCGTCGGCGCGACCAAGCAACATCCATCGCGACTCTGCGTGGGTAGCCGGCCACGGGCAATTCCACCAGGCCACTACCGAAGCGCGCTACCAGCGCCCTGGGCAGCTCCGCCCAGCCATAGCCGCGCACCGCGAACTCCAGCAGGGTCAGGTAATCCGGCGCCGACCAGGCCTGCCCCCGCCCGTGGTGCAGGCTCGGCGCGTAGGTCCGGATATACAGCTGGCGCTCGTTTTCCAGGTGCTGTGGCTGCACGCCAGGCTGTTTTGCCAAGGCATGCCCGGTGCTGACGTAAACGGCGAATTCCGCATGTTCCGGCAGGCGTGCCACGGCGATGTCGGCCGGGTAGCGCTGCTGCGCTGCAAGGATGCCGATCTGCGCCATGCCCTGCTGGATCAGGTCGATAACGTCGGCGTCTTCCGAAGGCCCGCAGCGCAGTTCGGTGTGCGGATAGTTGGCAGCGAAGCCACCGATCACCGCGCCTTGAAAGGTCACGCTGTAACTGTCGGACATCACCACCGACACCAGCGGCTCTACCTGTTCGGCCAGCCTCACCGCCAGCGCATCGAGCCGGGCGCTGGCATCGAGGATCGCCTCGACGTGGGTCAAAACCTGGCGGCCTGCCTCATTCAGGGTGGGGTGACGGCCGGCACGGTCGAACAGTTCGCAACCTATGTCAGCCTCGAAGTTGGCGATTGCGATGCTGATGGTCGACTGACTTTTGCGCAGTTTGCGTGCTGCGGCGGAAAACGAGCCAAGGGCCGCAGCTTCGACAAAGGCAACGAGGGCTTCAGGTGAGTAGCGCACAGGTATTGATAAAACCGATAGGATCTATATGTCGAGTATCAGTTCCATCAAAGAAAATGTGAAGCACAAGTTCACTACTGGATGGAAAATGCCGTGAAAAAAGTCTCTTTCACCGAACGCCTGGTCCATGCCGTCGGCTATGAAGTGTTTGCCGTGCTGCTGTGCGCGCCACTTTTGTCCTGGGTGATGGGCAAGTCGTTGGCCACGGCAGGTGGCCTTGCGGTCACCCTGTCGCTGATCGCCATGGTGTGGAACATGCTCTACAACGCGCTGGTCGACCGTTGGGTGCGCACCGCACGCATCCACTGGAAGGCCGCAGCACGCTTTGCCCACGGCCTGGGTTTCGAGTTGGGGCTGGTGGTGTGGTGCTTGCCGGTAGCGGCCTGGATGCTGGATATCTCGCTTTGGCAGGCGCTCATGGTTGAGCTGGGCTTCTTCGTGATCATTCTGCCCTACACCGTGGTGTACAACTGGGCATTCGACCAGGTTCGGCACTGGATAACGCAGCGCTGGGCCGCCGCCTGAGCAGACAAACGAGCAAGACGCATCAGGCTGTGAGAGGATGTTCGCCAACCAAGCCATAAGGCCAGACAGGACCCCGAACACAAGCCTGATGAAGACGCCAAAACGAATCGAACCGCTGATTGAAGACGGACTGGTCGACGAAGTACTGCGACCCTTGATGAGCGGCAAGGAAGCAGCCGTCTACGTGGTGCGTTGCGGCGCCCAGGTACGGTGCGCCAAGGTCTATAAAGAGGCCAACAAACGCAGTTTCCGCCAGGCCGCCGAGTACCAGGAAGGCCGCAAGGTACGCAACAGCCGTCAGGCCCGGGCGATGGCCAAGGGCAGCAAGTACGGCCGCAAGGAAGCCGAGGACGCCTGGCAGAACGCTGAAGTGGCAGCGTTGTTCCGCCTGGCCAATGCCGGTGTGCGGGTGCCCAAACCCTATGACTTCCAGGATGGCGTACTGCTGATGGAGCTGGTGACCGACGCCGATGGCGATGCGGCCCCGCGCCTTAACGACGTGCACCTGGAGGCTGATGAAGCGCGTGAGTACCACGCCTTCGTCATTCGCCAGATCGTGCTGATGCTGTGTGCCGGCCTGGTGCATGGCGACCTGTCCGAATTCAATGTGCTGCTGGGCCCCGATGGCCCGGTGATCATCGACCTGCCGCAGGCGGTGGATGCGGCGGGTAACAACCACGCGTTCAGCATGCTGCAGCGTGATGTGGAGAACATGGCCCACTATTTCGGGCGCTTTGCACCGGAGTTGAAGGACACCCGCTTTGCCCAGGAAATGTGGGCACTGTACGAGGCAGGTGAGCTGCGTGCGGACAGCCCGTTGACAGGCGAATTCGAGGATGATGAGCATGTCGCGGACGTGGGGGGCGTGATGCGTGAAATCGACGCTGCCCGCCTGGATGATGTCCGCCGCCGAGCTGCGCGGGCAGAAGCCGAGCATGGGCCGGTCAAGGGCGAAGAACCGCCGCCGCCCTGGCTGCAGTAATCTCGCATGGGGGCTGGCCCTATCGCCGGCTTGCCGGCGATAGGGCCAGCCAAGTGGTGATGAAGATGCTGATCGCAGCGGCTCAGTGTGACAGCAGTACGGGCATTTGAAGGGCTTGCAGAACCCCGTGGGTAGCGCCACCCAGGATGAATTCTTTCAAGCGCGAATGACCAAAGCCGCCCATGACCAACAGATCGGCGCCGGCGCTGAGTGCTTCTTGCTGCAGGCACTCAGCGATTGATCGCCCGGCCAGCTTCACGCTCAGCGGCCGAGCGTTCAGGCCTCTGTGTTGTAAGGCATGTGCCATGTCCTGCGCGATGTTGCCGTGCT
>Ga0247820_10000567_pt1 | contig 19758 bp, 17 predicted proteins | sample 13C_Glucose_Day1_2_FD_192480 | JGI IMG/M metagenome (GOLD analysis project Ga0247820, IMG submission 192480) | Soil microbial communities from agricultural site in Penn Yan, New York, United States - 13C_Glucose_Day14 | ecosystem: Environmental > Terrestrial > Soil > Agricultural land | place...
GAACCCCACGGTCACCACCCGCTCATGCCCCAGCTCCCGCGCCCACGCCACCGCCGCCGCGAGGTCGAGCACCTCCCGGTCCCCCACCGTCGACAGCCCGCCCGACGCCCCGTGCCCCCGGAAGGAGAACGTCACCACGGCCCCGTACCGCGCGAGCACCCGGGCCACCCGCCGTATGTGCGGCCGGTCCGCCTCCCCGGTGAACCCGTGCGCGACGACGAACACCGGTTCCGGCACGGACCGGGCCGCCCCCGAATCCCCGTCGTATACAACCGATCCGCTCTCGTATACGGAATCAATCTCCACCCCGTCCGCGGTGCGCAAAAACGTCCGCAATCGCGTCCCCCCGCTTGTTACATCGCGCGAAACGGAGTGCGTCTCGGAATACGGACGGGAGGTGGATCGCGCCACATGACCTGCCGGACGGGTGCTCATGTCGGCTATTCTGCTGCGAAGAGGACTCGGGCAGCGAAGCCCCCGGGTCCTTTTGTGCTTTCGGAAGCGTTGTATACGACGCGGGAAACCGCCGGTGGTACGGGCCGTCGAACGCACGCAGCAATGCCGTAAACGTCCTCGCAGGGACCGAGGAGGAACCAGACGTTATGGGCGAGCGAACCGTGCACGAGCGAACGACGACGACGACAACCGGGGCAGGTGGGGCGCGATGAGTTCCCTGCTGCTCCTGACCAACGCGCTGCAGCCGTCGACGGAGGTGCTCCCCGCCCTCGGCCTGCTCCTGCACAACGTGCGGGTGGCCCCGGCGGAGGGCCCGGCCCTCGTCGACACCCCCGGCGCCGACGTCATCCTGGTCGACGGCCGGCGTGACCTCCCGCAGGTCCGCAGCCTGTGCCAGCTGCTGCGCTCCACCGGCCCCGGCTGTCCCCTGGTGCTGGTGGTGACCGAGGGCGGCCTGGCCGCCGTCACCGCGGACTGGGGCATCGACGACGTCCTGCTGGACACGGCGGGACCGGCCGAGGTGGAGGCCCGGCTGCGCCTCGCGATGGGCCGCCAGCAGATCGTCAACGACGACTCCCCGATGGAGATCCGCAACGGCGACCTGTCGGTCGACGAGGCGACCTACTCCGCGAAACTCAAGGGCCGGGTCCTCGACCTGACCTTCAAGGAATTCGAGCTGCTGAAATACCTCGCGCAGCACCCCGGCCGCGTCTTCACCCGCGCCCAGCTGCTGCAGGAGGTGTGGGGCTACGACTACTTCGGCGGCACCCGCACGGTCGACGTGCACGTACGGCGGCTGCGCGCCAAGCTCGGCCCCGAGCACGAGTCGCTGATCGGCACCGTCCGCAACGTCGGCTACCGGTTCGTCACTCCCGAGAAGCCCGAGAAGCCGGCCCGCGCCGCGGAGGACGCCAAGTCCGAGAAGTCCGCGGAGAAGGCGGACAGCACGGAAGCGGCGCCGACCAAGGTGTGACACGACCTGCCCGGAGCCGGGTATATCCGCGTAGACTCCGCGCGTGGCCAAGGTAACCAGGGATGATGTGGCGCGGCTGGCGGGCACGTCCACCGCCGTCGTCAGCTATGTCATCAACAACGGACCCCGGCCGGTCGCCCCGGCCACGCGCGAGCGCGTCCTCGCCGCGATCAAGGAGCTGGGGTACCGGCCGGACCGGGTCGCCCAGGCGATGGCCTCGCGGCGCACGGACCTCATAGGCCTGATCATCCCGGACGCCCGCCAGCCCTTCTTCGGGGAGATGGCGCACGCGGTCGAGCAGGCCGCCTCCGAGCGCGGGAAGATGGTCCTGGTCGGCAACACGGACTACATCGCCGAGCGCGAGGTCCACTATCTGCGGGCCTTCCTCGGGATGCGGGTCTCGGGCCTGATCCTGGTCAGCCACGCGCTGAACGACCAGGCCGCCGCGGAGATCGACGCGTGGGACGCCCGGGTCGTCCTGCTGCACGAGCGCCCGGAGGCGATCGACGACGTCGCCGTCGTCACCGACGACCTCGGCGGCGCCCAGCTCGCCGTGCGCCACCTGCTGGAGCACGGCAACGCGTACGTGGCCTGTGTCGGCGGCACCGCGGAGACCCCCGCCGTCGGCGACCCGGTCTCCGACCACGTCGAGGGCTGGCGGCGCGCGATGAAGGAGGCCGGCATCCCGACCGAGGGCCGCCTCTTCGAAGCCCCGTACAACCGCTACGACGCGTACCGCGTGGGCCTGGACATCCTCTCCGGCCCGGACCGCCCGCCGGCGATCTTCTGCTCCACCGACGACCAGGCGATCGGCATCCTGCGCGCCGCGCGCGAGCTGCGCATCGACGTGCCGGGCGAGCTCGCGGTCGCCGGGTTCGACGACATCAAGGAGGCGGCGCTCGCCGACCCGCCGATGACCACGGTCGCCTCCGACCGCCCGGCGATGGCCCGCGCGGCGGTCGACCTCGTCCTCGACGACGGCCTGCGGGTGGCGGGCTCCCGCCGGGAGCGCCTGAAGGTGTTCCCGTCCCGCCTGGTGGTCCGCCACTCCTGCGGCTGCGCCCAGCCCTAAGCACACCCGCACCCGCACCCGCACCCGCACCCGCACCCGGCACACCCGCACCCGCACCCGGCACACCCACACAGCACCGCACCGCACCGCACCCGGGCCCTTATATCGGGCATACGAGGTTCTGTCGGGCTTCTCAGCGCGCACTCAGGATGCTCTCATCGTCGGGCGCGAGGCTCATGTTCATGACCGAAAGCCACCGCCCCAGCGGCGAGTACGCGAGCCCCGTCCAGGTGAACCCCGAGTGGCCGCCCCCGCCGGCGTACGCACCGCCCGCACCCCAGGCGGCCGCGAGGAGGAAGCGCACCCGCGGCCCGGCCGCCCTGCTCGCCGCCGTGGCGATCGTCGCGGCGACCGTGGGCGGCGCCACCGCCTACGGAGTGCAGGAGCTGACCGGCGACGGCACCGTCGCCTCCTCCGCCTCCACCGCGACCAACGTCGTGCCGGCCGGCCAGAAGGGCACGGTGTCCGGCGTCGCCCGGGCGGTCAGCCCCAGCATCGTCGAGATCAACGCGACCTCGAACTCCGGCTCCTCCACCGGCTCCGGCGTGATCATCACCTCCGACGGGGAGATCGTCACCAACAACCACGTCGTCGCCGGCGCCTCCTCGATCAAGGTGAGCACCGACGACGGCAAGACGTACTCGGCGCGGATCGTCGGCACCGACAGCTCCAAGGACCTGGCGCTGATCAAGCTGGAGAACGCCTCCGGCCTGCAGGCGGCCTCCCTCGGCGACTCCGACGGCATCCAGGTCGGCGACCAGGTCGTGGCGATCGGCTCCCCCGAGGGCCTCACCGGCACGGTGACCAGCGGCATCGTCTCCGCCCTCGACCGTGACGTCACTGTCTCCACGGACGAGAGCCAGGGGCAGCAGCAGGGCCAGGGCGGCGGCTGGCCGTTCGAGTACGGCGGCCGGCAGTTCAACGGCGACACCGGCGGCTCCACGACCACCTACAAGGCGATACAGACCGACGCCTCCCTGAACCCGGGCAACTCCGGCGGCGCACTGATCGACATGAACGGCAACATCATCGGCATCAACTCGGCGATGTACTCGGCGAGCGGCGGCAGCGGCTCGTCCTCGTCCGACGCGGGCAGTGTCGGCCTGGGCTTCGCCATCCCGGTCGACACGGTCAAGGCCGACCTGTCGGCGCTGCGCTCCGGCGCGACGAACTGACCCACCGCCCCCAAGCCGTGCGAGGCTGAAGGCCTGAGACCCGCAGAGAGCCGTGAGGAACCCCGAGCCCATGAGTCCCGCAGATGGCGACCGTGACCCCCAGCGCATCCTGATCGTCGACGACGAGCCGGCGGTGCGTGAGGCGCTGCAGCGCAGCCTGGCCTTCGAGGGGTACGGCACGGAGGTCGCCGTCGACGGCGCGGACGCCCTGGAGAAGGCGGCGGCGTACCGGCCCGACCTGGTGGTCCTCGACATCCAGATGCCGCGCATGGACGGTCTGACCGCCGCCCGCCGCATCCGCGCCACCGGCGACACCACGCCCATCCTGATGCTGACCGCCCGGGACACGGTCGGCGACCGGGTGACCGGGCTGGACGCGGGGGCGGACGACTACCTGGTCAAACCGTTCGAGCTGGACGAGCTGTTCGCCCGGATCCGCGCCCTGCTGCGCCGCAGCTCGTACGCGGCGGCCGTGGCCGGGGCCGCCGAGGAGAACGACGTCCTCGCCTTCGCCGACCTGCGCATGGACCTGGCGACCCGCGAGGTCACCCGGGGCTCCCGGCAGGTGGAGCTGACCCGTACGGAGTTCACGCTGCTGGAGATGTTCATGGCCCACCCGCGCCAGGTGCTCACCCGTGAGCAGATCCTGAAGGCGGTCTGGGGCTTCGACTTCGAGCCGTCCTCCAACTCGCTCGACGTGTACGTCATGTACCTGCGCCGCAAGACCGAGGCGGCCGGCGAGCCGCGCCTGGTGCACACGGTGCGGGGGGTGGGGTACGTACTGCGGCAGGGCGGCGCGGAGTGAGCGGGCTGGTCCGACGCGTCCGCGCCCTGCCCATCCGGGCCCGGCTGTCGCTGCTGGTGGCGGCGGCGGTGGCGTTCGCCGTGGCGGTGGTGGCGGTGGCCTGCTGGTTCGTGGTGAAGAGCGTGCTGGTGAGCTCGCTGGACGAGGCCCTGAAGGCGAACCGCATGGACGGGCAGCAGGTGAGCAGGTACCTCGACCTGCGCACGGGCCTGTGCGCCCACGATCCCGTCACGCACGAGCAGAACCCCTTCGGTTCCTCGGTGCAGCTCGTGGACCGCAAGGGCGGGAGCTGCCTCATCATCGGCACGGAGGAGGTCCCGCTCACCGGCGCCGACCGCGCCGTCGCCGAGGGGGCTTCCACCGACGCGCTGCACGACGCGACGGGCTCCGACGGCGGGCGGTACCGGGTCTTCACCTACTCCGTGCCCGGCCTCTCGGGCGTCGCCGTGTCCGCCGCACGGCCGCTGAGCGAGGTGAACGACTCCCTCAACAACCTGGCGCTGGTCCTGGTCTTCGTCGCGGGCGCGGGGGTCGTGGGCGCCGCCGCCGCCGGCCTCTGGGTGGCCCGGACCGCCCTGCGCCCCGTGGACGAGCTGACCCAAGCCGTGGAGCACGTGGCCCGGACCGAGGACCTCACCGTCCGCATCCCCGTCGACGACGCCGGCGAGGACGAGATCGCCCGTCTCTCCCGCTCCTTCAACTCCATGACGTCCGCCCTGGCCAGCTCCCGTGACCTGCAGCAGCAGCTGATCGCGGACGCCGGCCACGAGCTGCGCACCCCGCTCACCTCGCTGCGCACCAACATCGAACTCCTCACCCGCAGCGAGGAGACGGGCCGCCCGATCCCGGAGGCCGACCGCAGGGCGCTGCTCGCCTCCGTGAAGGCGCAGATGACGGAACTGGCCGCGCTCATCGGCGACCTGCAGGAGCTGTCCCGCCCGGACACCGGCCAGGGCGAGGGGCGGGCGGGGATCGTCGCCTGGCAGGACGTCGTCGAGTCGGCGCTGCGCCGTGCCCGGCTGCGCGGGCCCGAGCTGACCATCACGGCGGACCTCCACCCCTGGTACGTGCGGGCGGAGCCGGCCGCGCTGGAGCGGGCGGTGGTCAACGTCCTGGACAACGCGGTGAAGTTCAGTCCGGAGAACGGCACGGTGGAGGTGCGCCTGGCCGACGGCGTCCTCACCGTCCGCGACCACGGCCCCGGCATCGCCGCGGACGAACTCCCGCACGTCTTCGACCGGTTCTGGCGCTCGCCGAGCGCCCGCGCGCTGCCCGGCTCGGGCCTCGGCCTGTCGATCGTGGCCCGCACGGTGCAGCAGGCGGGCGGCGAGGTGTCCCTGACCCGGGCGGAGGGCGGCGGCACCACGGCCACGCTCCGCCTGCCGGGCGCCCCCACCCCACCGCCCGGGACACCCTAGGGCGGCAACCTTTCCGTGCCGGGCGGCGACCGATCGGCGTCCCCTCCCCCACACGGATCGGATCGCCGCATGAGCGAGCACCGCAGCACGTCCCGCCACCGCGGGTCCCGGAAGTTCCTGGCCGTCGGCCTCCCCGTGGCCCTGACCACCGCCGGACTCCTGGTCAACGGCGCCGGCCTGGCCCCCCAGCAGGCGTCTGCCGCGACGGCGGCCGCCGCGGCCCCCGCCTGGGCCACCGCCACGGCCGACGGCTTCGCCTCCGTCGACGCGCTCGGCCAGAACGGCACGTACGGCGGCCGGGACGGTCGGATCGTCACCGTGCGGACCCAGGCGGACCTGGAGAAGTACGCCACGGCCGCCGAGCCGTACGTCATCGTCGTGGCCGGGACGATCACGATGAACCCGGTCGGCAAGGAGATCAAGGTCGCCTCCGACAAGACGATCGTGGGGTCCGGCACGTCCGGCCACATCGTCGGCGGGGGCTTCTTCCTCGGCCAGGGCGTGCACAACGTGATCATCCGCAACCTGACGATCCGGGACGCCTACCAGGGCGTCTGGAACGACAAGGAGCACGACTTCGACGCGGTCCAGATGGACGGCGCGCACCACGTCTGGATCGACCACAACGACCTGCGGAACATGGCGGACGGACTGATCGACGTCCGCAAGGACAGCACGTACGTGACGGTCTCCTGGAACGAGCTGAGCCAGAACAACAAGACCTTCGGCATCGGCTGGACCGAGAACGTCACCACGGACATCACGATCCACCACAACTGGTTCCGCGAGACCGAGCAGCGCAACCCGTCCACCGACAACGCCGCCCACGCGCACCTCTACAACAACTTCCTCGAGGACGTCGCGGGCACGAGCATCAACTCCTCGTACGGCAACTACTCGCGCGGCGGCACCCGGATGGTCCTGGAGAACAGCTACTTCCAGGGCATGAAGAACCCGGTCATCAAGGACGCGACGGCGACCCTCGTGCAGCGCGGCAACGTCTTCTCGGGCACGTCGGGCCGCAACGAGAGCGGCGGTACGGCGTTCGACCCCAGGACGTACTACGCGTACACGCTCGACAAGGCGGCGGACGTGCCGGCGCTGCTGAGGTCGGGCACGGGCCCGCGCACGACCATCGGCACGACGGCGGCGACGGCGACGGACGTCACGGCGAAGGCGGCGGCCACGACGCTCACCGTCGCCAAGGACGGCACCGGCCAGTACAAGACCGTCCAGGCGGCGGTGAACGCGGTCCCCGCGAACAACCCCTCCCGCGTCGTCGTCTCCATCAAGCCGGGCACGTACCGCGAGACGGTCAAGGTCCCGTCCAACAAGCCGCACGTCACCTTCCAGGGCACCGGCGGCAGCCGCAAGGACACGGTGATCGTCTACAACAACGCGGCGGGCACCCGGAAGCCGGACGGCTCGGGCACCTACGGCACCTCGGGCAGCGCGACGGTCGCCGTCGAGGCCGACGACTTCCAGGCCCGCAACCTGACGGTCTCCAACGACTTCGACGAGGGCGCCAACCAGTCCCTCTCCGGCCACCAGGCGGTCGCCCTGCGCACCGCGGCCGACAAGGTCTTCCTGGACGGCGTGATCGTCGAGGGCGACCAGGACACCCTCCTGCTCGACACGGCCGCCAAGGACAGGCTGGGCCGGGTCTACGTCACCAACTCCTACGTCGTCGGCAACGTCGACTTCGTCTTCGGCCGGGCGACCGCGGTGCTCGACCGCTCGGTCATCACCCTGAAGAAGCGCTGGGACGGCTCCTCGGCCGGATACATCACGGCCCCGAGCACGGCCGCGAACCGCAAGGGCTTCCTCATCGCCAACTCGACGGTGAACGGCGACGTCTCCGACCGCACCTTCTACCTCGGCCGCCCCTGGCACGCCGGCGGCGACGCGTCCCTCGACCCGCAGACCACGGTCCGCAACACCACCCTGAGCGCCGCGATCCGCACCACCCCGTGGACCGACATGAGCGGCTTCTCCTGGAAGGACGACCGCTTCGCCGAGTACCGGAACACCGGCGCCGGCTCCGGCTCGGCGAGCAGCAACCGCCCCCACCTGACCGACGCCCAGGCGGCCGACCAGGAGATCGGCGACTGGCTGACCGACTGGACCCCCACGGCCTCCTGACCCCCGCGACGGCACACGCGGACCCACCGGTGGGGCGCGTGTGCCACGCTTGCCCGCATGTCGACACCACCGGACGGCCTGCCCGAGTACCGCGTACTGACCGGACCCGACGACGCCGCGTTCTGCCGGCGGGTCAGCGAGGCGCTGGCGATGGGGTACCGGCTCCACGCGGGGCCCGCCGTCACCTTCGACGGGGAGCGGGTGATCGTCGCGCAGGCCGTCGTGTGGGGCGGGTAGGCAGGCCGGACATGCGGCGGGGCCGGTGCGCACCGAGTGCGCACCGGCCCCGCCCACTGGTCACTGCACGATCGTGATGCGGTCCGCCTTCGGCGGGGCGATCGGGGAGGTGGCCGTGGAGTTGGCGGTCAGGTACTGCTCGAGGGCCGCCAGGTCGTCGAGTCCGACCAGGTCGTTCGTGCCCTCGCCCAGGGTCGGGAAGCCGTCGCCGCCGCCCGCGAGGAAGCTGTTCGTCGCGACGCGGTAGGTGGCGGCCGGGTCGATCGCGGAGCCGTTCAGCCTGATCGAGTCCGTGACCACGCGGTCCGCGCCCGTCTTCGTCAGATCCAGGGTGTAGGTCAGGCCGGAGGAGATCTGCAGGATCTTCGGGGCCGCCGCGTTCGGGCCGCTGACCTGCTCCTTCAGCGCCTGGATGACCTGCGCGCCGGTGAAGTCCTGGAGGTTGACCGTGTTGGCGAAGGGCTGGACGGTGAAGCCCTCGGCGAAGGTCACCACGCCGTCGCCCTCGCCGGCCGCGGCCGCGTAGCTGAGGGAGGCTCGGATGCCGCCGGGGTTCATCAGCGCCAGGTCGGTCTCCGCGTCCAGCGACCTGCCGTGCGCCAGCTGGGCGTCGGCGATGAGGTCGCCGAGCGGGGACTCCGTGCCGTCGCGGACGATGTCGCCGGAGATGTAGCCGATCGGGCGGCTGCCGATCGGGGCGGCCAGGGTGTTCCACTTGTCGATCAGGCGGGTCATGTCCGGGGCCTTCGGGACGTCCCGGGTGACGACGTGGTTCGCGGACTTCACGGCCGTACGGGCGATGTCACCCGTGGCGCGGTCGTAGGTCAGCGTGGTGTCCGTGTAGAGGCGGCCGAAGGACGCGGCCGAGGTGACCATGCGGGGCTTGCCCGCCGGGTCGGGGATCGTGCACACGTACGCGTTGTGGGTGTGGCCGGTGACCAGCGCGTCCACCTGCGGCGAGACGTTCTTCGCGATGTCCGCGATCGGGCCGGAGATGCCGTCGCCGGCGCCCGGGGAGTCGCAGTCGTAGTTGTACGAGGAGGACGCCGGGAAGCCGCCCTCGTGGATCAGCGCGACGATCGACTTCACGCCCTGGCGCTGGAGCTCCTTGGCGTACTTGTTGATCGTCTCGACCTCGTCCTTGAAGGCGAGGCCCTTCACGCCCTCCGCGGAGACGATGTTCGGGGTGCCCTCGAGGGTCACGCCGATGAAGCCGACCTTGACGCCCTGCTTCTTCCACACCCAGTAGGGCTTGAGGACGGGCCTCTTGGTCTTCTCGTCCAGGACGTTCGCCGCGAGGTACGGGAAGTCGGCGCCCTGGAACTTCTCGTCGGTGTAGCAGCCCTCGGTGGGGTGGCAGCCGCCGTTCTGGAGGCGTCCCAGCTCGGCCGCGCCCTCGTCGAACTCGTGGTTGCCGACGCTCGTCACGTCGAGGTCGAGCTTGTTCAGCGCCTCGATGGTGGGCTCGTCGTGGAAGAGGCCCGAGATGAGCGGGGACGCGCCGACCATGTCGCCGCCGGCGGCGGTGACGGAGTAGCGGTTGCCCTCGCGCGCCTCGCGCAGATGGGTGGCGAGGTACTCCACGCCGCCCGCGTCGACGGTCTTCGTCGTGCCGTCGGGCTGGAGTTCGGTGACCCGGCCGGAGGAGCCGGACGGGGGCTCCAGGTTGCCGTGCAGGTCGTTGAAGGACAGCAGCTGCACGTCCTGGTAGCGGCCGGGGTGGTGGGACTCGCCCTTGTCGCCGTGGTTCTCGTCCGCGCTCGCCGACCCGGGCAGGGCGGCGGCGGCCAGCGCGCCGGCGGTGAGCACACCGGCGGCGGTCGCGAGGAGACGGTTGGTGCGGCGTCTGCGGCGCTGGTGGTGCGCCGGGGATGTGGCTGGCATGCGCCCCCCTGTGGGTCCGTGTGGGTACCGGCGCAGCCTAGAGTCAACGCGCGTAGCGCGACAGGGTGTTCCTGGTTACATCCTGGTTTATCTTTCAGCGGCGCCACCGGCGTCCGTTTTGCGGCGTCCTCCCCGCGCGGTCCCCTTACCCTCGTACGCATGACCAGCGACGACTTCGCACGGACCGGCCGACCCCGCTCGCTCCAGACCTACGCCGCACTCGACGAGGAGCAGACCGGGGCGGTCCTCGCCCTGCTCGCCGAGGCCGCCCTGACCGACGGCCAGCAGGCGGTGTCCGAGCAGGGGCGGCTGCAGCTGCGCGGCGGGGAGCGGGAGGGGATCTCGCATCTGCTGCTCTCCGTCGACGACGAGCTCGTCGGGTACGCCCAGTTGGAGGACACCGATCCGGTGGAGCCGCCGGCCGCCGAGCTGGTGGTGCACCCCTCCTACCGGGGGAACGGGCACGGCCGGGCGCTCGGTTCGGCGCTGCTCGCCGCCTCCGGGAAGCGGCTGCGGGTGTGGGCGCACGGCGGCCACTCCGCCGCCCGCCATCTCGCCCAGGTCCTCGGGCTGACGCTGTTCCGGGAACTGCGGCAGATGCGGCGGCCGTTGGAGGGGCTGGACCTGCCCGACCCGGTGCTGCCCCAGGGCGTGACCGTACGCACCTTCGTGCCCGGCCGGGACGAGACGGCGTGGCTGGCGCTGAACGCCGCCGCCTTCGCCCACCACCCCGAGCAGGGCTCGCTCAGCCGGCGCGACCTCGACGACCGCATGGCCGAGTCGTGGTTCGACCCCGAGGGCTTCTTCCTCGCCGAGGCGGCGGACACCGGCCGGCTCCTCGGCTTCCACTGGACCAAGGAGCACGCCGCCGAACGCCTGGGCGAGGTGTACGTCCTCGGGGTGAGCCCCGACGCCCAGGGCGGCGGCCTCGGCAAGTCCCTCACCACGATCGGGCTGCGGCACCTCGCGGGCCGGGGCCTGCCGACGGCCATGCTCTACGTCGACGCCGACAACAAGGCGGCGGTCTCCGTCTACGAGCGGCTGGGCTTCGTCACGCACGAGACGGACCTGATGTACCGGACGGAGACCTGAGCCCCCGCCGGCCGAGGCGGCGCCGCGGTTCCGTGGCGCACACCACGGCCACCGCCACCGCCGCGCACAGCAGCACCGCCCAGCGGTCGTGCGCCGCCGCCCACCGCTCGTCGTCCGGGGGAACGAACAGGGCCCAGTGCCCGGGGGCGAACAGCGGACCCAGGACCGCCCCGGCGAGGAGGCCTCCGGCGACCGCCCGGCCCGGCCGGGCGCCGTCCCCGCGGTGCACCGCCAGCGCCGCCCCGGCGAGGGCGAGGGCGAGGGCCGTCGCCGCCTCGACGGTGATCCCGGCGACCGGGGGGCGTACGGGGGCGGGCACCAGGAGCAGCGCGGCGGTCCACCACACGGCGGCGACCGGCACCACGAGGAGGACCCGCAGTCCGTGGCGGACGGCCCGCCGGGTGGGCACCGCGGCGGTGGTGTGCCGGGCCGGGTCGTCCAGCGCGAAGGCCGCTCCCAGCGCGAAGGCCAGGGCGGAGGCCCGCAGCACGGTCAGCGCGTACCAGCCGTCCGCCTGATCGCCGGTCAGCCGCGGGGCGGCGGCGAGCAGCAGGCCCAGGACGCCCGCGGCCCCTACGGCTCTCCAGGGCATGGTCCGCGCCACCGGTCGCAGGAGCTCCACGGCCACGGGTCTCACAGACACTCGTCCTTCTCCTCCGGCTCGTCCAGGCCCAGCAGCGCGGCGACCTGGTCCGACGTCACCTTCGGGGCGGTCAGCCCCGCCCACTCGGCCTTCACCTTCGCGGCGACCTCCCGCTCCGGGCGGCGCAGCAGCTCGCGCACCAGTTCCGTCTGGGCGGCGGTCATCCGCAGCGGTTCCGTCTGCGAGAGGACGATCGCCGAGCCCCGGTCGCTGTCGTCCAGCCGCACCCGGCGCAGGTCGGCCACGGGGTCGGGCCGGCCGGCCAGCGCCATCCACATGACGGTGACCATCCGGCCGTCGCACATCGCGCCCGCCTTCGCCTCGGTGCCCGCGACCAGCACCCCGGCCACGGCGGCGGTGAACTCCGGGACGCGGTTGCCGCCCCAGGCCGTGCCGACGGTCACCTGGCCGGGCCGGGTGGCCGGGGCGATCGCCGCGTCGCCGTCCAGGCCGTACCGTGCCTCGATCCGCTGCCGTACGAGGAGCGGCCGGTCCCGCGCGGCGCCGCCCGCGAGGGAGCGCACGCCGGCGACGGCCTCCGCCCAGTCGTCGGTGCGGACCGTCCACTCCGGGAAGACGCAGTACGTCGTGCCGTCCCGTTCGGCGCACTTCTGCTCCTTCTCCGGGGCGGCGGAGGCCCGGACGCGCGCCTCGGTCGTCTCCCGGGACACGCCCTGGCCCTGCGCCACCGCGCCCACCAGGGTCAGCGCCACCGCGCCGACGACACCCGCCCGCACGGTCCGCAGACGGGCGCCCCCGGAGACCAGCACCGCGAGCAGGGCGGCGGTCAGCGCCAGGCCGGTGAGGTAGAGGGCGTGCCAGGCGGCGGGGCGGCCCAGCAGGTCGGACGGCAGGGTGGTGGCGGTGTTCTCACCGACCGTCAGCACCAGCCACCGCACGGTGTGCCCGTTGTCGGGGGCCGTGGCCACCGTGTGGAGGAAGAAGAGCAGGACGATCAGCAGCGGGGCCGCGAACGGGGAGGTCAGCAGCCTGGCCAGCAGCACACCGATCGTCCCGAGCACCAGCACGGACAGCGGCCCGGCCAGCAGTTCGCCCGGCGAGCCGTGCCCGACGGCGCCCGGCTTGAGCGCCTCCCAGGTGAACTGGCCCGCCACGCACACCCCGGTGAGCAGCGCCGCCGCGGCGACCGACAGCAGGTGCGCGACCGTGCGTCGCCAGGGCTGGACCACCAGCACGTCGAGGTGCCGGTCGGTGTCGTGCCGCCGGGAGCGCAGCACGGCGTGGTTGGCGCAGAACAGCACCGCGAGGCCGACGAGCAGCGGGCCGCCCTGGGTGGCGCGGTCGGCGTCCTGCAGCGCGGGGAAGCCGTCCCAGGAGGTGCGGGTCCTCCACACGGTCCAGCCGATGTACACGGCGAAGGCGGCGAGCACCGGCGCCCGCAGCAGCAGCCGGCGGGTCTCGAAGCGGGCCAGGGCGATCACGGCCGCCCCGGAGGCGCGGGGCACCGCGGTCACCGCGGCCGGGGTCTCGGTCGCGGCGGTCACGCCGTCACCTCCGTGTCCGCGCCGTCGAGGGTGAGCAGATAGCCGTCCTCCAGGGTGGGTTCGAGCAGGTCCGCGCCGGCGGGCGGGTCGCCCACGTTGCGGAAGGTGCCGAGTCCGGTGCGCCAGCCGGCCTTCGCTCCGGGGTCGCGTTCGGCGCTGCTCCACACCCGGTCCGCGGCCCGTGCGGTGAGCTCGGCGGGGGTGCCGTCGAAGCGGACGGTGCCCTCGGCGAGGACCACCACCCGGTGGCAGAGCATCGCCACGTCCTCGGTCTGGTGGGTGGACAGCAGCACGGTGCGGCCCTCACCGGCCCGGGCGATCAGCTCCCGGAAGCGCATCCGCTGCTCGGGGTCGAGGCCGACGGTGGGCTCGTCGAGGACGAGGAACGCGGGGTCGCCGACGAGCGCGGCCGCCAGCGCGACCCGCTGGCGCATCCCGCCGGACAGCTTGCGGATCCGCCTGCCGCGCACATCGCCGAGGCCGGCCTCGTCCAGCACCCTGCGCACCTCGCGGTGGCGGGCGGCACGGTCGGTGTGTTCCTTGAGGATCGCGACGTAGTCCACGAACTCGAAGGCGGTGAAGTCGGGGTGGAAGCCGGGGGTCTGCGGCAGATAGCCGAGGTTGCGCCGCAGCTCCTGCCGCCCCCGCGAGGTGCCCGGGTCGTGGCCGAGCACCGTGAAGGCGCCCCGGTCGGCCGGTACGGCGGTGGCGAGCACCCGCAGCAGCGTGGTCTTGCCCGCGCCGTTGGGCCCGAGCAGCCCGGTGACACCGGTGGACAGCCGCAGCGACACGTCGTCGAGGGCGCGGGTGCCGCCGTAGCGCAGGCTCAGCCCGGAGGCGGAGACGGTGGGGGTCATACGGGACTCCGTACAGGTAGGGAAGGGAGGGCACCCGGCCGGGAAGGGGCCGGATGCGGGCGGGCGGAAACCGGGCCGGTCAGGCGGTGTCGCCCCGGCTGAGGTCGAAGCGGTCCCGGAGGCGGACGAGCAGTCCGGCGGCGAGCAGGGCGACCGCCGCCGACACGCCCTGCCCCGCCGCGGTGAACGGGGCGAGCGGGTCGTCGCCGGCCCGGGCGGCGTCCGCGGAGAGCAGCAGCGCGATCCAGCCGCCGCCGACCAGGGACGGCGCGCGCACCGGGCCGAGCCGGGCCGTCAGCGCGAGCGCGGACGCGGTGAGCGCGAGGGCGGGCAGCAGCCAGGCCAGGGCGCGCAGTCCGTACCCGGGCAGGGCGAGGGTGGCCAGCCCGTTGAGGCCGAGCCCGGCGGCGAGCACCACCACCGTGCGGATCATCAGCAGCCGGAAGCCGTGCATCGGCGCGACCACCGCCATCTCGTACGTCGGGTCCAGCGCGGGCCCGTACGACAGCGCGACCCCGGCCAGCGGAAGCAGCGGGGCGAGGGCGAGGAACAGGGTGGGCGTGCCGGTGGCGCCGTGCGCGACGGTGACGGCCGCGGTGAGCAGCAGGACGGCGGTGACCGCGCCCAGCCAGGAGCGGCGCAGCGCCGGGGTGGCCGCCAGCAGCCGCGCGGTGTGGTCGGCGACCCCGCACCGCAGCAGCAGGGACTCCAGGAGTCCCGGACGGGGCGCGTCCAGTTCGGCGTCGAGCCGGTCCCATCCGGCGTCCAGGGCGGCCGGGCCGGCGGCCTCGGCGAGGACGGCCCGGCAGTGGGCGCAGGCGGTGAGGTGGGTGTCGGCCGACCACAGCAGGGGCGGCTCCAGTTCGGCGCGCGCGTAGGCCCGCAGATCGGCTTCCGGCACGTGCCAGCCGGTGGTTCCGTTCGTCATGCCAGCGCCTCCCGGAGTTGCTTGCGGGCCCTCATCGCCCGCGTCTTGACCGTGCCCGGCGGTATGCCGAGCAGGACGGCCGCCTCGCGGGTGGTCAGCCCGTCGACGACCGTGGCCTGGAGCACCGCGCGCAGCTCCGGTGACAGCCGGACCAGCGCCCCGGCGAGGTCCCCGTGCTCCACCCCCGCGAGCACGCGCTCCTCCGCCGACGCCTCGTCCCGGTGCCGCAGCCGCGCCAGCGCCTGGCGCAGCCGGCCGCGCGCCCCGGCGCCGCGCAGCGCGTCGACCAGCCGGCGCGAGGCGATCCGCCACAGCCAGCCGGCGGCGTCCGCGCCCACCGCGTCCGGCCGGTAGCGGGCCGTGCCGCGCCACACCGCGAGGAACGTCTCCTGGACGACGTCGTCGACGAGCCCGGGGTCGGCGCACCGGCCGCGCATCCGGGCGGTCAGCCAGGGCGCGTACCGCCGGTACAGCTCCTCGAAGGCGCGCCGGTCCTGGTCCGCCGCGACGGCACGCAGCAGCTCCCCGTCGCTTCTCGTTTCGCTCACGACCCCTCATCGGACGGCCCCACGCGATCGGTTCACGGGTGCGCGGGCGACCCGGCCCGCGGGTGGTCCGCCCCCGCGCCCCGCCAGTTGCGATGGCTGCTCCGGCTCGGCGGGCCGCTCGCCGACGCCGCGGCGGCGGCCTGCAGGCAGTACAACGCCTGCGGCTTCACCCCGCGCCGCAGCTACGACCAGGGCGCGATCCTGCTCTACAAGGACGTCCACACCTACACGACGATCGCCTGGCCGCTCCAGCCGGCCGGCACCGGCATCCTCCTCCTCGTCGCCGCGCTGTCGGCCCTCGCCGCGTTCCGGCTGCTGCGCCACCGCACCGGGAAGGCAGCCGGATGAGCGGCACGGCCACGGCGGCCCGGGCGCGGCTGTCCCGCACGGTGCTGCGGGTGCACCGCACGGCACTGACCGCCTGGGGCGCCCTCGTGGCGGGACCGGCAGAGTGTTCGCGGGGCCCGTGGAGCTGTGTGGACCTCATCGAGGCCCTCGACCACGGCGAACCGACCGGCTACGTCGGCTTCCCCACCTGCTACGGCTTCCTCGCAGTCGCCGCGTTCAGCGGCGGCGCGCTGATCGGCCGCGAGCTGGAGTCCGGCACCGCGAGGCCGGCGTGGACGCAGGGCGTCACCCCGGCCCGCCGGCCGGCCCGCAGGGGGTGGTCGGCGCACCGGGACCTCATGGGGGACCACTGGGCCTTCGCCGACGTGTTCGTGGCACGCGGGCCGGCGACGGTGGCGTACGGGCTGTGCGCCCTCGCCGTGGGGGCGCTCACCGCGCTGCTCCTGCGGCGCGCGCTGCCCGCGCTCGCCGTGTCGGTCGCCGCGATGTGGCTGCTCAACCTGGTCCTGGAGCGCTGCCGCGCCTCCCTGTGGCCGCCGGTCACCCGGACCTCCGGCACCCGGTTCGAGCTGCCGGAGAGCGCCTGGCAGCTGGAGTGGGGCCGCACCGCCTCCGGCGGCCACCGGGCCACGTACCACCCGCCCTCGCACTTCTGGCCCCTGCACCTGGTGGAGACCGGCATCGTCCTCGCCGTCACCGCCCTCGCCACGGCCGCCGCGTTCGCCCTGCTGAACCGCCGCACCGCCTGACGCCCGCCCCGGTACGTCCCTGCCCGTCCGAGGCAGGGACGTACCGCGCTCCCCGCCCGCGCCGTGTACCCCCGTGGGCCGCCGCCCGATATCCCGGACGTCATGTCTCCGTAACCGGCGATTCAGACGGGCTTGCGACGCTCGGCCAATGAATCCCGCCGTGCCAGAGCCCTCGCCACCCCGCAGGGGGAACGGGGGGAACGGGGACGCCTCAGGGCCACCACCGCTCCCACCCGCTTTTTCCGACGCGCCCGTGACGCTCATGGCGCGGAAGAATGGGGCCATGAGCCAGTCCGACGCCCAGGCACAGGTACAGCACCCGCAGCCCTCCGTGGGCTCCATCGCCGCCCACCGGCCGCATACCGTGGCCGGAGTGGTCTCCGACCTGGAACCCGACATCGACGCGGACCTCGACGGCTACGAGGAGTCGCAGCCGGACGGCGCCGCCCCGCTCCCGCAGGGCCGCTTCCTCGACCGGGAGCGCAGCTGGCTCGCGTTCAACGAACGCGTCCTCGAACTCGCCGAGGACCCGGACACCCCGCTGCTGGAGCGCGCCAACTTCCTCGCCATCTTCGCCAGCAACCTGGACGAGTTCTTCATGGTCCGGGTGGCCGGACTGAAGCGCCGCATCGCCACCGGCGTCGCCACCCGCTCCGCGTCCGGGCTCCAGCCCCGCGAGGTGCTGGAGATGATCTGGGCCCGCTCCCGCGAGCTGATGGCCCGGCACGCCGCCTGCTACCACGAGGACGTCGCCCCCGCCCTGGCGGAGGAGGGCATCCACCTGGTCCGCTGGAACGAGCTGACGGAGAAGGAGCAGGCCCGCCTGTTCACCCTCTTCCGGCACCAGATCTTCCCGGTCCTCACCCCCCTCGCCGTCGACCCCGCGCACCCCTTCCCGTACATCTCGGGCCTGTCGCTGAACCTGGCCGTCGTCGTGCGCAACCCGGTCACCGGGCACAGGCACTTCGCGCGGGTCAAGGTGCCGCCGCTGCTGTCCCGTTTCCTGGAGAGCTCCCCGGGCCGCTACGTCCCCATCGAGGACGTCATCGCCGCCCACCTGGAGGAGCTGTTCCCGGGCATGGAGGTGCTGGAGCACCACGCCTTCCGCCTCACCCGCAACGAGGACCTCGAGGTCGAGGAGGACGACGCGGAGAACCTGCTCCAGGCCCTGGAGAAGGAGCTCATGCGGCGCCGCTTCGGGCCGCCGGTGCGGCTGGAGGTCGAGGAGTCCATCGACCGCGAGGTGCTGGACCTCCTGGTGCGCGAGCTGAAGATCGGCGAGGCCGAGGTGTACCCGCTGCCGGGCCCGCTCGACCTCACCGGCCTCTTCCGCATCCACGGCCTGGACCGGCCCGAGCTGAAGTACCCGAAGTTCATCGCCGGCACGCACCGCGACCTGGCGGAGGTCGAGACGGCCTCCCAGCCCGACATCTTCGCCGCGCTGCGCAGCCGCGACGTGCTGCTGCACCACCCGTACGACTCGTTCTCCACGTCGGTGCAGGCGTTCCTGCAGCAGGCCGCCGAGGACCCCGACGTCCTCGCCATCAAGCAGACCCTGTACCGGACTTCGGGCGACTCCCCCATAGTCGACGCGCTCATCGACGCCGCCGAGGCCGGCAAGCAGGTCCTGGTGCTGGTCGAGATCAAGGCGCGCTTCGACGAGCACGCGAACATCAAGTGGGCGCGCAAGCTGGAGGAGGCCGGCTGCCACGTCGTGTACGGCCTGGTCGGTCTGAAGACCCACTGCAAGCTGTCCCTGGTGGTCCGTCAGGAGGGCGAGACGCTACGGCGTTACAGCCACGTCGGCACCGGCAACTACCACCCGAAGACGGCCCGCCTCTACGAGGACCTGGGGCTGCTCACCTCGGACCAGCAGGTCGGCGCGGACCTGTCCGACCTGTTCAACCGGCTCTCCGGCTACTCCCGCCGGGAGACCTACCGGCGGCTGCTGGTGGCCCCCAAGTCCCTGCGGGACGGCCTGGTCTCCCGCATCGAGAAGGAGGCCCAGCACCATCGCGCCGGGCGCCCCGCCTTCGTCCGCATCAAGGTCAACTCGATGGTCGACGAGGCCGTCATCGACGCCTGCTACCGGGCGTCGCAGGCGGGCGTCCCGGTGGACATCTGGGTGCGCGGCATCTGCGCGATCCGGCCCGGCGTGACGGGCCTGTCGGAGAACGTCCGGGTACGGTCCGTCCTCGGCCGCTTCCTCGAGCACTCCCGGGTGTTCTCCTTCGGCAACGGCGGTGAGCCCGAGGTGTGGATCGGCAGCGCGGACATGATGCACCGCAACCTCGACCGCCGGATAGAGGCGCTGGTGCGGGTCACCGACCCGGCCCACCGGGCGGCCCTGAACCGGCTGCTGGAGACCGGCATGTCGGACACCACGCAGTCCTGGCACCTCACCGCGGACGGCGAGTGGACCCGGCACGCGACGGACGCGGACGGCCAGCCCCTGCGCAACGTCCAGGAGATGCTCATAGACGCCCGGAGGCGCCGGCGTGGCACAGCGACACCTTGATCCGACGGCCGGTCCGGTGCCGGCGGACGCCCTGGCCGGCTATCTGCGGGCCCAGGCGACCGAATTCCTCCGCGCGCTGCGCCTCCACCGGGAGACCGGTGCGGGCGCGGCCGCGTCGGAGGGCTCCGTCGAGGCGGCCCGCGCGCTGCGCCGCGCGGCGCGCCGCGTCAGCGGCAGCCTGCACACCTTCCAGCCGGTCCTGGACCCCGACTGGTCGGAGGCGATGCGCCCCGAACTGGCCTGGGTCTCGGGCACGCTGGCCCTGGAACACGCCCACGCCTCCCGGCTGCAGCAACTCCTGCTGGCCCTGCACCGCCTGTCGGGCGCGGCACCGTTCCCGCCCCAGGGACCCGCGGCGGGCACCACCGCGCGCACGGCCGCCCCGCCGCGGGTCCCTGGGGCGGGAAC
>Ga0247820_10000568_pt1 | contig 19753 bp, 15 predicted proteins | sample 13C_Glucose_Day1_2_FD_192480 | JGI IMG/M metagenome (GOLD analysis project Ga0247820, IMG submission 192480) | Soil microbial communities from agricultural site in Penn Yan, New York, United States - 13C_Glucose_Day14 | ecosystem: Environmental > Terrestrial > Soil > Agricultural land | place...
TCACATTACTGCACAGCGACTCAGCTAATCGCCTTGGTCGCCAGCCAGAACAACCCGGCAGACAGGCCCACGGTGGCCGGCAGGGTCAGTACCCAGGCCAGCAGAATGGTCCTGACGGTGCCGCCTTGCAGGCCGCTCTTGTTCGCCACCATGGTACCGGCGACACCCGACGACAATACGTGGGTAGTCGATACCGGCAGGCTGAACACGTTGGCCATGCCGATGGCGCACGCCGCCGTGATCTGTGCCGACATGCCTTGGGCATAAGTCATGCCTTGCTTGCCGATCTTCTCGCCAACGGTCAGTACCACGCGCTTCCAGCCCACCATGGTACCCAGGCCCAAGGCCAGGGCGACGGCCACGATTACCCAGAACGGTGCATATTCGGTGGTGGCGGTCAGGTCTTTGCGCAGTTTTTCCAGGTCGGCCTTCTCGCGCGGCTCAAGGCCCGGCAGCTTGCCAACCTTCTTCGCCGTGTCGTCCAGGCACAGCAGGTAACGACGCACTTCCACACGCTTCTCGGCGTTCAGGTCGCGGTAGTCGGTGACGCCTTTAAGCGAAGACTGCAATGCGGCAATGGTCGGCTCGGTCTGCTGCGGGTTGCAGCTGAACTGCTCTGGCAGGTCGCTGGACTTGGCTTTGCCCAGGGCCAGGTACTCGCCCAGGGTCGCTTCGTTGCGCTGGTAGAACTGGCTCAGGTGCAGGGTAGCGTCGCGGGTGCGCTCGATCTGGTAAGTGGTGCTGTTCAGGTCGAGGACAAACTTGGCCGGAACGATACCGATCAGTACCAGCATGATCAGGCCGATGCCTTTCTGGCCATCGTTGGAGCCGTGCACGAAGCTGACGCCCATGGCCGAGATCACCAGCACCAGACGGTTCCAGAACGGCGGGTGCTTCTTGTCGTCGAGCTTGCGCCGTTGCTCTGGGGTCTTGTGCATCTTCGACAGCGGGCGCCACCACTTCAGGCCCAGCAGGACCAGCGCGGCAACGGCAAAGCCGGCCATTGGCGAGAGCACCAGCGACATGCCGATGTCGATCGCCTTCTGCCAGTTGACGCCATCACCCAGCGGGATGTCGCTGATCAGCGCATTGGCCAGGCCCACACCGAGGATCGAGCCGATCAGGGTGTGCGAGCTGGACGCGGGGATGCCGAAGTACCAGGTGCCCAGGTTCCAGGTGATGGCCGCGGCCAGCAACGAGAAGACCATGGCCAGGCCGTGACCGGTGTTCACATTGATCAGCAGTTCGACCGGCAGCAGGTGGACGATGGCATAGGCCACGCCAACGCCGCCGAGCAAAACCCCGAGGAAATTGAACACGCCGGAGAAGAACACGGCCAGGTGCGGTGGCATGGCTTTGGTATAGATGACAGTGGCTACCGCGTTAGCGGTGTCATGAAAGCCATTGATGAACTCGAATGCGAGCACGAAGGTCAGTGCGAGCACCAAGCTCACCACTACCCAGGCATCCAGTCCGCTGAATAAATCGATCATGAAGGTTTTCTGGCGGTCGTAGGGGGGCCGGATTATGCCAGAAAACCTTGGCAATCGATGCACCCCCGACAGACCGATGGTGTCTTCAGGCGGTTAGCAAACCCGTGGCAATAGCAGGCTTTCGGCAACATTAATGCCGATAAAAATCGCTAATTTCGGCAAAATGGTGCGATTTTTCGAAATCTATCAGGCGCAAGAGGCGTTCAAACGGGCGTATGAAATTTGTGTAATTCCATTTCATGCGCGTCATTTGAGTAACGATCTGTCAGCCGCTTGGCCTAGTCACATGCCGGGCCGTAGCGTCAGGATTCGTCGCTGCGCAAATCCTTTTCCATCTTTTCCAGTTCCTGGGCGAATACCTGGTCCTGGACAGTGGCTCGCTTGCGCCACGGTTTGCGTTCCGGCTCCGGTTGCGCCGCATAGGTGGTGACTTCACCACCATAAACATCCTTGTAACGTTCAGCCTGGCGCTCGAGTTCTGCGCGCAGTTCATCTTTCGTCACAGTAGTACCTGAATAGTATGAGAGTTGGCTCCGGCTCGGCATGCAAAGTTACGCATGCGGCTACGCAACCAGAGCGAAATCGCTGTCGCAGCAACAGTGGTCCAAAAGGTGCGAAGGCACTTGATCAAACGGTAACAGTTTTAAGCTGTTCACCTGGCGAACTGGCAAACACCCTATGCAAAGAGACAGTGGGGGCTAACGCCTACGTGTTGATCACGGCCAGCAGACTGATTATAGCAATCGGCAACTCATCGATCATCGCTCTTTACGGGTAACTGACACAAGCACTCAAAGTTGTTCATACGACTATCGACTCGGCTAGCGAATCGGTCAGAAGTTTGAGTTGAGCGGGTGCAGAAAGTTCGCTGGAACGCGAGGGGAGGTAAAACGGCCTCGTGGTGACGAGGCCGTGCCTGGGGACTTCTACGGTGGGTACCTGACCAGTCTCTCCAAAGAAGCCACATGTGGCATGAGAAAGGTATAAGCAAAAGTGTCAGCGGTCAATTGCGATTATCGGCCGTTCGTTCGATAATCGCACGAACGACAGATTTTTTTGAGGTCAGCCATGAGCGACGAAAACCTGCCCAAGGACGCCCCGGTACAGGAAAGAGCCAGTTCCCCCGCAATGGCGCCTCCGATCGTGGCGTCGCCCGCCAAGCGCATTCAGGCGTTCACTGGCGATCCGGACTTCATGACCTCTCTGGCCCGGGGCCTGGCGGTCATCCAGGCGTTCCAGGAGCGCAAACGCCACCTGACCATCGCCCAGATCAGCCACCGCACCGAGATCCCTCGCGCAGCCGTGCGGCGATGCCTGCATACCTTGATAAAGTTGGGTTATGCCACGACCAACGGTCGTACCTACTCATTGCTGCCCAAGGTTTTGACCCTGGGCCATGCCTACCTGTCGTCGACGCCGTTGGCGGTCTCGGCGCAGCCTTATCTGGATCGCATCAGTGACCAACTGCATGAGGCGGCCAACATGGCCACCCTGGAAGGTGATGACATCCTTTATATAGCGCGTTCGGCCACGGTGGAGCGGCTTATCTCGGTCGATTTGTCGGTCGGTGGTCGGCTGCCGGCCTATTGCACCTCGATGGGGCGCATTCTGCTGGCGGCGTTGGATGACACCAGCCTGCGCGAATACCTCGACCGTGCCGACCTCAAGGCGCGTACCAGCCGTACCCTGCATGATCCGGAGTCGCTGTTTGCCTGCATCCAGCAGGTGCGGGCCCAGGGTTGGTGTGTGGTTGACCAGGAATTGGAACAGGGCCTGCGCTCAATTGCCGTGCCGATCTATGACGCCTCGGGCCAGGTGCTGGCGGCGTTGAACGTCAGTACCCATGTCGGGCGGGTGACTCGTAGTGAGCTGGAGCAGCGGTTTTTGCCGATCCTGTTGGCTTCGAGCCGGGACCTGTGCACCCAGCTGTTCGGATAAGCGCTACGTCGGCGCGGCTGCGGATGTTGGCTACGTGGGAGCGGGCTTGCCCCGCGATAGCGGCTGCGCGATCAATAACGCTATCGCGAGGCAAGCCCGCTCCCACGCTAGCCGACATCTGCGCTCGAACTGCTGCAGTCGACTGCACACTGATGTTGTTCGATAAACGCACAAACTCGTCTCCACCGAATTGCGCAGCGCCGGCCCGCTGATTAATGTCTTTCGCAACGGTCGGCTTTGCCGACCGAACAAGAACAACATGCGAGAGGCACACCCCATGACCACTGTCCTTTCTGTGCTGCGGCCGCACCCGCACGCAGTACCGTTGTATCCAGGCTGACGCACGGCCATTACTCCCGACCCTCGATACCTGCGCAGCCACTTGCGTCAGGATCCTGCCTGCGCCGCTTTCCTGGATAACAACAATGAACAAACCGCAAACCACTGTCGGCAATTGTCTCGACGTCCAATCGTTCATCAATGATCAGCCGCTGTCGCGCTACCAATGGCGGGTGGTGATCCTGTGTTTTTTGATCGTATTCCTCGATGGCCTGGACACCGCGGCCATGGGCTTCATTGCTCCGGCGCTATCCCAGGAATGGGGTATCGACCGCGCCAGCCTCGGCCCGGTGATGAGTGCCGCGCTGATCGGCATGGTGTTTGGCGCATTGGGTTCCGGCCCATTGGCCGACCGCTTCGGCCGTAAAGGTGTGCTGGTTGGCGCGGTGCTGGTGTTCGGCGGTTTTAGCCTGGCCTCGGCCTATGCCACCAATGTCGACCAACTGCTGGTACTGCGTTTTCTCACTGGACTGGGCCTGGGTGCTGGCATGCCCAATGCCACCACCTTGCTCTCCGAGTACACCCCGGAACGACTCAAGTCGCTGTTGGTGACCAGCATGTTCTGCGGCTTCAACCTCGGCATGGCCGGTGGCGGCTTCATCTCGGCCAAGCTGATCCCGGCCTATGGCTGGCACAGCCTGCTGGTGATTGGCGGTGTGCTGCCGCTGCTGCTGGCGGTGGTGCTGCTGGTGTGGCTGCCGGAATCGGCGCGGTTCTTGGTGGTGCGCAATCGCGGCACCGACAAGGTGCGCAAAACCCTGGCGCCGATCGCCCCTGCCGTGGTCGCCCAGGCTGCCAGTTTCAGTGTGCCTGAGCAGAAGGCGGTGGCAGCGCGCAACGTGTTTGCGGTGATCTTCTCTGGCACATACGGCCTGGGCACGATGTTGCTGTGGCTGACCTACTTCATGGGCCTGGTGATCGTCTATCTGCTGACCAGCTGGCTGCCGACGCTGATGCGCGACAGTGGCGCGAGCATGGAGGAGGCCGCTTTCATCGGCGCACTGTTCCAGTTCGGCGGCGTGCTTAGCGCAGTCGCGGTGGGCTGGGCGATGGACCGCTTCAACCCGCACAAGGTCATCGGCCTGTTCTACCTGCTGGCCGGGGTATTCGCCTACGCCGTGGGGCAGAGCCTGGGCAACATGACCCTGCTTGCCACCCTGGTGCTGGTGGCCGGCATGTGCGTGAACGGTGCGCAGTCGGCCATGCCGTCGCTGGCGGCGCGGTTCTACCCGACCCAGGGACGCGCCACCGGCGTGTCGTGGATGCTCGGCATTGGTCGCTTTGGCGCCATTCTCGGTGCTTGGAGTGGGGCGACCTTGCTCGGGCTGGGTTGGAATTTCGAACAAGTGCTGACTGCGTTGTTGGTGCCGGCGGCGTTGGCGACCGTGGGCGTGATCGTCAAGGGCTTGGTGAGTCACGCTGACGCGACCTGACTCTGCAAACCACAACGACTCTGTAGGCGCGGGGCAAGCCCGCTCCCGCAGGGGTTGAGGGTCTTGGGGTGAATGGATAGCACGATAACAAATGGTTCGATAATCGCACAAGTAATCGATTATCGGATTGTGCGCCACCCTCCAGTCTCCTTAATCTGAGCTCAACGCAGCACCCTGACCAGGAGTCTCCAATGGCAGCAATCCTCTCGCTTCACGAGGCCGTGAAGCAATTCATCCAGGACGGCGACACCGTCGCCCTCGAAGGCTTCACCCACCTGATCCCGACCGCAGCCGGCCACGAGATCATCCGCCAGGGCAAGCGCGACCTGACCCTGGTGCGCATGACCCCGGACCTGATCTACGACCAATTGATCGGCGCCGGCTGCGCCAGCAAGCTGATCTTCTCCTGGGGTGGTAACCCAGGCGTCGGGTCGCTGCACCGCCTGCGCGATGCGGTCGAGAAGCACTGGCCGCATGCGATCGAGATCGAAGAGCACAGCCACGCGGACTTGGCCAACGCCTATGTCGCGGGTGCCTCGGGCCTGCCGTTCGCGGTGCTGCGCGCCTACGCCGGTTCCGACCTGCCCAAGGTCAACCCGCTGATCAAGAGCGTCACTTGCCCGTTCACCGGCGAAGTGCTCGCTGCCGTGCCGTCGGTGCGCCCGGATGTGACCGTGATCCACGCGCAGAAGGCCGACCGCAAAGGCAACGTGCTGCTGTGGGGCATTCTCGGTGTGCAGAAAGAAGCGGCCCTGGCGGCCAAACGGTGCATCGTCACCGTCGAGGAAATCGTCGACGACCTGCAAGCGCCAATGAACGCCTGTGTGCTGCCGACCTGGGCGCTGTCGGCGGTGTGCCTGGTGCCGGGTGGCGCCCACCCGTCCTATGCCCATGGCTACTACGAGCGCGACAACCGCTTCTACCAGGCCTGGGACCCGATTGCCCGTGACCGTGAGTCGTTCACCGCCTGGATCGATAGCTACATCCGCGGCACCGTCGACTTCAATGAATTCAAGGCCAAGCTGGCCAGCACTGCGGAGGCCGCGCAATGAGCTACTCCACTTCCGAAATGATGACTGTCGCCGCTGCCCGTCGCCTGCGCAACGGTGCGGTCTGCTTCGTCGGTATCGGCCTGCCGTCCAAGGCTGCCAACCTGGCGCGCCTGACCTCGTCGCCCGACGTCGTGCTGATCTATGAATCTGGCCCGATTGGCGCCAAGCCGAGCGTGCTGCCGCTGTCGATCGGCGACGGCGAGCTGGCGGAAACCGCCGACACCGTGGTGCCGACCGGCGAAATTTTCCGCTACTGGCTGCAGGGCGGACGCATCGACGTGGGCTTCCTCGGCGCCGCCCAGGTCGACCGCTTCGGCAACATCAATACCACCGTGGTCGGTGACTACCACGCCCCGCGCACCCGTTTGCCGGGTGCCGGTGGTGCGCCGGAAATCGCCGGTTCCGCCAAGCAAGTGCTGATCATCCTCAAGCAATCGCCACGCGCGTTTGTCGACAAGCTGGACTTCATCACCTCGGTCGGCCACGGCGAGGGTGGCGACTCGCGTAAACGCCTGGGCCTGCCTGGTGAAGGCCCGGTCGGCATCATCACCGACCTGTGCATCATGGAGCCGGAAGCCGGCACCCACGAATTCGTGGTCACCTCGATTCACCCTGGTGTGACCCGCGAACAGATCATTGCCGCCACCGGCTGGGCGATCCGCTTTGCCGATGACGTGCAGACCACCGCCGCGCCAAACGAGGTCGAGCTGACCGCGCTGCGTGATCTTGAACAGCGCACCGCTGCCGCCCACGGCCAGAAGCCAGGAGAAGCCTGATGCGTGACGTGTTCATCTGTGATGCCATCCGCACCCCGATCGGCCGCTTCGGCGGCGCCCTGGCCGGCGTGCGCGCCGATGACCTGGCAGCAGTGCCGCTCAAGGCGCTGATCGAGCGTAACCCGTCGGTGCAGTGGGATCAGGTCGACGAAGTGTTCTTCGGCTGCGCCAACCAGGCCGGCGAAGACAACCGCAACGTCGCGCGCATGGCCCTGCTGCTGGCGGGCCTGCCCGAGAGCATTCCTGGGGTGACCCTCAACCGCCTGTGCGCTTCGGGTATGGATGCAATTGGCACGGCGTTTCGCGCCATTGCCAGTGGCGAGATGGAGCTGGCGATTGCCGGTGGTGTCGAGTCGATGTCGCGCGCGCCGTTCGTCATGGGCAAGGCCGAGAGTGGTTACTCGCGCAACATGAAGCTTGAGGACACCACCATCGGTTGGCGTTTCATCAACCCGCTGATGAAGAGCCAGTACGGCGTCGACTCGATGCCCGAGACGGCCGACAACGTCGCTGACGACTATCAGGTTTCCCGCGCGGATCAAGACGCCTTCGCCCTGCGCAGCCAGCAAAAGGCAGCAGCGGCGCAGGCTGCAGGTTTCTTCGCGCAAGAGATCGTGCCAGTGCGCATTGCCCACAAGAAGGGCGAGACCGTGGTCGAGCACGACGAGCACCTGCGCCCGGATACCACCCTCGAGGCACTGAGCAAACTCAAGCCAGTCAACGGCCCGGACAAGACCGTCACTGCGGGCAACGCCTCGGGCGTCAACGACGGCGCCGCCGCGTTGATCCTGGCGTCGGCAGACGCGGTGAAGAAACATGGCTTGACCCCGCGGGCACGGGTTCTGGGCATGGCCAGTGGCGGTGTCGCGCCGCGAGTGATGGGCATCGGCCCGGTGCCGGCAGTGCGCAAACTGACCGAGCGCCTGGGCGTTGCCGTGGCCGACTTCGACGTGATCGAACTCAACGAAGCGTTCGCCAGCCAAGGCTTGGCAGTGCTGCGCGAGTTGGGTGTGGCCGATGACGCACCGCAGGTAAACCCCAATGGTGGCGCGATTGCCCTGGGCCATCCGTTGGGCATGAGCGGCGCACGGCTGGTGCTGACTGCGCTGCATCAGTTGGAGAAAAGCGGTGGGCGTAAGGGCCTGGCGACCATGTGCGTAGGTGTTGGCCAAGGGCTGGCGCTGGCCATAGAGCGGGTTTGAGCAGCTCTGGCCTCATCGCGGGGCAAGCCCGCTGCCACGGGAACCACTATCCCGTGGGAGCGGGCTTGCCCCGCGATGGGGCTTGCAAAACCCGACCATGGCCGGGTAGCGGAACGAGAGTGTAACTGGGTATGTCTAGACTCTCAGTGACCCTCCAGGAGTAAAACCACCATGACCTCAACCTATTACACCGGCGAAGAACGCTCCAAGCGCATCTTCGCTATCGTCGGTGCCTCTTCAGGCAACCTGGTGGAATGGTTCGACTTCTACGTCTACGCCTTCTGCGCCATCTATTTCGCCCCGGCGTTCTTTCCCTCCGACAACCCGACCGTGCAATTGCTCAATACCGCAGGCGTATTCGCCGCGGGCTTCTTGATGCGCCCCATCGGTGGCTGGATCTTCGGTCGCCTGGCTGACCGTCATGGGCGCAAGAATTCGCTGATGGTCTCGGTGCTGATGATGTGCTTCGGCTCGCTGATCATCGCCTGCCTGCCGACCTACTCCAGCATCGGTGCCTGGGCGCCGGCGCTGCTGCTGTTGGCGCGCCTGATCCAGGGTCTGTCGGTGGGTGGCGAATACGGCACCACCGCTACCTACATGAGTGAAGTCGCCTTGCGCGGCCAGCGCGGTTTCTTCGCCTCGTTCCAGTACGTCACCCTGATCGGCGGCCAGTTGCTGGCGGTGTTGGTGGTGGTGATCCTGCAGCAGTTGCTCAGCGAAGAAGAACTGCGTGCCTGGGGCTGGCGCATTCCGTTCGTGGTGGGTGCCGTCGCTGCCCTGATCTCGCTGATGCTGCGCCGTTCGCTGAAAGAAACCAGCAGCGCCGAAACCCGCCAGGACAAAGACGCCGGCAGTGTCAGCGGCTTGTTCCGCAACCACGCTGCGGCGTTCATCACCGTCCTGGGCTACACCGCTGGCGGATCGCTGATCTTCTACACCTTCACCACCTACATGCAGAAGTACCTGGTCAACACCGCCGGGATGCCCGCCAAGGACGCCAGTTTCGTCATGACCGGCGCGCTGTTCCTGTTCATGATCCTGCAGCCGTTGTTCGGCATGCTCTCCGACCGCATTGGCCGGCGTAACTCGATGCTCCTGTTCGGCGCTTTGGGCACTGTCTTCACCGTGCCGCTGCTGATGGCGCTGAAGACCGTGACCAGCCCATTCATGGCCTTCGTGCTGATTACCCTGGCCTTGTGTATCGTCAGTTTCTACACCTCCATCAGCGGCCTGGTGAAGGCCGAGATGTTCCCGCCGCAAGTGCGCGCCCTGGGCGTGGGCCTGGCCTATGCCGTGGCGAACGCGGTGTTCGGCGGTTCGGCCGAATATGTCGCATTGGGCTTGAAAACCCTGGGGATGGAGAACACCTTCTACTGGTACGTGACCGCCATGATGGCGGTGGCCTTCCTGTTCAGCCTGCGCCTGCCCAAGCAAGCGGCCTACCTGCACCATGATCACTAAGGACTCGCGATGACCCACCGAGCGGACAACCAGCTGTTCGACGCCTACTTCACTGCACCGGCCATGCGCGAGATATTCTCCGACCGTGGCCGCCTGCAAGGCATGCTCGACTTCGAGGCCGCCCTGGCGCGGGCCGAAGCCGCTGCAGGGTTGGTGCCGCACACTGCGGTGCCGGCCATCGAGGCGGCATGCAAGGCCGAGCGCTATGACGCCCGCGCCCTGGCCGATGCCATCGCCACGGCAGGTAACTCGGCGATTCCGCTGGTCAAGGCGCTGGGCAGGGTGGTCGCCAGCGGCGTACCAGACGCCGAGCGCTACGTGCACCTAGGCGCGACCAGCCAGGACGCCATGGACAGCGGGCTGGTGCTGCAACTGCGCGATGCGCTCGAGCTGATCGAAGCCGATCTGGCCACGTTGGCCGATACCCTGGCCCGCCAGGCCCTGCAACACGCTGACACGCCACTGGTGGGGCGCACCTGGTTGCAGCACGCAACGCCGGTGACCCTGGGGATGAAATTGGCCGGCGTACTCGGCGCCTTGACCCGCCACCGCCAGCGCCTCAAAGAGCTGAGCCCACGCTTGCTCTGCCTGCAATTCGGCGGTGCCTCCGGCAGCCTCGCGGCGCTGGGCAGCAAGGCGCTGCCAGTGGCCGAGGCGCTGGCCGAGCAGCTCAAGCTGAGCCTGCCTGAGCAACCTTGGCATACCCACCGCGATCGCCTGGTGGAGTTCGCCTCGGTGCTGGGGCTGGTGGCGGGCAGCCTGGGCAAGTTCGGCCGCGACATCAGCTTGCTGATGCAGACCGAAGCGGGGGAGGTGTTCGAGCCTTCCGCGCCGGGCAAGGGCGGCTCTTCGACCATGCCGCACAAGCGCAATCCGGTTGGCGCGGCCGTGTTGATCGGCGCCGCCACGCGGGTGCCGGGCCTGTTGTCGACGCTGTTCGCCGCCATGCCCCAGGAGCACGAGCGCAGCCTCGGCCTGTGGCATGCCGAATGGGAAACCTTGCCGGACATCTGCTGCCTGGTGTCTGGCGCGCTGCGCCAGGCCCAGGTGATTGCCGAGGGGATGCAGGTGGATGCCGAACGCATGCGCCGCAACCTCGACCTGACTCAGGGCCTGGTGTTGGCCGAAGCGGTCAGTATCGTCCTGGCCCAGCGCCTGGGCCGCGACCGCGCCCACCATTTGCTGGAGCAGTGCTGCCAGCGCGCTGTCGCTGAGCAGCGCCACCTGCGCGCTGTGCTCGGTGACGAGGCGCAGGTCACTGCCGAGTTGTCCGCGCAGGAGCTCGACCGCCTGCTCGACCCTGCTCATTACCTCGGCCAGGCCCGCGTCTGGGTGGCGCGCGCCGTGGCTGAACATCAACGTTTGACTGCCTGAAGGAGACCGCTGTGGCGCATTTGCAACTGGCCGATGGCGTACTGAATTACCAAATCGATGGTCCGCAGGAGGCCCCGGTGCTGGTGCTGTCCAACTCGCTGGGGACTGACCTTGGCATGTGGGACACGCAGGTAGCGGCCTGGTCCAAGCACTTTCGCGTGCTGCGTTACGACACCCGTGGCCATGGCGGCTCGCTGGTCACCGCCGGCCCCTACAGCATTGCCCAGCTGGGCGCTGACGTGCTGGCGCTGCTGGATGCACTGGACATCGCCAAGGCGCACTTCGTCGGCCTGTCGATGGGCGGGCTGATCGGCCAGTGGCTGGGTATCAACGCAGGCTCACGCCTGCTCAGCTTGACCCTGTGTAACACCGCCGCCAAGATCGGCAGCGATGAGGTGTGGAATACCCGCATCGACACGGTGCTCAAGGGTGGCCGCCAGGCCATGGTCGATTTGCGCGATGCCTCCATTGCCCGCTGGTTCACCCCGGCATTCGCCGAGGCCCACGCCGCCCAGGCCCAGCGCATCACCCAGATGCTGGCGCAGACCTCGCCCGAAGGCTATGCCGCCAACTGTGCGGCGGTGCGCGATGCCGACTACCGCGAGCAACTGAAAGCTATCCAGGTGCCGACCCTGATCGTCGCCGGTACTGCCGATGTGGTCACCACCCCGGAGCATGGACGCTTCATGCAGAACGCGATTGAGGGCGCGCACTACGTAGAGTTCCACGCCGCGCACTTGTCCAATGTCGAGATCGGTGAGCCGTTCACGGCGCGGGTCGTCGATTTTCTGCAGGCTTGCTGAGGAGAACAAGATGGACGAAAAACAACGCTACGACGCGGGCATGCAGGTGCGTCGCGCCGTGCTCGGTGACGCCCACGTGGACCGCAGCCTGGAAAAACTCAACGACTTCAACGGCGAGTTCCAGGAAATGATCACGCGCCACGCCTGGGGGGATATCTGGACCCGCCCAGGGCTGCCACGGCATACCCGCAGCCTGATCACCATTGCCATGCTGATCGGCATGAACCGCAATGACGAGCTCAAGCTGCACCTGCGCGCGGCGGCCAACAATGGCGTGACACGCGAAGAGATCAAGGAAGTGCTGATGCAGAGCGCGATCTATTGCGGGATTCCGGCGGCCAATGCCACTTTCCACCTGGCAGAATCGGTGTGGGATGAGTTGGGGGTCGAGTCGCGTCAGTTACAAGAATAGTTGTTGAGGGTGCTGGCTTCATCGCGGGGCAAGCCCGCTCCCACGCAGTCATCTCAGTGAGGCTGAAGACGTGGGAGCGGGCTTGCCCCGCGATGAGGGCGCAACTTAAACCGCGGCGTTCTTGTGCCTGATCGCCACCGGCCCAGCATTGGCTTCCACGGCTTTTTTCAACTGCGGGCACAGCCCGAGCATGAACGCCGCCTCCGCCACCACGAACAACGGTCCGATGATCAACCCGCTCAGGTCATCGACGAACGCAGGTTTACGCCCCTCGTAATAATGCCCGACAAACTGGATGATCCAGCCCAGCACAAAGGCGCCCAGCCCGGCGCTCAGCCATAGCCCGGTGCTCTGCAGCGCGAGCATCTGCCCCAGCCACAGGCACAACCCCAGCAACAGCCCCATCACCAAGCCAAAGCGCAGATCCAGACGCAGGTAGAACCACACTGAGGCCGCCGCTGCGATCAACGCCGGTGACAGCCACATCCCGGCGACATCCCAACCCGGGCGCGACAGCAGAATGGTCACGGCCACGACGATCAGCGGAATGCCGACGAAGTGGGTGGCGATGTTGCGTGGGTCACGGTGGTAGGCGGCGTACTGGCTCAGGTGTTCGACGAGGCTTTTCATTGTTGTTCCTCCTTGGCTGCACCGCTGACAGTGGATCACTGTGTGCAAGCATAGCCCCCCGGCCACAACGCCGGAACCGCGCGCGGTTGATGCTTCATCATCAGCGTGGCGAATGCCCGGCACGCGGCGCGGTGCGTGGCGGCTGCTCGCGCGGCGAAGTGCGCTGATCGAGGCCAATCAAGGTCTCGATCATCGCCCGCGCGGCCGGGGACAGTCGATAGCCACTGCGGCTGACCACGCCACAGCGCACGCTCAGCACTTCCAGGCCCGGTGGCAAATTACGCCAGTGCAGGCGCACCAGGCGGCCGCTGCTCAAGTCGTCGGCCACCGATTCTTCGCTGGCGGTGCCGATCGCATCACTGGCCAGCACCACGCTGCGCAGCACGGCCAGGTGCTCGGTCTGCAAGTGGGGGGTGAAGTCATTGCGCCCACTGAGGTTGGCCAGGCGCTTGCGCACGCCAGGGGCGAGCAGGGCGCTGGCCAGCGGGTAGGCGAACAAGTCATTGGTCGACAGGCTGTCCTTGGCCAGCAACGGATGGCCCGGCCGGCAGAAGAACAGGCCCGGGCGAGGGTTGAGTGGCTCGGTGTGGAAATTGGGGTCGGCTTCGAACGGGCGGATGTCGTCGACGAAAAATTCGATTTGTTCACGGCGCAGGGCTTGGCCGAGGCGTTCGGCGTTGTCGACCAGCAGCGAGGTGCGGATGCCGGGGTGGGCCTCGATGAAGTGCTGCAGGGCATCGGGGACCAGGCGTACGGCCAGCGCCGGGCCGCTGCCAAAATGCAGCTCGCCAGCATCGAGCTTGGTCATCTGCAATACCTCGGTGCTCAATTGCGCAGCGCCCTGCACCAGGCGCCGGGCGTGTTGCAGCACCACCAGGCCTTCAGGAGTTGGGTGCAGGGCCTTGCTGGCGCGGTCTATCAGAGAACAACCGAAGGTTTGCTCCAGGCCCTGGATGGCCCGGCTGAAGGCCGGTTGGGTGATGCCCATGGCCTCGGCGGCGCGGACGAAACTGCGGTATTCGGTAAGGGCGATGAAGTAGCGCAGTTGGCGAAGGTCCATGTCGAGCTCTGCGGCGGGCGGGAGTATCGTTTTTAGCTTTAGTTACATATTCCGTCAATGATGGTTTTGTTTGTTTTTTATATGCTTATTTTATAAGCATAGGCTTTGCTGAATTGGCCGGCCTCATCGCAGGGCGAGTCGCAGCGATGAGGCCGCAACTCACTACAAGAGATTCAGCGGATAGCTGACGATCACCCGGTTTTCATCGAACGAGTTGGTGCTGTAATCCCGGCGCATGGTCGAGTTGCGCCATTTCAGCGACAAGTCCTTGAAGGTGCCCGACTGCACGACATACGCCAGCTCGGTTTCACGCGCCCATTCCTTGCCGTCGTCGACGGTGCTGGTGTGCACATTGTCACCCTTGATATAGCGGTTCATCAGGGTCAGGCCGGGTACGCCCACCGAGACGAAGTTGAAATCATGGCGCACCTGCCAGGAGCGCTCCTTGGCGTTGTCGAAGCTTGAGTTGTAGCTGTCGTTGGCCAGGGTCCCGCCGCTGGTGCCGTTGACCCGCATCCAGGCGTCATCGCCGCTGACTTTCTGCAAGCCTACGTAAAAGGTGTGGCCTTTGTAGCGTGCCGAGAGCATGGCTGAGGCGGTGCGGTTATCCAACTCGCCTGCGCGTTCGGCGCCGTCTTCCTTGCCGATGAAGTAGCCCAGGTTGGCACCCAGGGTCCATTCGCCGAGCGGCTGGCTGTGGCTGAGGTTCAGATACTGCTGGCGGTAGATGTCCTTGAGGCGGGCATCCCACAGGCCGATCAGGGTGCGTTTGTCGTTGAAGGTGTATTCGCCCCCAGCGAAATTGAAGCGGTCGGAGGTGAACGCACTGCGACCGTTGAGCGACATGTCTTCCATGCTCGCGTCATTACGCGGGCTGTTGGCGCGGAACTGGCCGCCGTACAGGGTCAGGCCGTCAATCTCTTTCGAGGTGATCTGGCCGCCCCGGAAGGTTTGCGGCAGCGAGCGGCCGTCGTCCGAGCGCAGGATCGGCAGCACGGGCATCCACTCACCGACCTTCAGTTCGGTCTGCGACAGCTTGGCCTTGAAGGCCACGCCCAGGCGGCCGAAATCATCGGCCGGACGACCGTCATCGTGCACCGGCAGCAGATGGGTGCCAGCGGTACCTTTGCCGCCGTCGAGCTTCACCGAATACAAACCCAGGATGTCCACGCCAAAGCCAACGGTGCCTTGGGTAAACCCGGAACGCGCGTCGAGAATGAAACTCTGGGTCCATTCTTCGGCCTTGCCCTGGGGGTTGGCCGGGTCGACGAAATTGCGGTTGATGTAGAAGTTGCGCAGGTTGAGAGTGGCCTTGGCGTCGTCGAGGAACCCACCGTCGGCGGCGAAGGCGGGCAGGGCGCAGGACATGGCCAACAGGCCGGGCAGCAGCTGGCGTGCGGGTTGCGAAGTGCTCATCTGTCGTGGATCTCTTGTTTTTATTGGGCGAACCGGTGCGCTGCGGGGTGCGGGCCTGCAGGGGCGACGGGGTCTTGATTGGATGAACTTGTGCAACGTTGCGGGGAGAATGGTGCGCGGCACAGCAGGGGCGGGGCAATTCGTCGCAGGCGGTACTGGGCGATAATCGAACGGAATGTTCCAGTCAGTTACTTTTTATTGTCCAGGGTGGCCTCTTCGCGGGGCAAGCCCGCTCCCACGTTGGTCAGACTGAATCCTTCGGGTAGCGTGGGAGCGGGCTTGCCCACGCTTGCCAAGAGATTCTGCTCAGACCAACGTGGGAGCGGGCTTGCCCCGCGATGACTGGCCTCACAAACAAAAAGCCCACCGCGAAGGTGGGCTTGATGCGTTACCGATCAATCAGCCTTTGGGCGCTTGCAGCGATGCCTGCTGGTTGGCCTGGCCGGTACGCTCATACCAGCCGCCACCCAGGGCCTTGTACAGATTGACCTCGCTGGTCAGCTGCGACAGGCGATCACTGATCAATGACTGTTGCGCGCTGAACAGGTTGCGCTGGGCGTCGAGGAAGGTCAGGTTGCTGTCGATACCGATCCGGTAGCGACGCTCAGCCAGGCGGTAGTAATCCTGGTTGGCCGCGACCAGATCACGCTGCGCCTGCAACTGCTCTTCGAAGGTCTTGCGCGCCGCCAGGCCATCGGAGACTTCCTGGAAGGCGGTCTGGATGGTTTTTTCGTACTTGGCGACGTTGATGTCCTTCTGGATCTTCGAGTAATCCAAGCTCGCGCGCAGGCTGCCGGCGTTGAAGATCGGCAGGTTGATCTGCGGCTGGAACAGCCAGGTCCCCGACCCTCCTTTGAACAGCCCGTCCATGTCCGGGCTCAAGGTGCCGGCATTGGCGGTCAGGCTAATGCTGGGGAAGAACGCTGCGCGGGCCGCGCCGATGTTGGCGTTGGCGGCCTTGAGCAGGTGCTCGGCTTCCTGGATGTCCGGGCGGCGCGTGAGCAGGTCCGACGGCAGACCGGCAGGCACTTCGGCCAGTTGGTCGGCATCAAGCTTGAGCGGTGCTGGCAGGTTGGCCGGCACGCCAGTGCCGAGCAACACGGTCAGGCTGTTGAGGTCTTGGGCGACCAGGCGTTGGTACTGCGACAGCTTGACCCGCGCGCCTTCGACAGCGGTGCGTGCCTGGCTCAGGTCGAGTGCCGAGGCGACCCCCACTTCGTTGCTACGACGGGTCAGGTTGTAGCTTTCCTCGTAGGTCTTGAGGGTGTCTTCGGTCAGCTTGAGCAGGGCTTGGTCAGCCTGCCAGGTGTAGTAGGCGTTGGCCACGCTGGCGACCAGGGCGATCTGCGTGGAGCGACGCGCCTGTTCGCTGGACAGGTAAGTTTCCAGCGCTTGCTCGCTCAGGCTACGCACACGGCCGAACAGATCCAGCTCGTAGGCGCTGACGCCGAGGGTCGCCGAGTACTGGCTGGTGATACCCGATTCGCCCGTCTGCGACATGTTCGCCGGGGTGCGCTGACGGCTGCCGCTACCGGTGGCCGAGACCGCCGGGAACAGGTCAGCGCGCTGGATGCGGTACTGGGCGCGGTAGGCGTCGATGTTCAACGCAGCCACTCGCAGGTCGCGGTTGTTGACCAGCGAGGTCTGGATCAGCTGCTGCAGCGCCGGGTCCTGGAAGAACTGGCGCCAGCCCTGTTCAGCGGCGGCGACATCGGCCGATTCGGTCGGCGAGTACGCAGGGCCTTGCGGCCACTGCGTTGCCACCGGCGCGTCCGGGGTCTGGTAATCAGGGATCAGCGAGCAGCCGCTGAGGATCAGGGCGGTTACCGCCAGGGACAACAAAGACTTGGTCATTGCCCAGCCTCATAACGTGGAGTTTCAGGGGTGGCGTCGGTTTCTGGCTTTTTGCTGCCGAACAACGACGACACTGCTACGAAGAACAACGGTACCCAGAAGATGGCCAGCACGGTCGCACTGATCATGCCGCCGATCACCCCAGTACCAATGGCATGCTGGCTACCCGAGCCTGCGCCGCTGGCGATGGTCAACGGTACCACGCCGAGGATGAACGCCAGCGAGGTCATGATGATCGGGCGTAGACGCATACGGCACGCTTCGATGGTCGCGTCGTACAGGCTCTTGCCTTGTTCATGCAGTTCCTTGGCGAACTCGACGATCAAGATCGCGTTCTTCGCCGCCAGACCGATGGTGGTCAACAGGCCAACCAGGAAGTACACGTCGTTGGACAGCCCGCGCATGCTGGTGGCAACCAGTGCACCGATGATCCCCAGTGGCACTACCAACACCACCGCGATCGGGATCGACCAGCTTTCGTACAGCGCTGCCAGGCAGAGGAACACGAACAGCAGCGACAGGGCGAACAGTGCCGGCATCTGCGAGCCAGAGAGTTTTTCCTCGTACGACATACCGGTCCAGGACATACCGATGCCGGTTGGCAGTTCGCTGGCGATGCGCTCGACCTCGGCCATGGCCTCACCGGTACTGTAGCCCGGCGCAGGAGCACCCAGCACTTCGACCGCTTCTACACCGTTGTAGCGCGACAACTTCGGCGAGCCGAACGACCATTCGCCGGTGGCGAAGGAGGAGAACGGCACCATCTCACCCTTGGCGTTGCGTACGTACCACTTCTGCAGGTCTTCAGGGTTCATCCGGGCATTGGCATCGCCCTGGATGTAGACCTTCTTGACCCGACCGCGGTCGATGAAGTCGTTGACGTAGCTACCACCCAAGGCAATCGACAGGGTGTTGTTGATGTCGGCGATGGTCACGCCCAAGGCGCTGGCGCGTTCGTCGTCGACGATCAGCTGATACTGCGGCTCGTCGTTCAGGCCGTTGGGGCGCACTGCAGAGAGGATCTTGCTCTGTGCGGCCTTGGCCAGGAACTGGTTGCGCGCCTCCATCAGTTTCTCGTGACCGAGGCCTGCACGGTCCTGCAGGAACACGTCGAAACCGGTGGCGTTACCCAACTCCAGTACCGCAGGCGGGGCAAAGGCAAACACCATCGCGTCACGGAAGCCGAAGAAGTGCTGCTGGGCACGGGCCGCCAGGTTGAACACGCTGTTCTCCGCCGAACGCTCATCCCAGGGCTTGAGCATGATGAACGCCATACCCGAGCTCTGGCCGCGACCGGCGAAGTTGAAGCCGTTGACGGTGAATACCGACGACACGGTGTCGGCTTCGTCCTTGAGCAGATACTCACGCATCTGGTCGACTACCGCCTGGGTGCGCTCGGCACTGGAACCGGCGGGGGTCTGCACCTGGGCGAACAGGACGCCCTGGTCTTCTTCAGGCAGGAACGCAGTAGGGATGCGCATGAACAGCCAGATCATGCCGACCACGATCAGGGCATAGGCCAGCAGGAACGGCAGCTTGTTGCGCAGGATGCCACCGACACTGCGCTCGTAGCCTTGTACGCTGCGGTCGAAGTTGCGGTTGAACCAGCCGAAGAAACCGCCTTTGGCGACGTGGTGCTCACCCTTTTTCAGTGGCTTGAGCATGGTCGCGCACAGGGCCGGGGTGAAGATCAACGCGACCAGCACCGACAGGCCCATGGCCGACACGATGGTGATCGAGAACTGCCGGTAGATCACACCGGTGGAGCCGCCGAAGAACGCCATCGGCAGCAGTACCGCCGACAACACCAGGGCAATACCGACCAGCGCACCCTGGATCTGCTCCATCGAACGCTTGGTGGCTTCTTTGGGCGGCAGGCCCTCCTCGGACATCACCCGCTCGACGTTCTCCACCACAACGATGGCGTCGTCCACCAACAGACCGATGGCCAGGACCATGGCGAACATGGTCAGGGTGTTGATGCTGAAGCCTGCGGCGGCGAGGATACCGAAGGTACCCAGCAACACCACCGGCACCGTCATGGTGGTAATCACCGTGGCGCGGAAGTTCTGCAGGAACAGGTACATCACCAGGAACACCAGCACTACCGCTTCGATCAGGGTGTGGATTACCCCGCTGATCGATTCGGTGACCACGGGCGTGGTGTCATACGGGAACACCGCTTTCATCCCAGGCGGGAAGAATGGCTCCAGGTCGCTGATGGTCTTGCGCAGCGCCGTGGCAGTGTCCAGGGCGTTGGCGCCGGTGGCGAGCTTGACCGCCAGGCCCGAGGCCGGCTTGCCGTTGAACTGCGCGCTGACCGCGTAGTTCTCACCGCCCAGGCCGACCTTGGCAACGTCACCCAGGCGCACCTGCGAGCCATCGCTGTTGACCTTGAGCAGGATCTTCTCGAACTGCTCGGCGGTTTGCAGGCGGGTCTTGCCGATGATGGTGGCGTTGAGCTGGGTACCCGGCAGGGCTGGCAGGCCGCCGAGCTGACCGCTGGACAC
>Ga0247820_10000569_pt1 | contig 19742 bp, 14 predicted proteins | sample 13C_Glucose_Day1_2_FD_192480 | JGI IMG/M metagenome (GOLD analysis project Ga0247820, IMG submission 192480) | Soil microbial communities from agricultural site in Penn Yan, New York, United States - 13C_Glucose_Day14 | ecosystem: Environmental > Terrestrial > Soil > Agricultural land | place...
CGCCATGGTCAGCCTGAAGAAGTCCATGCGCTGGGATGAGGAAGTCTATGGCCGTGAGTACGACCTGGACATCTTCATGATCGTCGCGGTCAACGACTTCAACATGGGCGCCATGGAAAACAAGGGCCTGAACATCTTCAACTCCAGCTGCGTGCTGGCCCGCGCCGAAACCGCCACCGATGCTGCCCACCAGCGTGTCGAAGGCGTGGTCGCCCACGAGTATTTCCACAACTGGTCGGGCAACCGCGTGACCTGCCGCGACTGGTTCCAGCTGTCACTCAAGGAAGGTTTCACGGTGTTCCGCGACGCCGAATTCAGCGCCGACATGAACTCGCGCACGGTCAAGCGCATCGAGGACGTCGCCTACCTGCGGACCCACCAGTTCGCCGAAGATGCAGGGCCCATGGCTCACCCTGTGCGCCCGGACAGTTTCATCGAGATTTCCAACTTCTACACCCTGACCGTGTACGAGAAGGGCGCCGAAGTGGTGCGCATGGTCCGTACCCTGCTGGGCGCCGAGGGTTTCCGCAAGGGCAGCGACCTGTACTTCGAACGCCATGATGGCCAGGCGGTGACCACCGATGACTTCATCAAGGCCATGGAAGACGCCAACGGCGTCGACCTCACCCAGTTCAAGCGCTGGTACAGCCAGGCGGGCACGCCGCGCCTGGATGTCAGCGAGGTCTACGACGCCACAGCACAAACCTACAGCCTGACCTTCCGCCAGAGCTGCCCGCAGACGCCGGACAAGGCCGAGAAACTGCCGTTCGTGATCCCGGTGGAGCTGGGCCTGCTGGATGCCGAGGGCAACGACCTGCCACTGCGCCTGGCCGGTGAGGCCTCCGCTGTTGGTACTGGCCGCGTGCTGTCGGTGACCGAGGCCGAGCAGACGTTCACTTTCGAAGGTATCCAGGCCAAGCCGCTGCCATCGCTACTGCGCGGCTTCAGTGCGCCGGTGAAGCTGAGCTTCCCGTATGACCGGGACCAGCTTATGTTCCTGATGCAGCACGACAGCGATGGCTTCAACCGCTGGGAGGCGGGCCAGCAGTTATCGGTACAGGTACTGCAGGAACTGATCGGCCAGCATCAGCGTGGTGAAGCACTGAAACTCGATCAGCGCCTGATCACTGCCCTGGGCACTGTTCTGGCCAACGAGTCGCTGGACGCCGCGATGGTTGCCGAGATGCTGTCACTGCCGGGCGAAGCCTACCTGACCGAGATCAGCCAGGTGGCTGATGTCGACGCCATCCACGCGGCACGCGAGTTTGCACGCCGGCAGATTGCCGAGCAGTTGTTCGATGGCCTGTGGGCGCGCTACCAGGCGCACCGCGAGGTTTCGCGCAACACCGCCTACGTCGCCGCAGCCGAGCACTTCGCCCGTCGCAGCCTGCAGAACATTGCCCTGTCGTACCTGATGCTCAGCGGTAAACCGCAGGTGCTGGAAGCGACCCTTGAGCAGTTCGACAACTGCGACAATATGACTGAACGGCTGACGGCGCTGGCCGTGCTGGTCAATTCGCCGTTCGAGGCCGAGCGTGGCAAGGCCCTGGAAACGTTCGCCGAGCACTTCAAGGATAACCCGCTGGTCATGGATCAGTGGTTCAGCGTGCAGGCAGCCAGTGCCTTGCCGGGCGGGCTGGCGCGGGTCAAGGGGCTGATGCAGCACCCGGCGTTCACCCTGAAAAACCCGAACAAGGTGCGTGCGCTGGTCGGTGCGTTTGCCGGACAGAACCTGGTCAACTTCCATGCGGCCGATGGCTCCGGCTATCGCTTCCTGGCGGACCTGGTGATCGAGCTGAATGCGCTGAACCCGCAAATCGCTTCGCGTCAACTGGCACCGCTGACCCGCTGGCGCAAGTATGACGACGCGCGCCAGGCGCTGATGAAGGGCGAGCTGGAGCGGATTCTCGCTTCCGGGGCGCTGTCCAGCGATGTCTATGAAGTGGTGAGCAAAAGCCTGGCATAAAGCCTGGGATCTCCCACAGGTAATGCACAAGCCTTCAGGGCGGTGCAGTACCTGTGGGAGTCGGCTTGCCGGCGATTGGGCTGTGCAACAGCCCCTTGTTTCTGGTTAACAAAACATAACGTCCCGCTCGTTGTGTTCCCGCAAACATCCCCGCTACGATGGCCCGAAGCTATTGCAGGCCTCTATCACAAGGTTTTCGCAGTACCTGCAAGGCACAGACCCACCAAGAACAACAAACAGGGGACGGTCATGAGGGAGCGGGTAATGACGCGCGCCAGGCGTGGTGCCTGGCCGCTGGCAGCCGGCGCAATGCTGGCGCTGGCACTGGGGATGTGGGCGGGCAGTGCGCAAGCCGCCGCCGCACAGGAGTACTCCACCGAATCGGCAAAGGCCAGCCAGAGCCTGCTGATCGATGCCGCCCATGCCGGCAAGCGCCTGGTAGTGGTGGGCGATCGCGGTCACATTCTGTTCTCCGATGACCAGGGCAATACCTGGACCCAGGCCCGGGTGCCTACTCGGCAATTGCTCACCGCAGTGTTCTTCGTCGACGACAAGCGTGGCTGGGCAGTCGGGCACGACGCGCAGATTCTCGCCAGCAACGATGGCGGTGCGACCTGGAGCAAGCAGTTCGAAGACCTTGCCCGTGAAGCCCCGTTGCTCGATGTCACTTTCCTCGATGCCCAGCACGGCTTTGCCGTGGGCGCTTACGGCGCACTGCTGGAAACCCGCGACGGCGGCCAGCACTGGCAGGACGCCGCCGAGCGCCTGGACAACCCCGACCAGATGCACCTCAACGGTATTGCCCAGATCAAGGATGCCGGCCTGTTCATCGTCGGCGAGCAGGGCAGCATGTTTCGCTCAAGCGACAGCGGCCAGAGCTGGAGCAAGCTCAACGGCCCCTACGAGGGCTCGCTGTTCGGCGTGATCGGCACCGCCCAGCCGCAGACGCTGTTGGCCTATGGCCTGCGCGGCAATCTGTTCCGCTCCACGGACTTTGGCGACAGCTGGCAGCCGATCGAACTCAAGGCCGCGCGCGGCAACCTCGAATTCGGCTTGGCAAGCGCTACGCTTCTGGATGATGGCAGCCTGGTATTGGTCGGCAATGGCGGCAGCGTGCTGCGCAGCATTGATGACGGGCAGAGCTTCACTGTCTATAACCGCGCCGACCGTATTGCCCTGGCTGGCGTCAGTGGCCTGGCCAATGGCGGCTTGCTGCTGGTAGGGCAGGGTGGTTTACATCTGGCCACCGGCGAAGGTGCCGACCAGGCAACCGAGGAGCCTCGCCCATGACCAGCCGAGAGAGCATCATGCACCCCCACCACCAGGACAAACCCACGCTGCTGGAACGCCTGATCTTCAACAACCGCCCGGTGGTTATCGCCCTGTGCGTGCTGGTGAGCATCTTCCTGTTCTGGCAGGCCGCGCAGATCCGCCCCTCGACCAGTTTCGAGAAGATGATTCCGCTCGAGCATCCGTTCATCGAGCAGATGATGGAGCACCGCAACGACCTGGCCAACCTCGGCAACACCGTGCGCATTTCGGTCGAGGCGGTCAATGGCGACATTTTCGACAAGGATTACATGGAGACCCTGCGCCAGATCCATGACGAGGTGTTCTACATCCCCGGCGTCGACCGCGCGGGCCTGAAGTCGTTGTGGAGCCCCAGCGTGCGCTGGAGTGAAGTCACCGAGGAGGGGTTCTCCGGCGGCGAGGTAATCCCCAATACGTACAACGGTTCGCAAGACAGCCTCGACTCACTGCGCGACAACGTGCTCAAGTCCGGCCAGGTAGGGCGCCTGGTGGGCAACAACTTCAAGTCCAGCATCGTCGATGTACCCTTGCTGGAAAGCTACCCCGATCCGCAGGACCCCGGGAAACAGGTCAAGCTGGACTACCAGCAGTTTTCGCACTTGCTCGAGGAGAAAATTCGCGACAAGTTCCAGGCGCAGAACCCCAATGTGAAGGTGCACATCGTCGGCTTCGCCAAAAAGGTCGGTGACCTGATCGACGGCCTGGTGATGGTGGCGATGTTCTTTGGGGTCGCGCTGGTCATCACCTGGGTGCTGCTCTACTGGTTCACCTGGTGCATCCGCAGCACCATCGCCGTGCTGATCACCACCCTGGTGGCAGTGGTCTGGCAATTGGGCCTGATGCATGTGGTGGGCTTTGGCCTGGACCCTTACTCGATGCTGGTGCCGTTCCTGATCTTTGCTATCGGCATTTCCCATGGGGTGCAGAAGATCAACGGCATCGCCTTGCAGTCCAGTGACGCCGAGAATGCCCTGACCGCTGCCCGGCGCACCTTCCGTCAGCTGTTCCTGCCCGGGATGATCGCGATTCTCGCCGACGCGGTGGGCTTCATTACCCTGCTGATCATCGACATCGGCGTGATCCGCGAACTGGCCATCGGTGCGTCGATCGGCGTGGCGGTGATCGTCTTCACCAACCTTATCCTGCTGCCGGTAGCGATCTCCTACATCGGCATCAGCAAAAAGGCCATCGAGCGCAGCAAGAAGGACGCCACCCGTGAGCATCCGTTCTGGCGCCTGCTGTCGAATTTCGCCAGCGCCAAGGTGGCGCCGGTGTCCATTGCACTGGCCCTGGTCGCCTTCGCTGGTGGCCTGTGGTACAGCCAGAACCTGAAAATCGGCGACCTCGACCAGGGCGCGCCGGAGCTGCGCCCGGACTCGCGCTACAACCAGGACAACAACTTCATCATCAGCAACTACTCGACCAGCTCCGACGTGCTGGTGGTGATGGTGAAGACGCCGGCAGAGAGCTGCTCGATCCACTCGACCATGGCACCGATCGACGAGCTGATGTGGACCATGGAGAACACCCCCGGCGTGCAGTCGGCGATCTCCCTGGTGACGGTATCCAAGCAGGTGATCAAGGGCATGAACGAGGGCAGCCTGAAATGGGAAACCCTGTCGCGCAACCCGGACATCCTCAACAACTCCATCGCCCGCGCCGACGGCCTGTACAACGCCGACTGCTCGCTGGCACCGGTGCTGGTGTTCCTCAACGACCACAAGGCCGAAACCCTGGAGCGTGTCACCAGCGCTGCCAAGGCGTTTGCCGAAAGCCATGACAAGGACGGCTTGCAGTTCCTGCTGGCGGCGGGCAACGCCGGGATCGAGGCTGCGACCAACGAGGTGATCAAGTCGGCCGAGCTGACCATCCTGATCCTGGTGTACATCTGCGTGGCGGTGATGTGCCTGATCACCTTCCGCTCCTTTGCTGCCACCCTGTGCATCGTGCTGCCGCTGGTGCTGACCTCGGTACTGGGCAATGCGCTGATGGCATTCATGGGGATCGGCGTGAAGGTCGCCACCTTGCCGGTGGTGGCGTTGGGCGTGGGTATCGGTGTTGACTACGGCATCTACATCTACAGCCGTCTGGAAAGCTTCCTGCGTGCCGGCCTACCGCTGCAGGAAGCCTATTACCAGACCCTGCGTTCGACCGGCAAGGCGGTGCTGTTCACCGGTCTTTGCCTGGCCATCGGCGTGTGCACCTGGATCTTCTCGGCCATCAAGTTCCAGGCCGACATGGGCCTGATGCTGACCTTCATGCTGCTGTGGAACATGTTCGGTGCGCTGTGGCTGCTGCCGGCGCTGGCGCGGTTCCTGATCAAGCCCGAGAAGATGGCAGGCAAGCAGGGCGGTTCGATCTTCGCCCATTGATTGCAAGGGGCCGCTTTGCGGCCCATCGCCGGCAAGCCAGCTTCCACAAGGCCTGTGGGAGTCGGCTTGCCGGCGATCACCGGTGAAGCCGGTGCCATGCATCGCTGCAACGCAGCGCCAAGGCTATAATGCCGGCTCCTTTCCAATTGGTACCCCCATGTCCCCCCTCGCCACCGCCCTCGCATCCTGCGACATGCTACTGATCGATGGCCTGCACGCCTTCGACTTCAATCTCGATGAAACAGGCCTGACGGTCGAATGCATGGACGGCCGCCAACATCGGCGCTGGACCTTCACTGCCGAACAGGTCGCCGCCGCCATCGGTGCCGGTGACGAGTGGCAACTGCACGATGCCCAGGGCGAGCATCGTCTAGTCTGTATGAGTGCCTTTCGCGCCCCGGATGAAGACGACGATGAACCCGACCTGGACGAGCCTGCTGACCGCTAGTCTCATGAGCCTGACTTTGAATGCCCAGGCCGTCACGCTGCTGGTGGGCAGTTATACCGATGGTGCGAGCCAAGGTATCTACCGTTACCAGTTCGACAGCAAAACTGGCCTCATCGGCCCTACGCCGCAGCAGGTGGTCAAGAGCGTCAGCCCTTCCTGGCTGGTGCTTTCGGCGGATCAGCGGCAACTGTTCGCGGTTAATGAGGCGCCAAAGGGACACGCCAGCAGTTTCAGCGTGAGTAGCAAGGGTGAGATCAAGCCGCTGAACCAGGTTGCCACCCGCGGCGATGAACCTACGCATGCCAGCCTCAGCCGCGACCAGCGTTACCTGTTCGTTGCCAACTACGCCGTTGCTCCAGACCCGGGCGGCAGCCTGGTGGTGATACCGGTGGCCAAAGACGGCAAACTCAAGAATGTGGTGCAGCAGGCCGGACACGAGCCCAGTGGGGTGAACCCCGAGCGCCAGGCCGGTGCCCATGTGCATTCAGTGGTGCTGTCGCCGGACGGTAGTCACCTGTATGCCAGTGACCTGGGAGCCGATAGGGTATTCATCTACCGCTACGACGGCGCCAGCACCGACCGCCCGCTAAGCCCGGCCATCCCCGCATCGGTCGAACTGCCAGCTGGCAGCGGCCCGCGTCACCTGTTGTTCGATGCCAAGGGGCGGCATGCCTATCTGACGCTGGAAATGAGCGCCGAAGTGGTCATGTTCGATGTCGATGATGCTGCCCTGCGCGAACGCCAGCGCCTGCCGCTGACCGAGCAGCAGGACGCGGCGGCAAAGGCGGCAGGCGGCCTGCACCTCTCGGCGGACGGGCGTTTTCTGTATGTGAGCAATCGCGGCACGGCCAATGAGATCGTTGCATTCAGTGTGGGCAAGGATGATGGGCAGCTTGCCTTCCTGCAGCGTCGATCGGTGGAGGGCGACCATCCTCGGGAGTTTGCCCTGGACCCGAGTGACAACTTCCTGCTGGTGGCCAACCAGAAGAGCAACCAGATCGTGGTCATGCGCCGCGATCCGCGTACGGGCAAGCTGGGTGAGACTGTGCAGACCCTGGCACAGGACGCACCTTCGGATCTGAAGTTTATCGAGTGACTATCGATACGCGTGATAATCCCTACCAGCGCAATGAATTTCTGTAGCTGATCCTGGCGGCGTAAGTTTGACCCAAGGCCCAGACAGGCCAACGTCAAACCACCGAAGTCGAGGTCAGCCCAGATGAACTTCAATCTTTTCCCGGTAATCGCCGCATCCGCCGTTTCCGCCTCTGTCGTGCTGCCGGCGCATGCCCATGCTGACACCAGCAACAAGGTGTCCGCCACCCACAGCTATACCGAGCAGTACCTGCGCCAGAGTGCCCATTTTCATGCGGCTTTGAGTGCTAAACACAACCACTGAGCCCTACGCGAACCTCTATAGGCTCGGCTCAACTCACTTGGCCATCACCGCCTTGAACAGCTCAGACGCCAACCACCCCTCCAGCCAGCTCCGCACACGCGGATAAGCCGCCTCGGCGAACCACTGCGGTTCGACCCCGGCAAACTGGCGCATCAGGGGCAACAGCGCGGCGTCGACCAGGCTTGGATGGTTGGCCAGCAGGTAGGGCCGGCCCTCTAGCAGGTGTTCAAGCTCCGCCAGCCAGGCCTCGGCCTTCTGGCGGTAATGCTCGCGTGTGTGCTCGGGGTATCGCTCGGCATATTTGTACAGGTTGACCTGCGCCTTGAACTCGCTGTCGTTGCGGGCAATAAGCCGGTCAGCCTGTTGTGCGGCTGCAGGGTCAGCCTGCAGCCGCCAGTCCTGCGGGTCATTGCGCTCAAGCGCCCAGCGCATGATGTCCAGGCTTTCCTCCAGCACGCCTTCGCCGGTGTCGAGCACCGGGACCGTCCCCTTGGGTGATAAAGCCAGCAACTCGGCCGGCTTGTTCTTCATCGCAACTTCGCGGATGTGTACCTCGCACCCGGCATAGTGCAGGGCCAGGCGCGCACGCATGGCCCAAGGGCAACGGCGAAACGAGAAAAGGATCACCCGCACACCTCGACATCACTCAGGCCGTTGCCCTGGCGACGCACCTGGATCTGCACCGGAATGCGCTCGTGCATCTCTTGCACGTGGGAGATCACCGCCACCTTGCGGCCCTGCGCCTGCAGACCGTCGAGGGCGTCCATGGCCAACTGAAGCGACTCAGGGTCGAGGCTGCCGAACCCCTCGTCGATGAACAGCGACTCGATACGCAGGGTGCTCGACGCCATCGAGGCCAGTCCCAGGGCCAAGGCCAGCGACACCAGGAAGGTCTCACCGCCGGACAGCGAGTGCACCGAGCGCAGTTCGTCGCCCATTTCGGTGTCCAGCACCAGCAGCCCCAGGGCGCTGCCGCCACGTTTGAGGCGATAGCGCCGCGCCAGTTGGCGCAACTGGGCGTTGGCATGGTGCAGCAGCAGGTCAAGGTTGTAGCCCTGGGCGATCTTGCGGAACACATCGCCAGAGGCCGAACCGATCAGCGCGTTCAGGCGTGCCCAGCGCTGCCACTGTTGGTAGGCCTGTTCGATTTCGCAGGCAAGGGCCTGGTATGCCTGCTGGCGACGCTGGTCGTCAGCCTGCTGCGCGCGCAACTCAGCGCACTGCTGCTCCTGAACGTTCAGTTGCTCGGCAAGGCCGGCCAGTGATTGCTCAAGGTCTTCGCCGTTCACGTCACCCTGTGCTTGAGCGGCGTGCTGTTGCAGGCGCTGCTCACGCTCCTGGAGCAGCACGCGGCCTTGCTCGATGGCATTTTCTGCTGCCTGCAGGTGCTGGCGCAGCGTACTCAGCTGGGAGTCGTCCATGGCCAGCAAGCGATCGAGCCCGCTGTCATCCAGTTCGGGATGTTCGCTGCGCCATTGGGCAATTTCGCCCTGAAGCTGCTGGCACTCGTGCTCCAGTGCCTGCTGGCGCTGGGTATTGGCCTTGAGCTCTGCGGCCAGTTGCACGCCCTGGTTGCGCAGCGCCTGCAGGCGCTCAGCAGTCTGGGCATCAAGGGCGCGGGCCTGCTCCAGGTGCACCTCCAGGTGGTGTTGCCAGGCTTCGGCGCTGGTGTGTTCGCCGAGTAGCGCGGCCAGCTGCGCCTGAGCCTGCAGACGCTGCTCGTCGAGGGCTGCGAGAGTATGCTGCAGCTGTTGCTGAGCCTGCAGGCGCGTCTGCTGCTGATCGCGCAGCTTGTCCAGTTGCAGTTGGCGCGCGTGCTGTTCGTCCTGCTCGTCCTTGCGCTGTTCCAGCTGCTGCAGGCGCTGCGCGATCTGCTGGTCGAGGCTCAGGAAGGCATTGGCCGGATCATCACTCAAGGCCTTCAGTACATCGGCCGGCAACACACTGGCCAAGTCATCAAGGCCTTGTTGCAGATGCTGTTCATCGTTGGCCAGGGCTTGGTGCTGGTGGTCCAGGTGGCGCTGGGCCTGTTGCCGCGCCTCCTGTGCGGCTTGTAATTGCTGTGTGAGGCGGGCAGCGTCTTTTTGCAGGGCAAGCAGGGCGCTTTGGCGCTTCTCGTCCTGTTTGATCTCATTGTCCAGGCGCTTCAGCTGGCTTTCCAACCACACTGTACGGGCCTTGTCGTCCTGTGGCGCCAGGGCAGGCCAGAGGGGGTGCGACTGTACGTGTGCGACCAGCGGCTGCAACTGTTCGCCCAGCTGCGCCTGTTGCTGCTGATGGTCCTTGAGCTGGGCGTTGACCACGCCAAGCTGAGTGCGTAGCTCGACCAGTTTGCCGTTGAGAGTATCGAGGTGCTTCTGCGCAGCATCTACTTCGACCTGATCATGTCGGCCCAGACTCTGCAGCAAAGCCTCGGGCTGGTGGAACGGGTGTTCGGCGCTGCCACAGACCGGGCACGGTTCGCCGTCACGCAGTTGGCCGCGCAGCTCTTCGACGCTGGTATTGCGCGCCAGGCGCTGACGCTCCAGCAACTGGCGGGTGAGGTTGAGCGCCTGCTCGGCCGCTTCCAGCTCCGCCTTGGCTGCGGTGCCTTCACCAATCAGCTGTTGGCGTTGCTGCATGGCGTGCTGCTGACGTTCACGCAGACCATCGAGTTGACTGCGCAGCTCCTGCTCGCGGCCATGCAGGCGCGCCAGTTCTTCGACCGCCCGCTGCTGCTTGCGATTGTCCTGCAGCATGTTGCCGAGCAGGTCGATCTGCTCAGCCAGCGCCTGCGGCTCTGCTTTGGCTTCGCGGAACAACAGCTCGAACGCGTCATGCTGGGCCTGCCACTGCGCATTGGCTTCGCTGGCGCTGGCCTGCAGGCCGGGCAGTTCCTCACGGCCCTTGCTCAGGCGCCCGCCAATCAGCATCACTTGCTTGAGTTGGGGCAGGTAGGCCTGCCAGGCATTGGCCAGCCCGGCCAGGTGCTGGCTGTCTGCCAAGGCCGCGTCGATCTGCGCCAGCTGTTGCAGGCTGCGCTGCTGTTGTTCGTCCAGTTGCTGCAACTGCTGTTGGCCTTCGGCGACGTGCAGGTCGGCCTGCTGCCTGGCCGTGCGTTGCGCCTCCAGCTCAGCGTCTAGGCGCGTCAGGCTGTCCTGGCCGGCAAACGCCTGGCGCAAGCGCGGGGCACTTTCGCTGTGTTTCGTCTGGCTGTCGGCCAGTGTCTGGCGCGCTGCAACCAGCGCAAGCTCCAGCTCCTGGGTGCGCTCCAGCAGATCAGCTTGCAGCTGTTGTTGCTCGGCGATCTGCGCCGCCAACGGCGTCAGTTGCGCGGTCAGTGCTTGCTGGCGATGGAACTGGTGCCGTTGCGGGGCCAGGCGTTCCAGGCGCTGCAGGTCGAGCCGTTGCTCGGCCATTGCTTGCCAGTTTTGCTCGGCAGTGTGCAGGGCGGCACCGGCTTCGCTGAGTTGGGTCTGCAACTGGCGTTGCTCGTTGAGCCAGGTGCGCTGTTGCTCCAGCTGACGCTGGCGGGCTTGCTCGGCCTTGAGATGTTGCTGCGCCTGCTCCAGTCGCTTGTCCAGCTCGGCTCGGGCTTCGGCGGCCATCGGCAGCAGGTGGCTGGCGCGGTCTTTCAGCGCGTTGTGCGCTTCGCCGGCTTCGCGGGCCTTGCTGAAGGCCCGCTGGCCAAGGCGCGTGTAGATCGCGGTGTTGGTGAGCTTTTCCAGCAGTTCGCTGCGTTCTTTGTCGTCGGCCTTGAGGAAGGCGCCGAATTCACTCTGGGCCAGCATCACGGCGCGGGTGAACTGCTCGAAGTTGAGCCCCAGACGGGCTTCGATCTGTTGTTTGTATTCGTTCTTGCCACTGCCCAGCACCTGCTCACTGTCCAGGTCATAGAGGCTCTGACGGCTCAGTTGCAGCTTGCCATTGGCCTTGTCGCGGGCACGGTTGGCTTCCCAGCGCGCGCGGTAGCGGTGGCCGTCGACGCCGACGAAGTCGACCTCGGCAAAGCCGCTGCCGGTGCCGCGGCGCAGCAGGTTGCGCGGGTCCGAGGTGGGGATTTCGCCATCGGCATCTGGCACCTTGGCTTCGCGGCCGATGTCATTGAGCCGCGGCACAGTGCCGAACAGCGCCAGGCACAGTGCATCGAGCAAGGTGCTCTTGCCGGCGCCGGTAGGCCCGGTGATGGCGAACAGGCCTGCGCTGGCCAGGGGTTCGGCGGTGAAGTCGATGTCGACCGGGCCGGCCAGGGATGCCAGGTTCTTCAGGCGGATGGCGAGAATCTTCATGGCTGTTCCTCTTCCAGCTGGACGTCCTGCAGCAGCAGGGCGAAGTCGGCCAGGGCCTGCTCGTCGACGGGGTTGCCGTAGGCCTGTTCCCAAGCGCGGCTGAACAGGTCCTGCGGGGTCATCTGTGCCAGTTCCACGAATGCCTGGTCGTCGTCCTGCTCGTTGCCCTGGCCGGCATATTCGGTACTGATACGAATCAGCCGCACCGCCTTGCCTTGCAGGGCGTTTTCGATCTGCTGGCGCAGGTCCGGCTGAGGCTCGTCCAAGCGCACGCGTACCTCCAGCCAGGGCTGGCGGTTGGGGTCTTCGAGCAAGTCGATCTCAGGTAGCTCGGCGAGCTGTTCGAGCAATTCGCCCAGCGGCACCGGGCCGATGCGTTGCAGGGCTACGGCACGGGGCACCGGGCGCGCTTCGACGCTGACCAGTTCAGTGCCCTCGAGCTCGACTTCCAGCACCTGGTGCGGATAGTTGATTTCAGCGAACGACAATGGGATCGGCGAGCCGCTATAACGTATGCGGGTTTCGCGGTTGACCTTCTGCGGCTTGTGCAGGTGGCCCAGGGCAACGTAGCTGATGGCCTTGTCGAACAGTTTGGCCGGAAGGGCCTCGGCGTTACCGATGATCAGGCTGCGCTCGGAGTCTTCGGACACAGCACCGCCGGCCATGTGCGCGTGGCTGATGGCGACCAGCGCCTGGTCCTTCTTGCGTTTTTTCTGCGCGGCCGCGATCAGTTGCTGGTGCACCTGGTTGATGCCCTGCAGGTAGTCGTCGCCCAACTGCGGGCCGGTGACCTCGGCCGGGCGCAGGAAGGGCAGGGCCAGGCACCAGGCGGCCACCTTGCCGCGGCCGTTGGTCAGTGGGATCAGCAGGCGTTCGGCATCCAGCTGGCCTTCGTCGAGCCAGTGCACACGGCCCAGCGCGTGGGTGCGCAGGCGGCGCATGAGCGCGGCAGGCAGCTCGATGCGCGAGCCGGAGTCATGGTTGCCGGCGATCATCACGATGTCCAGCTTCGGCTGTTGCTCGTGGGCCTGGACGATGAAGTCGTAAAGCCGCTCCTGGGCTTTGACCGGTGGGTTGACCGTGTCGAAGATATCACCGGCGATCAGCAGCGCGTCGGGCTGGCGCAGGTGCAGCTGGCCGAGCAGCCATTCGAGGAAGCAGGCGTGTTCGAAGTCGCGTTCCTGGCCGTGCAGGCTTTGGCCCAGGTGCCAGTCGGAGGTGTGAAACAGACGCATGGATGACCTGTTGGATTGGGACATGAAGGCTTCGGCACTTGGCGTCATGACAGCGCCAAGGCGGCCCTCGAAGGAGGGCGGTATGGTAACTCAAGTGGCTTGCTGATTGTCTGGAGCCTGGCCGTATTCGAGGCGTTGAAAGGAGGGGCGCGTGCTACACGGACATTCAATTATGCGAACAGGTCGGCATAGTGGCCATCTGCTTGCTTGTTGCCGGCCATCGCCGATGTTCTAATCTTTGCCCCGGCGCGGCGCTTGCGATGCTGCTGGGGTGGGCTACCGGAACCAATCTAAAAAGGAATTTTTATGCAAAGCACGCCACAAATCCAAGCCGACTACGGCAACCTGAAGCCGAAATGGCAGGAGCGTTTCGCCTTCTTCGATCAGCACGGCGGGCCACGTGAAGCGACCTACAAAGCAGCGTTCCGCGCCTTGCCGTTTCGCAAGAAACTGTTGATCAACAACAATTTCCTCGGATTCTTCTTTGGCCCGATCTACTGGTTTGTCCTGGGCATGTGGAAGAAGAATCTGGTCATGCTGGCCATCATCATGGGCATCGGGCTGCTTGAAGGCGTTTACGAGGCTGCCACGGGTAATGCGGTACCTCGGGCGCTGGATCAGGGCATCAGTGTGGCCTTTGCCGTGCTGTATGGCATGTTGACCAATTATGCCTATTACCTGAAACAGACCAAAGGGGAGCAGGGCTGGAACCCGTTTCAGGGGCATCGGTTCATCTGATCGCTGCCGGTGAGCAGCGGGGGAAGGGTCAGGATTGCATCCGGGCTGAGAAGGGCCTGTCTTTAGTACTGCGCCCCTCTCCCAATCACTTCGGATAAAGCGGGGGCAAGCTCCCCGGCTCACCCGAAGGCAACAACACCTGTTCCGCCGGTGGAATCGTGCCAATCGCCCGCCACAGATCCTCCCCCTGCCAATACTGCCCACTCTCGCTGTAAAGCGCCCCGTTCAATCCATCCAGCGCATCCGACAGCGGCACGAACCGCGCCGCCATCTCCGCCAGGGTCTCCGGCTGTTGCCGGGCCCAGGCATCGAGCGCCTGGCGCGTAGCCTGCGGATCGTTGGCCTGGCAGGCGCGCTTGAGGTCGTCCAGCAGGGTGCGTGGGCTTGGGCCGGTCTGCGCGGCGCGCAGTACCGCTGGTTGCGAGCGGGCGCGCCACCACAGGGTAAAACCGAGCGCCGTGGTGAGGGCGAAAATCACGGTGCAGAGTTGCCAAGGCCAGAGCAGATGGCTGGCGCTGCCGGCATCGCCTACCGGGGTGTCGGCGCTCAGGGCAGGGTTGTCCTGCACGTTCAGGTTACGCGCCGGCAGGCTGCTGTGCTCCAGATGGTCCTCGCGGGTATTCCACCAGGTGACTTCCAGCGCCGGCAGGGCGAGTTCGCCGCTGTGAGTCGGCACCAGCGCTTCGCGTTCCTCGCGGTTGGCGGTCATGCCGCGCTCGCTGATTTCGTTGCGCAGCAGCGGTTGGTCCGGGTAGCGGCGCAGGCCGACGATTTCGGTGGCCGGCAGTTGCGGCAGCTGGGTGCTGGACAGCCCTTCGGCGCGCAGCGTAATACTGCGGGTCAGCGAATCGCCTATCTGGGGTTGCTGCCTGCCAGGGTCGGGGTTCCAGTGCTCCTCAAGGGTCAGGCTGCGGGCTGGCAACCACGGTTCGGCCGTGGGCCAGGCGGCGGGGATTGGGTGAACGGTCAGGCGTAGCGGCAGGGAACTGACCTGTACCTGACGACCTGTACGTGCAGTGCCCGCAGGCTGCTGAGCAGTATCGGCAGCGGTGGCGGTGAACGTCAGGGGCGCAATTTCCAGGCTACCGCTCTGCTGCGGATAGAGTGCGTAGCGTGTCTCGATCACCCCATGGCGTACGCCGTTGATTTCCTTCTCATAGGTGCGTGAGTCACCCAGCGGCTCGACTTTTGCGTTTTCCAGCCGCAGCGGGCTGAGGCTGCTGTCGTCGTACAGCGACACCGAATGGTAGATGCGCAAGGTCAGCACGGCCTGCGCCTGAACGTATACATCATTGCTGTCCAGGGTAGCCTCGACGAACACCTGGGATGCGCTGTCCGGGCGGTTGGCATCAGCTTGCACCACCTGCAGGTCGATGACCTGGCTGTGCGATTTGCCCAGTTGCAGCTCAGGAATACGCAGGCTGCCACTGCGCCGCGGCAGCAGGGTAATGATCCAGCGAGTGCTGGCCCGAGTCTCGCCGTCGAGGGTGTGCAGGCTGTTCAACTGGCGCGTGCCGCGCACTTCGAAGTCGCCGTCCAGGGCGCGCAGGTCGGGCTTGCCGAACTGGGTCACATGCTGGCTTTCGAGCGTCAGTTCCAGGGTTTCGCCGGCGCCCAGGCGAGTGCGATCGACGCTGGCCTGCAGGGTCGGCTCGGCCTGGGCCAAAAGGGCCCAGAAGAGGCTGAAGAGAAAGACGCCGAGGCGACTCATCGTGGGGTTTCCTGATGCAATTGCTGTTCATACCAGAATTTGCGGCGTAGCAGCTGCGCCGGGTTGTCGGGGATTTCCCGCAGCCATTGTTCCAGGGCCTGGCGTTGCTCGGCGTCGAGGCTGGTCGAAACCGGTCGCTTGGGCGGCTGGGTGATGCTGTCATCGTCGCCACCCTGGTTTCCGGGAGTGGCCTGGCTGTTGTTGCTGTCTTGGCCGGGCTGTTCGGCGTTGGCCTGTTCATCGTTGCCGGGCGTGCCCTGCGCCGGGCTGCTGGCCGAGCTGCTGTTGCCCTCGGTCTCGCTGCCGGGCGTGCCTTGGGCATCGTCTTTGGCCGGTTGTTCCTCGGCCTGTGCTTCGCGTTGCTGCAACAGCTGCTGGATCAGTGCCTGGTTATCCAGCGCCGGCTTGAAATCAGGCTGGCGCTCGAGGGCTTGCTCATAGGCATCCAGAGCGGCCTCCAGCTCGCCGCTGCGGGCCAGGGCATTGCCTCGATTGTAGTGGGCGGCTGTCGTATTGCCTTGGGCAAAGGCCTTGGCGGCGGCGGCGTAGTCGCCGGCCTGGTACAGCGCCATGCCGCGCCATTGCGGGTCCTGGAAGTGCCGGGCAGCCTCCACCGGGCGGTTCTGTTCAAGCAGGCGCTGGCCCTGCTGGTCGGGACGCAACCACAGGTCATTGAACTCGAACGCCTGGCTCGGCTGCGGCAGAGCCAGCAGCAGCGGAAGGCAGAACAGCCAGCCGCGCCGACCCGCGCAGGCGGCCAGCAGTAACAGGGGTATCAACAGCCAGTAGCCTTGATCGGCCCAGCTGTCGAGTTGCAGGTTCTGGCCGTCATTGCGCAGGATGCGCGGGTTGTCGTACAGGCCGAGGCCCCGCAGGTCGAGGTCGTCGATGCGGGCATGACGGTAGCGGCCACCGGTGTCGTTGATGAACGTCCTGAGCCCGCTGCTGTCCAGGCGCGGTACCAGAATGCCGCCTTGCTCGTCCTTGAGGAACTCGCCGTTGGCCTGGCGCACCGGAGCCCCCTCGCTGGTACCGATTCCGAGCATCAACAGGCTCGGGCCCTGGCGGCCAAGGGCCTGGACGATGCCCTGGCGTTCCGGGGCGCTCAATGCCGAACCGATCAGCAGCAGGCGGCCTTGGCCCAGGCCGCTCTGCGCCAGCAGGGCCAAGCCTTTTTGCACGGCCAGGTCGGCGCGCTGGCCGGGCTGCGGCATGATCGAAGGGTCGACGGCCTCGAGCAGGTTGCGCGTGGTGCTCAGGTCGTCGGACAGCGGTACCAAGGTATGTGCGCTGCCTGCATAGACGATCAAGGCGGTCTGGCTGTTGCGGCGATGTTCGAGCAGGTCCAGGACCTTGCGCCGAGCCTGCTGCAGCCGGTTGGGCGGCGTGTCCTCGGCAAGCATCTGCGGCGTCAGTTCGAGCAGGATCACCAGCGGGTCGGCCGGGCGTTGGCGGGTTTCTTCCAGGCGCTCCCAGCTAGGCCCGAGCAGCGCCAGTACCACCAGTAACCAGGCCAGGCCCAGTGCGACCCAAGGTAGTTTGCTGTGGCTGCCGCTGCCGCCACCGAGCAGCACCGGGTGGAAAGCCGGCGGCAGGATCATCTGCCAGCGCCCGGCGCGCCTGCGCCGGTGCCAGAGCTTGAACAACAGCCAGGCGAGCAGCGGTACCACCAGCAGCCAGAGTGGGCGCAACCAGTGCGGCCAGAGGTCGATCATCGCCGCCTCCTCAGGCGCAGCCTCTTGAGGCGTTCGCGCCATTGCGGGTGGGGCTGCAGGAAGCGTGGCCGGCGCAGCGCACGTTGCAGCAAGTTGTCTGGCCATTGCACCGCCACTACCAGCAGCACACTGAGCAGCAAGGCCAGGGCCAGTGGCCAGGCATACAAAGCTGTTGCCGTGCGGGCTTGGGTTGGCTGCTGCGCGACGGGTTCCAGCTGGTCGAGGGTATCGCCGATCGCATCCAGTTCTGCGCCGTCGTGGGCGCGGAAGTAGGCGCCATGGGTCAGGTCAGCGATTTCTTTCAGTGAGGCCTCGTCCAGATCCAGGCTCGGGTTGAGGCCGAGCAGGCCCGGCGTACCGCTGGCCTCGGGGTTGGCGCCGATGCCGATGGTGTAGATGCGGACGTCTTCCTGCGCAGCCAGGCGGGCAGCGGTCAACGGATGGATCCGCCCGCCGTTGTTGGCACCGTCGGTGATCAGTACCAGCACCCGGCTCTGCGCCGGACGCTGGCGCAAGCGCTTGACCGCCAGGCCAATGGCGTCGCCGATGGCGGTGTTCTTGCCGGCGATGCCAATCTGCGCTTCGTCGAGGAAGGTGCGTACGGTACGCCGGTCGAAGGTCAGTGGTGCCTGCAGGTATGCCTGGCTGCCGAACAGGATCAGGCCGACGCGATCGCCCTCGCGGTCTTGCAGAAAGTCGCCCAGCAGCGCCTTGACCAAGTCGAGGCGGCTGACCTCTTCATCCTTCCACTGCATGTCGGGAAAGTCCATGGAACCGGACACATCCACTGCAACCAGCAGGTCACGGCCACTGGCGGCCACCGGTACCGGATCGCCCAGCCATTGCGGGCGGGCGGCGGCGAGCAGCAGCAACAGCCAGATCAGCGCGAACGGTGCCTGCTGGCGCAAGGTCGGCAGGTTCAGCCGTGCCCGACGCCCGGCGAGGCCTTCGAGTTCGTGGAGAAAGCCTACCTTGAGCACCGGCTCGCCGCTGTCGGCGGCAGGCAGCAATAGGCGGGCCAGCCACGGCAGCGGCAGCAGCAGGAAAATCCACGGCCAGGCCAGTTCAAACATGTTTGCGGATCCAGGTTTCGACAGCCTGACTGAGCCCGGCGATGGCCTTGTCGTCAAGCTTGCATTCAGGCTTGTACGCGCCTTCGACCAGCACCATCCAGCGGGTCAGGCCGGCGGCGGGGCAGCGGTTGTCGAGGAAAGCCAGCCACTGGCGGCCATTGAGGGTATGGCTGTTGGCCCCAGGGTAGTGGTTGCGGCACAGGCGCTTGAGCAAGGCGTTGATCTGTTGCAGCCAGGCCCCGGCCGGCGCGCCGTCGTATGGGCGCGGCAGCAGGGCCAGCTCGGCCAGGGCTTCCAGGCGTACCGGGTCGAGCGGTTGCTCGGCGCGCACTACCCGACGCTTGCCTGGGCGCCAGCGGCGCAGCCGCCACAGGCCCCAGCCAAGCAGGGGGAGGACGACAAGCAGCAGCCACCAGCCAGGTGCCGGTGGCCACAGGCCGATCGCTGAAGGGGGGATCAGCGGTTGCAATTGGTCCAGAGGGTTCATTGGGCGCTGCTCTTCATGAACCGCTCCGTGGGCGCTGCGCATTGAGGTATTCGCGCAACTGCTCGATCATTTCGCTCTGGGTACTCAAGGGCATCAGCAGCACGCGCAGCTTCTGGGCCATCAGCTCCCAACGTTCTATACGTGCTTCGGCCTGCTGACGGTAAGCCTGGCGCAGGTTGGTGTCCAGGGTGTCGAGCTCCAGGTGCGCGCCGCGCTGGGAGAAACGCAGCAGGCCTGCTGCAGGCAAGGCATGGTCGAGCGGGTCGGAAACCGGCATCAGCAGCAGGTCGCAATGGCGCGAGAGCATCGCCAGGTGCTGTTCAGCCTGGGCGCTGAGTGAGCGCTCGTCGCAAATGACGATGGCCAGGCTGCCCGGGCGCAGTACTTCACGCGCGCGGCGTAGAGCCAGGCCCAGGCTGTCAGCGTGGGGCGTGGCTTCGGTGTGCAGCGCCTGGTTGACCTTGGCCAGGCGGTTGAGCAGCTGCAGCAGGCTCTGCTTGCTGCGCCGCGGCTTGATTTCGTGGTGCTCATCATCGCCGAACACCAGCCCGCCGATGCGGTCGTTGTGGCCTAGCGCAGCCCAGCCGAACAGCGCCGCAGCCTGGGCCGCGAGCACTGACTTGAACATCAGCCCCGAGCCGAAGAACAGGCGTTGGCTTTGCTCGACGAGGATGAAGATCGGCCGCTCGCGTTCTTCATGGAACAGCTTGGTATGCGGCTCTTGGGTGCGTGCGGTGACCCGCCAGTCGATGTTGCGTACGTCGTCACCGGCCTGGTAGACGCGCACCTGGTCGAAGTCCACGCCGCGCCCGCGCAGCTTGGAGTGGTGCAGGCCGACCAGCGGGCTGCGCTGGCCAGGCCGTGAGAACAACTGGATCTCGCGCACCCGGTGGCGCATGTCGATCAGCTCGGCGAGGCCGATGCGGATGCCGGGTTCGGCCTGCTGAGCGGTGGGCATGGGCTCAGGCAACGGCGACGACGTCAAGGATGCGCTGGACCACGCGGTCCTGGTCGATCCC
>Ga0247820_10000570_pt1 | contig 19723 bp, 18 predicted proteins | sample 13C_Glucose_Day1_2_FD_192480 | JGI IMG/M metagenome (GOLD analysis project Ga0247820, IMG submission 192480) | Soil microbial communities from agricultural site in Penn Yan, New York, United States - 13C_Glucose_Day14 | ecosystem: Environmental > Terrestrial > Soil > Agricultural land | place...
AGATCCGAGAGGACCAGGATGGATCCGATGCGCATCTCAGGCCTCCCCTTGCCGCTGGGGCAGCACGAGCAGGTCGGCTTCCGCTTCCCGGACGAGGTCCTGCACGAGGCCGCCGAAGAACACGTCGCCGAACGCCGAGCGCCGCCCGGAGCCGATGACGATGAGCTGCGCGTTGTGCCCGCGCGCCGCGTCCAGCACGCGCCGCGAGACGTGGCCGAACGCGATCAGGCCCGAGGCGCCCGAACCGCGCGCGCCCGCGCGGTCGATCAGGGCCTCGATCTCCAGGTGCGCGCGTTCCAGGCGCCGCTGGCGATGCAGGCTCACGGTGAGATCGGAAACGTCCGCGAGGCGCAACGAACCTTCCGCGCCGGGCTCGAGCACGTGGAACACACGCAGCGCCTGCCCGCGCGCCATGAAGCGCGCGGCGCCGATCTGGCGCTCGGCATCGGCATCGAGCTTCACGGACGCGAGCACGCGCCGGTAGCTGGCGTTGGCGGGCCTTCGCACGACCAGCAGCGGGATCGACAGCCAGCGCAGCATGCGCTCGGGCAGCGTGCCCAGCACCTTGTCGGCCCACGATTCGCTGGGCTGGCGCGGCACCACGACGAGGTCCTTGCCGGCGGCCAGCGCCGTCACGCACTCGCGCATCTCGCTCGTCACCGCGGTCGTGCTCGCGCGGACCTGGATGCGCGTTTCCAGCTGGAGCGCCAGCTCCTGCAGCAGGGCCTTGGCCGCCGCGGCATCGGACGCATGCGACTGGATGCTCACCAGGTGCAGCGGCCTTCCGTGGTCGCGCGCGACCAGCGCCGCGCGCCATGCGGCGTTGATGCCGCCGGCGGTCGAATCGATGAAAGCGAGGACGCCGTCGGAAGGGACGGGGGGCGCCGTGGCAACCGACGGCGTGCGGATGGGGTCGAGCTCGAGCTCGGAAGAGGTGATGTCCACACACGATCCCTGAACGAGGTGCCGCCTGTCCGGGCAGGGGCTACCGGCGCTGTCCGGGGCCCGGCGATTCAGGGTGCGCGTGAGAGGAGGTGAATCGCCGGGTCAGGGAAGTGCTGTCTGAAGCGGCAGCGAAGAAAGGGTGGAGTGGGTCACCCGCTGAGTTTAGGAAGTCCTCCGCCTTTCGACAAACGGGTCCCGCAAAGACCCACCAATCCTTGCCAGATTGGGTGCTTTCCGGTGGGGCCGCTTCTATACTTCGCGCCGTGAACTCCAGGCTCCTTTCCTACCGCACGCTCGCACATCCCTGAGCCCGGCGGTCGTCCTTCCCCCTCTTCTTCAGCGCTGACACTCCGACCGCCGGGCTTACGCCTTGCGCATCGACGCGTCCACCTCCACGGCAGGGCGCACGGAGTGCCTGCATGGACTTCACCACCGCTTTCATTCGCGCAAAAGGCCCTTGCGCGGCCGGCTTCCGCTGGTTCCTGCGCCACCACGACCAGGGCGCTTCCTATCAACAGGTCCTCGATTCGCTGGTCGAGGCCGGCCGCGTCGACGACGCGTGCTGGCTGCTGGAGCAACTCGGCCCCACCACGACGGTGCTGCGCGCCGACGAGCTCGTCGGCGATGCCGTCGTGTTCGCCGGAACGATAGAAACGCGGCGCGGCATCGACGTGAGCACCGTCGTGCGCGCGGGGCTGGCCATCCGCAGCGGCGCGAGTATCTGCGCGGGCACGGCCATCGTGGCCGGTGGCGATGTGCGCGCCCGCGGCATCGTGCGTTCCGGAGGTCCTCTCCATGTCTCGGGCGACGTGTGGGCCGGATCGGGCGTGCAGGCGGAAGGCCGCTTCCATTGCGCGGGCCGGCTGAAGGCGGGCTCCATGGTCTCGGTCGGCAGCCACCTGGACGTGCAGGGCGACGTCACCGTGCGCGACGACCTCTTCGTGGAAGGCGATGCGGAGTGCACGAGGGCGCTGCGCGTCGCGGGTCGCATCGCCGTGAGCGGCGCGCTGCGTGCCGGCCATGGCATCGAAAGCGGACAGGCCCTCTCGGCGGGCGGCCCCCTCGAGGCCGGGCTCGGCATCCGCGCGAGCGGCGACATCAGCGCCGGCGGAGCGATCCGTGCGGGCGAGAGCATCCGCACGCCCGGTGCGCTGCGCGCCGGCGCGGGCTACGGCATCTATGCCGGCCTGGGCGTTCCGCTCGACGCGTGGGAGACCAGCGCGCTCGTCTCCGCCGCTTCGCGGCCGGACCACCTGCTCAGCGGACGCTGGTGCGACGCGGCGCTCGCGTTGGAGGCCTGAGATGCGCATCGACGTCCAAGTGCCCACGGCGAATGTCGAAGCCGAACTGGAGCGCATCGAGTCGCGGCTGGAAGCTGCAGGTCGGCCGCTGCGGAGCATGACGACGCTGGACCTGTGGATGCCCGGCCTCGTCTTCCGCCATCGCGAGGCCGACGGCGAGCATTTCGTCTACGCCGAAGACGCAGCCACCGGGCGCCTGGCGGGCTGCACGGTGTTCAACCGGCTCGTCGAGCTCGACCGGCGCGCGGACCGCGTGCTGCGCAGTCCCCATTCGAAGTACGGGCGTCGCTATCAACGCCGCGGCATCGCGAGCGCGGTGTACCGGTGGGCGCTGGGGCAGGGCATCTGCCTGTTGTCGGGCCCTCGCCAGTCGCCGGGCGCTCACGCGCTGTGGCATTCGCTGGCGAAGGCGCATCCGCTGGGATACGCCTCGCTGGAGGACAAGGTGCTTCGCTACCTCGGCGAGGAAGCCGGCGTGGACCGGCTGGGCGACCTGCACACGCGGATGGTGTTGCGGGCGCCCGGCTGGGACCTGGAGCGCTTCCTGCGCGAGACTCGCGCGGTCAACGAATGCGAAGGTGCAGCGATCGCGCCAGGTCCTTGAACTGCTCGACCTGGCCTTCGACGTAGTCGTCGAGCTCCGGACCCGTCAGCGCATGCGGCTGCACGCCGTAGCGCTCGAGCAGCCGCGCGTATTCCGGACTTTGCATGATGCGTCGCAGGGTGAGCGCCCACGCGTCGCGGTCGCGGGCGCTGACGCCCGGCCCCATGTACAGGCCGCGCACCGTGGACCAGACCAGGTCCACGCCCTGTTCGCGCGCGGTGGGAACGTCCGAGAAGCGGCCCGGCAGTCGCTGCGGCGCCAGCACCGCGATCAGTTTCAGTTCGCCGTCGGCCAGCGCTTCCGACGCTTCCAGCACGTCGCCGCAGAACACGTCGACGTGGCCGCCCTTGAGCGCGGCCAGCGCCTGGCCGCCGCCTTCGAAGGCGACGAACCGCATGGAGCGGTGATCGCTTCCCGCCACCTTCACCAGCAACGCGGCCTTGACCCAGTCCTGGCTGCCGACCGTTCCGCCCGCGCCGAACACGGCGGCCGCCGGATTCCTTCGCAGCTGTTCGCGCAGCGTGTGCAAGGTCTGGAAGCGCGAATCCCTGCGCACGGCGATCGCGCCGTATTCCAGGCCCAGCGTCGCCAGCCAGCGCGGTGCGCTGGGCGGGTGCCGGCCGAACTTGCCTTGCGCCAGGTTCAGCAGCGATCCGGAAGAGAAGGCCACGAAGGTCCGCGGGTCCGACCACTGCTGGGTCACCGCGCGATCGAACGCGAGCGCCCCGATGCCGCCGGGGAGGTACTTCAACTCGACTTCGGCGGTGGGATTCGGCAAGGGCAACCGCAGCATGTCGCGCAGCATCCGGCAGGTGAGGTCGAAGCCGCCGCCCGGCTTGGCTGGCGCGATGCAGTCGACTTTCGGGCCGGCAGCGGCGGCGGCGCGGGCGCGCGTGAGCCACGGCCAGCCGAGAGCGAAGGAAACGGCGGAGCGCCTACGCATCATGGGTTGCTCCGTCGCTCGCGGGACGCGGCCACTGGATCGTCGCCAGCAGGCCGCGGCCGTCGCGCCCTGCCTGCAGTCGCAACTCCCCACCGTGCCGGGCGGCCACGGAACCCGCGATCGCCAGGCCCAGGCCCGACCCGGCCCCGCGCGCATCGCCGCCGCGCACGAACCGGCTGCCGGCGCCGGTGCGAAGGCCGGCCGGCAGGCCAGGTCCGTGGTCGTCGACGCCGAGGCTCCAGCCTTGCGCGTCTTGCGTCGCGATCAGCGTCACGCTGCCTTCGGGGACATAGGCGATCGCGTTGGCCAGCAGGTTCGTGACCGCCTCCCGCAGCAGTCCGGCATCGCCCCACGCGCGCTGCGAGGCCGCCTCGACGCCGAGGTCGAGGCCCTTGGCGCGTGCCATCGGCAGGAACTGGCGCGCCACGCTGTCCAGCAGCTCGCCCAGGTCGAACCAGGCGGGCTGCAGGTCCGCGGTGTCGCTGCGGGCCAGGGCCAGCAACTGGTTGGTGCTGCGCACCGCTCGCTGCAGCTCGTGCGACAGTGCGGCGAGCGTGGCGTGCACCTGCGCCGGCTCGGCTTCGCGCAAGGCGAAGTCCACCTGCATGCGCAGCGTGGTCAGGTGCGTGCGCAGCTGGTGGGAGGCATCGTCCAGGAAGCTCCGTTGCCGCGAGGCCAGTTCGCCGACGCGCCGCATGTGCTGGTTCATCGCTTCGGCCAGCGGACGCACATCCGCCGGCAGGCCCTCGGCCGGCAACGGGGCAAGCACGCCCGGCCTGCGTTCCGCGAGCTCCCGCGACACCGAAGCGATGGGACGCAGCACGAAGACCACCGCGCCGACCGCCAGGCCGATCGCCAGCAGCAGGAATGCGAAGTTGGACACGAAGGCGCGCTGCAGGAACACGCGGCGGAAGTCGTCGCGCGACTGCGTGCTCTCGGCCACCTGGATCACCACGCCGCTGGACCCCGAGCCGGCCGCCGGCCGCTCGAGCTCGCGCGTGTACGCCACCACCCGCACCGGCGCGCCGAAGTAGGTGCCGTCGTAGAACTGGGGCACGCCTGCGCGCAAGGGTTGCGGCGGCGCGGGCAGGTCGGCGCTGCCCAGCTCCACCAGGCCGTCGGCCGAGGCCACGCGGTAGTGCACCGGGCCGCTGGCGCTGAGCTCGAAGAACTCGAACAGGCGGTAGGGCAGTTCCACCGCCAATCCGCCGGCTTCGGTGGACACGCTCGCATCGATCGCCTTGAGCGCGCCCAGCAGGGAGCGGTCGTAGGCGGTGTCGGCGGCGCGCCGCACGTCGTGCGCGCGCACCTGCATCTCCGCCACCGAGAGCACCAGCAGCGCCGGCACCAGCAGCAGCAGGAGCGCGTGCGCCAGGCGCAGCTGCCTAAGCCGCTTCCAGCGCATATCCCAGGCCGCGGTAGGTGGCGATGCGCAGCCCGGTGCCGTCCACGCGCTTGCGCAGCCGGTGCACGATCACCTCCACGGCTTCGGGATGGATGTCCTTCTCGTCGGAGACGATGCGCTCCAGGATCTGCTGCTTGGACATCGGTTCGCCCGCGTGCTGCAGCAGCACCAGCAGCACGGCCGATTCGCGCGGCGTCAGGGCCAGGGGCTGGCCCGCCAGCGCGAACCGCTGCGTGGCCATGTCATGGGACAGAGGTCCGCAAGCCATTCGCGCCGCCGCCGCGCCGCGCGCGCGCCTCAGCAGCGCATGCAGCCGCGCCTGCAGCTCCTCCAGCTCGAAGGGCTTGGCCAGGAAATCGTCGGCGCCCAGGTGGAACGACCGCACCTTCTCGGCCAATCCGTCGCGGGCGGTGAGCACCAGCGTGGGCACGCGGCTGTCGTGGCGGCGGATCTCCTGCAGCACCTCCTGGCCGTCGCGGTCGGGCAGCCCGAGGTCCAGCACGATCACGTCGTGCGTGCCCCGGGCCGCAGCGGCGATGGCCGTGCGGCCGCTGTCCACCCAGTCGACGATGATGCCGGCGCGCTCCAGCACCTTGCTGAGCCACGTGCCCAGGCTGTGTTCGTCTTCAACGAGGAGGATGCGCATCTTGGGTGGGTTGGCGGCAGCTCCTCGCCGAAGGCGGCGTGCAGCTGCGTTACTCGGCCTTGATTCTGGCCTTTTCGACCACCTGCTTCCAACGCTTCTGTTCGCCGGCGATGAACTGAGCGAACTGCGCGGGCGAACCGCCCACCGACTCGGCGGCGTCGTTGTGCAGCCGCTCCAGCGCGGCGGAGGACTTCATCGCCTTCTGCGTTTCTGCGGACAGCCGCTCGATGTTGCCCTGCGCCATCGAGGCGGGCGCGAGCATGCCGTACCACTGGGTCATCTCGAAGCCGGGGAAGCCCTGCTCCGCCACCGTCGGCACGTCGGGCAGCAGCGGCAGGCGGGCGGAGGAGCCGGTGGCGATGCAACGCAGCTTGCCGGCCTTGATGTGCTGCAGGATCGCCGAGGCGCCGACCGATGCGGCCTCGAGGCGGCCGGCCAGCAGGTCGGTGAGCTGCGGGCCCGTGCCCTTGTACGGGACGTGGGTGATGGCGATGTCGGCCGTCGTCTTCAGGTACTCCATCGCCAGGTGGCCGGCGCTGCCGTTGCCGGCCGAGCCGTAGTTCAACGCGCCGGGCCTGGACTTCACCAGCGCGATGAACTCCTTCAGGTCCTTGGCCGGCACGCTGGGATGCACGACGTAGAGGCTGGGCACCTTGGCCAGCAGGCTCACCGGCTTGAAGTCCTTGTTCGCGTCGTACGGCAGCTTCTCGTACATGTACGGGTTCACGGCCAGCGTGCCGATGTGGCCCAGCACGACGGTGTGCTGGTCGTCGGCGCGCGCCACCTCGGACATCGCGATGTTGCCGGAGGCGCCGGGCTTGTTGTCCACGTAGACGTTCTGGCCGATGCTCTTGGACAGCTCGCCCGCGGCGGCGCGCGCCACGATCTCGGAGCTTCCGCCCGGAGCGAAGGGCACGACGAAGCGGATGGGCTTGGAAGGCCAGGCCTGCGCGAGGCCCGGCAGGGGCAGCAGGCCCGCGAAGCCGGCTCCGGCGCCGGCGAGGAAAAGTCGTCTGGTGGTTTGCATGCGTGTCTCCTGTTCCCGCTGGGTGCGGGCGCGGCGGCACACTAGCAAGCAGCTGCTTTCAGGCGGCTTTCAGTTTCCGGCGCCGGCCTTTCACCCGGGGACAATCGCGGCATGTGGGCGTCGTCCGGGGCGGCCGGGAGCCTGCTCCTAGAAGGTGATCCTGACCGACGGCGCGCTGCGGTTCGCGTCGCCGTGGAACACGGCCTCGATGTTGTTGCCGTCCGGGTCCAGCACGAAAGCGGCGTAGTAGCCCGGGTGGTAGGGCCGCTCGCCGGGCGCGCCGTTGTCCTTGCCGCCGTGGGCGAGGGCGGCCTTGTGGAAGGCGTCGACCGTCGCGCGGTCCTTCGCCTGGAACGCGAGGTGATGCCGTCCGGTCAGCACGCCCTGCGCGGCCTGGCTCCGGGCGGTCGAGACGAACAGCTCGTCGGCCCAGAAGTAGCCGTCACCGGTGCCGCCCATGGGGACCCCGAGCACTTCGAAGACCGACGAGTAGAAGGCCTGCGAGGCGCCGAGGTCGCGCACGACCAGCTGGACGTGGTCGATGAGGCGGCCGCGGTGCAGTTCCATCGTTTCCATTCAATCGCTCCTGTTCGGATCAGCCGACGAAGGAGCGATTCTGGGGGCCGCGGAACTCATCCGCGACCGGTGCCTCACGCGGCCTTGAGTTCTTCCAGCGGCCCGAAGAACTCGTAGCGCAGGCGCTCGCGCGCGACGCCCAGCGCCAGTCCGCTGCGGAACACCAACTGCATGAAGGGCTTGGGGCCGAGGAAGTAGACGTCGACGTCGCGATCGGCCGGCAGCTGGCGCGCCAGCAGTTCCTGGGTGAGCAGGCCGGTGGCGTGCGGCTGGTCCTGCGGTCGCGGCTGGTCGTACACGTAGAGCACTTCCACGTTGGCGTGCTGCGCCGCCAGCGCGTCGACGCGCGCGCGGAAGGCGTGCACGCCGCCGTGGCGCGCCGCGTGGATGAAGCGGATCGGCCGGCCGCTGGCCGCGGTGGCTTCCAGCATGCTCATGGCCGGCGTGATGCCGACGCCGCCGGTCACCAGCACCAGCGGACGCTGCTCGTCGTTGGCGGCCGCCAGCGTGAAGTCGCCGCACGGCGCCTGGGCGCGCAGCACGGTGCCGACCTGCGCGTCCTGGTGCAGCCAGCTGGACACGCGGCCGCCTTCCTCCCGCTTGACGCTGATGCGGTACCAGGGCTTGCCCGGAGCGTCGGACAGCGAGTAGTTGCGGCGCACCTCCTCGCCGTCGACGTCCAGCACGAGCGTGAGGTACTGGCCCGGCACGAAGGCCAGCAGCGCCTTGCCGTCCACCGGCTCCAGGTAGAACGAGGTGATGAGCTCGCTCTCGTCCTGGCGGCGGGCGATGCGGAACTCGCGCGTGCCGCGCCAGCCGCCCGGTTGCGCGGCATTGGCGGCGTAGACCTGTTCTTCCGCGGCGATCAGCAGGTTGGCGAGCGCCGTGTACGCCTCGCCCCACGCGGCGACGATCTCGTCGGTGGCCGCATCGCCGAGCACCTCCTTGATCGCGCGCAGCAGGCAGGCGCCGACGATCGGGTAGTGCTCGGGCAGCACGCCCAGCGCGGCGTGCTTCTGGATGATGCGCGGCAGCGCGCCGGCCAGCTCGTCCAGGCGGTCGATGTGGGCGGCGTAGGCCAGCACGGCACCGGCCAGCGCGCGCGCCTGCGTGCCCTGGGCCTGGTGGGCTTCGTTGAAGAACGCCTTCACCTCCGGGTGCTCGCGGAACATCAGCCGGTAGAAGTGCGTGGTGATGGCTTCGCCATGCTGCTGGAGCACCGGCACGGTGGCCTTGATGAGGGAGATGGTCTTGGGTGTGAACATGCCGATGGCATCCCAAGATCCGTGCCAGCGGAGGTGGCCGCGCAAGTCCCTGTCGCCGCAGGGAAATTTCCGGGCGTGGTCCAATCGACAACGATGCCTGTTGTCCCCGCGACCACCGGCGTGGTCGGAAGCACCACGCCCGTCTCTCCCGACGCCCTCGCCGAATCCGAACGCTACCGCCAGCTGCTCGCGGCAGCCCGGCAGCTGGTCGCCTGCGATGCCCTCGCGCTGCTGCGCCTGGACGAAGCCGTCCTCACGCCGGTCGCCGTCGATGGCCTCAGCGTCGAGACGCTCGGCCGCCGCTTCGTCGTGGCCGCGCATCCGCGGCTGGCGCGGCTGGCGCGAAGCCCCGGCGTGCTGCGCTTCGCGCCCGACTGCGGCCTGCCCGATCCCTACGACGGCCTCGTCGCCGGCCAGCCCGCGATCCTGCCGGTGCACGACTGCCTGGGCGCGCCGCTGCGCTTGGACGGCCGGCTCTGGGGCCTGCTGACGCTGGACGCCCTGCGGCCCGGCGCCTTCGACGATGTCGGCCCTGCCCAGCTGGAAGCGCTGGTGCGCCTGGTCGAGTCGGGCGTCGAGGCGATCGAGACGCTGCAGGCGGTGGCGCGGCGCAGCGTGCGGGAGCAGGCGCTGGCGCGCGAGTGGCACACGGTCCACGCGCCGACGCGCGAACTGCTGGGCACCAGCCCCGCGATGCAGCGGCTGCGCGGCGAGATCGATGCGGTGGCGGCGTCCGACCTCACGGTGCTGGTGCTCGGCGAAACGGGCGTCGGCAAGGACCTGGTGGCGCAGCGCCTGCACGCCTCCTCCGCGCGCAGCACCCGGCCGCTGGTGCAGGTGAACTGCGCGGCGCTGCCGGAGACGCTCGCCGACAGCGAACTGTTCGGCCACGTGAAGGGCGCCTTCACCGGCGCCGTGCAGAACCGCCTGGGCAAGTTCGAGCTGGCCGACGGCGGCACGCTGTTCCTCGACGAAGTGGGCGAGCTGCCGCTGGCGATCCAGGCCAAGCTGCTGCGCGTGCTGCAGAGCGGCGAGGTGCAGCGCCCCGGCAGCGACAGCGTGCAGAAGGTGAACGTGCGGGTGGTCGCCGCGACCAACCGCGACCTGCGCGCGATGATCGCCCAGGGCCGTTTCCGTGCCGACCTCTACCACCGCCTGGCGGTCTATCCGCTGCAGGTGCCGGCGCTGCGCGAGCGCGGGCGGGACGTGCTCACGCTGGCCGGCGGCTTCCTCGAGGAGAACCAGCACCGGCTGGGCGCGCGCAACCTGCGCCTGAGCCCGGCCGCCAAGAACGCGCTGCTGGAACACCGCTGGCCCGGCAACGTGCGCGAGCTGGAGCACGTGCTCAGCCGTGCCGCGCTGCGCGCCTTGCACGAGCAGGGCCGGGGTGGGCGCTGGGTGGCGATCGAGCCGCGGCATGTGGCGCTGGACCCTTCGTCGCCGTCGCCCCTGGGGCAGCCGCAGCCGCTGCCGGTGGCCGCATCCGCCGTCGCGGGCCAGAGCCTGCGCGAAGCGACCGACGACTTCCAGCGGCACTGGCTGCGGGCCTGCATCGCCCGCCATGAGGGGCACCTGAGCCGCGCGGCCGCCGAAGCGGGCATGGACCGCAGCAACTTCCATCGGCTGGCCCGCAGGCTGGGCGTGATCGCGACCGCCCGCTAGTCCGGATGCTGGCGCAGTAGCATGGGCCGCCGCTGACGAGACGCCCCCTTGCCGAACATCCGCCTCCTGCTCCCGGTGCTCGCGATGGCCCTTGCGGCCTGCGGCGGCGGAGCGCTCGCCGCCGAGCGCCTGGTGGTGGGATCCAAGCGCTTCACCGAGAGCTACATCCTCGGCGAGATCGTCGCCCGCACCGCGCAGAAGTCGGGCGCGCAGGCCGACCACCGGCCGGGCCTGGGCAGCACGGCCGTCGTGCTGGAGGCGCTGAAGCTCGGTTCGATCGACGTCTATCCCGAGTACATCGGCACCATCGAGACGGAGATCCTCAAGCTGCCCCCGGGCAGCAGCCCGGAGAAGATCCGGCAGGAACTGCGCAAGGCCGGGCTGGCGTTCGCCGTGCCGCTGGGCTTCTCGAACGGCTACGCGCTCGCGACGACGGAACGCGTGGCGCGCGAGCAGTCGCTGCGAAGCATCGCCGACCTGCGGGCCCATCCCGAGCTGCATGTCGCCTTGTCCCAGGAGTTCATCGGCCGCGCGGACGGCTGGCCCGGGCTGGCCAGGCGCTACCGGCTGCCGCACAGGCCGACGGGCATCGACCACGGCATCGCGTACGACGCGCTGGCCGCCGGCCGCATCGCGGTGACGGACATCTACACCACCGACGCCAAGATCGCCGAACTCGGGCTGACCGTGCTGGAGGACGACGCCCGCTACTTCCCCAGCTACGACGCCGTGCTGCTCTACCGCATCGGCCTGCCCGAACGCGCGCCCGAAGCCTGGCGCGCGATCCGCCAACTCGAAGGCCGGATCGACACGAACCGCATGATCCGCATGAACGGCGAGGCGGAACTGCGCGGGCGTTCCTTCGCGGCCATCGCGGAGGACTTCGTGGAGGGCCGATCGACTTCGCCGGCCGACGCCAGGGCGCAGCCGCGCCGCGGACTCTGGGGCCGTCTGTTCAGCGACGACCTGGGCCGGCTCACGCGCGAGCACATCGGCCTCGTCGCGGCGTCGGTCGCCATCGCCGTGCTGCTGGGCGTGCCATTGGGCGCCGCGGCCGCCGCGCGCAGGGAGCTGGGGCAACCGATCCTCGCCGCGGTGGGGGTGATGCAGACCATCCCGTCGCTCGCGTTGCTCGCTGCGCTGATCCCGCTGCTCGGTCGTATCGGGACGGTTCCGGCCATCGTGGCCCTGTCGCTCTACGCGTTGCTGCCCATCGTGCGCAACACGGCGCTCGGGCTCGACCAGGTCCCCGCGGGCCTGAAGCAGGCCGGCCTGGCATTGGGGATGACGACGCCGCAGCGCTGGCGCTACGTGGACTTCCCGCTGGCGGTTCCCGCGATCCTCGCCGGCATCAAGACGGCGGCCATCCTGACGGTGGGCACGGCGACTATCGCCGCCTTCATCGGCGCGGGCGGCTACGGCGAGCGCATCGCGCAGGGCCTGGCGCTCAACGACGGCACGGCCCTGCTGGCCGGCGCCATCCCCGCGGCCGCGCTGGCGCTGGTGACGCAGCTGGTCTTCGAGCTGCTGGAGCGCTGGGCGCTGCGGCGCGGCGGAAGCTGACTTCCCGTCACGAGGGCTGCGCTGTGCCGTGGCGCAGCCGCAGCGTGCTGAACGCGGAAGCGAAGCCCGCCAACACCGCCGCCGACGCGAGCGCGATCACCGGCCCGCGGCCGTCGTGGACGCCCACCAGACCGAAGATCACGCCCACCATCACCGCGCCGACCGACTGGCCCGTCAGGCGCGCGGAGCCCAGCATGCCGCTGGCCGCCCCGGCGCGCGAGAGGGGGGCGCTGGTGATGATGGTGTGGTTGTTGGGCGACTGGAACAGCCCGAACCCCGCGCCGCAAAGCACCAGGCGCCATGCCATGTCCAGCGCCGAGGGATGCGCCGGCAACGCGGCCAGTGCGGCCAGGCCCAGCGCCATCGAACCGAGCCCGATGCCGCCGAGCAATCCGCCCGGATGGCGCGCGATGAGCCGTCCCGCCACCGGCGCCAGGCACACGGTGGCCAGCGGCCAGACGGTCATCACCAGGCCGGCCTGCAGGTGGGTGCGGCCCTGGCTTTCGAGCAGCAGGAAGGGCAGGGCCACGAAGGCCAGGGTCTGCGCCGCGAAAGCGGTGACCGAGGTGCACATCGACAGCGCGAACACCGGGATGCGCAGCAGGTCCACCGGGAACAACGGACGAGGCTGGTCCAGTTGCCTGCGCACATAGAAGAGGCCGACACCGAGGCCGGCCGCCAGCAGCAGGATCCCGGCGGTGGCGGGCACAGGTGCGCGTTCGGTGCCGGCCCGCGCACCGATCGCGTCGGCGCCCAGGAACACCAGCGAGAACATGAGGATGTTGAGGCCCGCGTCGCCCAGCCGCAGCGGGCCCGCAGCGTGCCGAGGGCTATGCGGCAGCGATCGCCGGCCCAGCCAGAGCACCAGGAGGCCGAGCGGAAGGTTGACCGCGAAAAGCCACTGCCAGGACGCGACCGACAGCACCGCAGCGGCGACGGTGGGACCGGCCACCGACGATGTGGCCACCACCACCGAATTGAGAGCGATGCCGCGCCCGAGCATGCTGGACGGGTAGATCAACCGCACCAGCGCCGAGTTGACGGCCATCATCCCGGCCGCGCCGATGCCCTGGATGGCGCGTGCCGCCGCGAGCATCGGGATGTTGGTCGCGGCGATGCAGGCGAGCGAAGAGACCGTGAACAGCCCCAGGCCCCACAGATAGACGCGGCGGTAGCCGAGGCGCTCGCCCAGGCTCGCGAACGGCAGCAGCAAGCCCAGGGTGGCGAGCTGGTAGGCCGTCACCACCCAGACCGATGCCGAGGCGGACGCGCCGAGGTCGCGCGTGATGTCCGGCAGGGCCAGGTTGACGATGCTGCCGTCGATGACCGACACCGCGATGCCCAGCAGGCTCGCGGCCATGGCCCAGTAACGATCGGGGAGCGGCAACCCGTCGGGCGCCGCGGGCGAGGGTGGTGAAGCTTCCCCTCCGCTGTTGTCTTGGCTCACTGTCCAAGTCTACGTCGGCGCCGTGCCTGGCTCGATCGAGCTACTGCCGAATGGAAGAGTTCGCGCCGTGGCCAGAATCGGTGCAGGGAGGTTCGTATGGACAAACACGGGCCCGCGCTGCACGTCCTGGTCTTCTATTGGTGCGTGCTGCTGATCGACGTGACGTCAGTGCGACTGGGCAGGGCCTTGGACCGCGCTTTCGCGCGCAGGAGCCGGAGACGACGCGATCGCTCCAGCGACCAGGTCCCGGTCTTCATCAGGAAATCTTCATAAGCACTGAAGAACTTCGCGCTTTTTCCTGATCGGAGGCGCCTCTAGACTTTCCTTGCACCGGCCCGAGACGCCGCCGTACAAGGAGATCAATGATGAGCACCGCTTTCCGTCCCCGCGCCTGGACCGCCGCCGAGGCGCAGAACGACACGTCCTGGATCGTGCGCGTCTCGCCCGAGGCCGCCGAGGGCTTCCACCAGGCGCTGCTGCATGCCAAGGCCTCGGGCAAGGAATTCACCGCGATGACTCCGGCCGACTTCCCGCTGCCGGAAAGCTCGCGCGCCGTGCTGACGCAGGCGATCGACCTGACCCAGGGCCGCTGGGGCATGTGCCTGGTCAAGGGCATGCCCACCGACCGCTGGAGCGAGGACGAAGCCCGCCTCGCGTGCTGGGGCATGGGCCTGCACATGGGCACGGCGCGCACGCAGAACAAGGCCAGCGCGTTCATGAACGACGTGCGCGACGAGGGCGGCAGCTACAAGACCAGGAACGGCCGCGGCTACAACACCAACGCGTCGCTGGACTTCCACTGCGACTCCTGCGACGTGGTGGCGCTGCTGTGCCGGCGCACCGCCCGCAAGGGCGGCGAGAGCAAGGTGGTGAGCTCGATCGCCCTGCGTGACGAGATCGCCCGTCGTCGCCCCGACCTGATCCCGGTGCTGCAGGGCCCGTGGTTCCACAGCTACCAGGGCGCGCAGGGCCCGGGCAAGCCGCCGTACTACATGCTGCCGCTGCTGGGCGACGACCCGGCGCACCTGGCGATGCGCGCCAACCGCAAGAACGTGATGGCGGCGCAGCGCGACTTCCCCGAGGTGCCGCGCCTGACGCCGGCGCAGGTCGAGGCGCTGGACCTGCTGGACGAGCTCATGGCCGACCCGAAGCTCTGCTATTCGATGTGGCTCGATCGCGGCGACCTGCAGCTGCTCAACAGCTACGTGACGCTGCACTCGCGCACGGACTTCGAGGACTTCGAGGAGCAGGACCTGAAGCGCCACCTGTACCGGCTGTGGCTGTCCGTGCCGTCGTCGCAGCCGCTGCCCGAGCAGTGGGCCGTGTACTTCGGCGACGCCCGTGCCGGCGCCGTGCGCGGCGGCCTGCGCGGCGACCACCTGACGCAGGACTTCATCGACTTCGAGACGCGGCAGGCGGCGTATCACGCCATGCCGCTGATCCCGCGCACGGTCATCGAGCCGGCGCCGGCGGACGCGGCCGCCTGAGTTCACCCGCGGGCGCGTCGGCCATCGCGTCGCGCAGCGCCTGCAGCTTGCGGCTGTCGGCGTCCCCGCGCCGCGCCACCAGCGACACCTGCAGCTGCGGCGCGTCGCGGCCCAGCCGCACGATGCGCACGCCGTGCGCCTGGACCGCCGCGGCATCCGGCTCCGGGATGACCGAGACGCCGAGTCCGGCGCTCACCATCGCCACGATCGCGTGCACCGACTGCAGCTCGATCGTGGGCCGCGCGCCGGGCGCGTGCTTGCGCACCCAGCGCGCGGCCAGCCGCCCGGTGCCGGTCTCGGGGTCGAAGCGGATCCAGTCGTGCGCCTTGAGCAGCGCCGGTGCGCGCGACTCCGCCGCACCGGGCGGCGCCACCAGCACCATCTCCCGGTTGAGCACCGGATACCAGAGCAGCCGCTGCGAGCCGCCGGCGGAAGGCTGCACGACGACGGCCGCGTCGAGTTCACCGCTCTTGACCGCTTCCAGCAGCTCGACCGACCGGCCGCGCACGGGCCGCACCTGCAGCGCCGGGTGGTGCGTGCGCAGCCAGGCCATGGAAGCCGGCAGCAGCGTCGCCTGCATGGTCTCGATCACGCCCAGCCGCAGCTGGCCTTCCACGCGAGCGCCGGTGCGGCGACGCAGCGACTCGAGGCGGCCCAGCGCTTCGCGCATGGTCTCCGCGATCTCCAGTGCGATCGGCCGCGGTCGCACCGACAGCCCGGCGCGGTCGAAGAGGGGCTGGCCGAAGTGCGCTTCCAGCTGCTTCATCTGCATGCTGACGGCGCTGGGCGTCACGTGCATCTCGCGCGCCGCGCCGGCCAGGCTGCCGGTGCGCAGCACGGCGTCCAGGGTCGCGAAGAAGGACAGCTTCATCAGTTTTTCTTCATTGCCAGTTGCAGAAATATGGCTTTATGCAGCGGGAGCGAGGCCTAGAATTTTTGATCAAGATCGCCCGGGCGCATGCCTTGCGCGGCGAACACATCAACAGGAGACATCATGAACCAGCCCACCCGCAGGGCCGTGAACGGGGCCTTCGCCGCATTGCTGGCGGGCCTTGCCCTGACGCAGACCGCTCTCGCGGCCGAGGACGCGGCCGCCTACCCGTCTAAACCCATCACCATCGTCGTCGGCTTCCCGCCGGGCGGCCCGACGGACATCATCGCGCGCGTGGTGGCGACCAAGCTGTCGCAGACCTGGGGCAAGCCGGTGGTCGTGGAGAACAAGCCCGGAGCCGGCTCGAACATCGCGACCGAACAGGTGGTGCGCGCGGCGCCGGACGGCTACACGCTGCTGGTGGAGACCATCGCCAACGCCACCAACATGACGGTCTACAAGAAGCTGAACTACGACACGCGCCGGGACCTCACGCCGATCGTGCAGTTCATGGCTTCCCCCAGCGTGCTGGTGACGGGACCCAAGGTCCCGGCGAAGAACCTCAAGGAACTGATCGCGCTGGCCAAGGCCCAGCCCGGCAAGCTGGACTACGCCTCCACCGGCGTCGGCGGCTCGCCGCACCTGGCCGGCGAGATGCTCAAGTACCGCGCCGGCGTCGACATCGTCCACATCCCCTACAAGGGCGCGTCGCCCGCGCTCAACGACCTGCTGGGCGGCAACGTCGCGATGGGCTTCATGACGTCGCTGGGCCTGGGCCAGCACATCCAGTCCGGCAAGCTGCGCGCCATCGCGGTCGCCAGCCCGAAGCGCCTGCCCGAACTGCCGGACGTGCCCACCACGGCCGAAGCCGGCCTGCCCGATTTCCACGTGCTGTCCTGGAACGGCCTGGCGGCGCCGGCGAAGACGCCCAAGCCGATCGTCGACAAGCTGAACGCCGAGGTGAACCGCATCCTCTCGACGCCGGAAGTGAAGAAGCAGCTGGAGTCGCTGGGCGGCTTCCCGGTCGGCGGCACGCCCGAGGAGTTCTCGAAGTACGTGGACTCCGAGATCCGCACCTGGGGCGCGGTGGTCAAGTCCGCCAACTTCTCGCTCGACTGAGGTGGCGATGGCTGCAGGCGCCGCGCAGCGCTGCGCGCTGATCACGACCGGGGGCACCATCGTCTCCCGCATCGACCCGGCCACCGGCCTGGCGATGCCGGTGCTGTCCGGGCAGGACCTGCTGCAGGCGGTGGGTGAAGAGGCCGGCGACGTCGAAGTGCACGACTTCTGCCGCGTGCCTTCGCCGCACCTGGGCCCGCAGCAATGGGTGGGGCTGGCGCCGCTGGCGCAGTCGCTGCTGGAGCGCGCCGACATCGCGGGCGTGGTCGTCTCGCATGGCACCGCCACGCTGGAGGAGACCGCCTGGTTCCTCGACCTCACCGTGCGCAGCGACAAGCCGCTGGTGGTCACCGGCGCGCAGCGCAACGCCTCGGCGCGCGACTTCGACGGCCCGCGCAACCTGCTGACCGCGCTGAAGATCTGCCGCGCGCCGGCCGCGCGCGGCCACGGGGTGCTGGTGGCGCTGAACGAACACGTGAACGCGGCGCGCGAGGCGACCAAGTCGCACACCGTCGACGTCGAGACCTTCCAGTCGGGCGAGTGGGGCTACCTGGGCTCGGTGGTCAACGAGCGCGTCAGCTTCCATCGCTCGCCGCTGCGGCGGCTTCACCTGCCGCTGCGCTCGGCCGAGCTGCCGCGCGTGGACATCGTTCCGATGTACGCGGGTGCCGACGGCGCCCTGGTGCGCGCCGCGGTGGCCGCGGGCGCTCGCGGCCTCGTGATCGAGGCGGTGGCTTCGGGGCACGTGAACGGCGCGATGCACGAGGCCATCGTCGAGGTCTTGCGCCAGGGCGTGCCGGTGGTGGTGTCCACGCGCATCCCGCGCGGCGGCACGCGCGTGGGCTACGGCTTCGCCGGCTCTTCCGCCTTGCTGGTGGAGCAGGGCGCGGTGCTCAGCGGCGACCTCTCGCCCTGGAAGGCGCGCATCGTGCTGATGCTGGCGCTGCAGCAGGGCGGCGCGAGCACCGAGACGCTCGCACGCCTGTTCGAAACCTAGGAGCGCCAGGCCGCCGTGCCGCTGTCCAGCGCGGGCGGCGGCAGCTCGGCCTGCGGCCTGCGGCCGTCGAAGCGAACCGGGTTCGCGATCATCGGCGGCACGTCGGGCGACGGCGCATCCAGCCGCATCCCGCGCGCCACCACATGCGGGTGCTCCAGCACCTGCCCGATGTCCAGGATGGGCGCGCAAGGCACCGCGGCGCGGTCGAGCCGATCCACCCACTCCTGGGTGTCGCGCTGCAGGGTCCACGACGTGATCAGCGGGATCAGCTCGGCGCGGTTCGCCACGCGCGCGTGGTTGGTCGCGAAGCGCTCGTCGCGCGCCGCGTCGGCCTGCCCGGCCAACTCGCAGAAGCGCGCGAACTGCCCGTCGTTGCCGACCGCCAGCACCATCTGGCCGTCGCGCGTGGGGAACACCTGGTAGGGCACGATGTTCGGATGGGCGTTGCCCATGCGCGTAGGCGTGCGGCCGCCGATCAGCCGGTTGGACGCCTGGTTGGCGAGCATCGCCACCTGCACGTCCAGCAGTGCCGCGTCGATGTGGCGCCCGCGGCCGGTGGACCGGCGCTCGTGCAGCGCGGCGAGGATCGCCGTGGTGGCGTACAGGCCCGTCATCAGGTCGGTGACGGCCACTCCCACCTTCTGCGGCTCGCCGCCCTTTTCGCCGGTGATGCTCATGAGCCCGCCCTCGGCCTGGATGGCGAAGTCGTAGCCGGCCTTGTGGGCCAGCGGCCCGTCCTGGCCGTAGCCCGTGACCGAGCAGTAGACGAGCCCGGGGTTGATCGCCTGCAGGTTGGCGAAGTCGAGGCCGTACTTCGCGAGCTGGCCGACCTTGTAGTTCTCCAGCAGCACGTCCGCTTCGCGCGCGAGTTCGCGCACCTGGGCCGCGCCCGCTTCGCTGGCGATGTCGATCGCCACCGACCGCTTGCCGCGGTTGGCGCAGACGAAGTAGGCCGCCACGCGGCTCTCACCTTCGCCCCACCAGGGCGGTCCCCAGGCGCGCGTGTCGTCGCCGGCGCCCGGGCGTTCGACCTTGATCACGTCGGCGCCGTAGTCGGCCAGGAGCTGGCCCGACCAGGGTCCGGCCAGCACGCGCGAGAGGTCCAGCACGCGCACGCCGGCCAGCGGGCGCGGTGCATCCGTCGTGTCGGTCATCGCTTTCAGTTGGAGAAGGCGGCGATGCCGGTGATCGCGCGGCCGAGGATCAGCGCGTGGATGTCGTGCGTGCCCTCGTAGGTGTTGACCACCTCCAGGTTCACCAGGTGACGGGCCACGCCGAACTCGTCGCTGATGCCGTTGCCGCCCATCATGTCGCGCGCCATCCGCGCGATGTCCAGCGCCTTGCCGCACGAGTTGCGCTTGAGGACGGAGGTGAGTTCCACCGCCGCGCTGCCCTCGTCCTTCATGCGTCCGAGGCGCAGGCACCCCTGCAGGCCCAGGCTGATCTCGCTGAGCATGTCGGCCAGCTTCTTCTGGACCAGCTGGTTGGCGGCGAGCGGGCGGCCGAACTGCTGGCGGTCCAGCACGTACTGGCGCGCGCGGTGGAAGCAGTCCTCGGCCGCGCCCAGCGCGCCCCAGGCGATGCCGTAGCGCGCCGAGTTCAGGCAGGTGAACGGGCCCTTCAGGCCGCGCACCTCGGGGAAGGCGTTCTCCTCGGGGCAGAACACCTCGTCCATCACGATCTCGCCGGTGATCGACGCGCGCAGGCCCACCTTGCCGTGGACCGCCGGGGCGGTAAGACCCTTCCAGCCCTTCTCCAGGATGAAGCCGCGGATGGCGCCCGCGTCGTCCTTGGCCCAGACCACGAACACGTCGGCGATCGGCGAGTTGGTGATCCACATCTTGCTGCCGGACAGCTGGTAGCCG
>Ga0247820_10000571_pt1 | contig 19693 bp, 17 predicted proteins | sample 13C_Glucose_Day1_2_FD_192480 | JGI IMG/M metagenome (GOLD analysis project Ga0247820, IMG submission 192480) | Soil microbial communities from agricultural site in Penn Yan, New York, United States - 13C_Glucose_Day14 | ecosystem: Environmental > Terrestrial > Soil > Agricultural land | place...
CTGGGCCTGATCGGCGGGGTGGGCGGGACCATCACCATGGCGGCCTATGGCTACTGGCTGAACGCCAAGGGCTGGAAGGGGCCGGGCTGGATGTCGGTGATGCGGCTGGACAACCGCGTCGCCTATTTGGTCACCGGCGTTTTCGTGGTGGCCATGCTGATCGTCGGGGCCGAGCTGCTGCACGCGGCGGGCATAGCCCTGCAAGGCGGCGACCGGGGGCTGCTGGATCTGGATCAGGTGCTGAAGGAGCGGTTCGGGCGTCCCATCTCCATCCTGTTTCTCGTCGGTTTCTGGGCCACCAGCTTTTCCAGCCTGCTGGGCGTCTGGCAGGGCGTCAGCCTGATGTTCGCCGACTTCACCGCCCATGTGCGTGGCAGGGCGGTCGAGGAGACCGTGCGCGGCGACAAGAGCCGGGCGTTCCGCGCCTACGCCCTGTGGTTGACCTTTCCGCCCATGGCCCTGTTGTTCATCGAGCGGCCGTTCGGCCTGATCGTGGCCTATGGCGAACTGGGCAGCCTGTTCATGCCTTTCCTGGCCGGGACGTTGCTGTGGCTGCTGAACAGCGACCGAGTGCCGAGGGAGTGGCGCAGCCATGGTCTGTCGAACGCATTGCTTTCTGCTGCCGCCGTCCTGTTCGCCGTGCTGGCGGGGAAGGAACTGGTTGGTCTGATCTGGTCGTAGGCGGCGCAATCCTCGCAGGAGTTTCACAAAAATCCCGGTGAACCGTTGCAATGGGTCTCTAGGTCGACGCTTCAGACCACAGGGTTGGGGAAACCACCATGAAGCTGTCCGCCGCTTTTGTGAGCGTTGCTGTCCTGATGGCCGCTACGCCGTCGATTGCCCAGATCATCGCCCCGCCGGACCCGGAACCGATGCCGGCGCCGCTGCATGCGCCGCACGGGCGCTGGGCCGCCAAGGGTTGGGCGGACCGCATCGTGCTGAGCCCCGCCGCCGACGCCGCGCGCGGCGCAGGCGTGGCCTGGCGGACCGATACCCGCCAGACCGCCGCCGAAGCCCAGATCGCCGAGGAGATCGATGGTCCGTTGTTGGGCTACACGGCCCGCACGGTGACCGGGACCACGGGTCCGATCCAGAACGAGAACGGTCAGGCCCTCTATCATCAGGTCCGCTTCGACGGTCTGAAGCCGGACACCCGCTATGTTTATCGTGTGCGCGCCGCCGACGGCTGGAGCGAATGGCTGCCGTTCCGCACGGCCAAGGCGGAGTTCGCGCCCTTCCGTTTCATCTATCTGGGCGACACCCAGAACGACATTCTGGAGATCGGCTCGCGCGTGATCCGTTCGGCCTTCAAGGAGGCCGGTCCGGCGGCGTTGGTCGTCCATGCCGGCGATCTGGTAGCCCAGCGCGAGGTCAAGGTTCACGACGACGAGTGGGGCGAATGGACCGAGGCCGGTGGCCGCGCCTTCGCCATGACGCCGCAGCTTCCGGCGACCGGCAACCATGAATATGTCGACCATATCCTGCCTGGCGGCGAGGAATCGCGCGTGCTGGGACCGCACTGGGCCCTACAGTTCGCCCTGCCGGACAACGGCGCCGAGGGCGTCAAGGCGACCAGCTACTTCGTCGATTATCAGGGCGTGCGTTTCATCGTTCTGGACGGCACGGCGGCGCTGGACCTCGGCGGGCTGGAGGCCCAAACGCGCTGGCTGGACACTACCCTGGCCAGCAGTCCCGCGCGCTGGAACGTCGCCCTGTTCCACCAGCCGATCTACACCTGCGCCCGACCGGAAGACACGGAAGAGCTGAAGGCCGCCTGGAAGCCGATCTTCGACGCGCGCAACATCGATCTGGTGCTGCAAGGGCATGACCACTGCTACGGCCGCGTCTCCAACCCCGCCGGGGCCGAAGCCTCGCGCGCCGATAGCGCGGCGGGCCGTCCGCAAGGGCCGGTCTATGTCGTCTCGGTCACCGGCTCCAAGATGTACGGGCTGAACGACCGGGCGGACACCCAGCCGGTGCGCGCCGCCGAGAACACCGAGCTGTATCAGTTGATCGACGTCGAAGCCGACCGTCTGTCGTTCCGCGCCTTCACCGCGACGGGGCGACTGTATGACGCCTTCACCCTGACGCGGGGCGCTGACGGTCGCAATCGCCTGACGGAAAGCGAAGAGAGCTTGCTGGCCTTGCGTCGTTGTGATGGCGCGGCAGGGCCGGACGACCGGCCCTGTACGGCTGAAATCAAGGACTGATAGAGGGGCGATCCGCCGTTCTTCTTGCCGTTGGGGAGGGTTTCGCCTACCCCTCGGCCCCTTGAATCAACGGACCACGGATCGTTCCTCTATGACCCTCGCGCTTCTCTTCCCCGGTCAGGGCAGCCAGAGCGTCGGCATGGGCGCAGCTCTCGCCGAGGCCTTCGCCAGCGCACGTGACGTCTTCGCCGAGGTCGACGACGCGCTGAACCAGAAGCTGTTCGATCTGATGCGCGAAGGCCCGGAAGACCAACTGACCCTGACCGAGAACGCCCAGCCGGCCCTGATGGCGGTCTCCGCCGCGGCGGCGCGGGTGCTGAAGGTTGAGTTCGGCGTCGACGTGACCAAGGCCGGCTTCGTCGCCGGTCACTCGCTGGGCGAATATTCGGCCCTGGCGGCGGTCGGGGCGATCAGCCTGTCGGACACGGCGCGCCTGTTGAAGCTGCGCGGTCAGGCCATGCAGCGCGCCGTGCCGGTGGGCAAGGGCGCGATGGCCTCGCTGATCGGTCCGAAGACGGATCTGGCTCTGGCGGAAGAAGCGGCCAAGGCCGGTTCGGAAGTCGGCGTTTGCGTCGTCGCCAACGACAACAACAACGGCAATGTGGTCATTTCGGGCGACAAGGCCGCCGTGGACCGCGCCATCGAGAAGGCCAAGGAACTGGGCGCGCGGGCGATCCCGCTGAACGTCTCGGCGCCCTTCCACTGCCCGCTGATGCAGCCCGCCGCTGATGAAATGGCCGCTGCTCTGGCCGACGCGAAGATTGTCGCGCCGGCCGTTCCGGTCGTCGCCAACGTCACTGCCCGCCCGGAAACGGACGCCGAGGTGATCCGTCGTCTGCTGGTCGAGCAGGTCACGGGCCGCGTGCGCTGGCGCGAGAGCATGGAGTGGATGGCAACGGAAGGCGGCGTGACCCGCTTCGCCGAGATCGGCTCGGGCAAGGTCCTGACCGGCATGGCCAAGCGCATCGCGCCGGACGCTGAGAGCCTGGCGCTGAACACGCCGGAAGACCTCGAAGCGTTCGCGAAGTCGCTCTGATTTCATAGGGATAGAAACAATGTTCAATCTTTCGGGAAAGATCGCCCTGGTGACCGGCGCGACTGGCGGCATCGGCGGGGCCATTGCGCGCTCGCTGCACGCCCAGGGTGCAACCGTGGTGCTGTCGGGCACGCGTGAAGCGGTGCTGGCTGATCTGGCCAGGGAACTGGGCGAGCGCGCTCACTTCGCCACCGCCAACCTGTCGGATCCCGAGTCGGTCGACAATCTGGTCGCCGCGGCTGAAGCCGCCGCCGGCGGTCCGCTGGACATCCTCGTCGCCAACGCCGGCATCACCAAGGACGGCCTGCTGATGCGGATGAAGGACGAGGATTTCCAGTCCGTCATCCAGATCAACCTTGAGTCCTATTTCCGCCTGACCCGCGCGGCGGTGAAGGGGATGATGAAGCGCCGTTCCGGCCGCATCATTGGCGTGACCTCGGTCGTCGGCGTTACGGGCAACCCCGGCCAGACCAACTATTCGGCGTCCAAGGCCGGCATGATCGGCTTCTCCAAGTCGCTGGCCCAGGAAGTCGGTTCGCGCGGGATCACGGTGAATTGCATCGCGCCGGGCTTCATCGCCTCGCCGATGACCGACGTGTTGAACGACCAGCAGCGCGAGGCCATCCTGACCAAGATTCCATCGGGCCGTCTGGGCACGGGCGACGAAATCGCCGCCGCCGCCGTCTATCTTTCGTCGGACGAAGCCGCCTATGTCACGGGGCAGACCCTGCACGTAAACGGCGGCATGGCGATGATTTAAGGCGTTGCGCGTCGTCATCACGACGCGCAACAATCTGTTTCCCGCCCCGATGGCTGTGCTAAAGGGCGGGAACGCTTCGCGGTCGTGAGTCTCTTCGGGGGCTTGCTTCCCAAGAGCTGCCGTGACACGGCGAACATTGAGACCCCGCCTTCACGGCGACAAACAACAGGCAGAGAGACACTCATGTCCGACACCCTCGAACGCGTCCGCAAGATCGTTATCGACCACCTGGACGCCGATCCGGACAAGGTCACGGAAAAGGCTTCCTTCATCGACGACCTGGGCGCCGACTCGCTCGACAACGTCGAGCTGGTCATGGCCTTCGAAGAAGAATTCGACGTCGAGATCCCGGATGACGCCGCTGAGCACATCCAGACCGTCGGCGACGCCGTGAAGTTCATCGACGAGAAGCTGGCTGGTTAATTCAGCTGCGATCCGTCGCACTTCTTAAATGATGGCCGCCGTGGCGGGACCCTAGCGGGACCGTTCGGCGGCCATTATTGTTTTCGGTTACGATTCTGCAGTCCAAGGAGCGCGAACCATGCGCCGCGTCGTCATTACGGGCCTCGGCCTTGTCACTCCGCTCGGCACGGGCGTGGAACACGTCTGGAAAGGCATCGTCGAGGGGCGCTCGGGCATCGGTCCGATCACCGCCTTCGACACCGAAGGCTATGGCTGCACCATCGCCGGTGAAGTGCCGTCGGTGGATGGCCGTGGTCGCGGCGCGCCGGACCAGCCGGGCGTCTTCGACCCTGATCAGGTGATGTCGGCCAAGGACCGCAAGCGCGTCGACGACTTCATCCTCTACGCCATCGCCGCCGCCGACGAGGCCCTGGCCGACGCGAACTGGAAGCCGGAATCGGAAGACGACAAGGAGGCGACCGGCGTCATGGTGGGCTCCGGCATCGGCGGCCTGGGCCCCATCGCCGACACAGCCATCGTGCTGAAGGAACAGGGCGTCCGCCGCGTCAGCCCCTTCTTCATCCCCTCGGCCCTGATCAACCTGGCCTCGGGCCAGATTTCGATCCGCCACGGCCTGAAGGGCCCGAACCATTCGGTCGTCACCGCCTGCGCCACCGGCGCCCACGCCATCGGCGACGCGGCCCGCATGATCGCCCTGGGCGACGCCGAGGTCATGGTGGCGGGCGGCGCCGAAAGCTCGGTCGTGCCGATCGGCATCGCCGGCTTCCTGGCCTGCAAGGCCCTGTGCACGGCCTACAACGACACGCCCGAGAAGGCGTCGCGCCCCTATGACCGGGGCCACGCCGGCTTCATCATGGGCGAGGGCGCCGGCGTCATGGTGCTGGAAGAGTACGAACACGCCAAGGCGCGCGGCGCCAAGATCTACGCCGAGGTCGTCGGCTACGGCATGAGCGGCGACGCCTATCACATCACCGCCCCGTCCGAGGACGGCGACGGCGGCCTGCGGGCCATGAAGGCGGCGCTGAAGCGCGCGGGCCTGCAGCCCTCGGACCTGGACTACGTCAACGCCCACGGCACCTCGACCATGGCGGACTGGATCGAGCTGAAGGCCATCGAGCGTCTGGTCGGCGATCACGCCAAGGACGTCGCCGTCTCCTCGACCAAGTCCATGACCGGCCACCTGTTGGGCGCCGCCGGGGCCATCGAGAGCATCTTCTCGGTCCTGGCCATCCGCGACCAGATCGCCCCGCCGACCATCAATCTGGACGATCCGGAGATGGAGACGCCGATCGACCTCGTGCCGCACAAGGGCAAGCCGATGAAGATTGATGTGGCCATGTCCAACAGCTTCGGCTTCGGCGGCACCAATGCGGCCGTGATCTTCAAGAAGGTCGATTGATTTGGCCAAGGCTCCGTCGCGTCGTTCCGCGCCCAAGGTTCGCATCCCGAAGAACCGCGTGCCGAAGCGGGGCGGCGGCGGAGCCGCCAAGTCCAGTCTCGGCGTCGGCCTGATCACCGCCGCCGGGACCCTGGGCCTGTTCTTGGTCGCGGCCCTGATCGCCCTGTGGGCCGTCTACTGGGGGCCGGGGCCGAAGGCGGCCGAGGGCGACGCCACTGTCGTCACCCTGCCGTCCGGCGCGGGCGTGCCGGCCATCGCGGCCAGCCTGAAGTCGGCGGGGGTGATCCGCTCGACCGATCTGTTCCGCGCCGCCGTCAGCCTGAGCGGCGCTGACCGCAAGATCCGCGCGGGCGAGTATGAGGTGCCGTCGGGGGCCTCGCTGGCGACCGTGGTCGGCCTGCTGGTCGACGGCAAGGCGGTGCGCCACTACGTGACCCTGCCGGAAGGCTGGTCCAGCGCCCAGGCGGTCGACATCCTGATGAAGCAGCCGGTCCTGACCGGCGAGGTCGAGGTCCCCGCCGAGGGCAGTCTGTGGCCCGACACCTATGAGGTGGCGCGCGGCGAGACCCGCGCCTCGGTCATTGCTCGAATGCAACGGGCGGCCAAGGCCAAACTGGACGCTCTGTGGGCGACGCGGTCGCCGAACACCATCGTCACCACGCCTGAGGAAGCCATGGTGCTGGCCTCCATCGTCGAGAAGGAGACGGGGCTGGCCTCGGAACGACCCGAGGTGGCGGCGGTCTTCACCAACCGACTGCGGCTGGGAATGCGACTGGAGAGCGATCCGACCATCGTTTACGGCGTGACCAGGGGCCGTCCGCTGGGCCGGGGCATTCGCGCCTCGGAACTGCGCGCCCAGACGCCGTGGAACACCTATCTGATCGACGGCCTGCCGCCGACGCCCATCGCCAATCCGGGCGAGGAGGCGCTGAAGGCTGTCCTGAACCCGCCGCGTTCGGAATATGTCTTCTTCGTCGCCGACGGCACCGGCGGTCACGTCTTCGCTCGCACCTATCCCGAGCATCTGCTGAACGTGGCGCGGTGGCGCGAGATTGAACGCCGCAAGGCGGGCCTGCCGCCGGGGCAGGCCGCTTCGGTGCCTGGCGCGACTTCGACGCCGATGGGCGAGGCTGCGCCCATGGTCATTCCGCCGGGTGCCAAGGTCATCTCTGTGCCGACGGCGGTCGCGCCATGAGTGCGTCTATCTCAGGCATGACCGGCTTCGGCCGGGCCGACGGCACCCTGGACGGCTGGACCTGGACGGTCGAGGCGCGCTCGGTCAACGGGCGATCGCTGGAGGTCCGCTACCGCGGTCCCGGCAGTTTTGAGAACCTGGAACGTCTGACCAAGGCGGCGGCGCAGGCGCGTCTGAACCGGGGGCAGGTGACGCTGGGCGTTCAGGCCAAGCGGGCCGAGGGCTCGGAGCCTGCGCCGCGCGTAAACGAAGCCGTTCTGGCGACCTATCTGAAGCTGGCGAACCAGTTGGCGGAGGAGGGGGCGACGCCGCCCTCGGCCGACGGTCTGCTGTCCCTGCGCGGTGTCATCGAGGTGGCCGAAGAGGTTGAGGACTGCGAGGCCCACGCCGCCGTCGAGGCCGCCGTCGCCGCCACCATTGAACAGGCGCTGGACGCTCTGAAGCTGTCGCGTCAACGCGAAGGCGAGCAACTGACGCCGGTGATCCACGATTTCGTCGGAACCATCGAGGCCCTGGTTGCGCGCGCCGAGGTCGAGGCTTCCAGCCAGACGGAGGCGATCCGCGAACGCTTCACCCGCCGGATCAGTGAACTGGCGCCCGACGCGCCGGGTCTCGACGAGCGAATCTTCCTCGAAGCAGCCGCCCTCGCCACCAAGGCGGACGTGCGTGAGGAACTGGATCGCCTGACCGCGCACGTCGCCTCGGCCCGGACACTGTTGCAGCAACCCCCCGCCGGGCGAAAACTCGACTTCCTGATGCAGGAATTCATGCGCGAAGCGAACACGCTCTGCTCGAAATCCGCTACCACGCCGCTCACCGGAATCGGCCTCGAACTGAAGGCCGTCATCGAGCAGCTTCGAGAACAAGTTCAGAATGTCGAATAACCGCACCCCCCGCCGTGGCGTCCTGCTGATCGTGGCCAGTCCGTCGGGGGCCGGGAAGACGTCGCTGTGCCGTCGCCTGATGGCTGACCACAAGGGGCTGGAGCTGTCGGTGTCCATGACCACGCGCGGCATCCGCCCAGGCGAGGTCGACGGCCGCGACTATCACTTCGTCACCCATGAGGAGTTCCAGCGTCTGATCGACGCCGACGCCTTCCTGGAATGGGCCGACGTCCACGGCAACCGCTACGGCTCGCCGCGCGCGCCGGTGGACCGCGCCCTGGCCGAGGGCCGCGACGTCCTGTTCGATATCGATTGGCAGGGCGCCCGCGACGTGGCCGAGAAATGCCCCGGTGACGCCGCGCGCGTCTTCGTCCTGCCGCCCAGCCTGGAAGAACTGCGCCGCCGCCTGGTGACGCGTTCGCAGGACGCCGAGGACGTGATCGAGCGTCGCGTCGCCAACGCCAAGGGCGAGATCGAGCACTGCGACGAGTTCGACTACGTCCTGGTCAACGAGGACTTCGACCGCTCCTACGCCGAGCTGGCCCACATCTATCACGCCGAGCGCAGCCGCCGTCACCGCAACCTGTGGGTCGACGCTTACAAGAGCGCCCTGCTGAAGGAAGTGGTCTGAGGCCATGAGCGATACTGATCACCGTCGCTGGCTGGCCCAGGCGGTCGATCTGGCGCTGGAGAACGTCCGTGCGGGCGGGCGTCCCTTCGGCGCGGTCTTGGTCAAGGATGGCGTCGTCGTGGCGACCGGGGTCAACCGGATGCTGACGACGTGCGATCCCAGTTCCCACGCCGAGATGGAGGCCCTGCGTCAGGCGGGGCCGACGCTGGGGACCGTCGATCTGTCGGGCAGCGTCCTCTACGCCAGCGGTCATCCTTGCCCCATGTGTCTGGCGGCGGCGGTGATGACCCGTGTCAGCGCCGTTTATTATGTCTTCAGCAACGCCGACGCCGAGCCCTATGGTTTTGCCAGCACGGCGGCCTATCAGACGCTGGGCGTGACGCTGGACCCGCCGCCGCTGCCCCTGACGCAGCTGGACGTGCCGGGACGGACGGCGGCTGGCCTTTACGGGACCTGATCCCTCGTCATCCCGGACGGAGGCTCGCTTGCGAGCCGAAGATCCGGGACCACCCAAGACGCCGACCTTTGTGCTTCCTGCGGTCCCGGATAGCGGCTGCGCCGCTTCCGGGATGACGCAAGGGCCTAGCGGAAAACCACCCGCACCCCTGGCTTGACCCGCGACGCCAGTTGTTCGGCGTCCCAGTTGGTCAGACGCACGCAGCCGCTGGAGAAGGTCTTGCCGACCTTGGACGGGTCCGGCGTGCCGTGGATGCCATAGGTGTCGCGCGACAGGTCGATCCACACCGAACCGACCGGATTGTTCGGCCCCGGCGGCACGATGACCTTGCGGTCGCCCCGGTCATAGCTGACCCGGTCAGGGTCGTAGGTGTAGTTGGGCTCCGGCGCGACGCCGACCACGCTCAGGTCGCCCGAGGGCGCGGGGCGGGCCGAACTGCCGATGGTGGCCGGATAGAAGGCCAGCAGCCTGTCATCGGCGTCATAGGCGCGGACCGAGCGTTCGGTCTTGTCCACCACGATGCGGGCTACGTCGCCCGCCAGATCGGTCTGAGCCACGGCCGCGACGATGATGGTCTGGCCCGCCTTGCCGAAGTCGACGCCGGGGTTGAGGGCGCGCAGCAGGCCCTCCGTCATGTGGAACTTCTCGGCCAAGGCTTCCAGCGGCGTGGCATAGCCGACGGTCGCCAGTTTCGACATGGCCTCAAGGTCGGACGGCACCTGACCGATGAAGGGGCCGGCCAGGTCGGCGGCGGTGATGGTGTAGTCGGCCATGACCTTGCCGTTGTCGCCTGCGGTCAGGCGGCGGAAGACCTCGGCGTCCAGAACGCCGTCTTCGGGTAGGCCTGCAGCTTTCTCGAAGGCGGCGATGGCCTGACGGGTGTTGTCGCCGCCCAGGCCATCAATCACGCCAGGCGAGAAGTTGGCTCGGTCCAGCAGGATTTGCGCCCGTGCGACGGCCGGATCGGGCGTCGCCGGCGTGGTTGCGCCGTTCGCTGCGGACGGCGGGGCGGCCTCGAACACCGCCGTCTCGATGGCTTCACGCGTCAGGGCGGGCGGCGTCGAGACAGCCGACGGCTGTTCAGGCTGTGGCGTCTCTGCGGGTGATCCGCAGGCGGTTAACGCGGCCAAGGCAAAGGGCAGGGCGGCGGAGGCGACGAGACGCGATTTCAGCATGAAAGCTCCGAAGGTTTCGGGGCTTGTCGAACGTCCCTAGGCGCGGAGACGTTCCTCGGTCGCCGCTGTTCTGACCGCGAAGAAGGGCTTGATGCGGGTCAGGGCGTCCTCGACCTGAGGCGTCGAGACGGCGAAGCTGAAGCGGATGAAGCGGTGGCCGTTGACCGGGTCGAAGTCGACGCCGGGCGCCGTCGCCACGCCGGTTTCGCGCAACAGAGCCTCGCAGAAGCCGATGCTGTCGTCGGTCAGGTGGCCGATGTCGGCGTAGATGTAGAAGGCGCCGTCCGGCGGGGCGATGGAACGCAGGCCCATGGCGGGCAGGGCGTCCAGCATCAGGGCGCGGTTGGCGCGATAGACGTCGATGTTGGCCTCCAGCTCCCTCTTCTCGTCCATCGCGATCAGGCCGGCATGCTGGCTGAGGGTAGCGGGGGTCAGGAACATGTTGCCGACGCGGGCGCGGGCCTGCGGCACCTCGGCCTCGGGAAGGATCAGCCAGCCCAGACGCCAGCCGGCCATGCTCCAGTATTTAGAGAAGCTGTTGACGATCAAGGCTTTGGGCTCGAACTGCAGCATGGACGGCGTCGGGCCGGCGTAGGACAGGCCGTGGTAGATCTCGTCCGAGATGACCGAGATGTTCCGCTCGCGGCAGACCTCGGCAATGGCCTTCAGCTCCGCTTCGGGGATGATGGTGCCGGTGGGGTTGGCGGGGCTGGCGATGATGACGCCGGCCGGGGCCGGGTCCAGCGCACGCAGGGCCTCGGCGGTCAGCTGGAAGCGCACCTCGGGGCCGCAGTCGATCTCGACCGGCTCCATGTGCAGGGCCTTCAGGGTGTTGCGATAGGCGACGTAGCCGGGGCGAGCGATGGCCACCCGATCGCCGGGCTGGAAGCGCATCATCAGGGCCAGCACCAGGGCGGGCGAGGCGCCGGCCGTCATGACGACCCGCTCCGGATCGACGGTCACGCCGTAGCGGTCGTCATAAAGCTTGGCGATGCGGGTGCGAAGAGCCGGGCTCTCCCAATAGCCGCCCGGCTCTGAGTCCAGAATGCGGTGGGCCTGAGCGATGGCGGCGGCGGGCGCGCCGGTCGAGGGCTGACCGAACTCCATGTGGATGATGGAGCGGCCCTGGGCCTTCAGTTCATGAGCCAGGCGGCTGACGCTGATGGCGCGGAAGGGGTCGATTTCTACGGTCATGGCAAGCTTACTTCAGGGCGTCGGCGAGGCGCAGGAAGCCGGCGATGTCGATGACTTCGGCGCGGGCGTCGGGTTCGATGCCGGCGGCCTCGCACAGGGCGGCGCCGCCGAGCTGTTTCAGGCTGGAGCGCAGCATCTTGCGACGTTGGCCGAAGGCGGCGGCGGTGACGCGTTCCAGCTTCTTCAGCCGTTCGGGCGAGGGGCGCTCGGCGCGCGGGACCACATGGACGACCGCCGAGGCCACCTTGGGCGGCGGGGTGAAGGCGGCGGCGGGCAGATGCATGACGATGCGGGCGTCAGCCACGGCCTGGGTGATGACGGCCAGACGGCCGTAGGCGTCATCGCCGGGGGCGGCCACGACACGCTCGGCCACTTCCTTCTGGAACATCAGGGTCAGGGCGCAGGGCGTCCATGGCCCGGTCAGCCACTTGATCAGCAGGGGCGTGCCGACGTTGTAGGGCAGGTTGGAGACCAGATGGGTCGGGCCCTCGACCAGCTCCGCCTCGCGGACCTTCAGGGCGTCGCCCTCGACGATGGTCAGGCGGCCGGAGCCATCGTCCAGTTCGCTGAGCAGGGGGATGAAGCGGGGGTCCTTCTCGACCAGAACCACCTTGCCCGCATCGCTTTCCAGGATGGCGCGGGTCAGGCCGCCGGGGCCGGGGCCGACCTCGATCACGGCGCGGCCTTCGAACGGACCCGCGTAGCGTACGATCTTGCGCGTCACGTTGAGGTCCAGCAGGAAGTGCTGGCCGAAGCTCTTCTTGGCCAGCAGGCCGTGGGCGTCGAGCGTTTCGCGAAGGGAGGGCAGGTCCGTCATACGGACGCCTTAGCGCGTGGCGCGCGCCGCCGCCATCTCTGAAGCCAGTCGCACGGCGGCGATGAAGCTGTCGGCGCGAGCGATCCCCTTGCCGGCGATGTCGAAACCGGTGCCGTGGTCGGGCGAGGTGCGGACGATGGGCAGGCCGAGGGTGGCGTTCACCCCGCCCCAGAAGTCCAGCGTCTTGACCGGGATCAGGGCCTGATCGTGATAGAGGCAGACTGTTGCGTCGTAACGCGCGCGGGCCTCGTCGTGGAACAGGGTGTCGGCGGGCAGGGGATCGGTGATGTTCAGCCCCTCGGCGCGCAGGGCGGCGGCGGCGGGACGCAGGACCTCGATTTCCTGCAGACCGATCGAGCCGCCTTCGCCCGCGTGGGGATTCAAGGCGGCCATGGCCAGGCGCGGGGCGGCGATGCCAAAGTCGCGCTTCATGGATTCGTGGACGACGCGGGCGACGCGCATGACGCGGTCAGCTGTCACCAGTTCTGGAAGTTGGTCGATGGCGACGTGAATGGTCACCAGACAGGCGCGCAGGTCCTTGGCCGTCAGCATCATGACCGGGCCGCGCGTGCCATTGAAGGGCATGTCGGCGGTCAGTTCGGCGATGAACTCGGTGTGGCCGGGGAAGCGAAAGCCGGACGCATACATGGGCGCCTTGGCGATGGGGGCGGTCACGATCCCGCAGGCTTCTCCCGACAGGGTCAGGTCGACCGCCCGTTCGATCCAGTCGGCCACGGCGGGGGCGTTGCGTGGATCGGGCTGGCCCGGCGTCACCGGCGCGGGCGCCGGAGCGTGGAGGACCGGGATAGCGCGGCCGAAGACGGCGGCGGCCTCGGACAGGCTGAAGATCTGTTCAACCCTGGCCCCTTGCGCGGCCATCACGTCCGCGTCGCCGACGACGGCGAAGGGAACGACGGGAGCCAAGGGTCCGGGCGACTGCGCCAGGATGGGCCAGGCGCGCGCTATGATCTCCGGCCCCACGCCGGCGGGGTCGCCCATCGTGACGATGAGCGGCCGGACGGTCATTACTGCTTGATCTCGATCAGGGCGTCGGCCCGCAGGTCGCGCAGGTAGCGACGGCCCAGCATGGCGTAGTTCTGATTCTGCAGACGGGACTCGACCTGTTGAGCCGAGGGCGCCTCGGGCCCGCCGAGGCGGCGACCGCAGACGGCCAGCAGGTGAACGCCCAGCGGGCTGCGCACGGCGCTGCTGACCGAACCAATCTCGGCCGAACGGGCGACCTGTTGGAACTGCGGCAGCAGATTGGCCACGTCGCTCTCGCCCAGGTCGGCGCCCAGCATGCCTTGCTCGGCGCGGGCGCGTTGCAGGATGTTGTCGCAGGTCAGGCTGCCGCGCAGGGCTTCCAGGCGCTGGGTCGCGGCGGTGACTTCCGCTTCGCTGGCGGTTTCTGGCAGCTCGATCATGACCTGCTTCATCTGCACCAGGCTGGTGGCGGCCCCGGAGCGCTTGTCGCGCATGTAGAGGATATAGACGCCGCCCTCCACGGGGATGGGGTTGGACAACTGGCCGACGGCCAGGGACTCCATCGCGGTCTCCAGCGCCGGCTGGATCGTGCCCTGGACCACCCAGCCGGCGTCGCCCCCGCGCGCCGCCGAAGGGGCGGCCGAAAACTGACGGGCGACGGCCATGAAGGGCGCGCCCTGGACCATCTGCTGCACCAGTTGGCGGGCGCCGTTCATGGCTTCCTGCATGCCGCCGACGCGGCTGGCCTCCAGATAGATTTCGCCGACCAGATACTGCGGCTTGGTGGCGGCCTCGGTCATTTGGCGCATGGTCTGCTCGACCTGGGCGCGACTGACCCTGGCGCGGTCGCGGAAACGCCCGCCGACCAGATCGCGCCAGCCGATCTCGGTGCGCAGCTGTTCACGGAAGGGCTGAGGGCGAATGCCGCCCTGTTCCAGGAAGGCCATGTAGTTCTGCGGCGTCGTGCCGGCCTCGCGGGCCATCCCGGCGATTTCCTGGTCGATTTCCTGATCGCTGATCTTCAGCGACTCGAACTTGGCGATCTCGGCGTCCTGAAGGTGTTTCTCGATGAGGTCGTTGAGCGCCTGCTGCTGGATGGCCGAGATGTTCTCTTCGGTGGGCTGAATCTGAGACATGGCCATGATGACCAGCATCCGTTGGCGCAGGTCGTAGCCGGTGATGATGCGGTCGTTAACGGTGGCGATGATGCCGTCGGCCAGACGGAATTGCGGCGCGGCGGTCGCGCGTTGCGGCGCGTCCTCAGCGGCGGGGTTCAGGGTCCCAGCGGCCGGAGCCGGTTGGGCGGGCGTCGTCTGCGCGGCGGACTGACCGACAGCCGAACCGGCGATGAGGGCGGCCATGGCCACGCCCGTCGTATAACGCATCAAACCCATCGTCAGTCCTGATTCCCTAAAGCGGTCTCGTCCCGGTTCAGCAGCGTCATCGACGACGCTGAACCAGGGAGGGCGCACGCCCCTGTACGCCATGCCTAGCGCATATCACTTCATTCATAGCCTGAACCTCCAAAAGTGGCGAGGTTAAGACGAATATAGACGCCCTCGGAGGGGCCGGTCGGCCGGACGCGGGTGTTGTCGCGACGCCAGCCCAGCTCGATCCGGAAGCAATCGTCGTCGAACAGCAGGCCGATTTCCGAACGCGTGATGATGTCGCGTTCCAGATCCGCGATGCCGGTCACGGCCACACCCCAGTTGCCGTAAATGAACTGCTCGCTCGACAACTGGACGAACTCGTAGTTGCGGTTCAGCGGTCCGGACACGGGATTGGAGCGGTCGATGATGTAGCTGAGGCTGGCCAGGTTGCGGCGGCCCCAGCGGCCGTCGACCGTGGTCTCGCCGCGACGGATCTCGCCGTTGGGGTCGATCGTGGCGTGGAACCAGCCGCGAATGCGATCGGAGGGCGAGAAGGTCGCCTGCACCACCCAGTCGGACGTGCGGTCGGCCAGACCGGAAGGGTCATAGAGGCGCGTGGGATCGTCGGGGATCGGAGTCAGGAACTCGTCCTGATCATCGGCCCGAATGCTGCGGCCGATGAACAGGCTGGCAGAGCGTTTGTCATCCCAGCGCAGGGTGGCGCGGGCGCCGGCGGTGAAGCGCAGGCCGCCTTCCATCAGGTCGTAGCCGGGGAAACGATCCATGCGGAACAGGGAGCTGTGGTCCAGCTCCAGCGTCTGGCTGTCCTCGTTGGGGATGCGCGGATCAAGGTCGGCGTCGGTCGAGGCCGAAAGCTGGGCCATGGGCTCCAGGATCAGATCCGAAGCAGCGCTGAGGCGACGATAGAGGGGGTAGCTGACGTCCACGCCGGCGCTGGCGCGACCGCGCGTGAACATGTCCGATTCGACGCCCATCATCGGCGGCAGGTCATCCACCGAATAGACATCGACGCGGGCGTCCACGAAGGGTTCCCAGCGCAGGCCCATGGGCGAGATGATCGTGCGGCGCCAATCCACCTGACCGCTGATGCGGCGGCTGTCGACGCCGGGGAGGCCGTCGGTCGAGCCGGGAGGAATCAACTCGGGCGCCAGGGTTGGGGAGCCGACATAGGCGTCGCGGGTCAGGGCGACGGCCGAGCCGCGCAGACGCAGGCGTCCGCCGAAGACGGGACCTTCGGGCTCCCATCGCGCGTCAATCAGCGGCGCGACCAGAGGCAGGGTCTTGTCGTCCTCGAACACGTTCAGCGCCGGCGTCACCGGATCGAAGCGGGCGACTCGCAAGCTCTGCATCGAGAAGGCGGCGACCGACAGATAGGACCGCTGGGTTTGACGTTCGGCGTAGAGCTGGCTGATCAGGCGACGGCGATCCCCGTAGTAGAGACCGTTGTCCTGATATGTGTCGCGCACGTTGTAGCGGTCGAACAGGGTCTTGTCCGAGGTGCGTTCGGCGGTGAAGCCCCAGCGCCAGGGGCCCTCAAGGTCGAACTTGCCGTGGGCCAGCAGATAGCTGCGATTGGTGCGGTCGCCGAAACGGACATTGCTTTCGGCGGCGCCGTCGCCGTCCTGATCGAAGTCGCCGAAGTTGCGCCCGTAGGTATAGCCGCCGCGCACGACGATCGTGCCGCTGTCGAATCGCCGCCGCCATTGCAGGTTCAGCAGGGGGGCGACCTCGGTGTTGATCTGCGGACTGATCAGCCAGTCTTCCGACGGCGACACGACATGAAGATAGGGAACCTCGACAGACCCGCCGCGTCCTTCGTCATAGTCCAGGAAGGGGGTCAGGAATCCCGAAGCGCGATCGACGCTGGGGTCGGGGTGCGCGAAAGCCGGCAGGTAGAAGATAGGCACGCCGCCGACGCGGAAGACGGCGTTGCGATACAGGATGGCGCGCAGGTCCTGATCCTGAACCGCCTTGTCGGCCTGGATCGAAATGCTGGGCTGTTTGGGGCCGTTGACGTCGCAGATCGGGCAGGGCGTGAAGATGACGCGGTTCAGCTCGCTGACGTTCTCGGAGCGCCGAACGGCGGTCGCCGCCATCAGGCTGGCGCCGTTGGCGAGGCGCAGGGCCAGGTCGGTGGCCACGCCGGCCTTGAAGTCCGAATCCAGTTCGATGCGGCTGGCGTGAACGACCGTGCCGTCGGGCGCGGCCAGCTCGGCATGACCAGCGGCGGTCGCGACACCGCTTTTCAGATCATAGGTGAGGGTTTCGGCGCGGATGCTGTGCTCACGCGTCCGGGCATAGACGCGATCGTCGGGCGTCCCGCTGGCGGTCACAACATCGCCCTCACGGCTGGCGGCGTCGGCGTTCACATAGAGACTGCCGGGGGTCAGGCCGTCGGCGCCGGGGGCATTTGCAACCTGGGGCGTTGTCGCCGGAATCGGGGCCGTCGCCGCAGCGGGCGCGCCCTCCTGGGCCAGCGCGGGCAGGGCGGGCATGCACGCGATCACGGCTGCACCGGCCAGGAGCCGGGCGCGCAGGGCTCCCTCTCGGGATGTGCGGCGATCACTCATGCGGAATCCACTCATTGCCGGGCGACCGGAAACCGTCCGATTAGCCGTCTTCGGTATAGAACAGCAAGGTAAAGGCGGCGAGCGCCGTCAAGACAGGCGGCAGCCAGGCCGCCAGGAAGGGCGGCACCACCTCGGCCGAGCCCATGGCCGACGAAAACTGGTTCACGAAGAAGAAGGCGAAGCCCAGCACCACGGCGGCCACGGTCATCCGGGCCAGGTCGCCCAGGCGCATCAGGCGCAGCGAGAAGGCGGCGGCCAGAATCGACATGGCGGCGAACATCAGCGGCGTGGCCAGCAGTTGTTGCAGGCGCAGGCGATAGGCGGTCGAGGCGAAACCGGCGTCCTCGATGCGCTGGATCTGATTGGGCAGAGACCAGAAGGGCGTGGACTGGGGCCGTGCGAAGCGCTGGAAGGCCTCCTTGTCCGCCAGGTTCGAGGGCAGGTCGAGCGTGGCGTAGCGCACCGCGCGTTGGCCGGTCTGGGCGCCCGTGGCTTCGGTCAGGCGCCAGCGGCCGGCGGTCAGCGAGGCCGTGGCCGCGTCGATCCGTTCGGTGAAGCTGCGCCGTCCGTCGGGGGTGGTCGTGTAGATGAAGAAGCTGGCGTCCAGCAGGCGGCCGCTGGCAGGGTCCTGGCGCGCGCCGCGAATGATCATCTGACGCGCGGCGTCGCCCTCGCGCAGCCAGACAGCCTGCTGCGCGTCGGAGCCAGGCGTCGAGCCGGAGATGCGGCCGCGTTCGCGCTGCCACAGGCCGTCGCCGGCGGCGGCCATGGGGCCGAAGACCGTGACGCTGAGCGCGCCCAGCACTAGGGCGGCGCCGGCGGCCGGAAGGACGAAGCGCCAGGCCGAAATGCCCGCAGCACGCATGGCGATCAGTTCGCTACGTCGGTTCAGCCCGACAAAGGCCGCCAGCGTGCCGAACAGGAAGACGAAGGGCAGCAGCTGGATGATGACGCTGGGTGATTTCAACAGCACCAGGCCGAAGATGCGCGCGCCGGACAGTTCGCCGGACGAGTTCAGCCCGCGCGACACCTCGACGAAGTCGATCAGCATCACCAAGGCGGAAATGATGGCCAGGGCGACCGCCAGGGCGCGAAGCTGCTGCGCCAGGACATAGCGCTCGATGCGGCCGAGACGGAGCCTCATGCGAACCTCGCCTTGAAACGCTCATAGGGCGCCCAGACGCGCCGACGATGCGGCTTCAGCGCACGGAACAGCAGACGCAGGGCCAGGACGCTGACGCCGAGCGGCAGCAGGTATTGCAGCAGGTTCAGCGACCCGTTCCAGGCGCTGGCGGCGACCAGGCCGTAGCCGATCACGCGCACGACCAGGAAGACGCCGGCCGCCTTGGCGATGCGGCCGCTGTAGCCGGTGCGGCTGAAGGAGCCGCCCAGAATGGCCGTCAGCGCCAGGGCCATGGCCGCCAGAGCGTAGAGGGGCGAGGCCAGACGCGAGTGGGCCTCGGCCAGAAGCTCGCCGCGCGTCCCCGCGCTTTCCAGCTGGGCAGGCGTGGGGTCGAACAGTTCCGTCAGCCACATGTCCGACGGCTTGAAGCGGATGCGCTCCGTCGTCTTGGTATAGGGCGACAGGTCGAACACCTGCTGGTCGAACGACAACTGGTTCAGCACGTCGCGCGACGAATAGCGCTGCATTGACCCGTTCTGCAAGGTCAGGACCGGCAGGCCGTCGACACGGCCGAAACGAGCGGTTTCGGCGTCCCAGGTCGTGACTGTCTTGCCATTGTCCAGATAGACGAACAGGTTTTTCAGCAGGCCGTTTTGTTCAATCTGCTGCACATAGACGGTCAGGCCGTCGGGGCCCTGAACAAAGCGGCCTTCCTCGACCAGAAGGGCGGCCAGGTCGGTGCGGATGGCGAAGGCCTGACGCCGCGCCTCGCGCTGGGCCCAGGGCTGGACGAAGACGTTGGTGATCAGGGCGACCACGGCAATGATGACCGCGATCTGGATCGCAGGGCGGATCAGAGACCAGCGGCTGACGCCTGCGGCGTAGGCTGCGGTCAGTTCCTGTTCGCGCTGCAGCCGCGTCAGGGCGATCAGGGCGCCGACGAACAGGCCGATGGGCAGGATGACCGCGACCAGTTGAGGCAGGGCCAGCAAGGTCAGCTTGGCCATGACCCAGATGCTTTGGCCGCGCTCGACGATGACCTCGAGCTGGTCGAGGCTCTGGCTCAGCAGGCCGATTCCGGCCAGCGCCGCGCACGCCGCCACGACGGGCAGACCGATCTGGCGGAAAAGATAGCCCTGAATCAGCGTCATGGTCGGGAAAGAAAGTGTTTCGGGAGCGAGCGAGTTGCAGCCGCGAGCGATGCGGGCCATGTAATACACATCCCAACGCGACGGTGAAACAGCCGCTGCGTTATGTCTGATTCAAGCACGACCGGGGCACAGAACCTCGGCCTGGAGTAGGTTTCATGAAAATCGAGTTCGTCGCTTCCCCCAGCGCCGCTCAAATCCTTGCCGTCCTGGTTCACGATGGCCGCGCGCTGGCCGGCACGGGCTCGGCCCTGGACGCCGCCGCCTCGGGCGCCCTGACCAAGGCCATGGCGAAC
>Ga0247820_10000575_pt1 | contig 19629 bp, 15 predicted proteins | sample 13C_Glucose_Day1_2_FD_192480 | JGI IMG/M metagenome (GOLD analysis project Ga0247820, IMG submission 192480) | Soil microbial communities from agricultural site in Penn Yan, New York, United States - 13C_Glucose_Day14 | ecosystem: Environmental > Terrestrial > Soil > Agricultural land | place...
GCGCCATGCCGAACAAGGTGGGCGTGACGCTGTCGCTGGCCAAGTTCAACCGCATCCTCCAGGTCGATCCGGTCAGCCGCACCGCGCGCGTGCAGTGCGGCGTGCGCAACCTCGCGATCAGCGAAGCGGCCGCCTCGTGGGGCCTGTACTACGCGCCCGATCCTTCCAGCCAGATCGCCTGCACCATCGGCGGCAACGTGGCCGAGAACTCCGGCGGCGTGCACTGCCTGAAGTACGGGCTGACGCTGCACAACGTGCTGCAGGTGCGCGGCTTCACGGCCGAGGGCGAGCCGGTGGTGTTCGGCAGCGAGGCGCTGGACACCGCGGGCTACGACCTCATGAGCGTGCTGGTCGGCAGCGAAGGCATGCTGGCCGTCACCACCGAAGTCGTCGTGAAGCTCGTGCCCAAGCCGCTGCTGGCGCGCTGCATCATGGCCAGCTTCGACGACATCCGGAAGGCGGGCGACGCGGTGGCGGCGGTGATCGCCGCCGGCATCATCCCCGCCGGCCTGGAGATGATGGACAAGCCCATGACCGCCGCGGTGGAGGACTTCGTCCACGCGGGCTACGACCTCACCGCCGAAGCCATCCTGCTGTGCGAGAGCGACGGCACGCCGGAAGAAGTGGAAGAGGAGATCGGCCGCATGAGCGCCGTGCTGCGCGACGCCGGTGCCACCGCCATCGCCGTCAGCCGCGACGAGGCCGAGCGCCTGCGCTTCTGGAGCGGCCGCAAGAACGCATTTCCCGCTTCCGGCCGCATCAGCCCCGACTACATGTGCATGGACTCGACCATCCCGCGCAAGCGCCTGGCCGACATCCTGCTGGCGATCCAGTCGATGGAACAGAAGTACGGCCTGCGCTGCGCCAACGTGTTCCACGCGGGCGACGGCAACCTGCATCCGCTGATCCTGTTCGATGCGAACGACGCCGACCAGCTGCACCGCTGCGAGCTGTTCGGCGCCGACATCCTGGAGACCAGCGTCGCCATGGGCGGCACGGTCACGGGCGAGCACGGCGTCGGCGTGGAGAAGCTCAACTCGATGTGCGTGCAGTTCAGCCCCGAGGAGCGCGAGCAGATGCTGGGCGTCAAGCGCGCTTTCGATGCGCGCGGCCTGCTCAATCCCGGCAAGGTGATCCCGACGCTGTCGCGCTGCGCCGAGTACGGCAAGGAGCTGGTGCGGGGCGGGCGCCTGGCCCACCCCGACCTGCCGCGGTTCTAGATCGGGAAGCTCAGGACGCCGGCTTGCACGACACGTCGGTGACGACGATGTTGTCCTTGCCGACCTCCTCGTCCTTCTTCTTCTCGAACTGACTCGCGAATTCGATCACCTGGTTGATGGTCTGCAGCGCGGCGGCTTGCTCGGACGAGACCGGGCTCGGCGCGGGAGCCGGGATCGGCGCAGGCGCGGGCGGCACCCCCGCGATGACGACGAAGGGATTCGTGGCCGACACGCTCCAGGCCGTCGGCAGCGTGTACGACAGCGAGGATCCCGCGCCCGCGCTCACCGGCTGGAAGCTGCCGACCAAGGTACCACCGGACAGGTCGTTCATGGTCAGGCTGGTGGTCGCGTCCGTGATGACGTCCCCGCCTGCGATCAGTTGGTCGAACGAGGTGAGCGAGGCCACGTCGAGCTCCGCGGTGCCCGCGCCCGCGAAGTGCAGCGTGCCGGTCGCCCGGGCCGTGCCGATGCCTCCGATCCCGCCCGGCTTGAGCTTGCCGTAGACCGTCGTCAGCGGCGCGTTGAACTCCAGGGTGGGCGCGCTCACCGCGGCACCGGCCTGGATGACGACCGCGCTATCGGAGGAGAGCGAGACGCGGTTGCCGGCGAATACGTTGCCGATCACATCGAGGTCGCCCACGGCCGTCGGCATGGAGGTGGCAGCCAGCGCCAGCACGGGCGGCTGGACGAATCCGGAGAGCTCCACGTCGGTGCCGGCGTTGAGGCCCGGCGCCGCCACGCCCCGGACGCCGCTCATGCGGATGCTGCCGCCGGCCGACCCCGCCACGTAGCCGAGGTCGTTGGCGTACCAGCCCGAGGCATCGGTCAGCAGCGTGATGTCGCCGCCGACCGTCGCCGTCACGCCGTTCAGGACCGACACTCCCGCGAAGCTGTCCTGCGACAGCGAGCCCGAAAGGTTCGCGGTGATCGAGCCGGCCTCGGTGTTGCCCAGGACGGCGTCGCGCGCGTTGGCGAGGTTGAAGGCGCCTCCGGCGTAGACATAGGCGCCGGTCAGGTTGATGTCGCTGGTGGCGCTGTTCGTCCCGAAGAGATTCAGGTCGCCCGTCGCGTAGAGCCCACTCTCCACCCCGGAGCTGATGCCGGCCGCCTTCAGTGTCACGTTCACGCCGTCCACGTAGGAAACGTCCAGCGCGATCTTGCTGGCCACGTGGATGTCGCCGGCCACGTAGGCGCTCAGCGAGCCGATCTGGTTCGCCGTGTTGGAGAGGTCCAGCGCGCTGCCCGAAGCCGAGTCCAGCGAAGCGTAGACGCTGTCCGCCACGATGGTGCCGCCACCCTGCGAAAAGCTGGTCGGCGTCGCCGCCGAGCCGCCATACAGGCTCAGGTACTGCGCCCGGATGTCGCCGAGGACGAAGCTGCCGTTGCCGCCGATGTCCAGGTAGCCGTCGCTCTGGAGGAGGCCGCCCGAGAGGTTGTTGACGCCGTCGCCGCTAGCGTCGATCTGCAGGCCGCCCATGCCGCCGTTGGTGGCGACGATGGACTTGCCGCTGGCCAGGTCCACCGTCGTGCCCTCCAGCGAGATGTCCGCGCCGCTGATGTCCTGGTTCACCGAGAGCTTGCCCGCGCTCGTGATCGTCAGTGACGGCGCCGGGGTCGGAGCCGGAGTGGGCAGGGGCGAACGCAGCTTGATGCCGGCGATGCCGTCCACGGTGTCGACCGACAGGGCGTTGTCGCTGTGGAAATCGAACCAGGTGTCGTAGCGGCCAGAGACGCGGTTCACGGCGTTCGGACCGAATGCACTCACGCTGTTCGCGTCGAGGTTGACGCCGTCCACCGTCAGCCTGCTGGTGGCGTCCTGGTAGATGTTCGACGAGGTGATCAGGCTCAGTTCGCTCACCTTCGCCGGGTTGAAGGCGATGTCGCCGGTCAGGCGGATCGAATGCGGCGACGAACCCTGGCCGACCACCAGCGTGCTGGCCTGAAGCTGGGCCAGCATGCCGGCATCGAGGGCGAACGCGCCCGTGGTGGGCGCGCCGTTGGCGCCCACGAGCTCGATGCCGAGCGCATTGACCGTCAGCGGATTGATCACGATGCGGCCGCCCGTCGACTGCACGGACGTCCCGGCGGTGTTCGCCAGGCGGAGGCCGTCCACCGCCAGGGTGATGTCTCCCGCGCCGGTCCGCTTGAGCATGCCGGAGCCGGTCACGTCCAGGCTTTGCGCGCGGACGTTGATGGCGCCCGCGCCCGCATCCACCTGGCCCTGCACCAGCACGCTGGTGCCGCCCACGTCGGATTTCAGCGACTGCAGGTCGATGGTTCCGCCGCCGCTGGCCAGCGTGCCGCTCGGGCCGATGTAGATGGCGCCTTCGGACGAGGAGGTCCCGCCTTCCAGCGCGATCGCCCCGCCGCTGGCCGTCAGCGCCGCATCGACCGACAGGTAGCGGCCCGCCTTCACGGTGATGCCGCCGGAGGTGATGCCGGCGCCGCCGCCCCAGGCGGTGTTCACCGTGCCGACCGCGAGGTCCTGGCTGCCGTGCACGGTGAACGTGCCCGATCCCGTCGTGGCCCCGGCGACGGCGTCGATCGCGTGGCCGTTGTCGAGCGTGACGGAGCCGTTGGTGGCCGTGGCATAGAGCTGGCCGACGCTGATCGAGCCGGTGCCGCCGTCCACGATGCTGCCGTTCTTCGCGTTCAGGTGCAGGGAAGCGTTGAAGTCGATGAGGGGCGCCAGCAGGCTGCTGCCGTCGATCCTGCCCAGGATGGTGATGCCCTTGTCGGCCTCGAGCGCCAGGTCGGCGCCGTTGCTCCACTGCACGACCGCATCGGAGTTCACCGTGATCTGGCCGCCCGTGCTGCCGGCGGCCACGCCGGAGTTGGTCTTCACGATCACGTTGCCGACCGCGAGCTGGAGGTTGAGGTGCGAGTCGGCGAGCTGGACGGGGCCGGTCGAAGTGGTGGGTTCGAATTTGGTGTCGAGCAGACCCTGGGCGCTCGGGAATGTGCCGCTGGTGTCGGTGGGCAGGAGACTGTGGAAGATGGTCACGTCCTGCGGATCCAGCAGCAGCGTCCCCATCGCGCCCTGCGGCGCGCGCAGGTCCGCCAGGCCGGTGAACTCGAGGTGCTGCTTGCCCGACACCTCGGCGAAGCCGCCGTCGCCGCCCTGCGCGCCGCCGCGCGCCGAGATCCGGCCATGCATGCGCGTCATCTCGTCGGACCAGACGATCACGCGTCCGCCATCGCCCTGCTGCGTGGCGTCCGCCTTGATCGCGGCCGCCGCGTCGACATAGGCGCGTTCGGCGTTGGGCACCCCGGCATCCAGGCCCTGGTAGTCGCCACCCACGCGGATCTGGCCGCCGCCCTGCTCGCCGCTCGCGTCCAGCGCCGCGCCCGCCAGCAGGCCGACCCGCTGACCGAACACGTCGATGCTGCCGCCGCGGTCGCCGGCCCGGGCCGTGACGGTGCCGTCCACCAGCGCGTCGCCCGCGGCCTTCAGCACGACCCGTCCGCCTTGCACGCTGGCCGCGCTCGCCTGGATCAGGCCGCTGTGGCGCAGCGTGCCGGCGAAGATGCCCACGGCGTCGCCCTGCAGCGTGCCCAGGTTCACCGCCTGGTCGCCCGGCGCCTGCACTTCCAGCCGGATGCCTTCCAGGCCGCGGCCGGTGAGTTCGACCTTCTGGCCCGCCGCCAGCACCGTGGCGCCCTGCGGGCTCTGGATCACGGCCTGCGCGCCGGCCTGCACGTCGGTGCCGATCAGCACGACGTCGCCGCTGCTGGCCAGGATGCGGCCGTCGACCCGCAGCGGGCCGGCGGCACTGCCGTCACCGAAGCGCAGGCGGCCGGCGATCGCGTCGGCGTCGGTCATGCGCAGCGTTGACGCGGTGAAGCCCGCGGTGTCGACCACCGCGCCGGCGCCCACCGTGATGCCGGCCGGGTTCACCAGTACCAGCCGGCCGTTGGACGACAGCGTGCCGAAGATCGCGCTGGGATTGCCGCCGAGCACGCGGTTGATCGAGGTGCTGGCCGCGTCGGGCTGGGCGAAGTGGGTGGTGCTGCCGCCCGGGATGCTGAAGCTCTGCCAGTTGATCGCAGAATGCCGCGTGCCCGCGCCGTTCTGCGTGGTCACGACCAGGTTGGCGCCCTGGCTGCTGAGCCTGGCCGCGCCGTGGATGGCCTGGGCGCCGGTCGGCTGGGCGCCTGCAGGCAGGGCCGCGAAGCCGTTCGCGAGCGCGACGGCCAGCAGCAGCGGCCGGGCGCGGAAACGGGAAGGAATGTGGCGATGCGACATGGCCGTGCAGCCTTCGGAAAAAGCGAAGTACAAGGAGGGCGCGCACCGGTCGCCGGCGAGGGCGACCGCCCCTCGTGCGCGGCAGTCGGCCGACGGTAGCATATGGTTACGAGAGCTTCAACTGATGGCCTTGACGTGGCACCCTAGTTCCGATCAACGGGAAACCGGATTGCGGCAAATGTCACGCCGCCGGCCCTTTCCATCGCCATGAGCGTCTTCGTCAGCATCGCCGCCTACTGCGATCCCGTCCTGGGCTTCACCCTGGCCCGCGCCCGGGCGGCGGCCGCGCGCCCGCGCGAGCTGCACTTCGGCGTGATCGACCAGACCCCGAGTCCGCCCGCGGCGTCCTCCTTCTCGGTGCTCGCGCCCGCCCGCGTGAGCTACCAGCGCCTCGACCCGGTGTTCGCCCGCGGCCCGTGCTGGGCCCGGGCGATGGGGATGGCGCTGTACGACGGCGAGGACTGGTTCCTGCAGATCGACTCGCACATGGATTTCGAGCCCGGCTGGGACGAGCGGCTGATCGCGCAGGCCCAGGCGCTGGCGCCCGGACGCCGCGGCGTGGTGCTGTCGGCGTATCCGAACGCGTTCGTGTTCGAGGACGGCCGGCCGCTCCCCCGGCCGGCGCCGGGCAAGGTGCTGGCCCACGTCGTCAAGCCGGGGTCGGTCTTCGCGCCCGACCACCCGGTGCTGGGTTTCGAGGCGCGCCCGGTCGAGAGCGACGAGCCCGTGCCCGGCTTCCACCTGGGCGCCGGCTGCCTGTTCGCGCCGGGCCGGTTCGCGCTGGAGTTTCCGTACGACCCGGCCCTGTACTTCCACGGCGAGGAACAGGCGCTGGCCGCGCGCCTGTACACGCACGGCTGGGACATCTTCCACGTGCCGGACCTGCCGATCCGCCACCTCTACAACGACGGCCAGTCCGGCGTACCGCCGCGTCCGCTGCACTGGGACGCCGCGCAGGAGGCCGGGCGCGCGCTGCCCTGGTGGCAGCTGGAGCAGCGCTCGCGCGCCCGGCTGGGCGCGCTGCTGGCGGGCGAACCGCTCGGGGTCTACGGTCTGGGACGTGAGCGCACGCTAGCGCAGTACGCGAGCTGGTGCGGGATCGACTATGCCGGCCGCACGCTCGGCCCGCAGGCCTTCCGGCCGATGGCGGCCTAGGCCTCAGGCCTGGGCCGGCGGCTGCACGCCGTCCATCAGGTCCAGCGCGAGGCAGATGTCGGACCAGGCCTTGGCCTTGTCCTGCAGGTTGCGCAGCAGGTAGGCCGGGTGGTAGGTGACCACCACCGGCACGCCTTCGTAGCGGTGCACGCGACCGCGCAGGCGCCCCACCGGTTCCTGCGACTGCAGGATGGTCTGCACCGCGAACCGGCCCATCGCCAGGATGACGCGCGGCTGCACCAGCGCCACCTGCCGGCGCAGGAAGGGCTCGCACTGCGCGACCTCCTGCGGCTCGGGGTTGCGGTTGCCGGGCGGCCGGCACTTGAGCACGTTGGCGATGTAGACGTTGCGCCGGCGGTCCAGGCCCGCGGCGCGCAGCATGTTGTCCAGCAGCTTGCCGGCCTGGCCGACGAAGGGCTCGCCCTGCAGGTCCTCGTTCTCGCCGGGCGCTTCGCCGATCACCATCCAGTCGGCGCGCTGCGGGCCGACGCCGAACACGGTGTTGCGGCGCGACTCGCACAGGCCGCAGGCCCGGCAGCCGGCGACGGCCGCTTCGAGCTCGGCCCAGCCCAGCGACTCGATACCGCCGGGGCGATCGCCCATCACGCGCGGGGTCGGGAGCGGAACAGCGGCGGGAACTGGCGCGATGGGGGCGATGGGCGCTCGCGCCTGCACCGGCTCCACGGCTTCGGCGACGACCGCCTCGGGCTCCGCTTCGATCGGAGCGACGCGCGGCAGCAGCCGCAGGCCCATCTCCTGCAGCATCGCGATGCGGCGCGGGTCCAGTTGCAAGGTCACAGCTTCAGGCTCATGACGATGGCGTCCTCGCGCCGGCCGTGGACGGCCGGGTAGTAGGCCTTGCGCTGGCCCACGCGGCGGAAGCCCCCGTCCTCGTACACCTTCTGCGCGCGCAGGTTGCTCACCCGCACTTCGAGCCAGAGCCACTGCGCGCCCTGGCCGCGCGACCAGGTGGCGAGCGCGTCCAGCATCAGGCGGCCCCAGCCCTGGCCCTGCCAGGCGGGCGCGACGGTCAGGTTCAGGAGGTGCACTTCATCGACGCCCTTCATGGCGACGAAGTAGCCCAGGACCTCGTCGCCCGCGCACAGCAGCTGCGCCTCGTAGCCGGCGCGCAGCGAATCGGCGAAGTTGCCCGCGGTCCAGGGATGTTCGTAGGCGCCGCGCTCGATCGGCAGCACCTGGTCGAGCCGGCCCTCGGTCATGGGCTCGAAGCTCGCTTCGCGGGTGTCCAGGACGGCGCTCATGGCGTGATTCTGGCCTGCGAAAGGGCGGCCGCGGCGTTCGCGCCCCGGGCGGCCTCGCGCTCGGCGGTGGTTTGCGCGACCTTGTCACGCACGTAGAGCGGCAGCGCCTGCTCGGCCGGAACCGCCCGGCCGGCTTCGATCATCGCGGGCGCCAGCCGCAGCAGCGCCGCCGCCATCGGCACGGTGACGATCGCCTGCCGGTCGCCCAGCGGCATGCGGTGGCCGTAGGTGGCGAAGACGTTGCCGGCCAGGCGGCAATCGGACGGCAGTTCCACGGCTTCGGGGGCCAACAGGGCGATGTCTCCGTCGCGTTGCCACAGCCCACCGTCCCAGCGGTAGCGCGCCGAATAGACCTGGCCCATGCGGGCATCGAGCAGCGCCAGCACATCCGTGCCGCCGACCAGGCGGCGGGCCTCCTCGGCGACCGCCATCAGCGTCTCGGCCGGCAGCACCGGCAGGCCGGCGCCCATCGCCAGGCCCTGCGCCACCGAGCAGGCGGTGCGCAGCCCGGTGAACGAGCCGGGGCCGCAGCCGAACACGATGGCGTCGAGCTCATCCAGCGCCAGGTCGGCCTGCATGAGCAGCGACAGCACCTGCGGGATCAGCGTCGCCGACGCCTTGGCACCGCCTTCGCCCAGGAACTCGATCGCGGGCTCGCCGCCGCGGGCCACGGCGATGCTCATGGCCTCGGTGCTGGTGTCGAATGCGAGCAGGTTCACGAAGGGGGACAGGTGTCGGCGGAGGAAAGCCTCCGATTATCGAGCCGGGATAATCCACCGATGCGTTTACGGCTCTTCCTCGTGGCCGCGTGCTTCTGCGGCGGCGCCCTGGCCCAGCAGGCCCTTCCTCCGGAGATCGACGCGGCGCTGGCACGCGCCAGGCTGCCGCGCGACTCGGTGACGCTGCTGGTGACCGACGTGGATCCCGCCGTGGCGCCGCGGCTGAGCCACCGTCCGCAGGAGCCGGTCAATCCCGCGTCCATCGCCAAGCTGGCCACCACCTTCGCGGCGCTCGAGTTGCTCGGGCCCGCATTCACCTGGTCCACGCCGGTGTACGCCGACGCGCCCATCGTCGACCGAACGCTGCAGGGCAACCTCTACATCAAGGGCCAGGGCGATCCCAAGCTGGTGCTGGAGCGCCTGTGGCTGATGCTGCGGCGCCTGCGCGCGATGGGCATCGACCGCATCGCGGGCGACATCGTGCTGGACCGCAGCGCCTTCGAGCCGCTGTCCACCGACCCGGCCGCCTTCGACGGCGAGCCGCTTCGGCCCTACAACGCGGCGCCCGACGCGCTGCTGATCAACTACCGCTCGGTCGTGCTCACCTTCACGCCGCAGGTCGCCGCCGGCATCGCCCGGGTGACGGCCGATCCACCGCTGGCCGGCGTGGAGTGGCCGGCACAGCTGCCGCTGTCGGGCGGCGAATGCGGCGACTGGCGCGGGGCGCTGCGGCCCGATTTCAGCGATCCCCTGCGGCCGAGCTGGGGCGGCGGTTTCCCAGTGGCCTGCGGCGAGCGCACCTGGCCCGTGGCCTTCGCCGATCCGGCCACCCATGCGGCGAGGACCATCGCCGGGCTGTGGCAGGAGATCGGCGGCACGCTGGGCGGCCAGGTGCGCGAAGACCGCGTGCCGACGGGCATGGTGCCGCTGTTCGAGCAGCCCTCGCCGCCGCTGGCGGAAGTGGTGCGCGACATCAACAAGTTCAGCAACAACGTGATGGCGCAGCAGGTGTTCCTCACGCTCAGCCTGCAGCTGCGCGGCCAGGGCAACCGCCAGGCCTCACGCGAGCTGCTGCGCGACTGGTGGCTGCAGCGCATCGGGCCGGTCCCGCCGACGTTCGACAACGGCTCGGGACTCTCGCGCGACGAGCGGATCACCGCGGCCCAGCTGGGTCGGTTGCTGCAATACGCGTGGGCCTCGCCGCTGATGCCGGAATTCGCGGCTTCGCTGCCGGTGGTCGGCACCGACGGAACGATGCGCCGCATCCGCATGACGGCGCCCGCCCACCTCAAGACCGGCAGCCTGCGCGACGTGTACGGCGTGGCCGGCTATGTGCACGGCGCCAACGGCCGGCGCTACGTGATGGTGGCCATCGCCAACCATCCGCAGGCGCAGGCCATGCGGCCGGTGGTGGAGGCGCTGCTGGCCTGGACCGGGCAGCAGCGCTGACGCTCAGAACCGCTCGCGCAGGCGGTCGAAGGCGTAGTTGCCGAAACTGACGTTGCCGGCCGGCGTGAAGTAGATCGGGTCGGCGAACAGGATCCGGTCGATCGACGGGAAGGCGAGCGTGCCGGTGTTGCACAGCGGGGAACTGACCTGCCCTGCGCCGATGCCGATGATTCCGGGGGCCGGGCTCGTATCCCGCGAGTTGCAGGCGAGGTTGATCGAGTCGTCGAAGCCGAAGCCGCTGGGCGACGAGGTCACCTGGTTGAAGTGGAGGGCGGGGTCCACGAACGCGACGTTCTTGCCGAGCTTGACGATGCGAACCAGCAGGGTCTGCGTGAACGCGCTGCTCAGGCAGGCGGGCGTGGCATCGCCCGGGCTGTTGGACGGCTCCTGGCAGGTGGCGAGGAAGCCGCCCTGCTGCGCGATCGCCCACGGCGAGCGGCCCAGGTTGTAGGGGCCGACCACCATGACGTGGGTCGCGCCGGCGTCCACCACGCGCTGCACCTGGTCGCCCAGGTCGCGGGCGGCCTGTTCCACGTTGGCGCGCGTCTGCGCGGCGGATTGGCCCGCGCTCAGGGCGGCGCTCTCGGCCAGGATGTCGCCGATGCCGCCGCTGATGATGATCAGGTCGTTCCCGGCGACGCCCTTCGTACCGAGGAAGGTGGTGATCTGCTCGGTGATGGTGGGCGTGGTCGCATCGCCGGCGGCGTCCGGCTTGGCCGCCACGCGGGCGCTGCCGGTGGCGTAGGAAGTGCCGCCGTTCGCGGCAGTCGCTATGGACACGCCATAGCGCGAGGCGAACTGCTCCGTCCAGTTGATCGTGCCGGGGCCGTTGACCGTGTAGCGCACGCCGTTACGCTGGCCGATGTCGGAGAACGCGTCACCGACCACCACCAGCCGCGAGGGCTTGAGTTCCGAGACGATGTCGCCGCCGCCACAGGAGGCGGCCAGCACGAGGGGAAGGGCACAGGCGGCCGTGAGCAGCGCACGGCGCAAGCGCGGGAAACGCATGGGGAATCTCCGTCCGGGGAAAACCTGACGAGTGTAACGAGCGCTCAGGCGGCGGCCGCGCGCTGCAGGCGATCGCGCACGCCGTCCCACGCGGCGTCGGCCGGCGGGACCTCCACCCAGATCAGGCGCACGCCCTTCTCGTCGAACTCGCGCAGCACCGCGAAGAGGAGGCGGGCCGCCTCGCGCGAGTCGTCCGGCATGCGCCGGCGCAGCACCTTTCGCGAAGGCGTCTGCAGGATGGCGCGCGACCAGATGGCGATGCCGGCGGCATCCGCGCCGAGCACGTCCAGCGCCGCCTGCAACGCGGACGCGTCCATCAGGCGCACCTTGGCATGCGGGGCGTAGTGGGCTTCCAGCGTGCCCGAGGCGCGCGGCGCGGCCTGCGCCACCTCGTGCGGCAGCGCCAGGCGCTCGCCGCCGGCCGCTTCGATCTGCTGCACGGCCAGCACGCCGGGCCGCAGCAGCACCGGCTGGCCGCGGGTGCAGTCGACGATGGTGGATTCGATGCCGACCTCGCACGGCCCGCCATCGAGCACCAGCAGGCCGTCGCCGAACTCGGACTGCACGTGGGCCGCCGTCGTGGGACTGACGCGGCCGAACTTGTTGGCGCTGGGGCCCGCGAGGCCCAGCACCGGCGGCGTGGCGTGCGCGCAGGCTTCGAGCAGCGCGTGCGCCACCGGATGCGCGGGGCAGCGCACGCCGATCGAGCCCTGGCCGCCGGCGGCGGCATCGGCCACGCCGGCACGGCGCGGCAGGATCAGCGTCAGCGGCCCGGGCCAGAACGCCTGCGCCAGGCGGCGCGCGAACTCGGGGATGTCCGCGGCGAAGTGCTCGGCCGCCGCAAGATCGGGCACGTGCACGATCAGCGGATGGTCGGCCGGCCGGCCCTTGGCCGCGAAGATGCCGGCCACGGCGGCGTCGTTGCCGGCGTCGGCGCCCAGGCCGTAGACCGTTTCGGTGGGGAAGGCGACCAGGCCGCCGCCTTGGAGCGTGCGCACCGCCTCCTGCACGGCGGCGGGGTCACGCGGGTCACGGATCATGGCGGGCTCAGAACGGTTCCAGACCCAGCACGGCGCAGGCGCGCAGCGCGTTGGCGCGGGCGGTGGCCGCGTCGGCGGCGGTGAAGGTCAGGTGGCCCATCTTGCGGCCCGGACGCGCCTGGGCCTTGCCGTACAGGTGCAGGTGGGCGCCGGGCAGCGCGAGCACCTCGTTCCACGCAGGCTCGCGTTCGCGGCCGTCCTGGAACCACAGGTCGCCCAGCAGGTTCAGCATCAACGACGCGCTGTGCTGCCGCGGCTGGACGAGCGCAAGGCCGGCGAGCGCGCGGACCTGCAGCTCGAACTGCGACACGTCGGCGCCATCGAGGCTCCAGTGCCCGCTGTTGTGCGGCCGAGGAGCCATCTCGTTGACGACCAGCGAGCCGTCCTGCAGCAGGAAGAACTCGACGCACAGCACGCCTACGTAGTCGAGGCCCTGGGCGATGGCGCGCGTCGCGTCGATGGCCTGGCGCGCGGTGGCGTCGGGCAGCAGGCCCGGACCGACTTCGGTCACGGCCAGGATGCCTTGGCGATGCAGGTTGCGCTGCACGGGCAGGTGGACCATCGAGCCGTCGGCGCCGCGCGCCACGACCACGGAGCATTCGGAAGCCAGCGGCAGCAGTTTTTCGAGCACGCAAGGCACGCGCTTGAGTTCGTCCCAGGCCTGCGCGAGCGCCGCGCGGTCCGCCACGCGGACCTGGCCCTTGCCGTCGTAGCCCAGGCGCGCGGTCTTGAGCACGCCGGGCAGCAGCGTATCGGGCACGGCCTGCAGTTGGTCCTGCGACTCGATCACCGCATTCGGCGCGCAGGGCACGCCGCAGCGGGTGAAGTGCGCCTTCTCCTGGGCGCGGTCCTGCGCGATGGCCACGGCATTCGCGCCGGGCGCGACGGGCACCTGCCGCGCCAGGCGGGTGAGGGCGTCGGCGGGGACGTTCTCGAATTCGGTGGTGACGGCCTGGGCGACCTGGGCCAACTGCGCGAGGCCGGCCTCGTCGAGGTAGCCGCTCTTCACGTGGTGGTGGCTCACCGTGCCGGCGGGGCTGTCCTCGTCGGCGACGAGCACGGCGGTCCGGAAGCCCAGCTGCTGCGCCGCGTGCACGAACATGCGGCCGAGCTGGCCGCCGCCCATCACGCCGAGGGTGGCGCCCGGCGCCAGCGGGCGGATGTTGGCGCCGCTCATGCCGCGGGCGGCAGCGTCATCGCCCGGGCCGCCTCGGTCTGGCGGGCGCGGAACGTCTCGAGCTGCGTGCGAAGGCGCTCATCCGACGCGGCCAGCATGGCCACCGCGAACAGCGCCGCGTTGGCCGCGCCGGCGGTGCCGATGGCGAAGGTGGCGACGGGGATGCCCTTGGGCATCTGCACGATGCTGTGCAGCGAATCCACGCCCTGCAGGTGGCGGCTGGGGACCGGCACGCCCAGCACCGGCACCGTGGTCTTGGACGCCAGCATGCCGGGCAGGTGCGCGGCGCCCCCCGCGCCCGCGATGATGGCCTTCAGGCCGCGGCCGGCCGCCTGCTGCGCATAGGCGAACATGTCGTCCGGCATGCGATGGGCGGAGACGACCCTCGCCTCATGGGCGATGCCGAATTCCTGGAGAATCTGCACTGCGTGCTGCAGGGTGTCCCAGTCACTGCTGGACCCCATCACCACGCCGACCTGAACCGGGGGCATGAGCTGCTCCTAAAGGTCGAATTTTAAGGTTTGCGAGTCCCTGCCCATGATCGACGTCACCCTGGAAAACTTCGAAAGCGAAGTCATCGCCGCCTCCATGACCCAGCCCGTGCTGGTGGATTTCTGGGCGCCGTGGTGCGGCCCCTGCAAGGTGATCGGCCCGATCCTCGAGAAACTCGAGATCGACTACGCCGGCCGCTTCAAGCTGGTGAAGATCAATTCCGACGAGGAGCAGCAGCTCAGCGCGGCCTTCGGCATCCGCAGCATCCCCACCTGCATCCTGCTGATGAACGGCCAGCCGGTCGACGGCTTCATGGGCGCGCTGCCCGAGGGCCAGCTGCGCCAGTTCCTCGACAAGCACGTGCCGCCGGCCGACGAAATGCCCGAGGACGCCATCGAGGAAGAGGAAGCCGCCCCGCTCGACGCGCAGGGCCAGCTGGAACAGCTGCAGCACGCCGTGGCCACCAACCCGTCGGACGACGACGCGCGCTTCGAGTACGTCAAGGCGCTGCTGCTGGCCGGCCGCTGGCAGGACGCCAGGACCGCGTTCGAACCGGTCGCGCCCAAGGCGGCGGGGCTGCGCCGGCTGGAGTCGCTGCAACGCGTGATCGACGCCATGGCTTTCGCGGACTCGCAGGGCGACGCGGCCCAGGGCGTCGCCGCCCAGGACGCGCGCATCGCCGCCAACAAGCGCGACTTCGACGCCCGCTTCGCCCGCGCCCGCCTGCTGGCCGCGCAGCGCCGCTGGACCGACGCGATGGACGAGCTGCTCGAGATCCTGATGCGCGACAAGGCCTGGAGCGAGGACACCGCGCGCAAGACCTACATCGCCATCCTCGACGTCATCGAGCCGCCCAAGCCCCAGGTCGCCGAAGGCCAGATCCCGCCGGACGATCCGACGGTGGCGACGTATCGGCGGCGGTTGTCGAGCGTCGTTCTCAGCTGATCGGCGCCGCCGGGGCGGCGAGCGCCTCCGGTATCAGGCCGTCAGCCGCTCCAGCGCCTCGCGGTACTTGGCCGCGGTCTTTTCCACCACGTCCTGCGGCAGGCGCGGCGCCGGGGGGGTCTTGTCCCAGGGCTTGCCGTGGATGCGCACGGTCTCCAGCCAGTCGCGCAGGAACTGCTTGTCGAAGCTGGGCGGGTTGCGGCCCTCGCGCAGCGCGGCCTCGTAGCCTTCCACCGGCCAGTAGCGCGAGGAGTCGGGCGTGAGCACCTCGTCCATCAGCACCACCTGGCCCTGCCCGTCCAGGCCGAACTCGAACTTGGTGTCCGCGATGATCAGGCCCTTGGCCAGCGCGATCTTCGCGGCCTCCTGGTAGAGCTTGAGGCTCAGGTCGCGGATGCGCGCCGCGACTTCGGCGCCGGCGATCTCCACCGTGCGCTCGAAGGTGATGTTCTCGTCGTGCTCGCCCGCTTCGGCCTTGGCGGCCGGCGTGTAGATCGGCTGCGGCAGGCGGCTGGCGTTGGTCAGGCCGGGCGGCAGCGGCACGCCGCACACCGATTGCGTCTGCTGGTACTCCTGCCAGCCACTGCCGGCCAGGTAGCCGCGCACCACCGCCTCGACCGGGATCGGCTTGAGCCGCTTGACCAGCATCGAGCGGCCGACCACCTGCTGCACCTCGGCCGACCCCACCACGCTCTCGGGCAGCTCACCGGTCAGGTGGTTGGGGCAGACCTGCGCCAGCCGGCCGAACCAGAACATCGCCATCTGGGTGAGCAGCTCGCCCTTGCCCGGGATGGGCTCGCCCATGATGACGTCGAAGGCCGAGATGCGGTCGCTGGCCACCATCAGGATGCGGTCGGTGCCCACCGCGTAGTTGTCGCGCACCTTGCCGCGGGCGAGCAGCGGCAGGGAGGTCAGGGAAGAGGTGTGCAGGGCGGTCGTCATGGCAAACGTTCAACAGCGGGCGGACATTGTCGCCGAGCCCACGCATCCGGCGGGCGGCTGCCCATCCGCGCGAGCTCTGCCTGAACCGTTCGATACAGCCTTGACTGGACGGGCCCGCGCGGGCCTACGATGGCGCTCCCAGAGTTGGCTGAGGGAATGGTCATGGAACTGAGCGTCATTCTTCCCTGCTTCAACGGCGCGGCGACCCTCGCCGTGCAGCTGGAGGCGCTCACGCGCCAGCACTGGCCCGGCGGCTGGGAAGTGATCGTGGTGGACAACGGCTCCACCGACCACTCGATGGCCATCGTGGAGCAGTACCGCGATCGATTGCCGCACCTGCGCATCGAACCGGCCCACAAGCCCGGCACGCCGCGCCTCGGCGTGCCGCACTCGTACAACACGGGCATCCAGGCCGCGAGGGGCGAGGCGTTCGTGTTCTGCGAAGCCGACGACGAGGTCGCGGCGGGATGGCTCGAAGCGATGGGCCGCGCGCTGCAGTCGCACGAGTTCGTGCTCGCCCGCCTGGACCACTTCAAGCTCAATCCGCCGGGGCTGCATCCGCTGACGGGCAACGGCTTCCAGGCCGACGGCCTGTACCGGCATCCGGAACCGCCGCACTACTTCTCCGGCAGCGCCGCCGGGTTCGGCCTGCGCCGCTCGCTGTACGAGGCCATCGGCCCGCTCAGCATCGACTTCCCGATCGCGCACGACGACGAGTACTGCGGACGCGCGCAGGCGGCGGGCTACAGCCTGCACTTCGAACCGGCGGCGCTGGTGCACTACCGCGAGCGATCGACGCTGGGCGACCGCTACCGGCAGGGCCGGGGCTGGGGACGCGACACCACGCTCATGCACATGGCGCGCGGCTGGACGCCGGCGCGCCATCCCGTTCCGCGCCAGCTGCTGTGGATGGCGCGCTGCCTGCCCGAGGGCGCGGGTGCGCTCGTGGCCAGCGGGCTGCGCAGGCCGACGGGGCAGCGGCGGCTGGCGGACTGGGTGTGGAACTTCGGCTGGTCGGTCGGCAAGCTGCAGGCGCTCGCGAAGTCGAACACCGACGCGCTGCAGAAAAGCGAAGGGGCCCGATCGGGCCCCCGCGAACCATCCGGCCTGCACAAGTCGCCCTGAGGCGACCCGCGCGAGGCGCGGTCGTCACTTCACCGTCTGCGCCAGCTCGCCGCGCTCGTACTGCTGCGCGACCACCTGCAGGGTGTGGCCCTTGATCTTCGGGGCCTGGCCTTCGCAGCCGAACTCGATGTAGCGCTGCTTGCAGATCTGCTTGGCGGCCTCGCGCGCGGGCTTCATCCACTCGCGCATGTCGAACTTGTCGGGGTTCTCGGCGAGGAACTTGCGCACCGCGCCGGTCATGGCCAGACGGATGTCGGTGTCGATGTTGATCTTGCGCACGCCGTGCTTGATGGCTTCCTGGATCTCCTCGACCGGCACGCCGTAGGTTTCCTTCATCTTGCCGCCGTGCTGGCGGATGATCTCCAGCAGCTCCTGCGGCACGGACGACGAGCCGTGCATCACCAGGTGGGTGTTGGGGATGCGGCGGTGGATCTCCTTGATGCGGTCGATCGCCAGGATGTCGCCGGTGGGCTTGCGGGTGAACTTGTAGGCGCCGTGGCTGGTGCCGATGGCGATGGCCAGCGCGTCCAGCTGGGTCTTCTTGACGAAGTCGGCGGCCTGCTCCGGGTCGGTCAGCAGCTGCTCGCGCGTCATCGTGGCATCGGTGCCGTGGCCGTCTTCCTTGTCGCCCTTCATGGTCTCCAGGCTGCCCAGGCACCCCAGCTCGCCCTCGACGGTGACGCCCAGCTTGTGGGCCAGGTCGACCACCTTGCGGGTGACGTCCACGTTGTAGTCGTAGCTGGCGATGGTCTTGCCGTCGGCCTCGAGCGAGCCGTCCATCATCACCGAGGAGAAGCCCAGCTTGATGGCGCCGGCACAGACGTCGGGGCTCTGGCCGTGGTCCTGGTGCATGACCAGCGGGATCTCGGGATAGGCCTCCAGCGCGGCCTGGATCAGGTGCTTGACGAAGGGCTCGCCTGCGTATTTGCGGGCGCCCGCGCTGGCCTGGAGGATCACCGGAGCCTGCGTCTCCTTGGCGGCTTCCATGACGGCCTGGACCTGCTCGAGGTTGTTGACGTTGAAGGCCGGGATGCCATAGCCGTTCTCGGCGGCATGGTCCAGCAGTTCGCGCATGGAAACGAGGGGCATGGTGCAGTCCTGTAGTTGAAATTCCGGCCCGCGCGTGCAGTTGCAACGCGCGGTGACTGCGCCAAATTTTACCGCCGGGGTGGGACCGCGGGCCGCTGAACGGCCGCGCTTGCGGGGCAATGGCCCCTTCAGGCCACCCGGCAGATCTTGAGCATGTTGGTGCCGCCGGGCGCGCCCATCGGTTCGCCGCAGGTGATGGCGTAGATGTCGCCCGGGGCCACGATGCCGCGCTTCTTCAGGTGGGTCTCGGCTTCGCGCAGCGCGGTGTCGCGCTCGGCGCTCTGGTCCATCAGCAGCGGCCGCACGTTGCGGTACAGCGCCATGCGGCGCTGCGTGGCCAGCTTGGGCGTCAGCGCGTAGATCGGGATGTGGATCGGATGGCGGCTCATCCACAGCGCGGTGGAACCCGAGTCGGTGAGCGCCACGATCGCCTTGCAGCCCAGGTGGTGCGCGGTGAACAGTGCGCCCATGGCGATCGACTGGTCGATGCGAGAGAACTCCATGCCGCTGAAGTCGGCGTCCAGCTTGACGTCCTCGGCCATCTCGGCCTCGGCGCAGATGTTGGCCATCTCGACGATGGTCTCCAGCGGGTACTTGCCGGCCGCCGTCTCGGCGCTGAGCATCACCGCGTCGGTGCCGTCCAGCACCGCGTTGGCCACGTCGCTGACCTCGGCGCGCGTGGGCACCGGGGCGTTGATCATCGACTCCATCATCTGCGTGGCGGTGATCACCACCTTGTCGCAGTTGCGGGCCATGCGGATCATGCGCTTCTGCAGCGCGGGCACCGCGGCATTGCCCACCTCCACCGCCAGGTCGCCGCGCGCGACCATGATGCCGTCGCTGGCCTTGAGGATGGATTCGAGGTTGGGGATCGCCTCGGCGCGCTCGATCTTGGCGATCAGCGCCGGCTTGTGGCGGTAGTCGGCGGCGGCCACGTTGCACAGCTGGCGCGCCATCTCCATGTCGGTGGCGGTCTTGGGGAAGCTCACCGCCACGAAGTCGGCCTGGAAGCTCATGGCGGTGCGGATGTCCTCCATGTCCTTGGCCGTGAGCGCCGGCGCCGTCAGGCCGCCGCCCTGCTTGTTGATGCCCTTGTTGTTGGACAGCACGCCGCCGAGCTTGACCGTGGTGTGGACCTGCTCGCCCTTGACCTTGTCGACCGTGAGCACGATCAGGCCGTCGTTCAGCAGCAGCGTGTCGCCGGGGCGCACGTCGCGCGGCAGCTCCTTGTAGTCCAGGCCCACGCCTTCCAGGTTGCCCGGCTCGGTGCGCGAGGCGTCCAGCACGAACTTCATGCCCGGCTCGAGCAGCACCTTGCCGTCGGCGAACTTGCCGACGCGGATCTTGGGACCCTGCAGGTCGGCCATGATGGCCACCTCGCGGCCGGCGCGCTGCGCCGCCTCGCGGACCAGCGTGGCGCGGTCGATGTGGTCCTGCGCCGTGCCGTGGCTGAAGTTCAGGCGCACGACGTTGACGCCGGCGCGGATCATCTGCTCCAGCAGCTTGGGATCGCTGGAGGCGGGACCGAGGGTGGCGACTATCTTGGTGGCGCGACGGGCCATGAGGCAGCTTCCTGTCGATGAGCGGTGGGCGGCATTCTCACATGCCCCCGGCGCCAGAGTTACATGGCGGTTACGGAGCTTCAGCCGGCCGCGCGTTTGGCCAGGATTTCGAAGGCCGGCAGGGTCTTGCCTTCCAGCACCTCCAGGAAGGCGCCGCCGCCGGTGGAGATGTAGCCCACATCCTTCTCGATGCCGTAC